>Ga0222719_10002120_pt1 | contig 18453 bp, 16 predicted proteins | sample C33_34DmetaG_FD_165039 | JGI IMG/M metagenome (GOLD analysis project Ga0222719, IMG submission 165039) | Estuarine water microbial communities from San Francisco Bay, California, United States - C33_34D | ecosystem: Environmental > Aquatic > Marine > Unclassified | place: USA: California... | reverse complement strand
AGTGTAAACTTTGGTTATAATTTAGAAACACAATACAATAATAAGATACAAGCAAGTAACGAAATTATTGAAATTAGGTTATAAATAGTCTTATGGTAACAAGAAGTTTTTCTATAGAAGATGGTAATCTTCAAAGTCGTTCAATAGTTACGACACGAAATAAAGTCTATAGTGATTTAGACTTGACTTTTGCTCGTGCGCCGAATGATGATGTCTATAAGAAAACTGATGCGGCTGCAGTAAAACAATCTGTAAAAAATATATTATTGACAAATAGATTAGAAAAACCATTTAATGCATATTTTGGTGGAGATTTAAATAGTTTTTTGTTTGGACTATCAGAATTTTATGATGAACAAACTATAGAAGATGAAGTAAGAACTGTAATTGAAAACTATGAACCTAGAGCAAGACTTAGAGGAGTAAGAGCAAAAATAATACCAGATGAAAATGATATCAGAGTTACTGTTGCATTTCAAGTTGTAAGTACTCAAGAAGAAATAACACTTGAAGTATCATTAGCGAGGTTAAGATAATGGCAAAGAAACTATCTGCACCAGTAAACTCTTATTATAAAACATCAAAGGGAACTTCACAAGGTAGAAAACCAATAACATCTAGTATGAACAAGTCGAAACGAAGACAGTTAAAGGCATATAGAGGTCAAGGAAAGTAACATGGCAACAACAATTAATTCAACAAGTTTAGACTTTAACAATATTAAGTCTGCACTTAAAACGTATTTACAACAACAAAGTGAATTTTCTGATTATGATTTTGAAGGCGCTGGTTTAAATAACTTACTAGACGTTCTTGCATACAACACACACTACAACGCATTGATTGCCAACTTTGCGTTGAATGAATCTTTCCTATCGACTTCTCAACTTCGTTCATCAGTTTTATCACACGCAGAAGCACTTGGATATAGACCTCGTTCAATTACTTCTTCACAAGCAGTTGTTAATATATCAGTTACCGTTCCGTTAGGTAACCCTGCACCATCAAGTATTACATTACCAAGTGGTACTAAATTTACATCATCAGTTGCAGGTGTTTCATACACATTCCAAACAAGAGAAACTTATACTGCAGACGCAGAATCTTCTGCAACAAATACTCTTTATAGATTTAAGAAATCAAATACTTATTCTAGTGCAACAAATACTGCACAGAACACAATATATAATTTACCAATATATGAGGGAACATCAACAAACAGAACATTTATTGTTGGTACAACAGATGACGAACAAGTCTATGTAATTCCAGATACTTCTGCAGACATTGATACTCTTTTTGTTAATGTTTATGATACATTATCTGGTACATCATATAAAACATACACCGATATAAATGATGCAATTAGAATACTTGATACATCAACACTATATCGTACACAAGAAACACCAAATGGATATCACGAAATTATATTTGGTACTGATACAGGAACAGTTCCAGTTTCTGGAAACAAAATAATTGTCAACTACTTAAAAGTTGCAGGTGCAGATGCAAATGGTGGAACAACATTTGTACCACAATCACAACTTTCAGTTGGTGGTACCAATCAAACAATATCTGTTTCAACTGTGTCTAATTCTGCAGGTGGAGCTTCTAGAGAATCAATATCATCTATTAAAACACAAGCACCTTTACTATACGCATCACAACAAAGACTTGTAACTGCAGGTGATTATAGAACACAAATACTTAATAAGTATGGAACAACTGTAAGAGATGTGAACGCATATGGTGGACAAGAGGCGACACCACCAAAATATGGTGTTGTATATGTTGCACTTCAATTTTATGATGATATTAGTGCATCTACTCAAGAAACTGTAAAGACAGATATATTACAAAATCTAACGAGTGCGTTATCAGTTTTATCAGTCAGTACAGAATTTGTTACACCAACCACAACATTCCTAGAATTAGATGTTGCATATAACTTAAATCCATCACTAACAAGTTCAACAAGTACTGCTATAGAAAGTCAAATAAGAACACAAATTGAAACCTTTGCAAATGCAAATCTACATGAGTTTAATAAAGTATTTAGAAGGTCAAATCTTATAACATCAATAGACGCATTAGATGATGCAATTTTAAATAGTAGAATGGATGTCCGATTGCAACAAAGATTTACACCAACTCTTGCAACTACTAAAGATTATACATTAACATTCCCAGTTGCAATTGCAGAACCAGATGATGCTAATCGTATTATAGGTTCATCAAGAATGATTGTAAATGGTGAAACAGTAACAATTAAAAATAAATTAGAGTCAACTGATTTAGAAATTTCAACTGCAAAAGGTACTGTTATTGTTGATAATGTAGGTAGTTATAATCCTACAACAGGTGTTGTTAATATTCAAGGTTTAAACCCAACATCATTTACTGGTGATGAAGTAAAACTATTTGTTACACCTGCAAATCAAAGTACAGTTAGACCTTTATTAAATTATATATTAGCAGTTGACTTAACAAGAAGTACAGTAACAACATTAATAGACAGACAGAATCTTAACGTAATATTATAATGGCAATTCAGTTACAAGATTTAAACAGAAGGAATCTTCCTTTACAGAAAAGTAAAGTCCGTGAGATTTTGCCTGAATACTTTGTAGCTGATTATCCTACATTCGTAACATTTCTTGAAAAGTATTATCAATTTTTAGACTCTGATGGTACATATGCATTTGATACACAGATACATCAATTATTTTCTACAAGAGATATTGACCAGACACCTCAGTCTTTACTTGATACATTAGGTAAAGAGTTGGGTCAACAAACCTCTGCAATAAGTTTGTTCTCTGACCCAAGATATTCAATAAGAAGATTTGGTGAATTGTATCGTGCAAAAGGAACTCTTGTTGGTGCAGAACAATTCTTTCGTTCGTTCTTTCAGATTGATATACCAGAAACTGTATATCCAAAAGAAAATCTATTTACTGTAGGTTCATCTCAAATTGGATATGAAAATAATAAAGTTATACAAGACTACAGAAGAAATCAAATATATTCTATATTATATAAAGTACCTTTTGGTTTGACACAATGGCAAGATTTATATAAAGACTTCGTACACCCAGCAGGATATTATTTTTCTGTTGATGTGTTATTACAAGCAGAAGTTGATTTAGATTTAAGAACAATGCCTACTGTATTGTTTGACTCTGCAGTTGGTCCATCATTGATTGCAGATGCAACATCAGTACCTGCAACTTCATTTGAACAATTTACAACATTACAATCTGACCCAGATGGTATTGTTTATCGTGCAAATCCAGAAGAGACACTTGATAAGTATGGTGCTTCACAACTTGATTCACTAGATACAATGTATGATAATTTAGCACAACTATTTACACCAAACTCATTTAAATTTGACGACAGTAATGCTTCTGCTGATTCTGCTGCACCAGACTTCTCAATGACATTCGAAACATTTGACCAAGAAATGTTTGATAGTTATGGAAAAGCATATTAAATCGTTATAAATAATATAAAATAAGAGAGAGTATTTTATGGCAAGAGAAATAATAAGTACAGGAATAAGTGCAAATGACGGAACAGGAGATACACTTCGTTCTGCTGGTACAAAGATAAACAATAACTTTTCAGAGATATATACATTTCTAGGTGGTAGTTCTAGTACCCTTTCAACTCAAGTTACTTTAGAAGATTCTGCAGTTGTCTTTGAAGGTTCATCTGCCGACTCAAATGAAACACGACTGACTGCAATAAACCCTACTGCAGATAGACAGATACAATTACCAGATGCTTCTGGAACAGTTATTATCAATACTGCAACACAAACTCTCACAAATAAAACACTTACAACTCCAGTTATTTCATCTATATCAAATACAGGTACATTAACACTACCTACTGCAACAACAACACTTGTTGGTAGAACAACAACAGATACACTTACAAATAAAACACTTACTGCACCAACAGTTACAGGTTTACCAAAAATATCTAAAGGTTTTGCTTTAACAGACTCTGCAGGTGATGAAGTTGTTGTTTTTGATTTGACAACTGCTGGTGCCGCAGTCAATGAAGTCAAGATTGCAAACGCAGTTACAACCGCTTCACCAGTTATATCTGCAACAGGCGGTGATACAAATATAAGTTTAAATCTTACAGGTAAAGGAACAGGTGCTGTATTACTCGAAAGAACAGCATTAAACGAATCAGAAATTACAGTTGCAGGTGCCGCATCGGCAACTGTACCATATATTATATGCAATTCAGGTTCTGCACTTGCAGTATCTCTTGCAGACGGAACGGTAATAGGCGAATATAAAGTATTTACAAACAAAGGAGCAGGTATCGCCACAGTTACACCTGCCAATTTTGCACAAGGAACAACATTTGCGTTAGACCAGTATGACGCCGCAACTGTTATTTGGGATGGTGTAAATTGGTATGTTTCTGGTCACTACGGTGCAACAATCTCTTAATAGGAATAGAAGATGGCAGTTATAACAAACGATTTTAAAAGAATGGCATTAAGGAAATTGTACGATGATGCCTCAGATGTTACAAACAGATACTATATTGGTATTGGTAAAAGTGAACCATGGAATGATGCAGAGACAGTGCCAACACCAACAGGTTCAATAAGAGATGATAGACTTGCACGACAAGGACTACAGTCAATTAAATCCGCTGCCAATTTATCGTTTGTAGTTAGTCGTTACAACTGGACATCAGGAACAATATACAATGCGTGGGACGATAATGATTTAACAGTAGGTGCAAATCCTTACTACATCATTACAGAAGATAACAGAGTTTATATGTGTGTACAAGAAGCAAGAAATGCTAGTGGTACACAAACTGCATCAACAGTAAAACCAACTCACATTGACCCACTCAAAGCAGTAAAAACTGCAGATGGTTATAAATGGAAATACTTATATACAGTATTATCTATAAATGCGAGTGCATACTTATCTGCAAACTTCTTACCAGTTCGTCTTGCAGACTCAACTGAAACTGGTACAGGTGCAGAACAATATGCCGTTCAGGACGCCGCAGTACGAGGACAAATATTAGGAATTAAAGTTATTAATGGTGGTACAGGTTACTCATCAACACCAACAGTTACAATCACAGGAAACGGAACAGGCGCAACTGCAACTGCATACGTTACAGGTGGTGTCGTTACTCACATATTCTTAGATTCAGATGCTGATAGTGCCATGGCAATGGGTAGAGGATATGACTTTGCTGGTGTTACGATATCAGGTGGTTCACCTACAACTGCCGCAAGTGCAAGAGCAGTCGTTGGTGATATATACGGTGCAGGTATTGGTGCAGACCCAAGAAACGATTTAAGGTCAACATCACTTATGTTCAACGCAAAACCAGATGGTATTGAAGAAGGTAACTTCTATGTAGGTGGTCAAGATTTCAGACAAGTAGTCCTTATTCAAGACCCAGTTGATTCAAACGGTTCTGCAATTACAAGTACAACTGCAAATGCAAGTAAATATCTTGTTGCAGATGACGCCGCTGAAGCAGGTGGATTTGCAAATGACGCCTTAATTACAGGTGTATCATCTAATGCACAAGCAAGATTTGTTGCAAATGCCGCTGACAAGATTTACATTGTACAAAATGATTCAACAGGATATAATGCGTTCACAACAGGTGAAACTGTATCAGGTAATGCCGCTGGTGGTGGTACACAGAACGCAACATTACTAAGTGGTAGACTAAACTACGAAAACACTTATCAACCAAATGGTAAAATACTTTATATAGATAATAGAGCTGCTGTTGTTAGAGATAGTGGTCAAACAGAAGATATAAAAGTTGTAATTACGATATAGGATAGAAAATGCCGAATACATATAATAACACCACATCCTCTACAACCTACTATGATGATTGGAAAGATAGCGACCATTATCATCAGTTACTATTCAATGATGGTAGAACACTACAAGCTCGTGAGTTAACACAATTACAAACAGTAATCAATAAAGATATTCAAAAGTTTGCAGATAATATCTTTAAAGATGGTGCAGTCGTCAAACCAGGCGGTGTTACATTAAATGACAAGTACGAATTTGTTAAGTTAAATACAGATGGTGCCGCTGGTGGTGGTGCAATACCTACATCAAGTTATGTTGGATATACTGTAACTGGTGCAACATCTGGTATTCAAGCAAAAATACTTCAAGTTGTTGATGCAGCTGGTGCAGACCCTGCTACTCTATATGTTACATATACAGATATGAATGGTGGTACACAGTTAAGATTTACTTCTGGGGAAACATTAAATATTACAGGACTAGATGATGTAGTAGTAGAAACCTCTGGTACTTCTGTGGGTCAAGGATTACAAGCAAATATTGCAGACGGTCAATACTATACTCAAGGACATTTTGTATATTGTGAAAAACAATCAGTTATTGTTTCCAAATATGTTAATACTGCAGATGAAATACTCATACTTAAAATAGTAGAAGATGTTGTTACAACTTCAGATGATACAGGACTATTTGATAATTCAGGTGGAACACCAAACTTAAGTGCTCCAGGCGCAGACAGATACAGAATTCGTTTAACACTTGATACTTTATCAAACATAACAGAAGCAGATGTTAATCATATCAAGATTGCAAAAATCAAGAATAATGAAGTCATTAGAGAACTAAACACAAATGACGCATATAACATACCTGCAGAAATGATTGCAAAAAGAATTTATGAAAATTCAGGTGATTATATTATTAAACCATATGTATTAGAATTTGATTTGGATTCTACTGCGTCTATTAGTAAACTTGATGCAGTTGTTGGTCCAGGCACCGCCTCTGTACAAGGATATAGAGTTACAAGTCAGTTTGATACAACAATAAGTATTCCAAGAGCACAAACAACAGATACTGTAGTTGGAACTCAAATACCTTCATCATATGGTAACTATGTAAAAGTAACACCTGCAAATATTAATGGTTTACCTAATATCAACACATGGCAACAATACAACTTATATACTGGTACTGCGTTAGGTGGTGCAAAAGTTGGTAAGGCAAGAGTTAAGGCCGTTAGTGAAGATGGTGGTAACTATAGATTCCATTTATTTGATATTGACCTAGACCCAGGCATTAACTTTAGAAATGTTCAGAGTTTAGGTGACAGTGCAGATACAAGTTACTTTAATATCACACAAGAAAATAGTAAATCAGTATTATACGAAACAGAAAAAAATACTTCATTATTTAATCTACCGTATTTAAAACCTTTAAGTTTTACAAACCTATCACTAACATATCAACAATTCTTTAGTGGTACAACAGATGGTTCTGGTAATCTTACAATCACAGTTACTGACGCAACAAACGAAACATTTGCAAATCTAGGGGATTGGTTAGTTGTTAGAACTGCTGGTTTACCAGACACAACATATACTATCTCATCTGGTGGTGCAGGTTCAACTTCAACTGTGTTTGCAGGATTAGATTTAAGTACTGCGTATGAAATATATGCGTATGTAACAAAGGCTTCAAATGTATCAAGTAGAACAAAAACACTAACAACCACTACTGTATCTGCAGTTGCAAGTGAAACAGACTCTGATGGTAATACATATTACACATTAAGTCAACCAGACATATATGCAGTTGATAGTGTAAGAATTGCAAGTTCTACTGGTAATAACGTAATTAGTAGATTCCTTTTAGATAATGGACAAAGAGATAACTTCTATGATATTGGAAGATTAGTATTAAGAGGTGGTGAAACTGCACCGTCTACAATCTATGCTAAGTTTAAACATTTTGAACATGGTGCAACTGGTGAGTTCTTCTCAACAAGGTCTTATGTAGGTCAAGTTGATTATAATAAAGTTCCTAGTTACACAAAAAATAATGGTGATATTATTAATCTAAATGATGTACTAGACTTTAGACAAGTTAAAAATACATCAGAAACATTCTCAGGTGGTGATGCAAGAGTACATAGTTTACCTGCTCCAAGTGATACGGTAGAGGCTGATGTAACATATTACTTACCAAGAAGAGATAGAGTTATCATTAACAAAGATGGTTTGATTGAATATCTTCAAGGATTACCTTCATTTAATCCTGATTTCCCAGAAAAACCAGATGAAACTATGTTATTACATAATGTAACATTGAATCCATATACACTAACTGATTCTGATTTAACTATAGAAAGACTTGACCATAGAAGATATACTATGGCCGACATAGAAAACATAGAAAAAAGAGTTGACTATTTAGAAGAAGTAAGTGCATTGACTACTTTAGAAACTGACCTTGCAAACTTTAATGTATTAGATTCTGCAGGAGTTATTAGACCTAAAGCAGGTTTCTTTGTTGACAACTTTGAAAACGCAGACTTCGGTGATATAGACATTCCAGATTATCGTGCGTCTGTTGACCCACAATCAAAAGTATTAAGACCACCTTTCTACGAAGATAATATTAGATTAATATATGATTCAGATGAATCAACTAATACCATAAAAAAAGGAAGTACTGTATTTCTTAATCACTCTGAAACAACTTTCTTGGAAAATCCTTGGTCTACTGGAACAAGTAACATCAATCCATTTGAAGTTATAATCAGAGAATCAGATATTCAATTATCACCATCAACAGATGAGTGGAAAGCAAAAGAAGTTGTTAAACAAAATCTCGTTGGAAGTTCTGCACCTAGATTTACAATTGGTAGACTAAGAAGAACTGGTAGTGGTCAAACTGGTGGACGAGTATCACAAATCGCAAATAGGGCTCGTAGTTTTGCATGGAATTGGGGAGGAACACCTCTTGCATCATTAAGAGCAGGTCAAACCTCTGCAAATGCAATATCTAATGGTAGAGGAACACTTAGAAATGGTAGAACTAGAGTTAGAATTCGTGCAACTGCAACAGTTGTTTCAAACCAAGTTATAAGAAATGTAGTAAACGAAAGATTGGTTGAAACTCTCTTTGCACCTTTCATGAGGTCAAGACTTGTATACTTTAAAGTTGAAGGACTAAGACCAAACTCAAGAATGTTTGCATACTTTGATGATGTTCATGTATCAAGTTGGGTACGACAACAATCTACTTTTGTTCAACACGGAAGTACAACTACAGATTATGGTGATGTTCATAATACTGCTACTCAATACCCATTTGAAGGTGGACCAACAACATTAACAACTGACGCAACTGGTAAACTTATTGGTTCATTCTTTATACCAAATACGTCTGCATTAAGATTTAGAACTGGTACAAGACAGTTTAAATTATTGGATGTTGAACCACAAGCAGGACAAACAACAGTAACAGGATTTGGTGATTCTGTTTCAAGAGGTACTGCACCTTATACTGCAACAGGTATCATAGAGAGAGTTGAACAAGACGTTGTTAGTTATAGAAGAATAACTGTTAATTTAGATGTTAGAGTTAATGAAACAAGAGTAAGAAAAGACCCTATCGCACAATCATTCTTTATAAATGAAGATAGAGGTATATGGGTAACTAAAATTGGTGTTAAGTTTGCTTCTAAACCAGGCGGTGGTCAAGAACAAACTCCTGTAACTCTACAGATTAGACCTTTAGTAAATGGGTATCCTGCTTCTAATACAATTTTACAAGGTGCCCAAGTTGATTTAACACCTGCAGAGATTACTACAAGTACAGACGCAACAACAAAAACTTATTTTGTATTTGACGAACCTGTATATCTAGAAGGTGATAAAGAATATGCGTTTGTTTTACTTGCAAATACAACTGCGTACAATGTTTACATTTCTGAAATAGACCAATTTAGAGTTGGTTCTACAACTGCAAGAGTTAATAAAAACCCTGTTATGGGAGTATTCTTCGCATCTCAAAATGCATCAACTTGGAGTGCAGACCAAACTAAAGATATTACATTTGAAATAGTAAGGGCTGAATTCGTATCAAGTGGTACTGCGTTCTTGAGAAATGCAGATGTTCCGTTCGCACTATTGGATGAAGACCCATTTGATACTGTTACTGGTGATTCAACAGTTTCTGTTTACGCACCTAACGTAGGATTAAATGTAGGTGATGTAGTTCAAATAAAAGGTGTTGATTCTACAGATTCTGCAGATGTTGGTAACTTAACAATCGGTGGTCTTCCTGGCACACAATTAACAGGAACAAAAACTATAACTGCAGTAGACGGAAACTTCTTCCAGTTTGACGCAGATTCCGCTGCTGATAGTGATGATGTAGGTGGTGGTACAAGAGTACTTGCAACTAGAAATATTCCGTTTGAAGAAGCGTGGCCTGCAATTGATATATTCCAACCAGGCGGAACACTATTCAATGCAACTGCAAGATTCACAACAGGTAAATCACTTGCAGGTAGTGAAACTACTATGCAAAAACCACAAACATTTACAAATGTTTTAGTGAATGAACTTAACTACCTAGATAATCCTAAAGTGATTGCAAACAGACCAACAGAAGTTGCACAGTTAACTGACCCTGTTGCTGGTGATAGGTCATTTGATATCAAACTTGCACTATCTTCAGATAACGCAACAGTATCACCTGCAATTGATTTAGAAAGGTCATCATTAACAACAATTCACAATGTTATTGATAAACAAGATTCTGCATCTACTTCTGGATTCAATGTTCCTATTGCATGGTCACCAGAATCAAATGCTTGGGGTGGTAGTATACTTGCAAAACATATTACAAAACCAATTCAACTTATTGAATCTGCAAATGGTTTAAAAGTTATATTATCTGCAAATAGACCTGCTGCTTCAGACTTCAGAGTTTGGTACAGAACTGCGACATCTGATGTAGACATTTATAATGTTCCTTGGGTTCTTAAGACAGAAGATACAAACAATGCACCAAATGAAGATATTAATGAATATGTTGATTATGAATATTTGATAGGTGGACTAAATGGTACTTTACTTGCATTTACTAAGTTCCAATTGAAAATTGAAATGAGGACTACAAATAATACAAAAGTTCCTACATTCCAAAACTTGAGAGTGATTGCATTGGCTGAGTAATGAATTATATTAAAGTCGAAGGACACCCTAATCTTGTTCGTGATAAAAATTCAGGTGCGATATTAAATATAAATAAAACTGAAATAGAAGCGAATCGGATTAGAAAAGAAAAAGAGAAACAAAAGGACAAAGAGATTGAACAACTAAAGAATGATGTAAGTGAAATCAAATCTATGTTGAACAAACTGATAGAGAAACTATAATGGCAAAAGTTACTTTTACAAATACAAATACACTCTCACAACACGTTCTTAAACTGAATGAGTTGGCGAATGATGTAGGCGACTTAACATCTTTGACAACCACAGAAGATTCTGATATAGTTGGTGCGTTAAACTCTTTAAAAACACAAGTTGATAGTGCGACAACAAATCTTGACGCCAACGTGAGAGATGCTATCACAGTCGTCAATACTGCAGGTAAAGGTGGTACAATCGTATATGATAATACAACAGGTCAAATAACATACACAGGACCTGATTCGTTATCTGCATCTGGTGCCATGAACGTTTCTTCAACAAATGTTATCTCAGTTGATAACGCAACAACAGTTTCTAAAGGTGTTGCATCTTTTAGTGCAGATATGTTTGAAACATTTTTAGGACAAGTAAGTATTAAAGATAGTGGTATCTCTACTTCATTGTATCAAGATAACAGTATCACATCTGACAAGTTCTCTAATACAACAACTCTATTAATTCAAAATTCATCAGGAGTAACATTAAAGACTATATACTCGCCAGGAAGTTAGATTATGACAGACGTAAAACCTTTAATTAATGATAATAACAATCTGCGTGAGATGACAGATTCTGAAAAGGTAAATATGGTAACATATTGTGCCGAGTTATATCGTAACAATCCCACAGTAACATTAAGTGTAGTAGGTTCAGGAGGTAATCTAGGTTCCTTTGATGATACACGTTTGACTGCAGGTGAGGTATTGATTGGTTCAGGTGACTTTCCTATTCCTAGTGGTAATATCTCTCCTTCAGACCCACGGGCACAAAACAATGGTGCAGAAGAATTTCCATCAGAAGATTCAACACAAGAACCTCAAGTCCTTGCAGTTGCGTTTTCAAGATTAGAACAAACAATTGACAGTAGTGGTCTTGCAGACTCTGATACAGACAGTAAAAAGTTTCCTGTATATTATGATGGTGATAATATTAAGTCAATGACTTTAACTGATATGTATGACACATTTATTAAAGATGCAATAAGTGAAGTTGCACCAGATATATATTACATACACAACGATTCTGCACTCGCAGGATATTCTCTTGTAGATACTACACCAATCTTTATTGATACAGGCGCAGATGTGGCACAATATACTGCGGCCGCAATACCTGAAGATGCAGACCAACCGTATGTAAGAGAACAATTTTATTTACATCAAAAAGACTTTACATTAAGAGATAGTGCGTTCCCACCAGTAAGAGTTCAAACAGGTGCTTCTGATAATTTACGAACACTACTTGATTCTGATTGGCGAGTTATGTTAGAAACATCTATGAGATATGCATCAGTCAATCTAAGTGGTTCTATTATTAAGTACGGTATAAACACAGGTGGAACAGACTGTGGTGCGTTCTATGATGACAGACTAAATGGTACAGGTAACTATCAAACATTGTTTGTTGGTCCTGATGAATATAGGGCACAGGAGTTTCCAGATGGTTCATTCATTCGTATAAATACATATACATTACAATCGAGGTTAGATACATGATATTAAAAGACGGTAAATTTACTTGGGCAAGATATGTAAGTTCTAAAAAAGATTACATTGAAGCAACTTGGATGAGGAATGATGTACCAGAAGGTACTTCACCTTATATGCAAGTATCTGTTCGTGCTGACCTTGAAAGTGAAAACTATGTAACTCTATTGAATACATTTACTACAGATGAAATCAGTATAATGACTGACCAGTATTCAAAATTACAGGCAGAAGATTTCAAAGCATTTGTAAAAGAAATGGCATTGAGTTACGGTCTTGTCTATGACCCTAACGCAGAAAGAGATGTAAAAGTTCATTCAGTTGACCACATCTTTGAACCACCTGCAGGCGATGATGGTACTGATTTACTATTCAATGTCAAACTAAAAATATTTGACTTGAAAGAAGTCATTGATTCAGAAGATGAAGATTTAAAGAAAGAATTACGAGAAGCAGACACACCACTCAAAGCACTTTATGTCGCAGGTAAATTCTTATTTGAGTAAGTGATACTTTTCCCATTTGTGTGGGTGATTGTCCATGTGTGTGAAGTGTACAAACTTAATATCTTCGTGAAACTTATTCCCTAAAAACATATAATCGTTACCAGTATGCTTGACATACTCTCTGTTCAAGTGAGTTAATGTATGTCTAGTAAACTCTTTCTTTCGTGATTCAAATCGTGTAAACCACGCATTTGGTAGACGCACCAGTTCTAGTTGTTGATTCACATGGTCTTCAATAAAGTGTTGTTCACCATTGATAGGACCTGATGTATATCCTTCTTCAATATACTTTCTTTGCCAGTATTCAGGTCTACTCATAAATGATTCGTAAATGTATTGAACATCTTTAGGATAGTATTTGTAGAAACCACCATTGATAGTGAATCGTTCTTTTTCTTCTTCAGGTATATCTCTCCACCAACCCGGCATAGCAACGAACTGGCCGCGTTTTAAAGGGTACTCAAAGACTTTCTTATAGTCATTGATTAGTAATATATCAATATCCATAACACATACAGGTTCGTCTGTATCAAGTGTCATAGCATATATCTTATTCCATTGTAGTTTAATGTTGGGTTGTAGTTCTTCACGCACCCAAATGAATTCGTATTCAGGTAGTTTAGATTCCAGATATTCTTCGTACTCTGGACCGTATCGTTCACCAATTCTAACGCAAACTATTTTCATGATACACCGTGTCTTTAAATATGTTCTTACCATATATTGTTGTATTTGGTAAGTTTGTATATTCAATAAATCTGTTGTGAATATCTTCTATCTTATACTTATGAATACAGAAGTTATATGAGAATATATTACTCAAGTAAATGAGATTAGTTTTACTTGGGTCAACATCTATTGTTGTTTCAAGTAAGTCGTATTGTTTGAATGTAGGTTTGATTTTGTATACATCTTCAAACCATTGTTTTCTTGAATAGATTGATTCGTTCTTTTCTACGAGTTCAGGTTTGTATGAACAGTCGTCAATAATACAACCTTTGTTTCTAAAGTATTGGTCTATTTGTTTTAGATTATTTTCACTTGCCATACAATACACCATCTGTTTCCATGATAGTGAATTGAGATTGTTGTCGTATATAATCAACTTCGTATCTTTATGTCCATATATGTGATACAAATACTCTGATGTTTGACCAGAAGCAGGTGCGTATATTACATCAAACTTCTTATCTAATATAGGTAGTTGAGTTAATGTTTCGTTATTGACTGTATATATGATATCAGATTTTCTGTTTCGTTCTTCGTCTAGTGTGTTTGACTGTCTGCGTTCTGGATAACAAAAGAACTTAACACTTCGTTGTTTATCAAAGTTCAGTATTGTTTCACCAGATTCTAATACATCTGATATAAACTTTGCTTGTTCTGAATGTATAACATTCTTGTATTGTTCACCACCTTTAACCCAATGTGGTGTATAGTCGTCATGTACATTTGATTCAGAACGAACATACTCTATGACTTGTCCTGTATAATTATCAAATGTAGGTCTACCAAGATTACGCCAGTTTTTTATATTCAAGAAGATTGTTTGTGGGTGTAATCGACCATATTGTTTCTCTGGGTGAAATAATAAATGACCACGACAGGTTCTTTCTGACTTACAGAACTCATCAAAGTATTCAAAGATATTATCTTCGTGGTCTGAATAGTAGAATGAACCTATGTATGATATCATAGCATAATCATATTTGTCTGATTGATTTAATGCTTCATCTATTGTTTCTGCGAAGATAACGTGTGATGTTTTTGACCCACCACGACTTAATGGTATACCACTAAACCATGTAAGTGTCGCCATATATTCTGCCCAATCGTCCCATTGTATCTTAGGATAGTTTAGAATAATATGTACTTTATCAGATGGTATTTCATTATGACGAGAATGTTTTAATACATACTCACCAAACGCATAAAAACTTTCCATATTCTTTTTCAAATGAGTTTACAAATAATCTAATTCTTTCTTCGTTCGAACCACCATGAAGTATGAAATGTATTCGAGGTTCTTTACTAAAGTTTGCGGCCTCGTGAAATGGTCCATTGTTAAACCAAAACACACTTCGTTCTTCAAACGGTACTTCTTCAAGTTTATCACAACTTCTTAAATAACAATTCTTTGGTTGAGTAATCGCAATATTAATCGCAGATGTTATATCGTTCTTCAAAGTCATACCTTCTTGCCATTTATGTGTATCAGTATGTTTACGAATAAATCCGCCTGGTTCTAATAACATAAATCTACAACGACCATATTTACCATTATTAGGAAACGTATTCTTTAACCAATCAGTCATAACAGGTGCGTATTCAGTCAACTTGGTCCATTTATATTTGTCCTTGACATTTTCATTATAATGTGTTATATTCCAATCTTCACCATGTAGTGTCGCAGATGACCAACCCTTACCGTGCGATACTCTATGCGAAGTAAACAAACCCATATCGTATATCTTCAATGCTTCATCTCTGACTTCTTCTGGTATCAATATGTCTGCCTTAAGATAAAGACTGTTTCTTTTTTCTAAAAAGTCTTTACACTTTTGTGCTATTTCCAGTAATCTTTTATCCATGTATTTAACTCTTCTTGTTTTCTGCCATGATTTAATATACAGACTTCATAGTCATCTCTTAGTTTTTCTGGTGTTGTATCTTTAAGATATCGTGCGCCTTTCCAATATGAATATGCGATTGATGTAGGTAACAAGTCAACTTGTACAGGTTCGTTGAATAGATATCTATCAACACCCTCGTACTTAAACAATATCATCTCTTTATATTTCTGAAAGTAATCGTATATTTCTTTACCTTGGTGCCATTCCCATTTCATAATAGATGAGTTATATAATGTTGGAAATCTTTCTCTCGTTCTTGGTGTAAGATATCCTTCTTTCCATTGAGAATATAAAACTGATACTGTTCTTGTTTGTACAGAAAGAAGTCTATGTAAAGGATTAAGAATAACTATATCAAGGTCAAATAATATATTACTACCTTCTTTGAATATGTTTAGACAATCAATTTTAGGCCACCATTGCGTCAAGTCTGATTCTATTTCAACAGGTACAATTGGTTTGTTTAAACCAGTTGCATCATCTGTATAACAATAGAAGTTGAATTTTTTAGGCATATTTCTTTTGACCATGTTATATAATCTGTTAACGTAATCAGAAGAATATTTGTCGCCTTGTTTTACACAAATCACATTTATCATAATAATATATATAAATAGAATAAAGGAGATTTACATGGGTGATTTAGTTTTACCTGCAGTCAGTTCTAAAAAGAAAACACTACTATTCTTTTCTGGTGGTGTAGATTCTACTATGATTGCTTTAAGAATGAAAGAAAAGTACAAAGGTTTGAGTAATGTAGTTGCAGTATTTTTTCCGTTAAATGCACTATATCAAATCTACAAAAGAGGTGAGAAAAACTATAACGACAGTCGTTTAGAGAATCAACATAAAATCTTTACACATATGTGTGATTTAGTTGGATTAAAGAATCGTATAGAGTTCTTAACGTTTGATGATTTCACTTTAGAAAACGGAGATAACTTGATTCGTGATGCTCGTTGTCAGAATATTAGTACTCTGTTGCAACTGTTACATCAAAAGAAATTAGATTTGACTGATAAACACTCTATGGTATTCGGTATCAACAAAAGAATATTTGAAGGTAGAGAACTTCTAAACTATTTAAAAGAAAAGAACATTACATCTCCTGATGCAATTGAAAAATACATCAAATCAAAACCTAGAAAGTATAAAGGCATTATCGAAAGAGGTATAGGCACTTATACAAATATTACTTGGTTAGAAAAACAAAACTCTTATAATATTATGGCTATTGATGAGTTGATAGAAAATGATAAGATGTTTTTACCACTTGAAAAACACACCAAATCAGATGTATACAAACTATTAAATGACCTTATTAATCAAGTACAACTATTTACAGAAAAAGATAGAGAAATTGTTATGACTGCACATAATATGTGTGATGTTGCATATCCTAATGCATGTGGTGAATGTGATACTTGTATTGAAAGGTCTATGACAATTTCTTAAATGCAGTTTGATAGTTGTTTGCCAACTTCAGAACTTGTATGTTTTTCCAATGTATATGAATAAAGTTATCAATCGCCATTCGTGGTGATTCAGTTACATCATGTATCAATTCATTTGTTATGTGTTTTCGTGCTTTCCAATATACACTATCATCTAACATTATAATACCATCTTTGTTTAGTAGTCGATAAGACATAACTAAATCTTCTAATACTTCTTGTGATTTATGTGAACCGTCAATGTATATAAAATCAAATCGTTCATCTTTTAAATCATGTAGAGCCTCGTATGAAGTCTTATGAATAAAATTGATATTCTCTTTACATTTCTTTAGATTGTTTACACAGTTCTTATGTGCCTCATCAAACAATGTTTGAGATACATTATATACACTACCATCAAATGGGTCAATTGTGGTAACATTACACTTATAAGTTTCAGCCAACCATATTGCAAATCGACCTTCGAATGTTCCTATCTCTAAAACTTTTTTTGGTTCTTTGAGAATCATCTTAGCATTTTCTATCGCTGGATTTGACCAATCATATGTAAATGTATATGGTCCAAATAGTGAAATATACTTATCATAACTTATGTTTTCTGTTTGTAAACAATCAATATCACCTTTATAATATATTTGTTTCCAAGATGTTTGTTTCTTCTTATCTTTACCAATTAAATACAAATTATCTTCTTCGATAATCCAATTAAGTTTACGATATATTGTTTTCCAATTTGATAGTGATGGGTGTCTTGTGATAAGTTTTAGTTTGATATGATTAAAATGTTCGGTATCAAATATCGCAATACAAGAGTGTACTATATTCTTCCATAGTTTATGCGTTATGTTTTTGCGTATTTCAGGATTAGAATATAGTTTTGTTACTATTCTAAGCACATCATCACCAATTTGAACAGATGTGAATGAAAACGCAGGTGTATTACCAATCATTACTGTCAAGAAATAAGTATCTTTATCGTCAATGATTGCACGATTCCATCCTTCTTCTATTGCTTGTTTTTGAAGATAATCAAATTCTGGATAAGGTTCGTCTTTACAAATAATATCAAATTCTTTATGAC
>Ga0222719_10002119_pt1 | contig 18463 bp, 18 predicted proteins | sample C33_34DmetaG_FD_165039 | JGI IMG/M metagenome (GOLD analysis project Ga0222719, IMG submission 165039) | Estuarine water microbial communities from San Francisco Bay, California, United States - C33_34D | ecosystem: Environmental > Aquatic > Marine > Unclassified | place: USA: California... | reverse complement strand
GCAAGCGATGAAACAATCGGAGTATGTCCGGTAACCAACGGCTGCTGCTCGTCGAAGACGATGACTCGATCGCCCGGTCCCTCACCGGCCCCCTCGAGTCCGCCGGATTCAGAGTGGAGCACGTCTCCACTGGCGCTGAGGCCGTGTCCGCGCGCGGAGCTGATGTCGTGCTCCTCGACCTCGGCCTGCCCGATATGGACGGCTACGACGTTTGTCGCGCGATTCGGGCTCATTCCGATGTCCCCATCATCGTGGTGACCGCCCGCAGCGACGAGTTCGATCGGGTGCTCGGGCTTGAGCTCGGCGCCGACGACTACATGGTGAAGCCCCTCGGCACTCGTGAGCTGATCGCGAGGATCCGGGCCGTGCTTCGACGCACCGGGGGACGTCCGACAGGGGTCGACGGAGACGACCGTCTCACTGTCGGGCCTCTCAGTATCGACCGCCGAACCCACCGGATCCACCTCGATGGCGAGGAGGTGCCGTTCACCCCGAAGGAGTTCGAACTGCTCGTGTTCCTCGCTGAGGATGCTGGAGCGGTGCGCACCCGGACCGACATCGTCGAGCATGTCTGGGACGCCAACTGGTTCGGGCCGACCAAGACCGTCGACGCGCATGTCGCCAGCATCCGCCGCAAACTCGGCTCGCACTCGTGGATCGAGTCGGTGCGAGGCGTCGGTTTCCGGCTCGTGGAACCCTCCGGCTCGTGAGACGTCGACTGATCGCCGTCCTCGTCGGCGTCGTCGTGCTCGTGCTCGCGGTCCAGGACCTCCCTCTCGTCGGCCACCTCCGAGTCGTCGAGCGCGATCGCCTCGTCACTCGACTGGAGCGCGACGCCTTCATCCTCGCCGGTCGAGTGGAGGAGGACCTCGAGGCGGGCACAGCCGACGACAACGCCGTTCTGCTCGGGCTCGTGGAGCGCTACGAGGTCAGCGAGGACGTCAGCGTGGTGGTGACCGACACCCGGGCACTCGCCGTGCTCGGACCCGACTTCGACGTCGGGGAGGACTTCTCGAATCGCCCGGAGATTCTCGAAGCGCTCGCCGGCCGCCCCGAGACCGGTGAACGCGACTCGGTCACCCTCGGCCAACGACTCTTCTACGTGTCCGTCCCGGTGCTCAGCGGCGACGGGGTGGTTGGGGCCGTTCGCATCACCGCTCCAGCCTCGCGCGTCGACGAGGAAGTCGCCGATCGATTGTGGGGTCTCGGTCTGGTCGTGGCTATCTCAGTGGCGATCGCCGCCTTCGCCGCTCTGGTGATGGCATGGACGGTGACCCGCCCGCTCTCGCGGCTCTCGGAGAGCGCCGCCCGTCTCGCTGGTGGCTCGCTCTCCGAACGCGCGCCCGAGGGAGAGGGCCCTCCCGAGGTCCGTTCCCTCGCGCGACGGTTCAACCTGATGGCCGAACAGATCGAGTTGCTCGTCGCCCGCCAACGCGCCTTCGCTGGAACCGCCTCCCACCAGCTGCGAACCCCGCTGACCGCGCTTCGCATTCGTTTGGAAAGCCTCGCCGCCGCCTCCGACGGTGTCTCAAGTGACCCCGCTCTTACCGAGCACATCCACGAAGCGATCGCCGAGACCGATCGGCTGCACCGAATGATTGAAGGTCTTCTCGCCCTCACTCGGGCCGAGGAGGCGGGCCTCGCGCCCGTAGAGGTCGATCTCGCGGCGATCGCGGCCGAGCGGATCGACTACTGGGCCCCGCTCGCCGGGGAGCGCGGTGTCGAGCTCCGTCTCCGCGGCGATGATCCGGAGATCGCTTTGGCGGTAGCGGGCTCGGTCGAGCAAATCATCGACAACTTGGTGGACAACGCACTCGACGTCGCGCCGCTCGGCTCCGAGATCCTCCTCGAGGTCGAAAGGGCCGGCGAGCGGACCGAGCTTCGAATTATCGATGCCGGTCCGGGGCTCAGCGAGACGGATCGCGACATGGCCTTCGATCGCTTCTGGCGAGCGCCGGGCGCGACACCGGGAGGGTCTGGGCTGGGCCTCGCGATCGTTCGTCAACTCGCCGAATCCGCCGGAGGATCCGCCCGCCTCGATGCTGCCGCGACAGGCGGTGTCGCCGCTGTGGTCTCGCTCAGGCGGCCCGAAGGTCGCTGAGCACCGCCGCCCAACGATCCGGATCGCTCCGGTAGGGGGCGTAGAAGCCGAGGCGATCGACGATGTCACCGAACCGAGCACGCAACTCGGGGGCGATCCCCTCGGGCTCGGCGACCACCGCGAAGGTGTTGAGTACCTCGTCGTCGATCAACTCGCCCATGGTCTCCCACTCACCGCGCTTGGAGAGCCCATTCAACTCGTCCTGCAACTCTCCCCAGCCATGGAGATCGAGCACCGCGCGATAGGCGGGGGTCGAGCCGTAGAAGGCGATCTGCTGTCGGGTCGCCTTCGCCGCCGCAGCCATCTCCTCCTCGGTGTTCCCGGTGACCACGAACAGCGGTCCGGAGATCTCGAACCCGTCGAGAGACAGCCCCGCTCGCTCGCGGCCGCGCTGCAACGCCGGGATCGTCACCTCGCGCAGGTAGCGCTCGGTCGTGAAGCCGTGGCAGAAGAAGCCGTCGCAGACTTCACCGGCGACCTCGGTCATCAACTGCCCGACGCCGGCGAGGAACACCTTCGGCGGACCGAACCCGTCGAGGTCGGCGGCGTCCGGGGTGAAAAACGGCGTCATGAGCGTGTGCCGGTAGAACTCGCCACGGAAGGCGAGTGGCTCACCGTTGAGCCAGGTGGCCCAGATCGCGCGGACCGCCTGGATCATCTCGCGCATCCGGGGAGCGGGATGGCTCCACTCCATCGAGAAGCGTTTCGTGATGTGCGGCTTGATCTGACTGCCGAGACCGAGGTGGAATCGGCCTCGCGAGTACGCCTGCAGGTCCCATCCGATGTTGGCGAGCAGCATCGGATTCCGCGCGAAAGCGACGGCGATCGAGGTGCCGAGGTCGACCCGCTCGGTCGTTGTGGCGGCTGCGACCAGCGGAAGGAACGGATCGTGAGCGGTCTCGGCGGTCCACACACCGTCGTAGTTCGCCGCCTCGAATTCCGCTGCCGCGCTGCCGGCGTCGGCGATGGTGGACGGCAGGGTCGCGTCGATCTTCATTACCGGAGGGTAACCCGAGGTGATCGCGCGATCGCAGGCGCGGCGGGTCAGTCCTGATCGCGGAGGAACTGCTCGATCTCGGCGCCGATCTCATCGGCGGAGCGCAGTTCGATACGCGGACCTCCGAAGTCGATCCCGCTCGGCGTGTCATCGGTGGAGTCGTGGATCCGCTCCAGTTGCTCGAGCATCGCCTGGTGCTCCTCGTTACCGGAGATGAGATCGTCGATCCGCTGACGCTGTTTCACCGTCTGCTGGCGAATGCCCGTCCCGTCGACCACCACATCTACGGCCTCACGCAGTCCGTCGAGCAGGGCGACGGCGGCAGCGGGATAGGGCATCGTCGACACGTAGTGCGGCACTTGCGCCCAGATGCCGAGCGAGGGGATGCCGAGGGAGTGCATCTCGTGTTCGAGGACGGCGCACACCCCGGCGGGCACCTCGAGGGTGGAGCGCAGGAACGGCACCCGGGCCAGCACATCCTGCGATGGGGTCGTGATCGAGAGACGTGGCGAGCGGGTGTGGGGGGCCGCGAAGGGATAGGCCCCGAGGTGGGCCATGGCCGACACGCCGAGCAGGCGAGCGAGGTGCGAGACCTCGGCGCGGAAGCGATGCCACGCCATGTCGGGTTCGGGTCCGCTCAGCAGCACCAGGTCGTGCCCCGCCAGATCTCGTCCGACCGAGATGGTGATGTGCTGCCACTCGACGAGCGTGTTGAGTCCCTCATCGAGATGCAGGGTCGGCCGGCGTGCGCGGAAGTCAATGAAGGGGTCATCGTCGAACACGGCGATCGGTGAGCCGTCGGACTCGGCCATGACCGCCTGCATCGCGGACTGCGCCGCGCCACCCGAATCGATCCAGCCGGTCAGCGCGACGATCATCACCGGGTTATCGAGTTGCGGCGTATCGGACAGCCAGCGGATGGTGTTGCCCGGGGAGGTCATCGCGCCTCCAGGATCTGAAGGGCCCGTTCGGCGGCCGAGTCGACTTGTTGTCGGAACGGCTCGAGTTCGGCGGGGTCCCGGGAGCCGAGCGCCCCACCGAGATAGCGGGCGTAAACCCCCTCGAGGATGCAGGCGAGCTTCCACGAGGCGAAGGCGATGTAGATGTCGAGGTCGCTCAGGTCACGGCCCGAGACCTCGGCGTAGCGATCGACGAGTTGCTGGCGATCCCAGAATCCCTCGACGCGGGTAGCGGCCGCGGCCCATGGGCTCGGCTCGTCCGACGGTCCCGTCCAGTAGACGCAGAGGAGACCGACATCGGCGAGTGGGTCGCCGAGGGTGCAGATCTCCCAGTCGAGCACGGCGGCCACGGTGCCGTCAGCGGCGAGCATCGTGTTGTCGAGTCGATAGTCGCCGTGGACGATCGTGGCCGGGCCCTGCTCGGGGATCGACCCGATGAGGGCGTCGTGCACCTCGTCCACGATCGGCAACTCGCGGGTCTTCTGCGCGTTCCACTGCCCGTACCAGCGCTTCAGTTGGCGCGCGAGGTAGCCGTCGTGCCGGCTGAGGTCCCCGAGTCCTACGGCGACCGGGTCGACGAAGTGAAGCGCAGCGAGGGTGTCGACGAGCGAGCGGCTCGCCGTGGATCTCGCCTCGTGGTCGAGGGCGGCTCGCGCCGTCTCCTCATCGCGGACCACCACGCCGTCGACACGCTCCATCACGTAGAACGGAGCGCCGTTGACCGACTCATCGGCGCACATCCCGAGCGTTCTCGGCACGGGGACCGGACTGTCGACGAGGGCCGAGATGATGCGGTGCTCCCGCCCCATGTCGTGGGCGCTCGCGAGGCCGTGCGAGAGCGGAGGACGCCGCAGCACCATGGGTCGGCCGTCGTCTCCGACGACGGAGAAGGTGAGATTCGAGTGACCTCCGGCGATCACCTCGAACCGGTAGGGGCCGCGGGCGCCGGGAACGTGCTCGTCGAGCCAGGCGGAGACCGATGACGACTCGATCCCGATCGGCGCCTCGTCTCTCCGCGCCCCCGACACCATGGGGCGATGGTATCCGGACCGTCCCGTTGCCGACTCGGGGCGGGTGCCCGCGCGGAGGGGTATCGGTAGCGTGGAACCATGACCGATCTCGGAGCCCTCGGCAATCAGGGCGGTGCCGTCATCGACGTCACCGACGCGACCTTCGAACAGGACGTGATGCTGCGCTCGCAGACCACTCCGGTGGTCGTCGATCTGTGGGCGCCCTGGTGCGGACCGTGCAAGACCCTCGGTCCGATCCTCGAGGAGGTCATCTCCGCGACCGGCGGCAAGGTCGTGCTGGCCAAGGTCAACGTCGATGAGAACCCGGCGATCGCTGGGGCGTTCCAGGTCCAGTCGATCCCGGCCGTGTACGCGGTGTCGGACGCGAAGGTTGTCGACGGCTTCATGGGGGCGGTCGGCCGAGCCGAGGTGCAGGCCTTCGTCGACCGCTTGGCGCCGAGCGCTGAGGACGACATGATCTCCGCGCTGGTGGCCGCTCGCGACGAACTTGGACTTCGCGCCGCGCTGGAGACGCATCCAGGCGATGAGGCGATCGTGGTCACCCTCGCCGAGATCCTCGTGGAGCGCGGCGAGACCGAGGAGGCATTGGCACTGCTCGAGCGCGTCCCGGAGACCGATCGGGTGCGTCACGTGAAGGCCGAGGCTCGCCTCGGCACCGTCCGACCCGAGGACGACTACGACGAGCGGCTCACCGCGCTGCTCGACCGTGTCAAAGGTGACGACGAGGCCCGGCAGATGTTCGTCGACATCCTCGAACTGATGGGGCCCGACGATCCCCGCACCGCCGCTTACCGCAAACAGTTGACGGCACGACTCTTCTGACGGTCACCGCGCCCTAGGGTGCGCGCTCCGACCTCCCTCCCCTTCGGAGAGGAGCATCGATGGCGTCATCCACCCCGTCGGTCGGATCGGCCGGCCCGAGGGACCGCGCGCTCGGCCGCTTGCGCGAACTGATCGACTTCTGGGGGAGCGGGCGGCTCGTCGCCACCGCCGTCGCCGCTCTCTCGGTGACTGCCGCGGGACTCTGGCTGCTCTCGCCGTCGCGTCCGCCGGTGGAAGCGGCCATTCCGACGTGGTCACCTACTGCGGGCTCGACCGAACCGGGAGCCGGTGAACCGATCGTGCGCGTCACGGTCCACGTCGCCGGGGCGGTTAAGCGTCCCGGGGTCTACCGACTCGACGCTGGCTCGCGGGTGCACGAGGCGATCGACGCGGCGGGGGGTCCAACCGCCGAGGCCGACACCGACCGCGTCAACCTCGCCGCCCCGCTGGTCGATGGGGCGCAGGTCAAGCTCCCCGAGTTTGGCGAGATTTCCGCCGATTGGTCCGATACCGAAGGCCCAGTCAACATCAACAGCGCCGATGCCGCGACGCTCGAGGGGCTGCCCGGGATCGGCCCCTCGCTCGCTCGCGCCATCATCGACGAGCGGGAGCGGTCAGGACCCTTCGAAGGCGTCGACGACCTCGACCGGGTGTCCGGGCTCGGCCCGGTGCGCATCGACGCGCTGCGCGACCTGGTCGCGACGTGACCGGTTGGTCAGAACAGGCGCTCGCCCAAGCGGACCGCGGCGATGAGCACCCCGCCGACCGCGCCGATGCCGACCGAGATGTAGAGCAGGCCCATCTCCATCCAGAACTCGCGCCAGGCCGTGATCGGATGTCGTGCCGCGCGACGACTCGCCGCCCAACCGAGGAGAAGCCAGAACGGCACGCTGCCCACGATGGCCAGCGGATAGGCGCCCTGATCGGCGATGGGAGCCCCGACCACCAGCAGACCCGGTGCGGCCACCACTCCCGTCAGCAGTGCGAGCACCGCCGCGGTACGGCCCTGGCCGAACACCAGCGCCGCGACGGCGATGAGGCCGGTAGCGGTAGGAAGCGCGAGCCCGTAGAGCGGCCCGAGTCGCCGCACACGGGCGCGGTGCCACCTCAGTCCGCGGAACTCGGGCGCGGGCTGCGCGGCGGGAGCCTCGGTGGAGTTCGCGCTGTCGATCGCTTGGTCGCTCATCGTCTACCTCTGCGTCGATGACCGACGCGGCGCCGACAGACTACGTCGCGTCGGGCAGCGCCGCGGGGGAGGGAGCCGGTCTCGAATCCGACGACGACTCTCGCGGTCTCCCCGATCGCGTCGTCGTCGCGGCTGCCGTCGTTCTGTCGTCGGCAATCGTCGCCCTCCCTTCGGGTCCCGACGGTGGCTCCCCGCTCATCGCTCGCATCGCGTTGCTCGCTGGGTGCGGACTCTTGGCGATCGGAATGGCCCCGTGCGCCCGCCCGCGCCGTTCGGTCATCGTGTCGAGCATCACCGCACTCTGCCTGCTCGGCTTCATCCTCGGTGAGCGCGCCAACCGATCGCTTCTCGTCGAGGCCGGAGGGTCGTATACCGGTTGGGTCCGGGTGGTCGACGACCCCCGGAGCTATCGCTCGTCGACCTGGTTGCTCATCGAAGTCGACGGCGACCGACACGAGGTGTGGCTCCGACGATCCTCACAGCGCGCTCGGGCCGAATCCCTTCAAGCCGGCGAGCACGTCATGATCTCTGGGGAGCGCATCGCGCTCGAACCCGACCGGCGCACACGGGTCGCTTGGCAGCACACCGTCGGCGAGCTGCGCGTCGACTGGTTGGGCGATGTCGTCGACGGTGGGGCACTCGCCCGCTCTTCCAACCGGGTGCGCGCCCTCGTCGCCGATGGGGCGGCCCTCATCGGCGCGCCCGAGGATTCGCTTCTGCGCGGCTTGGTCATCGGTGATGACCTTGAGCAACCCCCGGAGATGATCGAACGCTTCCGGCGGAGCGGCCTCTCGCACCTCACGGCCGTGTCGGGTCAGAACGTGACGCTCGTGCTGGCAGCGAGTTCGCCGCTTCTCCGCCGGTTGCGGACTCGAGCGCGGCTCGCGGTGACGATCGGTCTCATCGCCTGGTTTGTGATGATCACCCGTTTCGAACCGTCGATCCTGCGGGCCGGGACGATGGCGATCCTCGCCGCGATCGGCGTGCATCTCGGGCGCGAGCGGAGCCCCATCCGCATGCTCGCCCTCGCCGTGACCGCGTTGGTGGTGATCGACCCGCTCATCACCCGTTCGGTGGGACTCTGGCTCTCCGTTGGGGCGACCGCAGGGGTCATCGGAATCGGACCACGGCTTCAGCCGGGACTGAGCCGCCTCGGAGTGCTCGCCACTCCGGTCGCAGTGACACTCGGCGCCCAACTCGGTGTCGCACTACCGAGCCTCGTCGCCTTCGGCCGCCTCCCGCTCATCGGTCTCGTCGCCAACCTGCTCGCTGTTCCGGTCGCTGGACTTGTGATGCTCATCGGTCTGCCCGCCTGCCTCCTCGCTGGACTGACCGCGTCCTCCATGCCCTACATCGGGTCGTTGATCCTTGCACCAGTCGGCCTCGGGGTGCGTTGGGTGGATCGAGTCGCCGCGCTCGGTGAGCAACTCGAACCCGCAAGCTCGATCCCCGGCGCGTTGGTCACCCTCGTGCTCGGCGGCGCGGTTCTCGGATTCGCGAGGTGGAGCGGTGCCGCCGACGAGAGGAGGGGTGCTATGAACGAGGCGGAATGAGCATCCATCTCCTCACCGGCGACGACGAGTCGAACCTGCGATCGGCGGTCACCGAGCTCGTGCACGAACTCGTCGGCGATAGCGACCGGTCGCTCATGGTCGACGAGTTCGACGGGACGGAATACACCTTGCGCGAGGTAGTCGACTCCGCTCAGACCCCTCCCTTCCTGACCGAGAGTCGGGTGGTGGTCGCCCGAGGTGTCGGACGGTTCGTGGCCGCCGATATCGACGACATGAAGGCCTACCTTGCTGACCCGCTGCCGACCACCCACCTCGTGCTCGTGGGCGGTGGGGGAGCGGTCACCAAACCGCTCGTCGACGCGGTGAAATCGGCCGGAGGCTCCACGAGGAGCACCTCGGTGTCGACCCGTGGGCGCGACCTCGAGACCTGGGTGCGGAGTCGCCTCGAGGTGAAGGGACTCCAGTTCGACCAGCCCGCCCTCAGCCGCCTGATCGACTGGCTTGGCGAGAACACCTCAGCGCTCGATGGCCTGCTCGACACGGTCGCGTCGGCGCATTCGGGCCGCACGAAAGTGCAACTTGACGAGCTCGAACCCCTCCTTGGTGAGGAGGGAGGCGTGCCCCCGTGGGACCTCACCGACGCGATCGACGGCGGCGACGTCGCACGCTCCATCACCTTGCTCCACCGGATGATGCACGGAGGCGGACGCCACCCGCTGCAGGTCATGGCGATCCTCCACGGCCACTACGCCAAGATGGCCCGACTCGACGGCTCGGACGCCAGCGATCCCGAAAGTGCGGCAGCGGCGCTCGGTGCGAAGAGCTCGTTCGCGGCAGGCAAGGTGCTCAACTCGTATCGACGACTCGGTGTCGACGGTGTTCGTCGGGCGATCGGGCTGCTCGCTGCCGCCGATCTCGATCTCCGAGGAGAGACCGGTCTCGACGAGGAGACCGTGATGGAGATCCTTGTGGCGCGGCTCGCGCGGCTCGCGCCCGCCGGTCGGCGAACGGGCAGTGGAAGGCGCGCTGGCTAAGAGCCTCAGCCCGCGTTGATGCGCTTCATCAAGCGGCTCTTGCGACGAGCCGCCGTGTTCTTGTGGATGACACCCTTGCTCGCAGCCGCATCGAGGCGCTTCACCGCCGCGCGGACCGCTGCCTCGTTCTCGTCGGTGCCGACGGTGGACTCGGCCTTCTTGACGCGCGTCTTCATCTCGCTGCGCACAGCGCGATTGCGCTCCGCAGCTTTGGCGTTCGTGAGGATTCGCTTCTTCTGGCTCTTGATGTTGGCCACGGGCACTCCGGGTTGATCTCCGCCGCCACCCGATGGTGACGATTCTTGAATCCACTCACGGCGAGCCGCAGATGGACGGGGAAACGCTACCGGAGGCACCCCGTGGACCCAACGCCGCACCGGTAGCGTGAGCAGTGCCATGGACCTCCCCCCGCCGGGCATCGACCGGATCAGGAACTTCTCGATCATCGCCCACATCGACCACGGGAAATCGACGCTGTCCGACCGGATCCTCGAGGTGACCGGAGCCGTCCAAACGAGGGACATGCGCGCCCAATACCTCGACTCAATGGATCTCGAGCGCGAGCGCGGCATCACCATCAAGGCCCAGAACGTGCGCGTGGACTGGCGTGGACACGTCTTCCACCTCATCGATACCCCTGGCCATGTCGACTTCGGCTACGAGGTGTCGCGGTCGCTCGCTGCCTGCGAGGGCGTCGTCCTGGTGGTTGACGCCGCCCAGGGCATCGAGGCGCAGACCCTCGCCAACTGCTACCTCGCCCTCGAGAACGATCTCGAGATCGTCGCCTGTCTTAACAAGATCGACCTCCCGGCCGCCGACCCGGACCGTTACGCGATGGAGATCGAGACGGTCCTCGGGATTCCCGCTGAGGACATCCTCCGCATCTCCGCCAAGACCGGCGAGGGAGTTCCCGAGCTCCTTGATGTCATCGCCGAGCGCATCCCACCTCCGACCGGATCGGCCGATGAGCCGCTGAGAGCGCTCATCTTCGACTCGCAGTTCGACCAGTACCGGGGTGTGGTGTCGTCGGTGCGCGTGGTCGACGGAACGTTGACCTCGGGTTCGCGCCTCCAGTTCATGCAGGCCCAGGCGACCCATGAGGCCCTCGAGATCGGCGTGCGTCGACCCGTCACGACCGCCGTCACCTCGCTCGGCCCCGGTGAGGTCGGCTACCTCATCGCCGGAATCAAAGACGTCGGCGACGCCCGCTCCGGCGAGACGGTGACCACCTCCCCCCGCGGAGCGACCACCGCACTCGAGGGCTACCGCGATCCGAAGCCGATGGTGTTCTCCGGGCTCTTCCCGATCGACGGTGACGACTTCGAGGATCTGCGCGACTCGCTCGCCAAATTGAAGCTCAACGACGCCTCGGTCACCTACACGCCCGAGTCCTCAGGCGCGCTCGGGTTCGGATTCCGGTGCGGCTTCCTCGGTCTCTTGCACATGGAGATCGTGAAGGAGCGCCTCGAGCGCGAGTTCGGCCTCGCCCTCATCGCTACGGCGCCCTCGGTCGAGTACCGGGTGACGCGCACCGACGGCCACGTCGAGGTGATCGACAACCCCTCCGACCTGCCGCCGGTGCAGCAGGTGGACTTCATCGAGGAGCCGGTGTTCAAGGTGTCGATCATCACGCCGACCAACTACACCGGGGCGCTGATGGAGCTCTGCCAGAGCCGCCGCGGAGAGATGAAGCGCATGGAGTACCTGTCACCTGAACGGGTGGAGCTCAACTACGAGATCCCCCTCGCTGAGGTCGTCGTCGACTTCTTCGACCAGTTGAAGAGCCGAAGCCAGGGCTACGCCAGCCTCGACTACGAACTCGCCGGCTACCAGCGCTCGAACCTGGTGCGCGTCGACCTGCTGCTCAACGGGCAGCCCGCCGATGCCTTCTCCACGATCGTCCACCGCGACAACGCCGAGTCATACGGGCGACGCATGTGCGAGAAGCTCCGGGAGCTCATCCCGCGCCAGATGTTCGACGTGCCGATCCAGGCCGCTATCGGAGGCAAGGTCATCGCCCGTGAGACCGTAAAGGCCAAGCGCAAGGACGTGCTCGCCAAGTGCTACGGCGGTGACATCACCCGAAAGCGGAAACTGCTTGAGAAGCAGAAGGAGGGCAAGAAGAAGATGAAGGCGATCGGTCGGGTCGAGGTGCCCGGCGACGTGTTCATCTCGGCTCTCAAGCTCGATGACTGAGCTGGTCCGCTCCCGTGACTGACACCGCCGGCCGGGCGCCCGTCGCTCGGCCCTCCACCTTCCGCTCGCTCCGGCACCGCAACGCGCGCCTCTTTCTCGGAGGCTTGTTCGTCTCGCAGATCGGAGCGTGGGTCCAGTACACCGCTCTCGCGATCGTCGTCGACCGACTCACCGGATCGACGACGGCGATCGGAGTGCTGACCGCCCTGCAGTTTGGCCCACTCCTCCTGCTTGGAGCCTGGGCCGGGGCCTTTGCCGACCGGGTCGATCGACGCCGGATCGTGCTCGTTACGCAGAGCCTCCTCGCTCTCCAAGCGGTGGCTCTCGCCCTCGCTGACCTCGTCGACCTCTTGAACGTGGGCGTCATCTACACGCTCACCCTCGTGCTTGGCATTGTCTCGGCGATCGACAATCCGGCCCGGCGCGGATTCGTCATCCAACTCGTCGACCAGCACGAGATCTCCAACGCGATGTCGCTGAACACCGCCACCATGACCGGCTCGAGGATCTTCGGCCCCGCGATCGCGGCCCTGCTGATCACCCGGGTCGGCACCGGGTGGCTCTTCGCCCTCAACGCCGTTACCTCGATCGCGATCATCTCTTCGATCCTCGCGGTCGACCGCTCAAGGGTGCACGAGGCACCCAAGGCATCGCCCGGCGGACGACCGATCCGCGATGCTCTCGCCTACATCCGGGCCACGCCGAGACTCGGAGCCACCTTCGTGGTGTTCGCCGTGGTCTCCACGTTCGGGTACAACCACAACGTCTCTCTGCCTCGGATCGCCAACGAGATCTGGCGGAACGAGCAGTGGTTCGGCTGGGTGATGACGGTGATCAGCCTCGGCAGCATGATCGGCAGCCTGATGACGGCCTCGCGTCCGTCGGTGTCCATGAAATGGATGGCGGGGAACGGCCTGATCCTCGGCCTCAGCGGACTCGCGCTCGCCTGGACGCCGAGCGGATGGGTGGCGCTGGTCGTCGCGGTACCGCTCGGACTCGGTGGCGCCGCCTTCATCGCCTCGATGAACTCCTTCAGCCAGCAGGAGTGCCCACCTGAGATGCGGGGTCGAATCCTCGCGTTCATCGCGATTGCCTTCCTCGGCTCGTATCCGATCGGCGGACCGATCACCGGGATCGTTGGCGACCTGATCGGGCTCGAATGGTCGATCGCCTACGGGGCGGCGATCACCACCCTCGCCGTGCTCTGGCTGGTCGCCCGCGTCGTGCCGCGGTCTCAGGTCCGAGTGGCGACTGGCGCCAGCGTCGGCTGAACTGTGGGAGTGACCAGTCAGACGAGCGTGGTGTGGTTCCGACGGGACCTGCGCACCATCGACCATCCCGCGCTGTCTCGAGCGGTCGGCGACGGCTCGGTGCTCCCGCTCTTCGTGATCGACCCCGCCTTCGCGAACTCCTCGAAGGTCCGCCGCCTCGCACTCGCGGAGATGCTCGCCTCACTCGACCGCGACCTCGGAGGCGCGCTGCAGATCGCGGTGGGCGATCCAATCGACACCGTTCCGGCGATCGCGGCCGCGGTCGGCGCCGACGCCGTGCACGTCAGCCGCGACCACGGGCCCTATGGGCACCGACGCGACGCCTCCGTCGCTGAGCGACTGCGGGCCGACGGGCGACGGCTCATCGGCACCGGCTCGAACCATCTCATCGACCCGACCACGGTGACGAAGGCGGATGGCAGCCCGTACGCGGTGTTCACCCCGTTCAGCCGCACCTGGCGATCGGTGCTCGCCGAGTCGGGTAACACCGCGCTCCTCGACGCCCCGAGTGGCGCCGACTGGATCACCGGTATCGATGGCGCCGTGAATGACCCACGCGCAGCGCTCGGACTCACCCCCGATGACTTGGGTCCGAACAACGACCGCCACCTCGACCGCTCCACCGCGAGCGCGCTCGAGCGGTGGGCGAACTTCCGGGCTGTCGGCCTCGACCGCTACGACGAGCGACGCAACCTGCCGGCGGAGGCGGGGACCAGCTCCATGTCGTCCGCGCTCCGCTTCGGTCTGGTCCATCCGGCCCGGCTGCTCGCCGATCTCGATCCAGGGTCAGAGCACCACCGCACCTTCGAGAGCGAGCTCTGTTGGCGCGACTTCTACGCCGATGTGCTCTTCCGTCGGCCCGAGACCGCCTGGGAGAACCTCGACCGCCGCCTCAACGGCATCGCGCTCGACACCGATGAGCGCGCCCGGGAGCGGTTCGCCCTCTGGTGCCAAGGGAGGACGGGATTCGAGATCGTCGACGCCGGAATGCGCCAACTGCTCACCACGGGCTGGATGCACAACCGCGTCCGCATGATCGTCGCCAGCTTCCTGGTGAAAGATCTGCACCTGCCGTGGCAGTGGGGAGCGCGGTTCTTCATGGAGCACCTGATCGATGGTGACCTCGCCTCGAACAACCACGGATGGCAGTGGGCCGCGGGCACCGGCACCGACGCCGCGCCCTACTTCCGTGTTTTCAATCCCGTCACCCAGGCCGAACGATGGGATCCCGACCGGTCGTATCGAGCACGGTGGCTCCCCGAACTCGATACCGCTGACTACCCGGCTCCGATGGTCGATCACGCCCGCGAGCGGGATGAGGCCCTCGCCCGGTACAAGGCCGCACGCGGTGGTTAGCACTCGGTAACCTCAAGTGCCAGATGCTCGACGATCGCAAGACCGCCATCCTGAGTGCCGTCGTCCAGGAGTACATCGCGACCGCACAACCCGTGGGCTCGTCCCACATCGCCAGCGCGCCCGGAGTTCAGGTGTCGCCGGCCACCGTCCGCAACGACATGGCGGTGCTCGAGCAGGAGGGGTTCCTCGTCCAACCCCACACGTCGGCCGGCCGGGTGCCGACCGACAAGGGCTACCGCTTCTTCGTCGACCACCTCACAGAACCCGGACGACTCGACGAGACTCGCTCGGCTGAGGTCGGCGACTTCTTCTCCGCCGCCCACGGTCGCCTCGAGGAACTGCTTCACCAGACCTCCGACCTGCTGACCCGGCTCACCAACTCCGCCTCGATGGTGCTCGGGCCCACTGCCGCGGCCGCGGTGGTGCGCTCGGTTCAGATCGTCGGACTCTCGACGACCACCGCCACGGCCATCCTCGTGCTGTCGAACGGGACGGTGACGAGCGAGGTACTCGACCTTCCCGAGGCCACGGACGACGAGATCCGCCGGGCCGCCGCCCACCTCGACTCGATGCTCTCCGGCCGCTCGATCGCTGATTCTGCGTCGGTGCCGACCGTCGGCGACCCGCGAGTCGATGAGATCGCGACCGCTGCGCTCACCGCGCTGAGGCGCGCCTCCAGCGACGACCAAGTGTTCGTTGGGGGTGCTTCCACCGTGGCGGCGTCATTCGACGCCGTCGAGGTGGTGCGCGATGTGCTGCACACGCTCGAGCAGCAGTTCGTCGTCGTGTCGCTGGTGCAGAACATCCTTGATCGAGGAATGTCGGTCGCCATCGGCATCGAGCACGGCGTCGAGCCGCTCGCTGCCTGCTCGGTCGTGGTCGCTCCCGTGGTGGTCGACGGAGAGCACCTCGGATCGGTGGGTGTGCTCGGCCCCACTCGCATGAACTACCCGCAGGCGCTCGCGACGGTCGGTCTGGTCAGCGACCGCCTCGGCCGACACCTCGGGGACGCCGGCTGATGGCCGACTACTACGAACTGCTCGGCGTGAGCCGCTCGGCTTCGGCCGAGGAGGTCAAGAAGGCCTACCGCAAGCGCGCCCGAGAACTCCATCCCGACGCGAACCCTGACAACCCGGAGGCCGGCGAGCGATTCAAGGAACTCGCCCGCGCCTACCAGGTGCTCTCCGACGACGACCAGCGAGCCCGCTACGACCGCTTCGGTGAAGCCGGGGTGTCTGGGTCCGGGGGAGGGGCTTCAGCCGAGGATGTCTTCGGCGCCGGCTTGGGCGACATTTTCGACGCGTTCTTCGGCGGTGGCAGCCCGTTCGGCGGCGCCTCGCGCGGGCGCGGCCCGACCGGTCCGCCGCGCGGTCAGGACATGGAGGTCGTGGCCGACATTTCCTTCGAGCAAGCGGTCTTCGGCGATCGCATCCCGGTACCGCTCCGGCTGCCCTCGCCCTGCCCCGACTGCTCGGGCACCGGGGCCGGAGGGGGCACCCTGCCGGTCACCTGCTCCGAGTGCTCAGGTTCCGGCCAGGTGCGCCGGGTCCGACAGAGCGTGCTCGGCCAGATGGTGACCAGCGCCGCCTGTGGCCGATGCGGCGGCATGGGAGAGGTGATCGCTACGCCGTGCTCGACCTGCCGCGGAGAGGGCCGGGTCACCGCAGAGGAGACCTACGACGTCGACGTGCCCGCCGGAGTCGATACTGGAGCGACTCTCCGGCTCACCGGTCGCGGTGCGGCGGGACCACGAGGAGGGGCGCGGGGTGATCTCTACGTCCACCTGCGGGTTGCCCCCCACGAGCGGTACGAGCGCGACGGCACCGATCTGGTCACGCGGGTGCCGGTGTCGGTTGCCCAGGCGGCCCTCGGCACGACGGTCGATCTCCCGACGCTCGACGGAGACGAGGAACTGCAGATCCCCGCTGGCACGCAACCCGGTCACGAGTTCCTTCTCCGAGGGCGTGGTGTGCCGCGTTTGCAGGCCCGCGGGCGCGGCGATCTCCGGGTGATCGTCGAGGTGCGCGTCCCGACCGACCTCGACAGCACCGAGACCGACCTGCTCACCCGCCTCGCCGAGCACCGCGAGGAGCGGATCGGCACATCCGGGGGGTCAAGTCTCTTCTCCCGGATCAAGTCGGCCTTCTCGTGACCGACGAGCTTCGGGTCTCCGACGGTCATCTTCTTGTCGATGATCTCGATCATCCTGAACTGACCGAGGAGGCCGAGCATCACCTCACCCGGGTGCTGCGCCTCCGTGACGGGCGCGTCGTGACCGTCACCGACGGTTGCGGTCGGTGGAGGGCGTGCCGGCTTGAGTTGGGGAGTCTGGTCGTCGAAGGTGACATCCACGACGGCGCAGACCGGCCGAGCATCACGATTGCGGCAGCCGTGCCAAAAGGCGACCGCGTCGACTGGATGGTCCAGAAGCTCACCGAACTCGGTGTGGCTCGCATCGTGTTGTTGCGATGCGAGCGATCGGTCGTCAACTGGGAAGGTGAGCGGGCCGAGCGTCAACTCGAGCGGCTGCGCCGCATCTCGATCGGGGCCCTCCAGCAATCGCGGGGCGTGTGGATGCCAGCCATCCAAGCGCCGGTCGCGGCGGCTGAGGTGCTTCCGCAGATGCCCGCGGCCGAGCCCGGTGGAGACCGTCTCGCCGTCGGCGCGACCACGGTTGCGATCGGTCCCGAAGGTGGTTGGTCGGAGTCAGAGCTCGCGGCAGCCGGTGGCACGGTCGACCTCGGGCCGGGTGTCCTTCGAGTCGAGACCGCGGCGGTGACGGCCGCTGTGCTGATGACCCGGGTCGCGTCGTGAACGGCGGCGATGGCTTCGGTGTCTACGTGCACATTCCGTTCTGCGCCTCCAAGTGCGACTACTGCGCCTTCGCGACCTGGACCGACCGAGCCCACCTCATGGAGCAGTATCTCGCCGCCGTCGAGCGCGAGATCGAACGAGCCGAACTGCCCGCGGCGACCTCGGTATTCGTCGGCGGGGGCACTCCGTCGCTCGTCCCACCCGAGCGTCTCGCCGCCCTGATCGACACCATCCCGGTGGTCGCCGGGGCCGAGATCACGGTGGAGTGCAACCCCGACAACGTGGACTCGGCGCTCACCACCGCCTACGCCTCGGCCGGGGTGAATCGGATCTCGCTCGGGGTGCAGTCGATGGTGCCCGAGGTGCTCGAGCGGCTCGGTCGTCGGCATGACCGCGACAACGTCGCCGCGGCCGTCGACGCGATTCAGACGGCCGGAATCCCGACGCTCAACCTCGACCTGATCTACGGGACGGTGGGGGAGAGCGACGACGATTGGCGCAGCACCCTCGAACAGGTGTTGGAGCTTGATCCTCCCCATATCTCGGCCTACGCCCTCACCGTCGAGGCGGGAACGCCCCTTGCCGAGCGTCGGGCGGATCACCCCGACGATGATGTCCAAGCCGACCGCTACGAGATCGTCGACGACGCGCTGTCGGCGGCCGGTCTGATGGGCTACGAGATCTCCAATTGGGCGAAGCCCGGCCACGAGTGTCGTCACAACGGCCTCTACTGGGCGCAGGGTGACTACCGCGGGTTCGGCTGCGCTGCGCACTCCCACTCGGCGGGACGGCGCTGGTGGAACGTCCGAACCCCCGACCGCTACATCGACCTGGTCGCTCAGGGAGCGTCGACGGAGGCCGCCGGTGAGGAGCTCGACGAGGAGACACGCCGCTTCGAGGGATTGGAACTACGCCTGCGCACCCGCGAGGGTGTGCCACTCGACCGGCTCGACGGCGAGGCGCTTCCGGGGATCGTCGAACAGCGAGGGGATCGGTGGGTGCTCACTCGCCGCGGACGACTCATGGCCAATGAGGTGAGCACGCACCTGATCGTCTGACCGGCCGGTGGTGCCGACTCCGGCCAGGGGGTACACTCCGAGCCGCTACGGGCGCGTAGCTCAGTTGGTTAGAGCGCCACCATGACACGGTGGAGGTCCCGGGTTCGAGTCCCGTCGTGCCCAC
>Ga0222719_10002118_pt1 | contig 18465 bp, 10 predicted proteins | sample C33_34DmetaG_FD_165039 | JGI IMG/M metagenome (GOLD analysis project Ga0222719, IMG submission 165039) | Estuarine water microbial communities from San Francisco Bay, California, United States - C33_34D | ecosystem: Environmental > Aquatic > Marine > Unclassified | place: USA: California... | reverse complement strand
CTATGAAGGTGAGCAACCGACTATCGGTGCTTTAAACGTTAATGAGGTAGTCCAATCGGATTACTTCTTCTGTTAAAAATAAAATACCCCACAAGGTTTCCATAAGGATTCCCTGTGGGGTACGTTTATTTTATCATTTGCATTATTTCTTTTCTAGACTTAGCTCGTCTTCTGCCTGCTTCTACGCTTGCTTTATCACGAGACATTCCTTTAGCCATCAAATGATTAACTTGTTTTTGATATACATGATCTAACATAGCCATGTTTATTTCAGGAGTGTAAGCAACTTTAGGGTCTAAATTAAATTGCTGTACGAATTCCATATCATCAAAGTCAAGACCTTGTAATGCTAATGTATTAAAACTCTTTGCAACACTCATAATGCCCTCCTTTAATTGTATTGATAAGGTCTTCTAGAAATTAAAGACCATACTCTTTTCTTATTAGCTTCGTTATTAATATGATTCTGTCTTAAATCAGCAAGGACTCTTTGTTTTTTCATAATCCTATCTATTAATTCATAGACTATAGAGATAGGTACATCACCGCCTTCTGGATTCCAACCAGAGTTTCTAGCTACTGATAATAAGCTAGCTTGGAAAGAAGATAATTGTTCTTTTATCTGTATTATCTCTCCAGTTGCAGTTGGGAAATCTGTATAGCCTTCTGATTTTTGATTTAACATAAATAAATAATCATGAAGAGCTCTGAATTCACTATCATAATCAACCTTGAATAACTTTCCAGGAGAACGACTTGCCCTCTCTTTAAGGGCGTTTTTAGCGTTCTCTAAACCATTTATAATAGATTTAGAAATAGAATACTTCATATTTATTTCTCTGAACTGATTATTTATTTCACGATGATAGAGGTCTACACTAGTTGCATCAGTAATTATAGCATCATGTATTGGAATCATAAATAAAGGATCAGGAACTCTTTGTTTCATACGATCTTCATTTACTTTCATAATAGTATTTGCCATAACTGCAGCATCTATTTGTTGTACTGTTAATACAGGTAATTGATTAGAAGCTAGCTTACCAAATAAGGAACGAGGTTCTCTTTCGTATTTACCAGTCTCTTTATTGTATATTCGTCTTCTAATTTTCTTAGGAGCACTACCAGAATACCTAGACTCTGTTAATTCTATTTGTCTAAATCCTGCTTCAGATAAATTTTCAACAGTAATAGTTTGACCTGTCTTAACGTGTTCATTAGCACCCATGTATATATCAGTACCTAATGGACCTTTCAATACAACATCGCCACCCATCATAGCATATAACATACCAGCTTTTTTATACAGCTCCTGTTGTTTTAATTTTAGAACTGCATTAAGTCCTGATCCTATAATCCTATTAAGATCAGCTGACATCTCTATATCATCCATATCTTTTAAATCAGAATTAAGTGTTTTAGCATTGACTAAAGCTTCTTGTCCTTTTTCTGATTCAAGAAAGGCGATTGCTGTTTCTATATGGAATTCTGCAGGCATACCATAAGATGTTTCCATGAGAGGAACTTTCGAAAGATCTTTTATAAGACTGCTTCGGGTTTCTACAGGTTGTTCATCAATGTACTGTAAAAAGTCACGCCAGAATTTTTCTTTAGGTTGATTACTTGCAAAGGTTGTACCTAAATTAAACATAGATTCAGTAAGAAATTTATCTCTTATATCTCCTTGTGCTATGATATTATTCTCATCTGCATATACCATACCAACAAGCTCTAATGTATCAACATCTCCTAGTTGCATAGCTTGAATTGCAATACCGTTTTGCTTTCCATCATGCTGAACCATCGCTCTCATTTCAAATTCACCATTTGACTCTGGTTTTTTAGCATCTACATAATTAGCAAAGTCAATATAGCTCTGCATTTTATATCCCCAATCATCTTTCTTTCTAAAAGCTTTTGAATGAATTCCAGTTAATGTAGCAGCATTAAAGGTTTCTATTGCAGTTTGAGGATTACTATCATTAAGAGCAGTTCTTAATTGAACACCTTTTCTATACCAAGCATCATATATTTTTTTATATTGAGGATCATTTATAATACTTTTAGTAGTATTGATTATTGATTGCCATCCCATGTCTTCTGGTTTAACACCATTAGTTACATCGTAATCTGTATCTGGGTCTAATAGATTTCTACCTATTATATAAGTCCAGTTATCAAGAGTTCTTTTATCTGGATTCCCTTTAAGATTTACTCTTGTTCGTTTACCACTTCTAACCATATTACGAACTAACTTTTCATTCTGAGAATTCAATACGGTGTTTCTAATAAAGTAACGACCAACTGATGAAGCATGAAACCATTTATTATAGAATATCTTATCACTATTCTTTGAGACATCACTCATAGTTCTATAGATATGTCTCATTCTCATTCGCATAATTCTATCGGCTTGTTCTCTAGCTTTGAATTCTTTTACAGGACTATTTTGATAACGCTTCAATGCATTTGAGTAGAACTCTATATATTTAGCTTTATCTAGTCCTAAAGTAGCCGCCCAATTACCTGTAGAATATAACTCTCCTGTTGTAGAGGGATTTAATAGTTGAGTAACTCCTCTCTCGTCAAGAGTTATTTCTTGATCAACCATTAATTGTGCATAGCGAGCACTTTCCTTGTCTATTTTTAAAGGCATTGAGCCTAGTCTCATCTTAATTGCATCTTCAAATATAGTATTCTTCGAGGATTTACTTCTCTTTGAGATAGCCTTTGCTTTATCACCTAATTCTCTTTCAGCTCCAGGAATACCTTGAACTAATGTAGGTAAATAACCGACATTAACTCGTTTATCTTCTTGTATATCAGATAATATATCTCTGTTTGCTAAGAAAAAAGCTTCACCTTCTTCAGATAGTATTAATCTCTCATCTTTTAAATCTGTATTTTCAAATTTATTTAAATCAATAACATCAAATAAACCAGCAGAGTATAATGATTCGTATACAATACCTTCTAAAGCACTTCGGACTGTTGGCTTCATTGTCTTAGAAGCTCCTCCATATCCTGTTCGTAGACGAGGATCTACAGTAGATATATTGGGGTTTGCAACTAACTTATCAACAACTTTACCTACTACTCTTTCTCTCATCAAGGCAGGATCAAAGATACCATCTCCTGGACTATCTCTAAAGACATCTGTTTCTATTGCATCATCTGTTTTATTATAAATATCGTCTGCTGTTTCTAAGAAAGAGATAGCAATAGCATTACCAACATTAGGTGTTACTTCTTCTTTCTCCATATCGAATAAATTATTATCGGCTAAGAAATCTCCGATATCAAGAGAAGTTTCTTCTGTACTCGATAATACAGGTCTTAACTGACGACTAAGTAAATCGGTTTGATTAGCACCAAAGGCAACCACATTATCATATACATCTTTATCTGCAGCTGCATGAGGTAAAGTCTTTTTCATTTGACTACCAGTCATTGCTTGATAAGTTGCAGGGGTTGCTTGAGCTTTTCTTTCTTCTTGTGTTCCAACTTCAAGGTTTAATTTCTCATCTATAAAACCTTTATCAGTTGTTATTTGATTTGTTTGAGGATTAAGAACACCTACTCTTCCAAGAGCTTTTCTAAGAGGACTTAAGTCTCCTTTATTTTCACTCTCAACTAAAGCCTCCTGCATTGAATTAACTTTAACAGTTTCATCTGCTTCTTGAATTCTATTAGGATCATCGATACCAATAGGTTCGTAAGGAAGTTCTAGCTTAGCTCTAGCATCTTTATCTTTTATTAAAGGCATCCTTCTGTTTTCTATTGCAGTATCGATTGCCTGTTCTCTTTGTACTTTTTTTGCTTCTTCATCTAAGTAGCCAGACCCTTCATAGGACTGACTTCCAGGTTTATTTATTGCCATATTGTTCTCCTAGTATAGGTAGCACCTTTGGAGTACTACCTGTAGGTTAATTTAATAATGAATCTATTATATCATTTTTAGTTGGTAATGAAATATCAGGTAAAGGATTATTACCATGTATTCCTTGTGTCATTGCTCTCCTTGTACCAGTAAATGGTCCAACAAAAGGTGTTGCACTGAGTAGCTTATTAACTCCTCGTTCAGTTTCTCCTTCTAACATTAGCCCAGTTGAGGATAATACCTTCTGAATATTTCTAGCCGAAGGTCCAGCCTCACCCAACACTGTATTAAAGAGGTAATCACTTCCTGTATTTCTATCTGGATATAATGGATGTAAGAAATCAATTATTCTTTCATACTGTCCTAGAACCCCTGAAGAAAAGACTGCTCGTTGAACTAGACTTACTTCGTCAAGGTAAGGAGATGATCGACCAAATTTAATTAGATCTTTTAAGTATTGAGATGCACCTCCTAATGCCATCATAGTTACTATCAAAGCAAAGGTATCGTATTTAACTTTTACTGTTCCTTTTCTTAATTGTGCATTCCATATCTTAGGTACTAAGTTACCTGTGAATGTACTTAAGAATCCATTGAACTGAAATAATAATTGATAGTGAGGATCTTGAAATGCTAATGGTCTATTAGCTGCACTCGGTAACTGTATACGTTCCTTAACAAAACGATAAACAGCTAAATCCATTTTATCATCAATATACTCTTGGAGTCTTGCAGCCTCTTGTAATATTGCTGCATTATCTAGCTTCTTTCCTTTTCTACTAACATCAACCTCATATTGACCCCTATTAAAAGAAGTTTTAACTGCTCTTCTAAGTGCTTCTGATCGTGGTGATGGATCTTTAATATTTAAAGGATCAGTAGGTGTTAATGATTTATTATCCGAGATATTAAATAATTCATCTCTGCTAATTTCATTTAGGTCTTGCATTAAGTTCATAGTATGCTCAACATCAAAACCTAAATCAGTTAATTGATTATAAGTTCTCATTTCAATATCTTGAAACTTATCAAAGTCAAAACCAACATCCTGCATCTTTTTAACACGACCAATAGCTGTATTTAATACTACTTCTTTTTCTTTTCGAGGTGCAAGGCTTAGCATTGAAAATCCAGATCTAATAAAGTCTAATGCAAATCCAGCATTCATTCTTCTTTGGACTTGAGTTATTTTAGTTAAACCAATACCTGAAAAGAACGCTTCATGCATTCGCATAAATGCAACATCTCTTTCTCCAGTTGCTAAACGATCAACAACAGAATTAGTATCAGTACTTTGGTTTATCTTCTTTAAAAGCTTTTCTGTTTTTTCTACTTCGGCTTTCATAGCATCATCAAATGCTTGACCTACCTGAGCTATTAATTGCTTGGTTGCCGCTTTAAACTCAACATCATTCTTTACATTAAAATATATTAATAATGTTTCTGGTAAAGAAGAAAGCATAGCCAAGGGTAGCCCAGCTAGTAAAGACCATCCAGTTAAAAAGGAATTAACTGCAGCTACTTTTTTACTCTCAATACGATTATAATTACCATGGGTACTATCTATCATTGACTTAATATAAAATGCAGCTTGTTCTATCTCTGCTTTTGTAAACTTAGTTGGTCCATCAGGTCTAGCTTCTTGTTCTTTTATAAACCTATCAAACATATAATTAAGTTTACGACCACCATGTCCAAAGTATTTAGTTGTAGAAGCATACTTAGCTGCTTCTAACCTGTCTCTTCTTAATGCTTCAAACATATTGTCACTAGCAAATTTCTTTTTAAACTCAGGATCTTTAGTCATCCCTTTAACTGCCTCATTAACCGAGTAAGGCAAGTAAACTTTACCATCAATAAGAGAATTCTCTGTATTAATAGTACCTTGACCATCCCTAACTATCGACTCATATAAGGCTTCTCTTTCATCAAGGTTTAAAGTTGTTGTTCTCTCTAGAAAGCTCATAAACTCTTTACGATTCTTTTTAACTTTCTTCCAATCAAATCCTTGATGTTGCCACCAATAGTCAGAGTCATATTTAAAAGTTTTACCTGTCTCTTTAAAGTATTGTTTACTTACATTATCAAAAGCAGTATCATAAGCATTTTTAATTTGTTTAGCCGCAATATATAATATTTTTTGAGCTTCTTCCTCTTCTACAGGAAGATTTAAGTCTATTAGCCCATCTTCTTTATCAAATTTTCTAGCTAAATTATAATATTCTAGTATTTGAGCTGGACTTTTAAGACCTAATGCTCTTAATGCAATTCTAGCAGATTCTTTTTGTTGTATTGTAGATTTATTACTGAAGTAAATCTTAGCAATAGGAAATGCTCCAGCCTGAGTTAACTTGTATGCTTCAAATAATTGAAACTTAGAAGGGTTATTTCCCTCTGGAGTAGCAAATGCTCTGATTTGACTAGATATATTACCAATATTTTTATTAGTTAATTTTCTTTCTCCAAAAAGATTTGCAATGCCCCTTTCATCTACTTGACTAGCAATTTCTCCAGAAACTAAATCATGAAATTCTTTATGATTAGCTCCATCATGATAACGACCAGTAGTTTCAGCTGCTGCAAGATGAAATATTTTTAAGAGCTCAGGACTTTCTACTAGCTTCTCCATATTACCAACATTCTTTTCTTGAGCTAACACTAGTTTCTTTAAACCAGTAAAGGCAGAACTCATGTATTCAAATAGATCTTGATTATTAGTTACATAATTCTTAATACCTTTTTGAGTTTCTTTATAAGCATTATGAAGACCTTTAAGTAGATTCTTCTTTTGAGGATCATCTGCATTAAACATGACATATCCATCATCTACTTGTTTTAATATGTCATCAATACTTTCAATACCTTTAGTAGGATCAAGAGATGCTTGTTGTCTTTGTAAATCTCTAGTTTTCTTTTGTTCAATAAGATTGAATCTATCTGCTGAGTTTTGTTCTCTCTCACTTTGCAATAACTTGTTTTTACCTTGTTGTAATAAACTACCTGCACCAGAAAGCTTAGCACCAACTACACCTCCAGCAAGACCAGCATTTATAAGACGATGAATAACATCTTCGCCTGAGTATTCTGTGTCTGATAGGGCAGCAGAAGTAGCCATCATTAAAGCATCCTGACTCATTTCTGTTCCAGACTCTACACCAAAGCCCATAGCAGTTCGTTTACCTAGCTCTTTAAAACTAAAGTCTCTGAAATCTTTTGCATCAAAACGAATAGCTAACTCTTTAGAGAACTTACCTATTTCCTGTTTAGCAGTTTGATTAAATATAGTTGCTGCTTGTGTATAAGGAATATTCTTTTTAGTTGCAATAGCTTCTATAACTCTTTTAGCTCCTTGTTCAGATAAAACTTCTGCTGGAGCTATTAGTCTATTTAATCCAAATCTTTCTAATACAGCTACACCAACACCAGCAAACGAAGCACCTATAAATTGTTTAACTCCTTTTTCACCTTCCATCTCATTCCAAGTTTGACCTGCAGAGATAAGGGAGATTGGACCTAACGCAACTGATGTACCTAATGCTACACCTCCTATTACTTTGGCAGGAACAGCCAATGCCATTGAACCAAATAAGGTTAATAGTTGAGGTATCATCATAGCAGTATTATTAAGTGTGTATTCAAATCCTTTTTTAATACTGTTAATGTCTCTATAGTCAAGAGTTATTTCAGGCTTATCCATTATTCTTTGTCTGGCTCTAGCAACTCCGCTCTCACCTAAACGTTCTAACATCTCTACGCCTGTTACTTGACCTAAAGCATCTGCGTAACCCCAAAGACCCTCCTTAACACCTTCCCAACCGAGGTCATAAGCAATCCCCATCGAAGATAACACACCATCTGCTTTATTATCAAGAGTTCTGTCTGGATGTCTAAACTGTACACCAGAATGAACCTCAGGATTATAAGTCTTTTCATTTACAGCTAGTGTTTTAAAAGTCTTACCTGCAGTATCGATATAATCGTTAGCTTCTCTAGCGATATCAGAGTAAGGTACTGAACCCTCTCCAAACAATGCTCTCAGCAGTTCGCCTTCTTGTTTAGCCCTTAATGCTTTATCAGAGGTATATTCATTAACCTTAAGTAATCCTGATCGATAAAGTGTTTCAGTTAAGTCTTCACCTTGAGGATTGGAGAGACCTATGATCTCTCTTTCTCCTTTACTCTTATCAATCTCGCCAGAGTAATTCATTTTATTGAAGTTACCTTCTTTAATGATCTTGGCTATTGCTTCGGCTTGTTTATCGCCTCCAAACTCTCCTCTTTTAAAAACTGGTTTACCGTTTTCATCGACTATCTTATCAATTTCTAATGCATCAAGACCATCGATTCTGTATCTTTTTCCTGTTGCATTAGTAACGGTGTCTCCGTCAATCATAAGTTGTTCGATACCATCGGAATCAATAAACTTTTTATCAGCCATAGATTACTCCTTATAATGGTTTATTTAAAATAGCTAAGGCATCTGGATCTCCAGCAAGCACTTGTTGTACCCAATAAGTAAACGTATTATGAGCGTCTTCTTTACCCATAGATGGTTTATACTTATCACCATTAGCTTTCCAATTCTTTTTAAGTGCAGCCCATATCTTACGATACTCACTAGCTTGTTGACCTTTAGGTGCTTCAAGACTTAAGGTAGTTATCTTATCATCTATCTCACTTATTTTTTCTACATTAGCACCTGTAAAATCTGAAGAGGTTATAGCTCCTTTTGTTTTAGGTACTATGGCTCTTGCATTGTAGAAAGATAAAATACTATTAGGAGGTTTTGTTTTACCTTCTCTTACAGCTTTAGCATATGCCTTCCAATATTCTTCTTGTGCTTGAATCATTTCTGTTCTTAGTTTAGCACGTTGATCTCTATTGGCTGCAAACTTTCTAGAGTCTTCTAAGTATTTATTGGCAGCTATATCTGATTGAGTTGAAGCATCAATCTCAATTCTAGGACTACCTTTCTCTCCAGAAGCATTTAGATTTTTAATAAGGCTATCTCCTCTTTGTTTAAAGAAATTCCCTACTTCTATATCATCATGTAGTTTAGGCTCATATTTACTAACAAGACCTCTCATTGCTGGGTGATCATATTCGTAGTATTGCCCATTATATTCGATAGCATAAGTGTCTTTACCTGTTTTAACTGTAGGTAATGGTCCAAAGATTTCATGATAGATAGTATCACCTAAACCTTTTGCAGTTAACTCTGTTTTCTTTTCTTTAAGTACTCTGATATCGCCAGTATTCTTATATTCCTGTAAGGATTCTTTAGTGTATTTATCTAAATTATCTTCATCAGTTATAAATTTTTGTCTAGCTTTATCAGCAGCATCAACACGCTTTATATAGTTCTTCATACCGTAATTTAAAGAAGCACCATGATTGTAGCCAAGAGCACGAGAACCAGCATACATAAAAGCCATTCGAGCTAACTCATCTCCATCAAACATACTAGAGAAAGCATTTTTAAAATACTCTATAGATTTATCTAATACGACTCCCCCAATTTCTTTACCTTTATTAATAAGGTATTGACTAAAATCGCCTTCATATTTTCCTGTAAGATTTTTCTTAGCCCAAGCTTCATCAGCATCATCTAGAGTTAATTTACCTTCTCCATAGTCAGCATCATTAGTTTCTTGTATTATCTTATCTATTGTATTCTTTTTATTTTTATCTAAAGTAAATGTTTTAACTTTTTCTTTTTCTTGTTTAACTTCTTGTTGATGTTTTTCGTTAATAGATTTTATTTGTTTTTTCTCAGTTTTTAATCTATTAACTTTTTCTAATGCAGCTTCATATTTATTTATTTGAGAGGCATTTGGTTTATCTCCTTTACTCTCTATATCTTTTATTAAGGTAGTCATATAGCTAAGTTCATCATTGGCTTTATTAATTTCGTCATCTTTTCTTTGTAAAGCTTGACTGCTTATTTTTTCATTTACTTCATTAGAACTTGGATTTAAAAATTCAAATACAGGAGACATCTTATCATATAATGTACCTGTAGGTTTTCCAGGTGCATCTGGTGGTGGAACATCTCCAATACCAAATATTTCTAATGGATAGCCTAATGCTCGTTTAAGTTGATCTAAACCTCCAGGTGACACTGCTTCTCTTTGCAGTTGTTCACTGTACTGTAAATTCTTATTAAATGCCTCGGGAATACCTTTAATATAATCTATTGCTTGATCAAAGTATCCTTTTTCTTCAGGAACACTATCTGTTCTACTACCGTAATTCTGTGCATTAGGAAACATATTAGTTAGCTCATCATTAGATAAGCTAGCCATCTGTACTGGAGGAACATCGCCCATTGCTGCATTCACCTTACCAGCATACTCTTGACCACGAAGACCAAGTTCTTCTTGACCCATCTTAGCTTTACGAACATTGCCAGCACCTGAGTGGTAAGCTGTTATCACTTCATCTCTAGTGAAATCAGGATTAGCTCTCATAATACCTTCAAGATATTGTTTAGCAAATGCTCTAGATTTATTAGGATCAAAACGATCTTCTAGTGATATAGGTGTTACTCCATATCCAGGCTGTTGTGCTGTTGCTTTCATTATCTGATATGGACCACTAGCACCTACTTCTGAGACTGCATTAGGATTACCACCAGACTCTACTTGTCTGATAGCATCGAGCATAGTATCATCAACAATAAAGCCGCCTTCTTGTTTGTAACTAGGTATCGGTCCACCTTGTTTCTTTTGAATAGCACGACCCATATCATTTAGTTCATCTAGCATTGGTTGTACTCCAGGAAGCCTAGATGCTTCAGCATTAACTACGTTCTCTCCAGGAGTTAACATAGCGGGTACTGTATCTGTTCCCTTCGGTTTGAATATACTATTATCTACTCCCTGCATATTAGCTTTACTTAAAGGATTTTGCATGTTCATAGCCGCAGGATCATTATCTACATAGTTAGGGATCTCTTGCATAGAAGGCACATCAAATTCGTAGGAAAACATATTTCCATACCTATCTTTTTCTGTATACTTTTTAATATTCATCCTTTACCTCCGCCGCTTCCACTTCCACTTGATTGTGCATCATCTGCAAAACTCGTTCCTGTTGGTCCACTTGTAGGGGTATCTCGACCAGACGTTGCTGTAGCCGAGGTTGTACCTGTAGTTGAGCCAGTGGGTTGTTCATAACTATTCATAGTACTATAGACCCCACCCTGTTTATCACCAGGATTTGCATCCATACCATGTGCTACACTAGAGCCATAATCTACACCTTCTACATTACCGTATGTAGGTAAGTGTAAGTCTTGACCTTTTATTTGAGCACCTTGTTTTGTAGTTCCAAGTGTTGTTTTAGTTCCATCATCTTCAGTTCTAGTATTAACAAGACTATGCTCAGGTATTCCTGAATCCATTCCTACCTTCACCATAATTTTATCTTGATTAGATAGTGTACCCATTCCATAATTAGCTGAGCCTTCTTTATTAGAGTTTTGTATTGCTTGTTGATAAGCTCCAGTTCCAGCTGAAGGATCATCAGATCTAGTATATGCATTGTCAGGATCTGAAAATAATGCCCCAAGAGGATCATTATTAATTACATCTCCAAACGGATCATATTTAGGCTCTCCAGAAATATTATCTACTAGATTTGTTGCATAATTACCTTGCAAGTAAGAATTACGATTAGCATACTCTTGATTAGCTACGCCAGTTATAGGGTCATAAGATCGACCATCTTTAAATTGACCACCTGTAAGACTACTGTAGCTCCCTTGAGATCCATAGCCGCTAGCGGGTACTGCTGGTTTATTAAAGCCCATGAATGCACTGCCAGGAACTGCCATCATAGGATCAAATTCTGGTCCATACATACCGCCAGTCTGTGCTTGCTCCTCTTCTAAATTTACATTACCAAGATTAGTATTAGCCTGATCAATAGACATTTGTGTACTAGCCATAGAACTTCCATTATCACTATCACTTCCCATTACTACGGAATTGCCAGTAGTAGGGATGGGTTTTGCAGGTGCTTCATATTTGGGCACGTCTATTGTATAATTAGGCGAGCTAACAGAGCTTAAGGGAGGTGCAAACGTTGAACCGCTATATCTAAAGCCATACTTCGGTTGTATCGAAGGAACTGGTTGATAAGCGGTTGTGCCTCCGCTAGATTTAAAAGCCATAGTATTCTCCTAAGTATTTATTTGTTTATACATCTCAGCATCATAAGTTGTGTCAGCACCCATCGGGTCTACTGATAATGGACCGATCATAGGCATAACCTTTTGAGTAGGTAGCATGGTCTGATATTGTGGCATCTGACCTTGAGCTGCTTCAGTCATACTCTCAGCAACTATCTCATCGTATAACTGATCAGGATCTGGTTGATTATTCATTAGTGCTATTGCTTGTTCTTTTGACATTGTTCCTTCGGCATGATACTGTGGACTCAACGGTCCAACTTGTCCGCCAGAATTAAGACCTAACATACCACCTAACTTATCAGTGATACCTAAACCTAGTGCTTTATCCGCAAGGAGTGCTGCACCGACATAAGGCATTGCTGTACCTATTGCTGCCATGCCGCCTGCAGCAGGGGCTAAAGCTTGACCTGTAAGAGCTACTTCTGCACCTCCCATTCCCATAGTAGCTGGGGTAGAAGCTAGCTTTGCTGCATTCAATGCACCTGCACTGGGGGTTAGAGATCCTATGCCCTTCATAATACCTTCTTGACCAGCATCTAATGCACCTGACATAAGCCTTTGCTTAGCCATATCACCCATTTGTCCAGCTATTCCTTTTTCTTGTTGAGCAAGAGGGGCTGCTTGTGCAACATAGGTGTTAGGATTTAATTGTTTTAATCTTCTTTGCTCATCATTATCTGTTGCTAATTCTATTTCCATTATTTGCCACCTGTTTGTGTAGTTGTAGATTGCTTTGGTGCAGCACCTGTTAACCTATTAAAATAGTCGTCTAATGCTCTACTAGTGGCATCTAGTTGTGCTTGTTGACCTTTTTGATAAGATGTACCTACATTTGCTAACCTATTAGCCGCATCAACTCTTTCCTTATTAAGAAGTCTTTGTTGTGCAGATGATGCATTTGCAATTTTAATAGCATTACTTAAGGTTGATCTTGTAGATCCTACATTTTTATTAAATGCAGATTGACCCATAGCATTTCCATATAGCTTTTCAAGATCTCTTTGATTCGCACCTGTCAAGTCATAATTACCTCTACCTGTAATTTCATTCTTTGCAAGTCTTTCTTGTATAGATAATGCCTCTAATTGTTGAGGTGTCATATCTGCAATAATTGGTTTTTCACCAGACATTTGAGCTTGTAATTGTTTAGTACTTAAGCCTAATCCTTTTTGAAGATCTGGTTTAAACTCAGGGTCTATACCTGAAGAGACAGTTGAAGTGCTGCCTTTGCTGCCTCCTCCACAACATATATTTTTATTTAATTTATTGGCAAGTTCTTTAGGCATATCTGTTGTATCTTGCCTCATGTCATAGATACCTAAATATGGTTCATAGTCATTCATTTTTATTCTCCTGTATCACACCCCTAACTGAGACATGAGTTTTAGTATTATATCTCTTAGCTAAAAACTTAGCATATGCTTGACCTTCTTTTTCTGGTCTAATTGAATCTGCCCTCCATGACTTACCGTTGTTCTTTTTAATATGGTCTATCATAAAGTCAAATAAGCGATATACTGTAAATGCATTATTATAATTATGATCTACTATACAGTCTTTTACATCCATTACATAATCATTGTTATAATAATCTACAAATGTACAAGCAGAAAGAAAACCTCTAAGTTTATTGTCAATATAATCTCCAATAACTAATGCATGAACACTCTCTTTTTGTTTTTCAATTAAACTTATAAAATAAGAGATCCAAGCCTTTTCATTTCTTTTTCTATCTTTATAATTTTTCATGTCTACAGAAGAATTCATAAGATTAATTGCTTCTAAAACATCGTTATCCTCTAGTCTTCTAATCATTTTTGATCTATCCTTATTTTTAGATCAGCAAAGCTAGTGGCTGCTCTTATATCTGCCAATAGCTTTAACTGTCTTTGTTCTATAAGATTTATCTCTCTCACAACTTCTAATAGTACTACATTAAGAGTACTATTATCAGTTAAAGGAGGGTTGTTAATAGCCATTATCTATCTCCTCCTTTTCTAACCTTCATTTGTAATCCAGATATATTCCAACCTTTATTATTACTTGCAATATAACCTCCAGATAAATCTTTAGCTGCATCATCAACTCTATAGTTAATAAATCGACCTTGTACTCTTGCATCTACCTTATGGCTACTGGCAACAGTAAAGTCATTAACAACTAATTTATTTGCTTTAGCATTAGATTGAGTATTATCTTCTGGTGTTGTCAAGAAAGGTTTTTCTCCAGGATAATTAGTACCTCTAGCTCTAACATGAAGTGTAGCTCTTTCAGGCTCACCTCCGACTGTAGTTACTGTTCCTCCATCTGCCCACAAGGCTATACTCTCAACCGTCTCAGTATCGAAGTTAGGTGTGATTGATAACTGTTGTCTCTCAAAATAAGAGATATAGTTAGTGCCACCGAAGTCATAACCCAAGTCACCAGCTCTTATCCTATTAAACAATACACCACTTATAAAACCACTCTCGGCAAAGATAGGAAATACTTTATTAGGGTTTATATTTCCACTAGCCCAAGGTCTAACAATATCAAATGTAGTACTGATAGTTGTTCCTGTAGTATCTTGTGTAGGACTTGTAGTTGCAACAGTATTACCTTCAGCAACTGCCACAAGGTTAGTTGTTGTCGGTGCAACACTCGCAGCCACTAGTTCTGTATCTGGACTAAATGATTTAACATAGTTAGCATTAGAACTAAATTGACTAGGACTAATCTGTATACTTGTAGGTGTGCTTGCACTATCAGGAGTTACTAATAATAACTGATTACTACTAATAGAAGCCAATGCTTGTTGCATTGCCGTTAATGTATCGACAATAGCACCATTAGGCTTAGCTAACTCAGCTGCATCTTGTGTCTTATCAGGATCATAGTAAGCATTAAGATATTGTGCATCACTAGTATAACTTGTATCACCATAAGTATTATCATCTTGTGCTGCAGTAAAGTCAGGGTCTAACAATCTTCCTGGACCTTCCCCATAATGTTTATCCCATATAACACTATCACCTGTAAGTGTTTGTAGAGTTATAGTTACACGAGTCATCTTAGCGTATATCGCTGCAATACCTTCCGTAATTGATATATCACCGCTAACAGAATTAGTTATCAAAGGACTCACTAATGTACCAGTTCTTGATGTGCCTTCAGCCACTGTATAATTAAAAGAACCAGTTATATTTGTTCTTGATACGCTTGTAAAGGTTAAGACCTCATTAGTTCTTGATAAAGTAAAATAAGTACTATCTGTCCAAGCTGCTTCTAAAGCAGTAGCTATTTCTGTAGCTGTTATAGTCTCTACATTAGTAGGACTACTTCCTGAATCAGGATCAAATGCGTCTGTACTATCAAAGTTTACTTGTATTGCATTTCCTAGAGGAGGTGTGAGTGTAATAGTATCTGTTGTACTATGTGCTGCTCTACCTGCTCTTGTTTGTGCACCTGTAAAAGTACTATTACTAAAGCCACTGGGTAATGAACCTATGCTAGTTAATGTGATATTAAAGTTATTAGCCTGAACACCTACTGCAGCGGCTGTTGCAGTTACTAAACCTGTACCTGTAATTGTAGTCCAATTAGGACTTGCACTGATTAAGGTATTGATTTCACTAACAATATTAGCACGAGTAAATGTACCTTCTAATATCTTTGTAGATGTACTGTTATCAGGAAAAGTAACTTGCATAGTAATAAGAGGAATACTCCTGTCTACTCCAGTAGTTACAACATTCACATTACTCGTTACATCACCACCAAAGGTAGTTTCTGTATAATCAGTTCCACTATAGCTTGTTTTAAAGGTTATAGTTAAATCACTATGATCACCACCTAATATAGATGTGAATCTAAGTACATCACTTACATTCTCTACCTTGTATATAGCAGAAGCACTTCCATTAAATACTGCTTTAGCTTGTAATAAAGGCAAAGCATCTGCAGCTAATAAAGCTTGTGTATTACGACCAGTACTAAATGTTATTGTCTCATCAATAGCATCATGCAATCCACTAACAGCACTTGCCTGTATTCTCATACTTATTGATGGACTTAATGCAGCGGTTATTCCGTATACACCAATACCAGTTCTTGTTGAGGCGACAGTAAGATTTGTAGTTGAACCTCCACCAATGACTAATGAACTAGTACTAAACGCTCTTGGTCCAGGAACATCTGAGGTTAGTGTTAATACATTTGTACTTGCTGTTGCTGTCCAATCGGCTAAAGCATTGTTATTATTGATATAATCTCTAATTGCTGCTACAAGTATTGTCATTGTTATTGTAGCACCATCTGCCTGACTAGTACCTAATACTGCACTAGCTGGAAGGTTTACCGTACCAATACTACTATCACCTGTTATGATAACACTAGCTCCGCCATCAAGATAAGTTGTTTTATTTCTATCATATATAAATGTACTAGCTGATGGGAAAGTAAGTGTACTTCTTGCTGTGATTGTGTTAGGTCCACTATCTCCTGTAAGTGTAACATCTACAATTTCTAATGTATCTGTAGTAAAAGTAGTAAATGTATCTACAGTAACTGTTTTAATAGCTTTAGTACCTATTGTTTTCTTAGGTGTGCCACCATTAATAGTGACTTCTTGTATTTCCTTTTTACCTCTGTTAGTATAACCAGCATTACCTGAGTTGCCTGTAAGAGCTATAGTTGCAGTTGGTATGCCACCACCTTTAATTGGTCCAACATCACCTGCAGTTACGCTATCAAGGTCTCTAAGTGTCCATGCATTATCTCTATAATTCCATATAAGAGCCTCATCACACTCACCAAATAAAGAAGCTAGTGTAGGATAACAAACCCATATTTCGTTTTCTCTATGATTAAGTAATGTAAATAACTGTTGTTCATATATAGGATTAAGATTATTAAAGAAATAATCTCTTACTCTATTATCAGATAATGATTGTATATCTCCTGGGTTTCCAGCAAATACATATATATCATTACCTCCAATTATAAAATGTTTACCATCGTACTCTATTACACCACCTGTAGTCAGTAAGCCATACTCATCTGTCACAGGACTAAAAGCCACAGGAGCATTTATATTCCCTGTAAGCCTCATAACATGAATACTATCTGAAGCGTATATATACATATTACTTTGTAATGATTTCATATCTTGAATAATATTAGTCTCAGATAAAGTGAATTCGTCAGCAGTACTTACACCTGCACTAAATGGATTCCAGTTATTAGGTATAGCTCCAGGAGCTGCAACATCTGATGTTCTCACTACTCCAGACAATCTTCTTATAATTGTATCATTAGTAGAGTCTCTTTCAGTAAGGTTACCTGCAATTAAAAGGTTACCAAATGATTCTATTATCCCACAACTTACTGTTACTACATTTCTAGACTCAACAGTAACTGTAACTGTGTCTCCGATAGTTAATCCACCTATAACAACAACTGTTGTGTTAGTTGCTGTATCTGTATATATTTCAAATTGATTTCCAGTAACTGAGGGTATGCTAGATGGTAATATTCCAGGTATAAAGTCAGTAGCATTAGGTGTTCCTGTACCTGCAGGGCTACCTACTTTTACTGTTTTAGTATTTGTTCCTGTAATACTAATTAAATTATTTACAAAATCTACTTTTTGACCAAGATCAAATACCGTACTAACTCCTGCTGCATATGTATCATCAAATGTTTCTTGTTCAACATTATAATTATCCCATCCAGGAAGCTCTGCTAATACTATATTATTTATATCTGTATTTCCAGGAGTATCTAATATATAGTGAGGTTTATCTAAGCCATTATTAATAATAAAAGCAAAACCTCCTGTAAATAAAGTATGTTGCCATCCACTTGTTGTAAATTGAAAACCATTTCCACTATTAAGAGTAGTTGGAGTTATATCTCTTTTAGTTCCTATATGATCTTGTATATAAACTTTTTGACCTACAGTAACACTATTAACAACATAATCAACGACCCAGATATAGTAACAACCTAATGGTTGCTTATTGGGGTTTTCCCATACTGCAAAGTGTCTTATCTTTCCAAATGCTTCTCCACTACCTACAAGATCACTTGTTACATTGTTTAATAATAATTCACCTTCTATTTTTCTAATTGCATTGTCTTTAAATCTAACATTCCTTGCATCTGTAAAAATATTAGGTGCAAGGGCTACAGGAGGAGTATCAAACACGACACCCATTTTTGCTACATCAGTAACATTAATCACATTGTCTTCTGCCATTCACTTCTCCTTTAATTCTTTTTTAACCGCACTCTCTAATGCCAGTCGTTGGGTCGATAAAGCAAGCTTCAGCCTTGTCTTCTTCTTGAGCCACTTCCTCAACTTCGCTAGATACCTTCTCTTTTTCTTCCACGGTTTCGTTAAAGATTC
>Ga0222719_10002116_pt1 | contig 18482 bp, 20 predicted proteins | sample C33_34DmetaG_FD_165039 | JGI IMG/M metagenome (GOLD analysis project Ga0222719, IMG submission 165039) | Estuarine water microbial communities from San Francisco Bay, California, United States - C33_34D | ecosystem: Environmental > Aquatic > Marine > Unclassified | place: USA: California... | reverse complement strand
ATGCGTTTCTCGTGATTTGGTAAGGATTTGGTTTGATGTTTAGTTTTCGTATATATATATATATATATTACGGTACCCTGGTATCCCGCCCTCTTAAAATCACTCATTACCGTATCACGCTGACTCTTGATTTTCTGTAAAGATTGAGCAGCCTTTATCAAGCTCCTTTAGCTTCTGCTGCGTTTCTACAACTTTTATTTTTTATTGAATTTCGGAGAATATTGATTTCCCATCATAAAATGATCTGGACGATTCATAATCTCGTTCCGTGGTTCGATTGGAGACGTTCTTTTTATCGTAGGTCGTGTAAAATTATAGACACCCAGTAATAAAACAGCTGTCAGGAACTCAAAACCTTTCATATTTATTATTACATAGATTATTTAATCGGCTGGCATACACCCCTTCTCGAAGCAATATACTCTCGTAGTGTATATCCATGTGAACCGCTACTTTCAACTAGGTTATGATTAACCAGGTTTGGATCGAACATATCCCCATGCGTTTCACATAATAGACAGCGAACTGTTGGAACTTCACCTGGTTCATGTGTATGCATCTGAATATCTCGTTTTTTGTTGCGCTTCGTTTTTTTAGTGACCACGGGGGCATCGGGATCATGTCGCTCACAAAACGTCTTACCATCAATACACTTATTACGACATGGGTTACCCCTGATATTGACCCCGTTACATGACTGTCTTTTTACACGGGGTTTTTTGGGAGGTTTCACAGGTTTGAGTGGTTTTGAGTGAACTTTACATGTATCACCACCTTCGACACAGAATTTACGACATTGCGTACCCTTCGCTGTCATGCATGGACATCTCGTGCGAACACTTTTGACTTTTTTAGGTTTTATTTGCGCTTTAAGATCATTGTTCTCTTCCTCTAATTTCTGTCGATCTCGTACAACACTGCGAAACTCACGCTCGATATCACTCAGGAGCTTGTCGATAGTGTCAGGGATATGGTGCTCTTTTAATTGATCTCGGAGTTCGATAAAGGTTTCCATTTTTACTTGAATATAAAAGTTATCACTCGCAACTTAAGCCATATTTTTTTTATCGAAACACTGTAGATGACGACGTCGTTACAAGATATACCTAAAAAAATACAGTATATCGTCGTTGATTCCGATTACGTTAACGGTTCAAATAATACATTTTCCCTCGACCTCACTCTGAAATCTAATACACACGTCGAAGATAGTAGCCGGGTTCTCGGTGTAAAACTCGTCGACTTCTATATTACACAGGTTGGAGATCAGACACCTAATTCAGACGGTCACCCAAGTGATATAGCCAAATACGTGGATATCATATGCCCGGATATACCTCAACGTGCACAAATGCTCGATGAACGTCATGGACAGATTTTTGCTAGAATTCCGTTAGAAAGACACTACAACCATGGATCACATACGATACTTCGAGATAAACAATGGAAATCGTTCCGGCGCCAAACAAATTATTTTAATCCGATATCGATCAAGAAACTCAATTTCAATATATATGAACACCAGGACGATGGTGGATACCACACCCTTCAACCCGATTCTAAGTGGTATATGATTTTAGAAGTCACGTCCGTTGATATCAAAGAAAAACCTGTAAACAAAGAAGCGCAAATATTAGAAGCTCTTTACGCCCTCATCGGAAAGATCGATCTTCTACACGAGAGTGTTCAGAGATTACCTAATAAGGAAGAAGCTGAAAACATTCTCATCCAGACCAAACGTAAAAAATTTTCGTTCAACTATATCATCATCGCATTTGTAACACTTCTCGCAGGATATATTTATTATGTCAATAAAATTCGAGCAAGTATAGTACCATCACCATTTTAAATATTCTAATATTATACTATGGACGGTTCAGTAGTTCTGATACTATTGATAATAGTTGTTGTTGTAGTGATATTGATCATGAAAAATATAGAGAATTCTAAAAAAATGAAAGACTTAAAAACAGCGATGATAGCGAGATCGACATTGACAGACACTGAAATTGCAAGCATACGAAAAGACGTTATACAACCGCCAGTGGTCGCACCCATTATTAACAAAATTGAACAGGTCGAAGATATCGAAACAGTGGGTGATCAATCTCTCGCGTTAGACGAAGACCAAACGATTGAATATGACGAAATGGCTAATGATTCGGGTATAGTCAAAATAGCACCCCCTCAAATAGATAATAGTTGGACAGAATCTCGTCAGGTCGAACCAGTGAAAGATTTATCGGTAGGTATTGCCATCGCCAATGATGTTTCCAAAAAGGAAATTTTACAAACCGGTAAAACGAGTTCCAAATACCCTATCAAAAATGGAACAGGAGTTCGAGCCGAATGTGCCGACGGTAAATGTGGGGATCCATCGAAATACCCTGCACAAAGACAAATGGGTTCGATCAGAAGAATGGACGGTACACATTCAAACATGGAGGCAGCGCGTATTGCCGCCAGAAAAGCTGCACAGAAGCGCGACTCGGATGTTAAACGCGTGTTAGATGAAAAAATACAATCACAAGCTAAATATGCAGCAATGAAACGACAACAGTATGTCGATACTAGCAAAATAAAACAATATGACGTCAGGCCATTAAAAGCACCCTCAGCTAAGTTATTTCGACCCACTGTAATGCCATTTGATGATGAAATGGTCGGTAGCCTTTCTGAACGCACTGGTATCACCACCGCGAAGATGAAAGCCGATCGCGAACGCATGATAGCGAAGAACATGAAAGCAGATGATGATGCAAGAAAGGCTTATCAAAATGCAAGCATGAAAGCTATGATACAAGTGAATTCCCCCATTAGAAAAATATCGAAGGATATAGACGTTGCTACTTCCATAGAAGCTAGTAATATCGCAAAGAATGTGGCAATGGAAAATGCTATAAAATTAGAACAGGCTGATATAAAATCACTGAACGAAACTGGATTTACAGTGAAAGAAGCGCAAAAGAGAGCCGCTATGAAAATTCAACAAGTTGCTCAAGATGCCATGGAAGCTGCTGAACGGGCTGAGAGAGAAGAAAAAATGAAAAATGTCATGAAAGCTCAACAGGTTGCTATGAAAGCTGCTAAAGAAGCTGCTGCAAAAGCTGAGAAAGAAAAAAGAATGGAAGCTGAAATGGAAGCTCAACGAGTTGCTATGGAAGCTGAAATGGAAGCTCAACGAGTTGCTATGAAAGCTGCTAAAGAAGCTGCTGAACAGACAGAGAAAGAAAAAAGAATGGAAGCTGAAATGGAAGCTCAACGAGTTGCTATGGAAGCTGAAATGGAAGCTGAACGAGTTGCCATGGAAGCCGCTACAATGAAAGTAGAGGGGTATGAAATCATGAAACCGTGGGGTTCTATGGTATATTAATCATCGATATAAAGAATACACATGTATTACATATAACAAGTATGTCATATACGTGCATCAAACCCGTAACCATGTACACGGAAGCGAGTGCTAATAAACGTAAACGTGTAAGAAAACATACCAAATCGGTAGATGTCGATAAAATCCTCAAACAAAATAAACGTATCAAAATGGTCATTCATAAACGGCGTGACAATACAAACTGGAAAAGTAATAATCGGCGACTCGTTCTTGAAGAGCTTGTATCTTTTCTAGACATATTGGATGATGTCGTAGATATCTTTGAGAGTGAAGATTTCGACTGCGGTGAAGTACCTGATGAGTTAGATTTGAATTAATGCAACGGTTAACCCCTCCTCACTTTTCTAGTTAGATATCTTGATCATATTTAACTAGTAAATCGTGTTTTTATTTTTATTTATACACCAGGTAACGCCTTCTTCTTAGGGGCAGCCTTCTTAGGAGCCGCCTTAGGTGCAGCAGCTACTGGGGAACCTGTAGCTTTCTCACCCCTGGGACCTGGAGGACCAGGGGGGCCGGGAGGACCAGGGGGGCCGGGAGGACCAGGGGGGCCTGTAGCACCCGACCCACCACCACCACATAGTTCACACTGATCTAACATCTTACCAAGCAATGTATAAAGTTTAGTCTTGTCAAGCCTGACACGTGTAATCTCATCTTCAATCTCCTGGCGAAGCGAGTTCATAGTTATATATATAAAGGAAATATTATCTTTAAAGTAAATGTTACTCATTGGACCGACATTAGCCTCTGGGATTGGGCAACATGCAAAAAAATACACGCAAGTGTTTACACCACGAGCTGAGTATTACCAGATAGGCACAACATTACCCGAAGATGAACACGGTCTTATCTTCATTTTACCAATTCCTCAACATATGAAATATGTCGAATATGCAAAGTCTCGTATAAAAAACCTGACCTGTATGACAGTGTGTGAGACAGAAACCGTCCACGAAGATTATCAAATGATTATGAATGAGTTTAAAACTGTCCTGGTACCGAGTGAATTTTGTAAACAGGTCTTTTCTAGACAATTTCCTGACAATGAATTCAAAATCATACATGCACACATCCCACCACCTACACCAAAACCATACACATTCTATTTCATAGGAAATGCTATGGATCCACGTAAAAATTTCAGAGATATCCTACGGGCATTCGTGCGGTTAAATGAACAAAACACGCGCCTGTTGGTGAAAGCCACGTGTAATCAGAATATAGATATACAATTACCACGGGTGGAAGTAATTAATGGATTACTTTCAGATGTTGAAATGGACGAAATACATTGGAGAAGTGATTGTTACGTAAGTTTTTCAAGTTCAGAGGGTGTTGGAATGGGTGCAATCGAAGCGGCTATCAGGGATAAACCTGTCATCATCACCAATTACGGTGGTGCACCAGAGTATATAGTTACACCATATACGATTGATTGTGAACTTCAGGAATTGAGTCAAGATGATTTCCTATTCAAAAAGGGTATGAAATGGGGGAAACCAAACTTCGATCAACTCTTGGAATTCATGAAACACGCATATGAAAACAATGTACGTACATGTAATCACGATTTTACAAGAGAGCTTGTCTGTAGAAAGAATATTTTACGAGAATTCACGCTCAATGTAACCGGCGACGAACACAACGATACCAGTGAGTAATGCACCTGACGTGAGCGATCCTTTCTGAGCGATGAGCATCATGTTGATCTCGTCTATGAAAGTAACGCCTGTGGGTTTTTTAATAGTTTCGGGTATCATCTTCGCGAGAAGTAGATACACGATCATCGAAATGATGACCGGCTTCAATGTATCCTGATCTAACATTTATAATATACAAACAAAATAATACTAAATGTTAACGACTGGCTTGACACCCAAGACACTTTCACTCTTTTTCACACTATGCTTTTTACAGTAGCATCCATTTACGGATTTGAATGCACACTTCTTTCCTTTCAAAGTGAGGGCCTGACACGTTCTATCCGTATACTTCTGTTCTCTAACAGCCGTAGGCACTTCATCCAGAACGATCATCGTACGAGAGTTCTTCTTCGCCTCAAGTTCCCTGTACCTATTTTTCATCTTAAAAATACTCCTAGCCAAATGCTCACATGCATCATCAACCGTATCTTGACCACGTACCAGGAGTGCCGAATGAACTGATTCCTCGTAGGTTGCCATATTGTTTGTCTTGTATATTTATATATACGATCTCGACTTAGGTTTTATTTTTTAGTACTTATGGCTTTAATGGTTTTAAGTTTCGTAAAGATCTTACCTGTAGCGAGACCATCTTTCATAACATTTTCGGAATATTCCTTAAACGTGATAGGATCAATATCGAACCCTTCACACACAGATTCACGAATGTCGTTGATAATACTTTTCACAGTAGCCGCGTCGATCACCGTCTCACCGTCTGAACAAAAACTCTTCTTCAGCACTTCAATTAATGCTAGAAGCTCAGTGTACAGAATAAATTGCACCTCCTCGACATCACTTCTATCAGCCTTATCAATTCCGTCGATTATATCCGAAAATGTTTCAATTTCACGTTCAATCCGGGTAATTAATTGTTGACACTTCACACCGCCTTCATCTGGAATCATTTCCATGAGCGCGGGGTCGTGTAAGATATTACACATAGCACCTTGGGCAATTGGCATTATCTTGTTTTCAATATTATCAATAGCATCCATAAATGCACTCTGACCACGAGTGTACTTAATTCCGAGTATATTCGAAGGAGGTTTCACAGATTTTACATTCTTTCCACGGGTCATGAGCATCACAGTTAATCCTATTCCTATACCGATTATAAAAGCCACTAATACGGATATCATTTAAAGTATAAAAACATTTTTATTTCAAGTATGCATATCGCCTGGTATAGAGAATGCTACGTATGTCAAGCTCCATTAAATCCCGTCGTACGTACACGGACAGGTGACAATAAATTGTTCGTGCGACATTATAAAAAAATACGACCTCTGTTTGTATATAACAATGAAAGATACCATTCGTTCGTAAATGGTTCAAAAATAAAACCTGTGTGCTTTTCGTGCTTTTCGTATAAACCGAAACCAACAATTGGTTCATTGAAAGATCGTGAACTTGGATTATGCCGCCATGTGTTACCTCGAAGTAAGGCAAAGACATGTGATGAAATAATGTCATGGTATAGTGGGCTTATTAGAGAAGCATGTAAAAGGGGGTTGGATATACGACGTTGATACATACGCAGTTTAAAGTTTAGAAGAGTATTACCAACAACGAACAATGTTCTCCGTCGCTAGACCTATCACCATGTGTAGACCAACACCAAATCACAAACATAACAAACGATTTAAAATCTATTCAACTGCGTATAAGTCTGTCGATCCTTACCGTGAAAGTTCCCTGCGATACATGGGTTACGCGAATGAACTTGGCGAAGCCTTCACATCATATCTCCCTGAATGGGGCTTACCCGCTTCATACTGTGTCGCAGCAGCATATGTCGTGTTTGATACGATTGATAAAGGTGAAAAAGCGTACAACGCTGCAGAAGAAGAGGATAAGATGATGGATACGGTGAGAATTTCGACCGAAACTTTTACATGGCAAATGCTCGCATCGGTATTCTGGCCAGGGTCTATTATCAGGGTTATCGTAAATATGGCCGCTACCATGATTTCCAACAATAACCTAGACAATAATCAATTTATCCATTTTCTCCCCACATTAATCGGTCTTTCGGCTATCCCCATGATAGTAAAACCGATTGATACCACAGTTGATAAGATCATGGAAGGATCCATTTCCAGGGTTATCAACGGTGAAATTAATACACCTGAAGAAGCTCGTACAGCGATGATGACTACCGCTGGCTCAATTTCTGTACCACCTGTTATGTATTGTCTGGCTTCTATTATCAAGAAGCTCGAAGTATAAACAGGCTTAAGTTAGAAATTTTTAACATTAAAAATAAATGTCCCCCAATATTACACAGAAATTACGTCTCACACTTGAATATGTCGACCCATTTCAAGTGCGTGTTACATTTTCAACACTCGGGGAAATCGAACGTTTACGTTTCGAGCGGAAGTGTGAAAACACGTGTATAAACCCAGATAACTTTGACATATATATCGAAGAGCGTCAAGGTGGTAATAGTATAGGGAAAACTGATCGATACTTTTCTATCAAATCAGACCGATGTTTACGAGATATCGTATTCAGAGGTGAACGGTACCGATTTACCCCATCATATAAAAGACTTCGTTCGGTTCCGGATGTGTTGAAACTGTATCGTCACACTGACCAGGATATTGATGATTGCATTGATGATTTACTCGAGGAATTCAGGGAACCATTGGTGCCGAAAGCTCCGAAAGTTCCGAAAGTTCCGAAAGCTCCGAAGACTGCGGAGTTCTGTAAATTTGACGAACTGAAGGAAGAAATTGAACATAAAATGTCAAAATGTCACCACCCAAACTGGACCTTTTCGATTCGTGATAAGGGGGGTCACCAGCGTACCCTGTGCTGCGAGCCTTCCAATAAGAATAAAAAGGCGTATGGGGTTTATGGCGTAACACAGAGACCTGACTGTACATGCCCCCTCCACCGCGACGATACTTATTGGAGAAGATTAACTTCGTATGCGTTAACAGACAGAACCAATAAAATCAAGGGAGATACTTATTACCTGAAAACGGTTGTAGGATTGGCATCTGTAGAAGATTATCATCGAAACCTAGAAGACAATTTCAGAAGAACATTCGGTGGGTTGATAAATTCTTCGTATATGGAGAAGAGTTATCTGGAATTGGAGAGAGAAGGTATGGTGATTGACGAGATATATCCTCGTTGTGAAGGCAAGGATTTGAAAACCCACTATGAAATTGCTTATTTCCTAGCAAAAGTCTTCCACCATAAAAACACACAATTGTTAGTTCGTGACAATAACCACGCCAGGAAATTCGGACTTGACACGAACAGGTATAAAATGCTCATAAATGGTTCGAAAGGGGGGGCTGTGGAAGACGCGGCGAAAGAGGGTTTCAAACTCATCGTTCCAAGTGATAGTGCTATTTCGTATATGTTGGATTTGGTGAATACCTTTTTAGAAAAAGAACCTAAGTTAGAGTTTTGAATTGTAATAAAACTAAGAAAGTATGGAGAGTGTCCAAAAACTCACACATATAGAACACATTCTCAAAAGACCTGACTCATACGTCGGTCCAGTTGACCTAGGAACCGAACCTTACTGGATCCTTGATGGTCAAAAGTTCACTAAGAAGAACTTGAAATACTCCCCAGCCCTCTTGAAAATATTCGATGAAATCCTCGTCAACGCCATCGACCGTAACTCTCTCCACTCCAAACAGGTCAGTTTAGTCTCCGTCTCGATTGATAAGGATGTAGGTTCAGTGACCATCGAGAATAATGGACCACTCGGTGGAATTTCTGTAAAAATGCATGAGAAAGAAGGTCTATGGAACCCTGAACTTGTATTTGGACACCTCCTCACGAGTACGAACTATGACGATACACAAAAAAGAATTGTCGGTGGCCGCAACGGGTATGGTGCCAAGTTGGCAAATATTTACTCGAGTGATTTCTCTGTAGTCATCAAGGATCATGAGACAAAGCAGACATACACACAATCTTGGTCGAAGAATATGACTGTCTGTGACCCACCAAAAATTAAAAAACATTCGGGTGCTACGTCATCCGTGGCCATCACCTTTACCCCCGAGTGGAAGAGGTTCGGAATGTCCAAAATGGATGATACCATCTACAAAATTTTCCAAAAGAGAGTCTGGGATGCGAACATCTGTACTACTCAAAACTGTAAAGTGAAGTTCAATGGTGAAGTTCTTCCGAAACAAAACTTCGAGGCTTATGCCAAAATGCACGAAGGTGTTGACCAGGTTGCATCCGTAACTACCGACCGTTGGTCAGTATGCATCGGGCCAGCAGAGAACGGGATGGAACAGGTTTCGTTCGTGAATGGTATTTGCACTACGAAAGGTGGCACCCACGTCGATCACGTGGCAAACATTGTCGCAAATGGTATCATTGATGACATGGCTAAGAAGATTAAACTGAAACCTCCACAGGTTAAGAATGCTTTTACGATCTTTGTAAAGGCCACACTCGAAAACCCAAACTTTTCCAGTCAGGTCAAGTCTGAGTGTACAACCAAATCACAGCATTTCGGAAGCAAGTTTGAACTACCCAAGACATTCGTTAAGAATACTCTCAAGACTGGTATCGCTGATGAACTCACGGCACTCTCAAAGTTCAAGGAAATGAAAGAACTCAAGAAGACCGACGGAGCTCGAAAGTCCAAAATCACCGGTATTCCCAAGTTGGACGATGCGAACAAGGCTGGTACGGCACAATCTGGGAAGTGTACACTCATCGTGACTGAGGGTGACTCGGCGAAGACCCTCGCAGTTGCAGGTCTCTCGGTTGTTGGTCGTGATCACTATGGTGTGTTTCCTCTTCGGGGTAAGTGTAAGAATGTACGTGACGTGTCAGTCGCACAGCTTACGTCTAACCAGGAATTCAATGATCTCAAGAAGATCCTCGGACTTCAACAGGGTAAGGAGTATACCGACGTTTCCGAACTTCGATATGGACGCCTCATGATCATGACTGACGCTGATAACGATGGGTCTCATATCAAGGGTCTCATCCTCAACATGATCCACTACTTCTGGCCCAGCCTTCTAAAGTTGAACTATGTGGTGAGTATGGTGACACCAATCATCAAAGCTTCCAAGGGATCAGAAACAAAATCTTTCTACACCGATTCAGCATTTCGAAACTGGTATGGTGACGGTAAACATGGGTGGCGTATCAAGTATTACAAGGGTCTCGGTACTTCTACATCCGTGGAGGCTCGTGAATATTTCAAAAAAATTCAAGAACTCACAGTGAAGTTTGATGTGGATGTCATGACAGATAAATCAATCGTACTCGCATTCGATAAGAAAAAGGCGGATGACAGAAAGACATGGCTTCTCGAAAGTACCGCGAAGAATTCTAGTGATCTTGAAGTACCGTATGGCCATGTCAAGAACCTGGCCATAACTGACTTTGTTCACAAAGACCTCGTCAATTTCAGCCTCGCTGACTTGAAACGGTCTATTGCGCATATGGCTGACGGACTTAAACCTTCACAGCGAAAAGTTATGTTCTCATGTTTTCAGAAGAACCTGACTACCGAAATGAAAGTGGCACAACTGGCCGCGTATGTCGCCGAAAAGAGTTCTTACCATCATGGCGAAGTTTCTCTCGCGGAAACGATCGTCAAGTTGGCGAACGACTATACAGGTTCGAACAACGTCAACCTTCTCGAACCTTGTGGTCAATTTGGTACGAGACTTATGGGGGGTAAAGATGCGTCTCAAACGAGGTACATCTTCACGAGACTGACTAGTGCAGCTCGAAAGATATTCGACCCTAAGGATGACCCTGTACTTAATTATCTAGATGACGACGGTCGATCTATTGAACCAGAATTTTACGTACCAGCGTTGCCGATGGTTCTCGTGAATGGTACAGAAGGTATTGGCACGGGTTTCAGTTGTTATGTACCCCCGTTCAACCCCAAGGATATCTCGACGAATATACTCAACTTCATTAATGGAAAGGGTATTCAAAAAATGAAGCCGTGGTTCAGGGGGTTTAAGGGTCGTGTATTCTATGAAAATGAAACATGGGTCACAGAGGGTATCTGGAACATGATCGGTCAGACTATCAGGGTCACAGAACTTCCACCTGGGCGTTGGACACAGGATTATAAAGAACATCTCGATACACTTACCGAAAAGAAGACTATCAGCTCGTACACCAACAATAGCACAACCGAAAATGTTGATTTTGTTATTCAGGGGTATTCGGGTAAAGATCTTATCAAGGACCTGAAATTACAGAAAACCGTCAGAACTTCGAACATGCACCTGTTTCATCCGACTAAGGGAATTCACAAATATGAAAGTGCTGAAATGATCCTAATGGACTTTATCAAACTTCGGAACGAGTATTACGATAAACGCAAATCCCATATGGTTAATGTTCTCAAGAAAAAAGTTGAGATGTATAATCACCGCGCAAAATTTGTTACCATGGTCATCAATGGAACGCTGGTGGTTTTCAGGCGTAAGAAGAAAGATCTCGAGGAAGAGTTATCACACACATTTCCGAAAGTTGATGGGAGTTATGACTATTTACTAAACACCAAGACGATTGACTATACAGAAGAGCGAGTAGCTGCACTGCTTATGGAAGTCAGACACTCCAGGGACGAACTAAACCTGACAATGTCTACATCACCTCTTCAAATGTGGGAAAATGATATTAAAAATATATAGACAATAGATAAGTATGGGATTGCAGGGTCCGGATCAAGGCGCGGTATTATCCCTAAATGCCATAGGTCAACAGGATACATACCTATTGAACTCCAATCCTGAACATTCTTTCTTTAATTACACAGCGAAGCAACATTCAAACTTTACGAAGTATCACAAAAGTGTCACAGTTTCTAAACCATCTACGTCTTCTCCTACGTGGCCATTTGGTGAAAGTGTTAAAGTTACACTAAACCCCCAAAATATGGGAGATTTGTTATCAAATATGTACATACACATGACATTCCCCGCCGTTGAAACAAACTCTAATATAGCTGATCAGATTGGTCGACACGTTATAGAGAGTATTTCTATGCGTGTGGATGAGACGGAAGTCGATAAATATCACGACGACTGGGGTGTCATTTACGATGAGATGTATCTAGATGCATCTGAAAAACGTACTAAGCGGTATATGATAAACAGAAATCAAGCCGACAACGTATCGCATGTAAATGATGAATCGTTATCTAGGTTTAAGTCGACGTTAATGATTCCAATCCCACTCTTCTTTTCTCGTAAATATGAAGGTGACGAATATGGATCGAATTCCCCGAATAGGCCATACTTTCCAACGTGTGCGATTCACAAACAGAAGATAGAGTTTGAAATTAAATTTAGACCAAAGACGTTTTTTACCAATTCTTCATATGCGTTATCACTCGATACATTTGATATCATCACGGAAGAAATCACATTAAGTCCACAGGAACGGACATACTTGATGACAAATAAACAAATATTCATCACTGACATAGTAAAGAAACACCCCACAGAGGAAACTGTCATAGGTCGGAATGCAGTGAAACTGCAACTCGTCCCAGATATACCTGTCAAATCGTTATTTTGGTTTCTACGAAAACAGGCATATGAAGATGAGAATACGCATGGAAGTCCCGGTCGCCCTGACCCGAGTATAAGAACTCGTCAAATGTCGAATAGGTTTAATTTTTCATCTGCAACATCATACTCGATCGGTAACTCATTTTCATCGGCGGTTTTAGACTCTGCTAAACTCTATATAAATGGTCAAGACTTACCTAATATACCAGTCGCCGATCACAATTATTTCAAGTATATCGTCCCATACAATACAAGATTGTCTAGACCTAATAGGAATATTTACACATATGCATTCTCGATGAATCCGATTAATGTGGAACCATCGGGAAGCTTAGACTTTAGTAAACTGAACTCAGATCGTACATTATTAGATGTACAATTAAAACCTGGATTAACAGATGTCTACAACCTACATTTATATTACGTGGGATATCAAACGTTTGAGTTTAATAATGGATTTATGTCACTTGCTTATTAAAAAGCCTGTCGTGATGTACACGAATGTAATCAACGATCTTATTTCTGATACACCACCTGATGAAGTTCAACTGTGCTACAGTCGTATGGATTTCATCAGTTGTACCTGGCACGTTGTACACGATCTTGTCTGCACGACAAAATGGGTCGAACAATTTTTTACTGTATCCATCTAGACTTGATTTATATGCGCAATGTACACTGAAAATTCGACCATCATTTGTTTCGTAAGACAGGTTATGCTTCTTAGAGTAATTGGTAATAAACCATTCTAGGTTTCGTAGGGAAATACCCCCACTCTTGGTCAAAAGTTCGATTAGCGTAGCTCTATTTTCTGGTACAGTGTAAAAATTATTTATAGATGATAATAGAATAGTCGATTTATTCATATTAAAATATAGAAGGCAAATCTCTAAATTCATTTGCAACCTCTCTTTTTTCACATGCTGGGCATCCCTGAACAAATCCAGATGGAAACGGGTGTGTATGTCTTAATGGACCTCTTGGCATGAGTATGGGAGTAGATGGCCGTGGATCATCTACATGGAGACAACAGTATCCGTCACGAATTGCCTTATTCGTACAAAGCTTACCATTTTTACGTATACCTAGACAACGCTTATCATTTTCAGGTGCAAGGTCGCGCCGAACGCTTTTAATCGGGATTGAGTATAGCAATGAAACCCTTTCTACAACTTTACAAACGTAATCATGTTTCTCTTGTTCTAGTTTCGCAACGATAGATTTATGTTCACTTTTCAACATACTCATCTGTTCTTTGTACTTATCGACCGTTTCTCGAATAGTACGGATATGCTGTTCTTTGTGATCATGTACAGCCTCCTTTAGTCGCTCAGAAAACTGTTCCTTTTGCTCACGTGTCTGTTCTTTCGTCTGTTCACGAATTTCCTTCTCACGTTCATTGATCTGACGCCGGGCTTCTTTCTGTATCAGACTTTCAATCTGTTCAGTAATACTACCTACCATGTATTATCATGGGGTCTTTTTTTTAAATATATCACTCAGTAGTAATTGATCATTACCAGGCTTCGTCGCAGCCTTTCCCTTTTTCTTTGGTGGTTTAGCTCGCAGAAGCAATTCTCCAAAGATGTCATCCTTTACGTTGTCGAATAGTGGTTCGAGTAAGTCACATACGGGATTTAAGAATTTATTCAGAAAATAATACGGATAATCGATCGGTAGACTATGTTCCCGTGCATACACGGGGTCTTCAGATTTTTCAAACGCACGTGCTTTAGGATCATCCGTCTTGATTAAGATATATGGCACCCTGTCACCAGACTGAGGTTCGGAACCGGGTTGCCGTTCGCGCATTTTTCTCACAACCTGAACATGTGCCTGATTAATGTTTCCTATCTCTTCACTTAACACGGAAACATTTTCACCCTTCACCTTGTAAGTGTCCGACAACCCCTGACTTAAAATCAATTTTTCATTGGGTACGTCACCCTCTAATAATTCGAGTGCACGTTTTCGAGCAAGTGCTTGAGGAGCTGTGGTATCACTACTATCCAGGACGACATCTAGAAGTTCTTTACAAACCTCTCTGAGATGCGGTGTGTTATCACGTCTCACGAGTTGCAAACCCTTGACATCGATATAATCCATGTTCATTTCACCATTCTTCCCCTTTGTCCATAGTTTAGCAGCGTATCTTTTCTTTGAATAGAGGAAATAAGGACAGTATACCTTTTCAAGCTCTAGATTGTTAGGAGCCTTGAATAATTTGGTACATTCATCTGCAGCCTTTTCACCCAATTCCCAACTATACTCAATAGCTTCCTTACCGGTACGGTTTCCTACGTCAAATTCAATCATAACACTATCAGTGTCACCATACCTCACTTTAGATCCGGGATAATGCGTTTCAACATACTTCTTTGTGTCGTCAATCATGTTGCGACCTTTCATCGTCGTAGTAGATGCGATAGCTACACATGGAAGAATACCCTTAGATGCACCTGTAAATCCGTACACGGAATTCATTGAAATTTTATACGCGAGCTGTTTACCGTTGTACATCTGTTTCGTAGCACCCGTTGAATTCGCCATGTCTTTTTTAGCCTGCTTTCTAAATAGTTTCAACTCTGAGAGAATACTCGGTAAAATACTCGGCACATTCTGTGCGAATGTATGCTCACCAAAATGTTCATATTCTACACCAGGTAAATTATCATATTTCTTGTCGAGAACAAGCGTTGAGTAACATAAGTTATGCGCCATCATAATAGATGGATATAGACCCTCGAAATCCAAGGCTGTGATTGGTGTGTAGTATGCACCAGATTGCGCCTCGAGTACAGTAGCTCCTATATAACCAGTGTTATCCACATGTCCATATTCATATGCAGGAACTTTGAACCCCATTTCACGTGCCTTTTTTGTCAACTGACTGAAAACCTTGATTTGCTGTCCCCTCTCAACCAAATAACTCAACGGAACCCATGTCGCCTTGGCCATTTCTAGTAAATTCATCAGTGTAGATAGTTTAGCGATCAGCCTGTGAGGCAGTAGTGTATCTTTGATACAATACTCTGCAACTTCACGTAATTCCACTGGATCTTCTCGAACAAAACGTGCAAACATTTCTTTCGGAGCCATGTCTATTTTCTGATCCCCCAAATAAATCTGTGAAACGTTATTGAGTTTATACGAATCTAACTTATACTCCCGCTTAACTTCATGAAACAAATCAAAAATAAATCGTCCAGGCATGGGTACGAGTTTCAGTTCATTATCTCCGAGTGCACTCGACGATAGTTTTTTACGACTGAGTGTACACGTATAATCCCTGAGTTTACTCATTCGATAAAACGCGAGAGGGCAGTTATTTACCATACCACGTTCCATGATGTATTCCAAATCAAATCCGAAGATATTCCAGCCTGTTATGATATCTATATCATGTTCATTGATATATTCACTAAACCCCATTAGGAGATCACGCTCGGACTTGTAACTCACGATAGAGCAACCATCAATATTCTTGTCAGTCTCTTTGTAGCACAGACATATTTTCTCGTACGGTTCATCTTCACCGAACCGTAAAAGTGAAATAGCGATCTGAAAACATGCATCACCAGGTACAGAAGGACTGGGGAACTTCCCAGTAGAACTATAACACTCGATATCGATTGATGCGATTACAAACGGTGCGATATCAGTCGTATCGTACGGTTTTAGTTGTCTCCAATCATTGCATTGTAAATCGATCTGCACTTTTGTATGGTATGCACGTTCGCATACATCGGTCGTATCAATCCACCCAGTCGATTGAATACCAGTACGATGCATAAGACGTAGTACAGGGTCCACATTAGCCTCGAAAATTTTTAGTTTATTCGACAGTCCGGTTATATTTTTGCGCAAACGATTACTGATATTACGCCTTGATACGAGATTTTGACAATGAATTTGCAGGAAAAAACTGGTCGCTCCATTCTGAAACCCTTCCATATCTTTAGCCTCGACAACGTCCATGTTAACAATGTCCGGGCATGTCCGTTTAACATATTGGATCACCGAATTTGGTGTCATAGTCCCCGGCACTTTGACAAAAAAATAAGGTACAAACTTTGTCGTGACACAGACGGATTCACCCTTGATCGTCTTACCAAAAATTCGTATGATATGATCATCATTTTCATCGCGAGCATCCCAGGTGAGAACTTGAAATTGCACCATCACACTTGGTAAGTTATAGAGCTAAAATTTTAATATCGTTTATTAATAAATGTCTGCTGCGTTGATCGATCTTGTATCGAAGGGTGCTCAGGATGTATACATCACCGGAGAACCTCAGGTATCTTTTTTCCATCAGAACTATAAACGTCATACGAATTTTTCTATTAAGCCCGAACGCCTCGATTACGTAGGTACATTCGGTCCGGGTAATGAAGTTGTTGTCCCCTTACGCACGAAGGGTGATCTACTCAGTTACATCTGGGTAGAAGCTACCGACATCGGAGCTACCGATGACAGTGACACCGGCTTCTTTAAAACGAGTGATACAACCACGACCGAGTTTTCTCTTTGGATCGGTGGACAGGAAGTCACCAAGCTCGATTCTCTTTTCATCCAGGGTGTGCACAATGTTTTGTACAAACAGGATCAGGCTAAGGCTTCTTGTGCGGTGACACTCGACGAAGTTCCTGAAAATGCCGTAGGTGTTTCTCAATACGCCGATCATTACATGATCCCGTTCTTCTTCAGCGAGGATTGGACAAAGTCTCTCCCACTCACAGCGCTTCAATTCCACCAGGTGGAGTTACGCATTAAATGTCGCTCGGGTACATTCACACCCGGTAGCACACCCAAGGTGTACGGTACGTACGTGTACCTGGATACAGAAGAGAGGGAAATGGTCGTAAACCACGAACACGAACTTCTCATCACACAGACTCAGTATCAACCCATGACGGCGTCCGATGTCGATGTAGATCTCACGTATTTCAATCACCCTGTTAAGGCTCTGCACGTTGTTTCGTCTATAGCTGATAATACCACGTGGTTCACAAACTGGTCGTTTGACGACTCGACACTGTATATCAACGGCACGCCACTGTTCGAAAACACGAGTGCGACGTACCACCACAATGTCGTTCCTGAAATGCACTGCTCGATACTCGCTCCCAACGTGTTGAACACTACATCTACGTTTACATGGCCATTCTGCCTGACTATGAACAAGTCGCAACCCACGGGTTCTCTGAACTTTTCGCGCATAGATAACGCCAAGTTAGTCCTCAACGGAACCACGAACAGGCTCGGTGCGATTGTTCGAACATACGCTGTCAACTATAACATCCTGAGAATTAAGGATGGTATGGGTGGTGTAGCGTTCGCGAATTAAATTTATCCAGAAGAACCAAAACCGCGTGTACCACGCTCGGTATCTTCAATAGTTGCAACTTCTTCGATAGGAGGTGTCTCACATTTTTCCAAAATAAGTTGGGCGATACGATCCCCTTGTTTAATCTCGAAACGTTCTCCTCCCTGATTAAACAAAATCACCTTCAACTCACCCGTATAATCAGGGTCAATAACACCAGCTCCGGTCTGAATTCCATGCTTTACAGCCAGTCCAGAACGAGGTGCGATGCGCCCGTATACACCAATTGGGATAGTAGCCGCGATACCGGTGTTCACGATACCGCGTTCCATTGGTGGGATATACATATCGATAGTACTATACAAATCATAACCGACCGACCCAGGGGAAGCCCGCGTAGGAATGATAGCATTATTAGAAAGTCGCTTGATGAGAAGCTTCATATACATTTGATAAGGTGAAACTCTTTATATCATTTACAAAAGACGTGGATTGATGGATGTGGG
>Ga0222719_10002113_pt1 | contig 18499 bp, 19 predicted proteins | sample C33_34DmetaG_FD_165039 | JGI IMG/M metagenome (GOLD analysis project Ga0222719, IMG submission 165039) | Estuarine water microbial communities from San Francisco Bay, California, United States - C33_34D | ecosystem: Environmental > Aquatic > Marine > Unclassified | place: USA: California... | reverse complement strand
ATTCTCCACAACATGAACAACACCATTTTTTTGCTTGCCCGAATCATCATGATGGCGATTTTTGTTCGTTCAGGAATCAATCACCTGACGAAAGAAGCCGTTGTTGGATACGCACAGTTCAAAAACATTCCAAACGCACAGTTTGCGGTGCGGATCTCGGGAGTGCTTTACCTCGCAGGCTCAATCGGCATCATTTTTGGCGTCTGGGGAGACCTTGCAGCTCTGCTGACCGCATTGCTCCTCCTCATCGTGACGATCACAATGCATAACTTCTGGACATTAGAAGATGCCGCTGCGAAGGCAACCGACCAATTGATGTTCATGAAAAATACTTCGATGATCGGTGGTCTACTCGGGCTTGCATGGGCATTTAGCAACGGCGGAGGGATCACCCTCACCGATGCCATCTGGCCAGCCGGCTGATCCGCTTATATTCACAGCCTGCATTTCGGGCAGGATGTCACTATGGCAGCACCATTAGATGGCATCGTCGTTCTCGACTTCTCTCGCGTACTTGCAGGCCCACATTGTGGACGAGCCCTAGCTGACCTAGGTGCTCGAGTCATAAAGATTGAGCCGCCAGCAGGTGACCTCACAAGATTCTGCTACCCACGGCGCAACTCAATTTCGAGTTACTTTGCGCAACAAAACACCGGCAAAGACAACATCTCGCTCGACCTCACCAAACCCGAGGCCACCGACATTATTCTTGGGCTTGTCGAACATGCTGACGTGGTTATTGAGAACTTTCGACCTGGCGTGATGAAGCGACTTGGGCTTGATTACGAACGGCTAGCAGCGATTCGACCAGAACTCGTCTACGCCTCATCGAACGGCTACGGCACAGGCACCAGCTGGGAGAAACGCCGTGCATATGCCCCTGTGATCGGGGCTGAAACTGGCCTCATCAAATCACAAGGTGACGCTCGCGACGGTCGGTACTTCAACGACCGTCACTCGCACGCAGACGTCTACACCGCTCTTGAACTCACTGTCGCGGTGCTCGCCGCACTCAACCACCGGCACGCAACTGGCCGAGGCCAACAAGTTGAGGTGACGATGGCTCAAACCATGCTCTACGTGAACGAGCACACCCATGATGCGCTGTGGGATGAACCTGTGCCAGAGGGCGTGATTCGGTCATTCCAGCCAGGTGATTATCAAGTGCTGCAACTCGGTGATGGCTCATCGATCATTGTGAGCGGTCATCCGGCGGAAGCCGGAACCTTTGAGTTCTTCATGAGAGCAATTGGTCGTGAGGATGCAATCGACGATCCGCGTTTTGCTGATATCGCATCGCGTAGACAGAATCTCGCTGACATCAACCAGATGCTCGCTGATCACGCGGAAACCATCCCTGACGCTGTCACGTACGAAGAAATCCTTTCGAAGCACAGTCTTGCCGTCGGCCAGCTTCGGACGGTGCGCGAGTTTGCCGAATCAGAATGGTCGAGCGAAACCGGCGCCATCGTCGAGGTCTCCGATCGTGGTGATGGCGTCGTCAAGATCCCTCAGGCACCATGGAAGTTCAGCGACGGACCCGATGTCGGCATTCATGGCTCACCGAGGTACCGGGGTGAGGACAACCACACCGTATTGAACGAATTGCTCGGACTTGATGAGGCGACTCTTCAACAACTTGAGGAAAATGGAATCTTGTCATCGCATGTTCCTCGTCGCTAATTAATGAGTTCAGATCAACTTCTCAACCGGGCATTCGAACTTGACTCGGCAGATCCTCTCGCTCATTGGCGTGATCGGTTTGTGATCGATGATCCCGACTTGTCCTATCTCGATGGCAATTCGCTTGGAATGTTGCCTCGCTCCACAGTCCATCGGATCCACGAGGTCATGAACGATGAATGGGGATCAGGACTCATCCGGTCATGGCAAAAATGGCTAAACCTTCCTCTCGTCGTTGGAAACGAACTTGCACCGCTTCTTGGCGCTGACGACGGTGAAGTTGTTGTCCATGACTCGACGAGCATCAACCTCCATCAGTTATTGCATGCTGCTGTTCGCCTCAGGCCTGGGCGGACGGCGATCGCAGTTGATGCTTACGAATTTCCAACTGACCGCTACGCCGTTGAAGCAGTTGCACGCGAACACGGGCTCGACGTCATATCTCCACCAGCAGGGCAGCGCCTTGACGAGATGCCACTCGACGAATGCGCCGTCATTGTCCGCTCACTCATCGATTACCGGACCGCTGAAATTGCTGACCTGGTGGGTTTCACTCTTCGCGCCCACGAAGCAGGTGCTCTCGTCATCTGGGATCTCTCACACGCCGTCGGTGCAATCGAACTCGACCTTCATGCAGCCGATGTCGACATGGCGATCGGATGCACGTACAAATACCTCAACGGAGGTCCAGGTGCACCCGCATTTTCGTATGTGCGCTCGAACCTCATCTCAGACATTGATCAACCGATTAGAGGCTGGTTTGGTCAAGATGATCAGTTCGCAATGGACAGCGCATGGTCACCTAAGCCCGGCATCGGTCGACTCATGATTGGCACACCTTCGATCCTCGCCCTCGAGGCCGCTCGCTGTGGCATTGAGCTCTCAAGCGAAGCCGGGATGCCTGCAATTGCAGCTAAGGGACGGGCACTGACCGACTTTGCCCACGAATGTTGTGACGAACTCCGACTCGACTCGGTGTCACCACGAGATGCATATATTCGCGGATCTCATATTGCGATTCGTCATTCCGATGCCAAGGAGATCACCCAACGACTTGCGCGCGACTATTCAGTGATTGCTGATTATCGAGATCCTGACCTCATTCGCCTCGGGTGCTCACCGCTAACAACGCGATACGGAGATGTTGCACGCGCAACTATTCACCTCGCCTCAATGGTGCGTCAATAAATAATTCGTTACCGGGCGAAGGCGGCAGCGATTCGAATAGCGCCACCGTCTGCAACATGCACCTGGCCCTCATCGACAAGTTTGATGAGGTGAGATAGCACCGAACGCGCAGCCGGACGATGCAGGTGAGGATTGACCTCCGCATACAACACACGAACGATCTCGGGAACCGTTGAAGGTCCATGCTCATCAATAAACGAAAGCACCTGGCGTTCACGCTGCAGTCGATGCTCAACAAGCGCTCGAGAGTACTCTGCGCCATCGGTGCGGGGTGGGCCATGGGTCGGCCACAACGTCGCATCGGCACGGTCGGCGACCTTGTGAAGTGACTCGATATACGCAGTCATCGAGCCGTCAGGCGGAGACACGACGGTCGTGCTCCAACCCATGATGTGATCGCCGGTGAACAAACTCGACGACTGCTCAAGAGAAAAACAACAGTGGTTAGCTGTGTGTCCTGGTGTCGTCACCGCACGCATCGTGAGGTCCTTGCTGTCGACAACAATCTCGCCATCGACCACCCGCTCATCAGGAACGAAGTCAACATCGGTTGACTCCTCCATCTTCACCTCGTCTTCATCTTTTTCTTCAGAGGGGTCCGGTGGAACAGCCAGTTCTTCCTCACCTTCAAACATGCCCTCTGGTTCATCGACTGTTTCATGCGGTCCGACAGCGAACGTCGGCGCACCGGTCTCTGCCTTTAACCATTCGGACAGGGGCGAATGATCAGCGTGACAGTGGGTGATAAGAATCGCTCGAACTCGTTCACCTTTTAATGCCGCAGCGAGCGCATCACGATGGCTATCAAGACGAGGACCAGGATCAATCACCACGACATCGCCACTACCAATGATGTACGTGCCCGTCCCCCGATATGTGAACTTTGAAGGATTCTCTGCAATCACACGGCGAACATCTGGAGCAACTTGAACGGCCTCGCCGTACACGACGTCGTCGAGTGGAAGAAAGGTTGGTGAACTCACAGACACGAACGTAGTTCACATCTACGACAACTTGATGCTCGGTCGCTAATTCTTGTCCTCGGCCTCATCTTCAGGAGGTCCCTCACCAAGAAGGTCGCTGTCGACAATCGAATGACGTCGACCGGTTTCACTCGCAATTGCTTGTCCCATCGCAGCGACTGGTAACGCAAGCAACGCCCCACTGGGGCCGAGAATCGAGAGTCCTGCAAGCGCCGCTCCGAATGCGATGGCTGGATGCAGTTCCATCGTTCGAGCCGTCACCTTCGGTGAGATGAGGTAGTTCTCAAATTGCTGATAGACGATGATGATGGCAAAGACGATAAGTGCTCGAATCGGCGAATCTAAGAACGTAATCACCACCGGCAACACCGCCGCAAAATAGGTTCCGATGACGGGAAGGAATTGGCTGATCAGCCCAACCCAGAGTGCGAGCGCAATCGGCGAACGCACGCCGGCGGACGCAAACACAATCCCATGAAAGATCGCTGACACGGCACTAAGTAGGAGGCGAGAGTAGAGATACCCGCCAGTTTTATCGATCGCGAGTTCCCAAATCCGAAGCACTCGATGCTGCGACGACGGTCGCAACCGCGAACAGATCGACCGACGCATTCGCGGTCCATCAGCAACGAAATAGAACGTGAACAACACAATCGAGAATGTTGCGAAAAGTCCATTCAGCGCGCGGCCGGTCAGGCGTAAAGCATCGCCTCGTTGGGCCGAAATAAAATTCTGCACTGCACCATTCGGGTCATTGAATTGATCGATCACCTGCGCTGGGTCAATCGACGTTCCAAACCAGTTATTAAGTCGTTCCACGGTGTCGGAGATATACACCTCAAGATTTGATAACAGGTCAGCAATCTGGGTCCCAATGAGCGTTCCCATTGCGCCAAGAAATGCCCCGATCGCAATCAGCACACCAAAAATGATGAGCAACGTTGCGCGGCCGCGACGCCAACCTCTTCTCGTTAACCAATTGGTTCCAGGCTCGATCGCAAGGCTAAAGAATAGCGACAACACGAGTAGCAAGACGAGATCGCTCACGCGGCCCCACGTGAGGACAACGACATCGGTCACAACTGAACCCAGCCAGAACAAGAAGACGGCGACCACAACCCAGCGGGGCGGCAGCCAACCTCGACCGGAGTCTTCTACCTCAGCGAGTTCAGACACATCATCTGGCACAATCAGGATCTTAGTGAGCCCCCGTGAGAGCATGTGTCGATGACAGATGCGAAACAAGAACCAGCCGAGCAGGTTCGGGCGTGGCTGGCTGACCAGATCCGAGGTCGAGTAGTCGGGCCAAACGCCGAAGCTCGCACTGAAGAGTTGTTCACCGCCCGCGGCGAACGGTGGTTCGATGACGATGCACCAATTCGCAAAGTACATCTCGATGCATCAATGTTCATTGGTGGCATTCGTGCGCTACTTCTGCAGAGTCTGCACCCTCTAGCAATGACCGGGGTAGCACAGCATTCCGATTACCGAAACGACCCATGGGGACGCCTACAACGAACCGCTGACTTCCTTGCGACAACCACGTTCGGACCAAAAGAAGCAGCCGAGCAGGCGATTGCGACTGTCACTGCGATCCACGACCGTGTGACTGGCACGACACCTGAGGGTGTCGAATATCGGGCGAATGATCCCCACTTGCTCGCCTGGGTGCATGTTGCCGAGGTTGACTCATTTCTTCGTGCCCATGATCGTTACGGAGAGTCGCCACTCGAGGCGTCTGATCGCGACCGTTACATCGCCGAATCTGGTTCGATTGCTGAGCGTCTCGGAGCCGACCCGGTGCCCGTCACCGAGCAGGGTGTCGCAGATCTTCTTCACGACTTTCGATCCGAGTTACGGGCAACCCCTGAGGCGCGTGAGGCTGCGCGATATCTCCTCATTGACCCGCCGCTTCCAGCATCATCGAAGCCCGCTTACGGTGTAATTGCCGCTGCAGGCGCGTCACTCCTCCCGCTATGGGCACGCAAAGAACTTCGCATTCCATGGTTTCCGGTCTCGGAACGCCTTGCGATCAGACCGGCAGGCGACCTCATCACGAAGACAATTCGTTGGGCGTTACAACCCAACCAGCCTTCAACCTGAGACGGTTCGCATCTCTTTCGCCAGCGAACCCCGCTCAACAATTTCAATCTGGTGTAGACCGAGCCACGCACACATTGTCTCAAGTTCTTCGATTGCTTCGCTAGCGATCTCGAGACGTCGAGCCGGCATGTCATCACTGTCTTCAACCCAAGATGCTTGGACCAGAAGAACCTGTCTGGCCCGATCGGCCTTCAGATCAAAGCGGCCGACAATCCGGTCTCCCAGCAAAAACGGCAGCACGTAGTAGCCGTACCGACGCTTCGCTGCAGGGGTATAAATCTCGATTCGATAGGTGAAATCAAATAGACGTTCATCGCGGTCACGGAACCACACCACCGGATCAAACGGACTAAGAAACGCTCGGGCATGAACCGCACGTGGAATGTACAGATCTCGGGAGCTGTACCCCGGCTGTTGCCAACCCTCCACTGTGACAGCAACCAGATCACCTGTTCGAACCAGATTCTCGAGGTGGGGTTTAACATCGGTGATTCTTTGGCGGTGATAGTCAGCGATGTCATGTATCGAGCCGACACCGAGATGGCGGACCGCCTGCCGAATCAGTTCCTCGCGAGCAACAGACTCATCGGGGGTCTCAGCCTGTAACGCTGCGGCAGGGAGAACTTGCTCCGGGAGGTCGTACAGACGAGCGAAGTCGGTTGCCCGACGCGTTGCTGCAACCTCACCTTTCCAAAAGAGAAATTCCAATGCAGCTTTCGCTGCGTCCCAATCCCACCAATCGGTCTTGGGAGACGTCCGCGGTGAAAGTTCGCCAGCCGTGATTGGCCCACTCTCACCAATGGCACTCAGCACACGCTTCACAAGACCCGGATGCTCGTTTGCTATGCGGTTGACACCTTTCCAAGCATGGGGTTGGCTCATTCGCCATCGAAGTAACCGGTGCTGTGAGGCCGGAACATGGCTTGCCTCGTGCACCCAGTATTCAAATATGTCGCCTGCTGAGGTTGCCGAAGGAATGAGCGTTCGGTCATGCGGTCCAAGTCGCGCAAACAAAGGAAGTTCCTGACTACGCACCAGCACGTTGACGGAATCAATCTGAATGATTCCCATATCGTCGAACGCCCGACGGAGATGCCGCCGATGGACCTGGCCTGCAGGTCGTTCACGGTGGAAGCCCTGAGCGGCAAGAGCAGCTCGACGGGCCTGCGAAATTGTGAGCCGGCGAGTAGCCGTCACGCAGAGTTACTCGTTCAGTCCGCGACGCTGATCGTCACCGACTCGATAACAACATCATCTGTCGGGCGATCCCCCGCTGCAGTCGGGACGTTCTGCATGCGCTCAACAAGTTCGAGTCCCTTCACTGTTTGACCAAAGAGGCTGTACAGCGGTGGGAGTTGAACACCGCTCGGCCCGCTGATAAGGAAGAACTGACTGCCGTTCGTGTTTGGTCCCGAATTTGCCATAGCAAGCGAACCGATCTGATACTGACCTGGCTTCGGCAACTCATCGTCGAATCGATATCCGGGGCCACCACGACCGGTGCCAGTTGGGTCGCCCCCTTGACACACAAACCCATTGATGATCCGGTGGAAGATAATTCCGTCGAAGTAGTGGTGGAGCGCGAGGAACACAAAGCTGTTCACAGTGACAGGAGCATTCACTGCATCAAGCGCAATGACAATCTCACCAGCTGGTTCGCCGGCAATCGAGACCGACATCGTTGCGGTGTAACGCTTCGCCGGGTCGATACCCATCTCTGGGGCCTCGGGGAACTGTTGCTGTCGAGGTGCGGAGCCGTCAAAAAGTGGAAAAGGTGTCGCCATATGGCCAGACCTTATCGGCGTCGTGACACCCGTCGGCCAGACTGTAAGGGTGAGCAAAGTAAAGACGTCCCATGTGTGTTCAGAATGTGGCACCCACCATCCAAAGTGGACTGGGCAATGCACCGGGTGCGGAGAGTGGAATACGCTGACTGAAGAGGTCATTTCAACCGGGCTTTCCGTTGACGTCTCCTCAGTGAGTGCCCCCCGTGCACGATCTACTGATGCTCGGCCTCCCGTCGCTCTCGATGACGCGACGACTGACGTTGGTTCAGTTCGCTCTACGGGAATTGCCGAGCTCGATCACGTACTCAGCGGTGGGCTCGTCGATGGCTCGGTCACCTTGCTTGGTGGCGAGCCAGGTATCGGGAAGAGCACCCTGCTTCTGCAGGTTGCGCATCACTGGAATGGGCCAGTCCTGTACGTCTGCGCCGAAGAAAGTGCGCAACAGGTACGCCAACGAGCAGAGCGACTTGGAGCAATTCGCCCGAACATCTGGCTACTTGCCGAACAAGGTCTCGGAGAAATCGCCGACGCGATTGACAGCACGACACCTTCGCTGATCATCGTTGACAGCATCCAGATGATCTCAGACCCAGTGGTCACCTCGGCTCCAGGTTCGGTTGCCCAAGTCAGAGCTACCGCACAATTTCTGGTGAATCTCGCGAAACGGAAATCGATTCCGCTCGTTCTGGTTGGACATGTCACCAAAGATGGTGATCTTGCTGGACCTCGGGTGCTCGAGCATCTGGTCGACACGGTCTTAAGTTTCGAAGGAGATCGCCATCACTCGCTTCGCTTGGTTCGAGCGGTCAAACATCGCTTCGGTTCAACCAATGAACTCAGCGTCTTCGAAATGACAGGAGACGGCCTCACCGGTGTCGCCGACCCAAGCCAACTGCTCCTTGCTGACCGCAAAGAACAGATTCCAGGGTCGGCTGTTGTGCCGACGCTTGAAGGCCGTCGCCCCCTCATCGTTGAGTTGCAGGCACTGACATCTGTCGCACCTCCTGGCGTTCCCGCTCGGCGAACTGCCCAAGGAATCGATCAATCACGACTCGCCATGCTGCTTGCAGTGCTTGCGCGTCACTGTGGAGTTCCGACTGCCGCAACAGATGTCTACGCGTCAGCGGTTGGCGGTGTTCGAATAGCCGAACCAGGCATTGACCTTGCGTTGAGCTTGGCCATCGCATCATCGATCGTCGATCGCCCGCTACCGCCAGATCTTGCCGTCTTCGGCGAAGTTGGTCTTGGTAGTGAGGTCCGGCAAGTTGCCCAACCGGACCGAAGGTTCGCGGAGGCACATCGACTCGGTTTCAAACGGGTCATTGCCCCGCTGCGTTCGCCTGACCCGGCAGACAGCATCGAACTCATTCGCGTCGGAGATGTTGGCGAGGCGCTCCGGGTAGCGGGTCTCACCTGAGCCGCTGATTGCCGTCGTTGCGCTCGTTTATGCCACTTCTTCGGGGCGATCGTTAGCCTTGGAAGCGTGAACCTTCGGCTCGCACTCGCTCAACTCAACCCGACTGTCGGTGCGATTAACGCGAATCTCCAACAACTCAAAGATGCGTATGCCGAAGCCGTGCAACAAAACTGCTCGCTCATTGCATTTGGTGAGCTCAGTGTCACGGGTTACCCGCCCGAAGATCTTCTACTAAAACCGCGTTTCATCATCGATCAACTTGCAGCACTGAATGATTTCGCTGCTTCGACATCGTCATGTGTCGCTGTCGTTGGCGTCGTTGACTTCGACGGTCAGCAACTCTTCAATGCTGCTGCCGTGTGCTCGGACGGGAAAGTACAGCACGTCTACCACAAACGAAATCTTCCGAATTACAGCGTGTTTGATGAGAAGCGTTACTTCTCCCCGGGGACCGAACCGTTACAACTCATTGGCGTCAACGGCGTCGCAGTTGGCATCTCGATCTGCGAAGACATTTGGGTCGATGACGGCCCACATGTCGAACTGGTTTCGGCGGGAGCCGAAATTCTCGTCAGCATTAATGGCTCCCCATACCACCTCGATAAAGACGCGGAACGCGAGAACCTCATCGCAAATCGAGCTTCTGATCTGCAGGTTCCAATCTGCTACGTCAACCAAGTTGGTGGGCAAGATGAACTCGTCTTCGATGGTGGATCATTTGTTGTCGATCGCGGCGGTGAGCTAGTTGCTAGGGCACCTCTATTTGAAGAATCGTTGCTCATCACCGATGTCAGCATTGAACCCCGTGAAGTACGGGCTCAGCGGACTATTGACCTCGGTAGTGAATCAGATACCGAAATCTCTGACCCGCCATTGACGCCGGTCGCCGATTCGATATCAGGAGATAGCGAACTCTACGAAGCACTCGTCTTGGGTACACGCGATTACTGCCATAAAAACGGGTTCAGCGATGTTGTGATCGGGCTATCGGGGGGCATCGATTCAACGCTTGTTGCCTGTGTCGCGGTCGATGCTCTCGGGCCCGATCACGTTCACGGTGTCGCAATGCCCTCGCGCTACTCCTCAGATCATTCGTTGACCGACGCTGAGGCGCTCGCTGACAACCTAGGTATCGATATGCGAACGATCTCGATTGAGCCGGCGTTCGCAGCGTATATGGACATGCTTGATCCATCATTTGAAGGACGGCAACCAGGGTTGACATGGGAGAACGTACAGTCACGTTGCCGAGGCCAAATCCTCATGGCTCTCTCGAATGAATTCGGCTGGATGGTGCTTACCACCGGAAATAAGAGCGAGGCGGCGGTTGGCTACTTCACGATTTACGGCGACTCAGTCGGTGGCTATGCAGTCATCAAAGACCTACTCAAGTTGAAGGTCTACGACCTGTGCCGGTTGGTCAATCAACGATCTGGGAAAGAGGTGATCCCAGACAATGTCATCACCAAACCACCTTCCGCGGAACTCCGCCCCGATCAGCGAGATGACCAAAGTCTCCCGTCTTACGAGGTACTCGACCCGATTCTTTCGCTGTATGTCGAACATGATCGAACTACAACAGACATCATTGACGAAGGCCATGACCCCGACATGGTCTCTCGCATCACCCGACTTGTCGATATCGCCGAGTACAAACGACGGCAGTCACCCCCCGGTGTTCGCGTCACCCGTAAGGCCTTCGGAAAAGATCGACGAGTTCCGATCACAAACGGTTATCGCTGAGCAGCGAGATCGCTGAGAAGTTCAACCGCGCGATCAACCTGATCGATCGGTACCAGCAGGTGATCATGGTGATGGCCAGCGACCACGTTGCAGGCGATTCCATCATCGGCCAAGGTTGCACTCACTGCAGCAGTTAAGCCGACTCCTTCCAATGAGGAATTCACCGACAGCGTGATCCAACCAAGTTCAACAGGGTCGATAACGCCGACATGTTGCGCGTCCTCACGTGAGATTACGATTGAGGTCCCCTCAGGCTCGACGACTGTTGAATAGATCACTACTCCGTCCGGTACTGACTCAATCCCTGCGACCGTGGTGTACACGAACGTCCCAGGAGTCAACACAGGGTTCATGCCGCGAATCATTTCATCGCGATCAGAAATCACCGATCGATCATCACCCACAGCACGGCTGACCAGACTGCCCGTCGGCATCTGCCGACGATCGGCCACCAAGAACGACGTTGGCAAATTGTGTGTCATGATCTGCTTGCTTGACGTAGTACTCCCAACGCGGCCCATTCGGATCAACTACCCAGGTCTCAACCTTTTCTGCAAAGCAGCAGATGGTGTCATCGACACCTGTCGTTAGGAGGCCGGCACTTGTCAACCGTTGCTCTTCTTCGACCACCTGTTCGGCTGATTCAACCTCGACACCGAGGTGATTGATTGTTCCAGCCGGAGCATCATGATTTTCAAAAATCACGAACTTCATCGGAGGATCCTCGAGCGCCCAGTTGGCGTACCCGTCCTTCACCTTCGTTGGGTCCTCACCGAACAACTTGCTGTAAAACGAGATTGATTCCGTGAGATCTCGAACATTCATTGCCAACTGAACACGCATCTTCGACAGTATGTCAGTAACACTGGAGGCATGAAGACACATCAGGTCGGCATTATCGGTCTCGGAACAGTGGGTGCCAGATTCGTGGAGCAGTTCAACCTTCACGAGCGGTTTGAGCTTTCCGCCTGCTGGGACGCATCAGATGATGCTCGAGCCAGGTTCAGTGAGACAGAGAATGTTGTCGACACGGCCCAGGCTGTGATTGCAAACTGCGACGTCGTTTACATTGCAGTCCCACCAGCCGCTCATGCAGCGTACGTCGAGCAAGCCGTTGCAGCTGGTTGCGCGATTTTCTGTGAGAAACCGCTGGGAGTTGACATCCCAGAAAGCGAACATATTCTTCAACTCGTTGAGTCGTCAGGGTTACCGAGCGCAATTAACTACGTCTTTGGTTCAGCGCCCTCTGCCGTCGAGTTGGCGCGAAGAGTCACGAATGGCGAACTCGGCGACATCAGCTCTGCAGAATTCATGATGCACCTCACTGAGTGGCCTCGAGCGTGGCAAGCCGCGGCAACTTGGCTAGCAGAGGCCGATGAGGGTGGCTGGATTCGCGAAGTTGGATCGCACTACGTCTTTCTTGCCCAGCGACTATTTGGAGAAGTCTCACTTGAACAGTGCCTCGTGCGGCGCCCCGCTCCACACCTAGCTGAGAATCTTGTCACCGCTCGGCTGACGACAGCGCCAACACCGTTCACCATGCACTGCGAGAGCGGCTCAGCTGGCAACGACTCGCTGATGTTCACCGTCCGCGGTTCTCAACAGTCGATGCGAATTGTCGACTGGTACAACCTCGAAGCAACCGACGCTGACGGTAACTGGGCAACGGTCGAGATTGAAGCGACTCCCTCTGCACCATGGGCTGCATACCGAGCACAACTCGATGGCCTTGCGGCAATGCTTGACGGCAAGGAACATCGCCTACCGACATTTGCCGAGGCCTTGGGGGTCCAGCGAGTCATCGAAGGAATTCTCTCGACCTGAGAGGCGCTAGAAAGATCAGCCCTCAGACCCATTGCGGGTGAATCACATACAACGTTGGAGAAGCGTCGTTTTCGTCGATTCGGGGCATCGGGGCAATGAGCCGCCACCGCACGAGGTCATCGATGGCATCCTGCACAGCAAGTTCTTTCAGCGGAATCCACCATTTCTTACCGCCAGCCAACTGCGCGATGCCCTCCACATCGATCTCGAACGTCGTCCCACCCATTGGGTGACCCGCTTGGTTCTCCACGATCTCCAACAAGACGTTGTTCCAAATCCTCCAATGCCATCGGTCTAACTCTCCATCTCGGGCCCGCTCGTCAAGCACGCCAGCCATTCGATGCTCGACTGGCTTGACCCACATCTTGTCGCGAATGCAATCCAACATTCCTTGGAGAACGTCAACAGCCTCGGAGATGCCAGAGCTGGAGTCGGAGTCGTTGTGAACAACGCTCTGGAGACGCTCAAGTGGACGGACGATGCGTGGGTCGTCCCCGATTAGTGGCATGACGACTGATGACGCCTTGTTAATCGCAGTGAACAACGGCTGCGGGTCAGACGTGTTGGTGGATTTCAACACCATCTCGATGTACTCATCGACGAAGAACTCAACCTTTGGAACTTCCACACTTTCACTCTTGCCACCTCGCGGTCATCACGCACAACTTTCCGAGGCAAAACATCAACAATTCGCGCTCAAGGTTCGTCGTCATCGAAGAGTTGATTATTGCGAGCGAGAAACATTGGATGCGGCGTTCACGCACATACAGCAGAGAAAACTTGCGCGCCTACAGGAAACAGGTACCCGAAGTGACACCATGGAGGGTGATGATCACCTTCAATGATTCGCTACGTGAACAAATCATTGGCCATCTGGCCAACCACGACCGCCGAACCTACCCCCTTGAAGGGCGACGGCACGCAGCGGTTGCGATCACAATTGTTGACTCTGATCCCATTCTCCACGATGGAGAGCATCCACTTGAACCAGAGTTCAGTGACATGTCCATGGTTCCTGGGGACGTCGAGGGACTTGACGGCCGAATGGTCGGTGTCGCAGGAGGAGCAGCATTCCTACTCTGCCGGCGGGCTTCACGTCTCAACAGTCACTCTGCCCAATGGGCGCTTCCTGGCGGACGTATCGATGATGGTGAAACCGTCGAGCAGGCAGCCCTGCGCGAACTTCACGAAGAGCTTGGATTAGAACTCGGGGAAGACAGTGTTCTCGGTCTCCTTGATGATTACCCGACGCGCTCGGGTTACGTCATCACTCCGGTGGTTCTTTGGGGCGGGGCAGATCCTGAGCTCATCCCATCGCCAGATGAAGTTCGTGCTGTGTACCGAATCGGCGTCCACACTCTCTGCCGAGATGACTCGCCGCGATATGTCGATATCCCTGAAAGCGACCGACCTGTCGTTCAAGTTCCGCTCGGTGGCGATCTCATTCATGCACCTACCGGAGCTGTTCTCGTTCAATTTCGATGGGTGGGGATTGAAGGTAGGGCTTCAGACGAGGCAAGGGTTGACCACATGGAACAACCTGTATTTGCTTGGAAGTAAGCCGCTACCACTCGCCATGGACTGTGATGTCCCCAATTCGCTCCCAAGTGTTCCGCGCTCGATCACACACGATGGCTGAACCCGTTGGCAATTCAATGAGTGGAACATCCGATGAGAGATGCTGAGCTCGCTGCAACTGTTCCTCTGCCCAAGTCTCAGACTCGGTGAGAACTGCCATCCCTTTGACTAGCCCAAGACCGAAGGTGAACGCGCCACCTCTTGGATCTGTCATCGGGTCACACATCGCTGATGCACTTGCTCCAACTGCGGCGACCACACCATCTCGACTCAGCACTCCTTGAACCGACTGCCATAACGGGGTGTCCTTCAACGCTGTGCGCAGGTGAATCGGCGAGTCGCCAACAAGCCACACCATGTCAACACCATCAACCAGCGAAACAAAATTTGGATCAGTTGACTGCGCACGTGTCAACGCCATGACGGGGACGATCTCAACCCCCAGTCGTTGCCCCCATTGCTGCGCGGACTCAATTAGCAACTGAGGTTGCTCGAAAGCATCTGCGGTTGGAAGCACGGCTACAGGCCCAGATCGCCTTTGAAGGAGCGATGCATCGACAACGTCGTTACCTGTGAACGGACTTCCGCCGAACAGAGCCAACGTCCCAAGATGTTCACCGACCATCGACTCATCGTAGGCGGCTGTTCACGGCACAAACTTGACTTCCCAACATCACACATTGGTTCAACTCATCATTTTCCCTATCGTGTTCAGATGTCGCCTCAATCGGTCAAACGTGTCGGCGTTGAGGGAACTGGACTGATAGTCCCAGGAATGTTCGAGGAATATTCCTGAATGATGAATGAAGGCATGTCAGGCAGCGGGCCGCAAGACTCAGCCCCTGTTGAGCCAGAGCCATCTAAATGGGTGCTGCCAAGTGATGGTCCAACCGATGATTCGGCGCTGGTGGCAATTGGCGGCGATCTTGAACCGGGCACACTTCTCACGGCGTACCGGATGGGACTATTCCCAATGCCTGTACCCCGGCGGCGAATCGGATGGTTCTCACCTGACCCGCGGGGTATTCTCCCACTCGATCAACTTGTGATTTCACGCTCGCTCCGCAGAAGTCTCAGGCGGTACAACGTCTCGCGCAACGAAGCCTTTACCGAGGTAGTCACCAATTGCGCCGATCCGCGTCGACCGAGTGGATGGATCGATCGTTCGATCGTCGAGGCGTACACCACACTCCACCAGTTGGGTTGGGCTCATTCGATCGAGGTGTGGGACGACGACCGGTTAGTCGGAGGACTCTACGGCGTTCGAATACACGGTTTTTTTGCCGGAGAGTCAATGTTTCATCACGCAACCGATGCCTCGAAAGTGGCACTGGTGCATCTTGTTGATTGGTTTCACAACTCACACGGCAAATTGTTGGATGTGCAATGGACAACAGACCACCTCAGCAGCCTCGGCGCCGTTGACATCGCACGCCACGATTATCTGCAGTTGCTGAAAGATGCGGTTCTGCCGATTACCCGCAAGAATGACGCTTCCTAGTTGCAATAAGGAGTTCGAATATGCCAGACAAGCCGTGGATGATGCGCACCTACTCAGGCCACTCAACTGCCCGCGCATCTAACGAGCTGTACCGAACCAACCTTGCGAAAGGCCAAACCGGTCTATCAATTGCATTTGATCTTCCGACCCAAACCGGATTCGACCCTGACGCCGAACAAGCTCGTGGTGAAGTCGGCAAAGTGGGTGTGCCGGTTGCTCATCTCGGTCATATGAGAACGCTGCTCGACAGCATTCCACCTGGGCAAATGAACACCTCCATGACGATCAACGCATCTGCAGCCTGGCTGTTATCTCTGTACGTTGCCAATGCCGCTGAGCAAGGAACTCCATCGGTTGATCTTCGAGGCACAACCCAGAATGACATCGTCAAGGAATACCTTTCGCGCGGTACCTACATCTTCCCGCCTGAGGCATCACGCCGACTCATCGTCGACATGATCGTCTGGTGCCGCAAGCACGCCCCCTCTTGGAACCCAATGAATGTGTGCTCGTATCATCTTCAAGAAGCAGGCGCGACGCCGGTTCAAGAAATTGCATACGCCATGGCAACCGCCATCGATGTACTTGATGCAGTTAAGGCATCAGGGCAGATCACAGACGATGAATTCACCGGGGTATTCGGATCGATTTCGTTTTTTGTGAACGCCGGGATCAAGTTCATTGAGGAGATCTGCAAACTTCGCGCAATGACAGACATGTGGGCTGAAATCGGTCGAACTCGGTATGGCGTGACCGACGAAAAGGCCCTTCGTTTCCGGTACGGAGTGCAGGTCAACTCTCTCGGACTCACCGAATCGCAGCCCGAAAATAATGTTCAGCGAATCGTTCTTGAAATGTTGGCAGTGACCCTGTCAAAGCACGCACGAGCACGGTCGGTACAGCTGCCCGCATGGAACGAGGCTCTCGGCCTTCCAACTCCGTGGGACCAACAATGGTCGTTACGCATGCAGCAGGTCCTTGCCTTCGAAACCGACCTTCTCAACTACGACGACATCTTCGACGGATCACACGTCATCGAACGACGTACAACTGAATTGCAGGAAGAAGCCACAGCGGAACTCAACGATGTCCTTGAACTCGGAGGAGCATTCGCAGCGATTGACACCCTGAAATCTCGTTTAGTTGGTTCGATGGCTGAACGTACTCGCCGCATCTCATCAGGCGAGCAAACCGTTGTCGGAGTCAACTCATTTACCCAATCTGAACCATCTCCACTCGGTGGCTCAGAAGCAATTCTTCGCGTTGACCCAGCAGTCGAAGCTGAAACGGTCGCCGATCTCGCAGCCTGGCGCAATGATCGCGACCAGAGCGCAGTTGACCAAGCTCTGGCTGATCTCAGAACAGCAGCGGTGAGCAACAGCAATATCATGGACGCATCAATTGCTCTTGCTGTTGCGGGCGGAACGACTGGTGAGTGGGGTGCCACTCTTCGTGAGGTCTTCGGCGAATATCGAGCTCCGACAGGAATCGGCGCAACAACCCGGTCTGACAAGTCACTATCTGCAGTCGCAGCCAAAGTGCGTGAAATGGCCGGTGGGCCACCTCGTTTGCTTGTGGCAAAACCAGGGCTTGACGGTCACTCGAATGGAGCAGAGCAAATTGCTGTTGCTGCCCGGGATTCCGGAATGGAAGTGGTCTATGCCGGAATTCGTTCCACCATCGACCAAATTGCTTCGACAGCTCGCGATGAAGATCCCGACGTCATCGGGCTATCAATACTCTCGGGATCACACCTCGAACTTGTCCCCCAGGTGGTACAGCGTATTCGAGCACTAGGTGTGGATGCCCCAATCGTTGTCGGTGGCATCATCCCCGATGAGGATCAGCCACAACTACTCAGTAGCGGCGTTGCCGCGATTTACACCCCAAAGGATTACGAACTCTCGGGAATCATGACCGATATCTGTGAACTCGCCTCACAGCATCGGATCAGGCAGAACTGACGAGCCGTTCGCGTTCAATCCAGTTCTCCAACAGCGGAGACGACTCAAAACTGGTAATCAAGGCGTACCGAGGGGCATTCCCCGGGTGCACAACGACATGCCAAAGCCGCTGAGTGTCAACGATGTATCTTGAGCCTCGATGCAGCGGCACTCGACGTTCAGTTGCGGAGTTGGGTAGCCCGTCTTCATCATTGTCCATCAGCAGCATGTAGCTGTCAGGGCAATCCGTAAGTTCAACCCACGTGCGCACAACCCAGCCCTCACCATCGGGGTTGAATCGGTTGTTGTCGTCACGATGGAGAGATTTGATTGCAGTTTCGCGATCTTGTGGTTCGAGTTTGATAACTCGAACACGTCCGAAATTTGCTCCAACGCCATCGACGTAGCTACGAAGTGTCGGCGCAATCTCAGCATTTGATGTCCAAAGGGCGTCCTTGTCGGTTTTGCCCTTATCCCAAAACCCTCGACAATCAAGCTCACCATCCGCGGATGCAAGCGGAGCGAAATTGGTATCGCCACCGCTCTTCCAATCCATGTACTCCAGCTGCTCCCATTCTTCAGTTGGGATATCCACGGGCATTGGCGAAAGCTCAACGACTCCGTCACTGTCAAGAATGCTCATGCGGAAGTGATCTGTATGGAGCGGGATCTTCACGCTCCAATGTTCACTGTTGGGCCAAAAGCTCATAGAAATGAGTGTAAAGAGTTAAGCGAAGTGCCGTGGTGCA
>Ga0222719_10002112_pt1 | contig 18500 bp, 22 predicted proteins | sample C33_34DmetaG_FD_165039 | JGI IMG/M metagenome (GOLD analysis project Ga0222719, IMG submission 165039) | Estuarine water microbial communities from San Francisco Bay, California, United States - C33_34D | ecosystem: Environmental > Aquatic > Marine > Unclassified | place: USA: California... | reverse complement strand
TTTATCAGGCCTTATAGTATAATAAGGTTTAAAAGGAATAGAATACCAATCAGATATATAAAACATATCTACCAACAACTGATGTTCAAATCCTTTTGTAATACACTCTGTAAAGGTTTCTGAGAGGACATCTAATGGTGGTTGAGGGTTACATATCATAACATCTACATCCCATGTTTTAGAGTATTTTTCAACTACATTACCAGCAAGGTATAATTGTAGTTCAGTATCTAATGAATCATACCACCGTCTAATTCTTAAATCATCAGGCCTATCCCAAGGTGTAGTTGTAGTAACTCCACCCCACTTGCAAAAAAACTTCATAAAAAATTTGGATTTCTCAATTATATTTTGTATATTAGTATAACAAATGAGTAAAAAATATATGAAAAAAAGTGAAAAAAAAGTGTTAAAATATTTGGAAATGTCAATTTTTTTTCGTATATTTACATAGTAAATGAGATTAATTAAAACAAATAAAACTATGATTAAAACCTTAAAACAAATTAAAAACGAAAACAAAGAATACGATATTATCGTACCAAACAGAATTAACAAAGTTGATGTTGACAAACTAAAAGTTTATACAGAAAACAAACCTAAAGGTGTACAAACTTTAGAGGATTTTGTAACTTTACTTTCCAAAAACCTTGATATAAAACAAGAAGATTGGTTGCCATTGGTTTCTCCAATACACGCTAAAGTTTATTGGGAAAATAAAAACAAAGCATATACCGAAAAAAAAGAACAAGTTCACATTATGAACTACGAAGATGATTGTGTTAAACTTCAGTTTTATGCATTAGATGATGATACTGTTGAGTTAGGACACATTGAAATACACGATAGATGTAAAGGTATGGGTACAGAAATACTAAACACTATCCTTGATACTGCTGATGAATTAGATGTTGATATTAGAGTATTACCAGTAGACTTTGATTGTGGTGGTGTAGAACCTATTAAATATTTAAGATGGTTAAGAGAATGGTATAAATCTTTTGATTTTGTATCTTATTCACAATTCTCACCAGCCTTAAAATACTATTCAAATAAATAAAAATAATTACGAAAAGACTTGGATATATCAAATATTTTTCGTATATTTACTTTGTAAATGAGATTAATTAAAACAAATAAAACTATGACAAGAAGAGAATTTTTAAAACTATTATTAAAACCTAAAAAAAAGTAATTATGAGAGAATTTAAAGAATTTAAACAAGCAATGATTGAAACACTTACCGATGCCAGTTTAGGTTTTGATGGTATGTGGGAACAAGAAATCCAACAAATCAAATTAACAGATAACTTTACTGATTTTAGTAAGATATTAGTTGATATGGAATATTGGGAACAATCAGATGCTATTCAATATAGTAGAGAAATAACTGAAAAATAATTACGATTTTATTTGGAAATGTCAAATATTTTTCGTATATTTACATAGTAAATGAGGGTTAAGGTTCTCCCCTCTTTAATGAGAACCAAACTTAAAACTTAAAATTTAAAATGAGAAAACAAAACAAAAGAAACATTAAGAAGAACAGAAAAAAACTTCAAAAAAGAAACAAAGTAGAATCAAAGCCAACATTTAGTATGTTACGAACACAAGCTGATACTCATCATCCTTATCTAAAAGATACGGTAGAGTCTGTGGATTATAAACCTCTTTCAGATGTAGAAAAAGTAGCAAAACGAGTAATAGAAACATATCCTTCTATTGAAGAACTTTCTAATCACAAACTTGTAGGAAAGATTTACAAAGGTTGGAATTTAAATATGATTTCTGATAAAGTTGATATTGTGAGTGGAGCGGTTCATCAAATATGTAAATCAATGTATGGATTAGGATTTTATAAATCAAAATTCTTTACACCAGAAAATGACCCATTTGATGTAAATACTGGAAAAAATATAGGTGGTGAAGCACTTATATATGATTCACAAGAAAGAACACATAAAGTTGGATACTTGGAGTTTATCGCACTTACTAAAGTGATGATATGTTCATTCTTAGAGATACCATTAACAGACGAACAAAATGAAGTTTATTACGACTTCAAATCTATCCCACATATTTGGAGGATTTTAGACTAAAATAATTCAAAAATAATTACGAAAAAATTTGGATATATCAAATATTTTTCGTATATTAGTAAGGTAATAAGGTTGAGGTTTCACCTTGAGAAAGAAACCAAAAATTAAAACTTAAAATAAATAAAAATTAAAATTATGATTTCAACTATGATTAACAAAGATTCGGTAAGAAAAGAATTTATATCGTATCTTAACCAAGACAAAAAAAACAAAATCAAGTATTGTAGATACTTCTGGCACTATGGTGCTAAACAAATTCAAGCCATTGATACTGATTATCAGTATAAATCTGCATTAGATGTGTATAAACAACAAGGTATTGAACTTGACAGAACTGAACCTATTAGTAAAGAACACTTAAAAATGTTCGGTCTTAAAAAAGGTAATATGTTATTTTTCCACCAAAAAGATGACAAAAACATTTCAGATAATCACGACCCTCTTGCTTTCGCATTTGATTATATGGTTGGTACTTCGGAATTTTTTATGATTGAGGTTGAACTTGATACTAAAAAAGTAAAAACAAATAGTAATGTTAAAGCGTTTACCCAAATAGAAACAGAGGTTAATATAAAACCAAAAAATCCAAACCCTTATAATCTTAAAGAATGGATTTATACTAATGGTACTGTTTATGCAATGAACGAAAAAAACGCTATAAAGAAAGCTACTAAACTAGGATATATATAAAATTAAATAAATAAAAATGGATTTACATTTTAACATTACCATTTCTTGTTAATTTGACCCTCATCAGTAATGGTGGGGGTTTTTTTATTCTTCTGGTACACAATTAGGAACCATTCTACCACCCTTTGGCTTTAGTCCTATTGCAATATATCCTGATTGACAAGGGTTAGGTGATATAAGTTCTTCTTTGTTGCTTATATCCTTTAATTTTTGATTTACGATTGATTGTGTTGATTTGTTCATATTTCTATTTTCCCATATAGAGTAACAGATTGCAGTAGCTTGTTCTTCTCCTTTACCAGCTCCTATCTCAATAGGAATACATCTACTGATAAATTGTTCCTCTGTTTCTCCTCTGTTAATTCTTATTGGCATTTTCTATATTCTGTTTATGTTGTTCTATAAACGCATCTATTTGTTCTTGTGTCCAATTTTCGTGTCCTTCTGGTAATGGCATAATATTCTCCTTTTTATTTAACTATATAGAACTGTTGTCCTATTTTTACTTTATCTACTGTTCTTAAACGAATAGTTCTCCAATCACTATTTGTTTCACTCCATACTACCCACATATTCTGTCTAGCAAGTGTTCTCCTTCTCTTTACTACACCAGGTGATGAGTTAGGTAGTTTATCTCTTGTTTGTTCCATTCTCCTCATCCTAGCACCATTTAACTTGGTAGACCAAACTCTCATAGATGTAAATTTAGTATTCTTAATTAACTTAATCATCTCTCCACGAGTAAGTTCAATTGCAGGTTGTGCAAAGTGATAGGTAGTATCAACTACCTTATTCATTACTTTTCTTACTAAACTATCTAACATCTCTCCTATCCTATTTTTGTCCGAACCACCCTAATTTTTTTATAATCCATCTACCAACTAAACCACCGATACCACCGACTAATCCTAAAAGAAAAGCCAATCCTATCTCATATAATGTCATTGTCCAGATTGATGTGAGTGTAAACCCACTAAAAAATGATATCTTATTATCCATATTCATTTTATTCTGTTGGGTGAGTTTCACATGGCATCCAATATGTTTCACCACTTTCTAATTTATGTTCGTGTGAACCACTACAACCAATCATCTCTGCAACTTCTTCAGCCATCTCTTTTGTTGGAAACAAAATCATTCTTACATCATCCATATAAGTTTTAGGTCCTTCTGGCATTATATAATCTTCATCAGATGTTTCACCAGGATATGATGAGTTTGGAATAGAAGGTTGTTGTCCTTCTTCTAACTCTCCTAACTCTCTTAATTTGTTTCTTGACCAAGATAATGCAGCTAAACCACCCCATAATAGATACGAGATATTACCACAAGCCTTTGAGTCGTTTTGTTTTTCTCGATACACTGCTTCTGCTCTTGATAGATATGAATGCATGCGTTTTATCGTAGCTAATGAAATGGGTCTACCCTTTGCAAGTTGTTGTGCTCTTACTTTCCCAACTGGTGTTGCACATTTATTACCTGATTTCTCATTTAACTCAATACCTTTCTTAGCATTATTCTTAACACCTTGTGGATAATCAGAGTAACTCTCCATCTCTACTCTCTTATTATCTTTATATCTTTTATCTTCTTTAACTACTCTTCTTATTTCGTTTAATAGATATTCTGCTTCTTGGTTAAGGATATCTTCTAATGTTTCTTCTTTACTTGCTTTTACTAAATCGTGTGTAAATAAACCTTCTATACTAAATCCTTTTGTTTCACCTGATTTAACATAATCATTCCATACTTCATCGTTATCTACTTTAAACATACCAACCCAAGTACCAACAGGTAAATTAAGACCGTAGGAGTTCGATTTATCTAATTTGGATGTCTTTATCCAACTCTCTACCAAAGTAACACCAGATACTTTCTTATCGTGTTCTAAAGTTGATTGTGATTGATATCCTTTCTTTAGATATCCTTGTGCAAGTTTCTCTATTGTTTCAGGTTTAAAGAATACTTCATATGGTTGTCCTTCACCATCTATTCTTAATATCTTTTTATTTGGTATAAGGACCGGCCCTACTACCAATCTTTTTTCGTTATCTATTCTTGAGAATTGTATTTTTTCTTTATCAAACCAAACAAAGTTACTTTCTATTGCTGGTTCTTCTACCAATGAAATAGCAAATACTTCATCTAAAAAATCATCATCTATGGTTAATTCAAATAGTTTCATACTAATTTAACAATTTTACTTTAATTTATACTACTATCCAAAGGATGCAGCAGAGTTAGTTCTTCTATCCAATGCTTGTGTTGAAGATACTTGTGTACTTACTACATAAGCTTGAACTGGTCTTTGTGTTGATTCTGCAATCGTTTGTGCAATCTGTGCTCCTGTATCTCCACTAATAGCACCAGCAGTTTCTATTTGTGGTATTGGTGTTGAAGGAACAGAAGTTCCACCTCCACCACCTCCACCGGCTCCTTTAAGATTTGTTCCTGGTGGTTTAGGTACTTTCTGTGATACAATCTTTTTAACATTCAATAAACCAGCAGCAATAACAACACCAGCAGCAATTGCACCAAATGGTGGTGGATATGTTGCTAGAGCAAGTGTAGCACCTTGGTATGTGTTAATCGTTGCTTGTGCGATTGCTAAAGCCTTACCAGCAACAGTATTAGCACCAACTGCTTCTGAAACTGCTCCAAGAGCAGAACTGATTACTTGTAATTTAGCTTGTTGTTCTTGTAATGTAATTTCTTTACTTACTTCAGCTGATTGAGATTCTAAATCTATTTTTTCAGTAAGTAATGCACCTGTAATTTTATTTGATTGGTCACCAGCAGTTTTAGCAGCCTTTATAGTAGATACAGTTGTTAGATTATCAAACTGTTGTTTTATCTTTAACTGGTCACCATAAAACTCTGCATCTAATGCTGATAAATCAGTATATCCAGCAGCTATAAGAATTTTTCTTTCTTCTTGATACCTCATCTCTCTTTCTTTAAGAGCACGAGTTCTTTCATCTAACAAACTTAATTCTGCTTCTAATTGTATAGCAGCCGCTTGTTCTCTAATAGCTTTTATTCTATCAGCTTCTCTTTGTGCAGCATCTATTCTTTTCTGTGATTCTTCTTCAGCTACCTTTGTTAATTCTTCTTGTCTTTTTATTTCATCATCATAAGATTCTTGTAATACTGTTGATGAGTTTCTACTTGCTTCTTCTATCTTATCATTACTAATACCTAAGAACTTAGCAAATCTATTAAATCCATTACCAACTAATTCTAATAAATCAGCAAACTTCTCAAAGATTGGTAATGCTACTTTTTCTATTACTGCAAATACAGGTCCTAATATTTTACCAAATGCTTCTGATATTCTGTTAAGAGTTTCTTGACCTTCACTTGTTTTAGTAAGAGATTCTCTCATCGCAATAAATGCACCAGCAATTGCTGTTACTACTGCAATGATTGGGTTAGCCATAAACACTTTCATTGTTCCTCTTAACCCATCTAATGAACCACCTACTAACCCGATGATACCTGGTTGTTCTGCTAATGCTTCGGTAAATCTACGAGATGCAATCTCTACATCTTCTTGTCTATCTCGTAATTCTTTTATTTCCTTTGTAAGTACTTTAAACTTCTTAGCATCTTTGACAGGGTCTAACTTACCTAATGCATCTTCTGTTTCACCAATAGCTTGATTAAGTGTATCGAAGTTACCAACAGATGTTTTTACTGCTCTGTTAAGAACATCTACATCTTGTACACCTCGTGTATCTACATCTATTATTGCATTATATGTTACTGTATTTTCTGCCATTACATTCTTCTAAACATATTTTTTACACCTTTCCAATTTCTTGGTATTTCATATTTACCTTTAGCCATATCAATTTCTTTGGAAACATTGTAAAACTTATCTTGTTTTAATAAATCTATTACTTGTGTTATCATACTACTATAACAATTTTACTTCTTTCTATTGGTTATCAAGTGAGTCATCAATTATAGGTCCTAATAATTGTAATTGACATTCACCTGTTTTTAAATTATATTGATTGATTGCTCGTAAATGATAATGATTACCTCTAAAGAAAACTATATCATTTAATTCCATATCTACATAATCTGCAAATGGTATAATTGCAGAACCCTCAATCAATCTTGTTTTAGGGTCATATAATAATCCTACATACTTACTCCAATATTCTGAATATATACTTTCATTTGGTATTGAACCAAGTGATGAACCTTCGTTAAAATATAATAAAGAATCAGAACCAGAGTTTGGTAATTGAGATACACTACCTGTTGAGTAGTGGTCAAAGTAAGGATAATAATTTATAGTATCACCTGTACCAACAGTTGGACTTCTTTGACCTTGAACATTGTAAGGTGTTGTTTCTAATTTACCATTATAGAAAAACATACGAGGTTTTACCTGTGCAGGTTCAAACTCTTGGTTTGCTATAAAGGTTGGTATGAACATTTTATTTCTTGCCATAATATATAATTTTTAAACGGTTCCTCCTCCACCTCCAAGACAACTTCCTCCACCATCAGTTGATAATACAACTCCATTAGCTCCTATAATGTAAATATCAGGTGTATAATCATCAACCATATACTGATAAGTTCCTTGTGGGTTTTGTCCATTTGCATCTGAATAGATAGTATCTCCTACTTCAGGTGTAAGACCTGTACCATTGTGATAATATGTAGATGTACCCATAGCACATACTGCAACTGTTGTGTTTGAAAGTGATGCAAAGAATGGTGTTAATCTTACTACTGTTGTACCTTCTATACCACTACCAGCAACATATCGTAAAGGAGAAACTCCTAAACCTGTTTTAACTTGTAACTTACCATCAGAGAAAAAGTTTTGTGTATCTCTAAAATAAGATTTACCAAATTCTCTGTTATTCTTTTTATTAAAATCTTGTGCAAGGAAATCTAAATCTAATGTATCACCAAACTCTACTTCTCTTACACCCAAGTTGTTTGCTGGTGTAACAGATATTCTTTGGTTTAAATCCATATAATTATCAAAGTTTTTAACCTTACCTTGTTTATACCAATTGTTAAATGTTTCAATGATAAAATGTCTTGGTTTAGTTTTACTTGGATAAATCTGTAAATTAAATTTCTTTTGTACTGATGTTAAGAAATCTAATAAAGTAATACCACTTGTTCCAAATGGCATATTATCTGAAATGTTAATTGGAGATAATTCACCTAGTTGATTTAATGATGTAATTTTTATTCTACTTTCTTCATTTCCTTCTGGTCCTATAATTACATTTACTGTTCCTATTCCAATGGTTTCATATCCAATACCAAAAGTAGATTGAGAACCACTACTAAATGAAAAACCTAAACCTATTTCTTGTGTTAAGTTATATTCTTTTTCACCACCACTTTGTAAAAAATCTTGTCTAATAACATCATTAATATAATCTAAAGGAATACCTGTATTAATAGGGCCTGATGGACTATCCATATCAGGATACAAATATAATTTAGGATATGCTGTTGCTGGACTAGAACCAGTAACTTTAAAGTTTAGTGTTATTTCTGCATTAGTAGGACTACTTGCAACTTCTGAACTACCCCAAAAAGGTTCATATGTTCCATTTGCATCTATAATACTATTTGATGGGTCATAATAAACATTATTAAATAACAATGAAGATGATGTATTATTTACTAAAGTTAATGGAGCTGATGAACCACTTGTAGGTCCTACCTCTATTTGACCGAATGTATCTAAATCAACACCATCTATTATTGGAAATCTTAATCCTCTATCTAAAAGTATATAAGTGTTATCAAATCTACTTTCTGATAAGAATGTTGATTCGTATGTATATTCAGTTTCATCAAAGATTGCATCAATTACTTTATCCAATCTCATAGCAGGTTTAAAGTTTTGTGCTCTTATCTGTCCTCCATCGGCTACTCCAAATGGACCAGATGCATTATTAATGCCTAATAAGTTGTTCGGTAATGAACCTTGATAAGCAAGTTGTTTACCACCATCTTGTAAACAATAAATTATCTCACCACCTAAATTATGTCCATCTTGTGATGATGTAAATATAGAATTGTTAGTTACTGGCCCTACTGTTGATGGCCAAGTAGAATTCTCAGAACCATCATACGATGAACCACTCCAAGAGTTTGCAATATTACCCATACTAAACAAATGATTGTATTTATCAAATGCTCCTACCTCATTAAGTGTAAGTGATTGTAAATCTCTTTTGAATGAAGATAATAAACCATAGATAGAAACTTCATATGATTCTACATATTTGTTTTCTTTTAGGTTTACTCTTTCTAATTGCATGTATCCTTGTGATACATAGAAACCATCAAAATCAAATTGAGCAATTACCTTTGTGTTTGTTTTAAATAGATAAGGTTCATCTATTGATATATCATATACATGCTGAAAGAAATCATTATTCTTCTTTGTACCAGGTATAGTAATCTGTCTGGTAAAATCACTTGGTAATTTACCTAAATCGAATAAACCTGTTACATTATTGGAAAGAAATATTGTTTCATCTTGAAATAAATCTAATTCTGTTCCTCGTGCAATAAGTTTAAATACCTTATCTCTTCCACTTTGTACTGCCATATTAGAATATTAGTTTGTATCCTTGTCCTTGTGTAAATTCAAAAGAATACTGAATTAACTTATCAACCACATTAGTTTTTATATTAAATTGAGATGTATCTAAAGCTAATGGTTTAACTTTATTATTTGGTTGGTCATACAACCAATATATCTCATCACTCACCATTAGTTGTTTAAATATTTCGTTATAATCTTCTGATACATAATCTGTATTAACAATTAACTTTAATGTAGAATCTGTTATATAATTTTGTATTGATGAATCGTAATCATTATAGTTTAGTGTTCTACTACCCCAAGAACCGATTTGAGGTTGATATCTACTCCTTTCAGATTTCATTGATTGTTTACTAACTAAATTAAAATTAAAGTAATCAAATTGACCGTATCGGTTTTTCCATGCAATTCGTACTGGTGGGTATTTCTTTGTACATTCTGATGTCATTGTAATACTATTACTTAATTGAACAGCTCCATCATAAACTGCAAAACTATAATCAGTTAAATTACCAGCAAAAGGGAAATCACTTTCTTCTTCTGTTAATGGTATTGTAGTAATTGCAGTTTCACTTGTTCCAGCCCATGCTGATAACATTAAAGTTTGTTGTGTGCCTGTATCATTATCTTGGTATATTACTCTATCAGGTGTTACACCTGTAACAGTAACCACATAAACACCCAATCTACCAGTATCACCTTCGTTAAAAGATTGTGATGCAGGTCCATCTGTTAATATAGGAGCCCATCCTGTATCAAGAGCATATAAATTATTTGGATATACTTGTAATGTATCTTGGAATAGTTGATAACCATCTATTGAAGCTCTTGTACCTGAACTAACATGAGAACCAGTAACAAAAGAACTTGTTGGACTAGTTTTATATTGTTCGTATGCATCAACCTTTGTCCAATACAATGATGAACTATTTTCTTGTCTTAAATCTGTAAATAATGAACCAACTACTCTTGATATATCAAACTGTCCAACACCACTTGGGTTAGGGTATTTTTGTAATGTATAATTAGCAGCACTACTACTATTTGATAAACTACCAGTCCAATAGTATAATTCAGCAACATATTGATATGAAGAAGATGTAAGTGCTTGTGAATTAGATTCACTTACAACATACACTATTGGTGATTGTGCAAGAGTTAGGTTACTAGGATATTGTATAATTGATACTGCCATCTAATCTTTTTAGTAATATAACAATAAAATAAGTAAGTATATTGGAGTGTTATCCTTTTACAGTAAGGTTATCACCACCTGATTTCCATATCTTATCTAAATCAGAAAAGATATCATCAAGTAGTTCAGCTGATTTACCATTCATTGCTTCATCTTTAGCTTTGATAAATTCAGGTGATTGTGCTGCTATTTGTGCAAAAGGTCTACCTTTCATTTTCTTTGTACCAAAGTGTACATACTTTGCATAATCAGGTAATTGAAAGTTTAATCTAAATGTAATGTTACCTCTACTATCTTCGGTAACCATAGTTTGTATTCTATTTCTACCTGCAACTTCTTTAAATAATTTACCAGTCTTATATGCTTTAGAACTACCAGTCTTGTATTTGTTATAAGGAACACCAGGATTAATAGCCTGTAAAGCTTTATCCTTATAAATCTTTGCTACATCTTTTAGTGTTTTCATTATAAACCGTATCTACCTTTTGTATCGTTATATATTGTAGTAATTTCTGATAATGACAATTCTTTACCATATATTCTAACTTCACCAATGTTTGTTACAAGAGGTGATTGTATTGGGTCTTCTAAAATCTTAAGTTGAGCATCATTAAGGTTTAATGAACTTGTATAACTACCTGTACCATTTAAAGTTATATTATCGTATTTCTTAATATCACCACTTGATTGATTCCAAGTTACTGTATGCATTGTCCATAAAGATTGTGAATATAAGTTTGTAGGATTTGTTAAATAATTTGTTGTACCATCATATAGGTTACCTCTTACACGATATCGTGTTGGAAAAAATGCAACATCACCTTGAAATTTAAAGTTTTCATTATTCGTTAATTCAACAATCTCGGCATCTTGTGTTGTACCTTTCATCCACATCATTAATGAATTTTCTGTTCCCATATCAAAGTTAACATCATAAGAACCACTTAATCCACTACCTGTGTTATTACTTATTATATTATATACTTCAAGACACTCTATTGATTCAGAAGTTATTCTTCCTTCGGTACCTGTAACAAAGAAAGATGTACCAGCGTTTGTTACTCTAGTACCATTTGGTAATGGTACTGATGATTTACTATCATAATAAAGGTAATCACCTACACCCATAACACCATCATTGTTTTCATCGTGATAAAAATAACCTTGTTCTGAAGAAGTTAAGAAACAAGCTTCTGAACCTGTTCTTAAATTAATTGCTTCAACAGGTTGGAACTGTTGACAACTACCAGTTGGGTAATATATAATTACTATACCATCACCACCAGTTGTTCCTATTCCTGCAGGTGGGGTAGCTGCAAAATCTTCCCCTCCACCACCTCCACCACCGGTATGTCTTCCTCCATCATCTGCTGTACTAAATGCACCTGCACTTTGACCTCCACCATCAGTTCCAACACCAGGGTCATAACCTATACCACCACCGCCACCACCAACACTAATTGTTGAAGTTCCAAATGTTGGTGAAGTATATCCTAATGAAATAGTTTTTCCAGTTCCTCCAGCTCCTCCTTGGTTATCTGAACCATTAAAGAATGCAACACCTCCATTTGATGTAGCACCGGCTCCACCGCCAGAACCGTTTGCGTTATATTGTCCACCTAAAAATCCAGTACCACTATCTCCACCATCACCATAAGTTGCTGGTACTGAAGAATCTCCAAATCCACCTTCACCACCGAGTGATTTTAATCTATCTGTTCCTGTATATGGTCCTCCTAATATTTCACTATAATCTCCATCACCACCATTGAAAGTTCTTAATGCAGGATTAGCATTATCTGCATCTGCTGGTTCTCCACCAGCACCTACTTGTATTGAATAAGTACCTTGAAATAATTGTCCTGTTCTGTTGATAACTGCAGCTCCTCCACCACCGCCACCACGGATTCCATAAGTACCTTGACCATCCCAGCCTCCGCCGCCACCTCCTCCGATGACAACGAATCTTGCTCTATCGGTAAAGCCTTTTGTTACAGTAAATTGAAATGTTTCTGAAGAAGTAACAGCTGCACAAGTAAATTCATGGTAAACCCATTCTTCTGAACCTGATGTAAAAGAACCACTAACACCACCGTTTGCAGTTGCTTCCATACATCCACCTGTTTGCATATGTGTTATTGGAATAAATCTCATATTAACTAAAGAATTGTCCTGTTACACCATATAAGTAACTACTATCGAATGTTACGAAAGTAAGTATATCTTGTGTATTTGCTTGTGAAGGTGTATATCCTACACCTCCTAACATTCTAATTGAGTTATTATCTAATGATGCAGTTGTATTATTTAATGTTCTTACTTTTAATGATATTGTTTGACCAGGTATAATATTCGTTGCAGTAAAGTGTGTATCACTACCTGTTGGTAAAGTTACTGTAAAGAAATTACCTAATCCACAATCTATACTTGCAGTTTGTGATGCAATTGTGATTGCTTCTACATTACCATTTACTGAACCACTAATTGTTTGGTCACCAACAAATGTATTAGAACCTGTTGTTGCGTAAGAACCAGTTACTGCAATTAAACTATCTACCTCATTTTGTAATGAAGCAGTAGTTAATTCTATTTGTGTTAATCTATTATCAGTAGATGCTGTAAATGCGTTTATTGATGATGTATAAGAATTAAATGTAGCAGTTTCAACAAAATCTGCTGAAAGAGATTGTGTAAATGCTTCTAAAGAATCTAATCTTTGATTAGCTGATGATGTAAATGCATTGATAGAAGTTAATGAACTATCAGTTGATGAACTAAACGAATTAAGAGAGTTTAAGGAACTTTCTGTTGAAGATGTAAATGAGTTAATACTTGCAAGAGAACTATCAACAGAACTCGTGTAAGTACCCAATACAGAGTTCCTAACTTGTTGTGATGTTTCAAATGTTTCTAAACTATCTAATCTTGAATCTACTGATGTACTAAAAGGTCCTTCTAATGCATCTAATCTACTATCTACCGATGCAGAATATGTTGTTACATTACCAATACCATTTACAGTTGATGAACTAATCTCACCACTTACATCTAAATTACCTGTATTAGTTTGTGTTCCTGTTACACCTAATGAACCACTAATTGTAGTTTGACCTACAATAGTTTGTACATCAGTTATATCATCACCAATAACATTACTACCACTTGAGAATATTACAGATGCAGATTCTTCAGTTACATGAAGTAATCTTGTGTTTACTGTATCGAAGGTTGCGATGTTAGCTGATATATCTCCATTTACAGTTACATTACCAATTACATCAATAGAACCAGTATGTACAAATGAACCACTAATATCAATATCACCATTAAAATCAGCATTACCATCTACTTGAAAATTGTTTACAACTGTAAACTTTTTGTTATCTGCATTAGTTCTTAATCCAAGATTAGTTCCAATACCATCTTGTAATTCTACATCTCCACTCTGTGATGTAATGGGTGATGTTGAATTTTCTAAATTTATAATCCCATAAAAGGATTGACTAATAAATAAATCTTTTAAATTACTCATATCTTTATGTATATTGCCACTTTCTTAAAGCATCATCTATTTTATTGTTATCCCATCGTTCAGGTGTTGTATCCCAAACTTTAGGTGTTGTCCATAATTCACATAGAGCACAATCACCAAAATCTTCATATGGTATTGCTAATACTGGTAAATTATAGAAATCATAATCATCTCTATCTTCTACCTCCTCTAATATTTCAAAACACCTGATATTATCATAACTCGTAAGATAAGTTTCAGGTTTACTATCAGGTACATATTGTGTTGCAAATACTTGTCCTATACTACCTGTTGTACTTAATACTGCATTATACAAATCATTAGTTTCACAATCTTTTACTTTAAAATAGCTACCTTCGGGTACTATCAAAAAAAAAAGACAACGATTTTTATCATTGTGAACAGTCAAGGTAAATTCTGATGACCATCCCACCAGACCGTTGTTAAACCGGTCTGCAAAAGGGGTACAGTTTATATCAGAGTTTATCTCCATTCCATAATTACTCTTTTGAGTATATGCAGTTAAATCGTTTAATATACTTAATGTGTTAGCATGTATATCAACCACATCATCAGTCCCATCAAAAGGAACAATCTGTTTATTTGTTCTTTCATCTGACATTTTGTCATCTCTCATCACCTTTGATTTATCAGCAACTATTAACTGAACTTGATACTCTGTTATAGTAGGTCCAAAGTTAGCATTTGTAATTAACACATTACCAATTGGGTATTGTGGAAATTCAGTTGCATCAAAATTGTATATATCACCTTGAGTTACCTTTGCAATACTTGGATGATTCTTCATAATTGTTTTGAAGTAATTTAAAGTATTGTAATATAAAGAAAAGTTCTCTGCACTATTCTTTACAATCTGGCTTCTTGCTGGTGTTTGTGATGGTGTACTCATATCTTATAATTGTATTCCTCCAAAGTATTGATTTGATTGGTCAGGGTAAATCATTGTTGAATCACCTGTACTTTCGTTGTACTCAGGTACATTCGTATTGTTTGCAATTAACCAATCTTGTAATCTCGTACTATAATAATCAGCATTGTTCAATGCTTTATTAAGAAGGTAATCTACTTCTGTTTTACTAGGTGCTACTCCTGTTTCACTTTGTTGTTTAACAGCACCATTTGATTTAAATTGTACTGAACTAAATGGAATATATTCTACACATGCATACCAAATTAATGTAGGTTTTACATAATCTTCTACAAGTGTTTCATAATAACCTGTAAAAGCAGTTTGTGATTCTACATCATCTTGTAGTTTATTGTATAATACCGTACCTAATAAATTCAGTATGTATTTTTCTTGTGCTGTTCTAACGAAAGGTAGAAGAGCATCTGCATCAATTGCTCCACCTAATGGTGTGTTCTTGATAATATCGTTTCGTGTAATTAATAATCCAAATGCCATAATATTTTATTCATCTTTGTAGTATGATTCAAAACCAAAATCAGTTGGTCTTAGAGGTTCATACTCTTCGTTAAATTCTTGTTTATTTTCTGTATCTTCTCCTTCTCCACCTTGTAAGTTATCATCTATCTCTTCTTGTACATCTTCTATACTTTGGTCTGTATCATCAGCTGTATCTGAAAGGATTACAAGAGGTGTAAGTTGTTCAAAATATAAATCTGATATGTTGATACCACCAACTCTAAATGCATTGTATATAGAGTTTATAATTAAGTTTTGGAAAGGGAAGATTGTCATTGTTTGCATAATAGAATATGCAGTTTTCATTTCTTCTGATTGAGATGAGAAACCATTGTTAGCAGTTCGAATACCAAATAAAAGCGGTGATACTATTCTGTGAGCTACAAGGATTCTATCTTGAGCATATTCAGCAACATACTGATATTTCTCATGTAAGTTCTCCATCGGTAAAGTATCAATGGTAGGTTTGTTTATTGCATCATCATTAAATGATACCATAAATCTACCAGCGTTTCTTGTACCTGTAAATTTAGCTTCTAATAAACTTTCTATTGTTTGTCTTTCTTCAGGTGCAGGAACTCCATTGTTAAAGTTAACCATTGCAACTGGTAAGAAACCATTCTCTATATTGTTAAGGTGTAAGTTAGATAATTCTGCTTCTGAAAATGAGAATTGTAATGCACTAATCCAATCAGGTAAAGAATAGTAATATCTGTTAGGTTCATATTCTTTTACATATAGTATTTCTATTTCTTCATTAGATGAACCGAATGTAGGTATAAACTCTTTATCTTTTTGTTTTCTTGTATCACTCCAATCAGTACAATAGTAATAACCTTCTACTTTCTTCATACCATAAATCTTTTTAGCACGAAGGTTTTGTACTGGTGTGTGATATAATTTTTCTATCTGTGTGTGTGAATCATTCCATATAACTTGGAATGCAGCATTACCATATAATTTTAAATCAAAAGTTACTTTTCTTAAATCTTCTGGTGGTACAATCTTATCTAGTGTTTGTTGTTTATTTTCTTCTTTTGTAAATAAACCTTTACCATATATTAAATCTCCAACTCCATCTACACAAGCTGCATTAGTTGTTGAGGTGTTATATGCTTCAGTTAATAAACCAAAGTAATCATCTTGGTCTAATATACCTACTGGTACCCATTGGTATCTTGTTTTAGTATCTTCTTGTACAATAGGTACATCTTGTCTTGAGAAGTTAATTACATTAAATTTACCTTGTTCTTTCATAATAATCTTTAAATTACAATATATTCGTTGTCCGTTACATTAGATACAAACTTTTCATTTTGTGTTGTATAATTTGGTTTATCAATTGATTGAGAACCAAACACTTGCATAGAACCATAATATATCGAACCACTATTACTACCACTTATTTCTACTAAAAACTCTTGACCTGTTTCTACACTACCTTCTAATGATTGTGAGAAAGTTAATATATTCTCGTATGGATTAAATGTAAAAGAACCACTTAATGCATAAGAAGAAGTTTGATAGGTTAACATATCTTCTAACTTTAATGTAAATACATCGTTAGAACCTGTGTTACGAGTTCTAACAACGAATTCATTACTCTGTGAGATGTAGTATGATAGCATAATTATCTAATCTTTACCAATATAACAACTAAGCATTAACTTATCATCATTGAGGAATAGGCACAAAAAAACCTCTCACTAAGAGAGGTTTTCTTATTTCATGCTCTGTAAGGCTTCTACTAATTATCTCTTATGAGTAGACAATTGTAGGTTGACCACTTAGGTTAGCAAATGGGTCAGTAGTTGTACTTCCACTCAAGAACGCAGCAGGTAATTTTTCTTCACCAGTCATTGTAATTGAATATCCATATAAATCTCCTAACGCTCCACCAGTTTGGATAGTACCGGCTGTTAAATCAGCTCCATGTTCTTCACCAACTAATAATGCATCTCCTGAGTTTGTCCAAACGATTATTTGAGGTCTACCATAAGCTAATAACTTTAACTGAGTAGTCATTTCATTTGTCAACTTCTTTAAATTTAAAGTAGTTTCTTGAGAGAAGAATGTTGTTCCATTCTCTCTTGATGAATTAACTGTTTCAGTATAAGCAGAGGTTCCTTTGAGCTCGTAATAATATACAGTAGTACCAGATAAATCTGTTACTTCACCATCTCCATTCTTTGTGAATGAACCTGATTCGAAGTTTATAAAGTAAACACCTTGTAGTCCACCTACACTGTCTTTACATACTTCTTGCCTTCCGGCAGTTAAATTACAACTCATAGTTTCTCCTTTTAGTTATTAGTTAATTATTAGTATGCCCCATAATAAACGATATCTTGTCCAATACCGAACTGTGTAGCTGCGGTATATCTCATGATAACTCTATAATTTTGTGAGCCATCTAAGTTTGCCATATCAAGTACTCTTACTTCGTTGTGGTCTGATAATAGTCCAGTGCCGAAGAATAGGTTAGATTTTTGTGCTGCTACAATCTTGTCATCACTAAGACCAGGACATAGAACGATTTCTACACCTTGGAAGTTAGATGGCTTCTCACCAACATTTAATTGGTTGTTGAATGAACCAACATTAGTTACACCACTAAGTGCTGATTGGTAAGCTCTTGCTACTTTAGAACCAACATAGATTACTAAATCTTCTTTACCATATACTGAAGAAGGAATAGTATCATATACTGCTGATAATTTAGCTAATACATTCGTTGAATCAATAGAACCAGATACGATAGCACCATCTCCATTAGTTTTTGCTGGTAATACATCTGTTGAACCACCTACTGCTACTGAAGCAGAAAATGCAGTTTCAAATCCACCGAACTCACCATTTGTAGTAGATACACCACTCCAAATATCTTGTTCTGTTTTTTCAGCAACTTTTCCACCTACATATGAAACTAAGAA
>Ga0222719_10002110_pt1 | contig 18515 bp, 17 predicted proteins | sample C33_34DmetaG_FD_165039 | JGI IMG/M metagenome (GOLD analysis project Ga0222719, IMG submission 165039) | Estuarine water microbial communities from San Francisco Bay, California, United States - C33_34D | ecosystem: Environmental > Aquatic > Marine > Unclassified | place: USA: California... | reverse complement strand
TTCATCTTCGACTAAGAGTCTTTTCTGTTCATTTCTTATTATTTTAACTCCCGAATCTTCAAGCATAGTTCTCGATAATGGGTTACATGCACCCCATTGTTCTGGGGATACCATAGCTGTAGCTCTTGTTTTCATTTTTTCCTCAAAAATTTTTAATATGGTGCTTCTTCACCAAGGATTGTTATTCTGTGCATCCTTCTTCTAAATCCGGCATAGTCATCAACAGCGTAATGTTGAGTACATCTATTATCCCAAATTGCAATAGAACCAGGCTCCCACTTAAATCTACAGATAAACTCTGGACGGGTTGAATGAGATTTTAGATAATTGATAATAGGCTCGGATTCCTCTCTAGACATACCTTCAATTTCTACTGTATGACCACCAATATATAGTGCTTTATTCTTACTATCTGGATGAGTCCTGATAATTGGATGGTATGATTTAACCTGAGTTTTTCCTGGATCTTTCTGTTCCATACTCTTTGCGCCCGAAAACTGAGCTAGAGGTTGATCACCAACATAAAGTCCTTTTAAAGTATCTAGGGTATTTTTCATTGTGTCAGATAGCGTATCATATGCCTGATACATATCAGCAAATAGAGTATCTCCTCCGGCTGGAGGTAATTCCTGAGCATAAAGCATTGTTGCTTTTGGTGGAACTTCTGTAAAGCTACCGTCTGAATGCCAAACATTACCAAATGCATAAGTGTCTGTTTCAGTTTTCAAAATTTCTAATATTTCCGGATGAGACTCAAGTCCCTTCATGTAAGGGTAATGGTGTATTTTTCCCCATCTTCTTCCAAACTCCAAATATTCATCAGATGAAAGCTTTTGATTTGGGATTCCTATAACCTGGTAATCAATAAATGCTTTATAAATTTCATTAAATGTTTCATCGTCTATTTTGTTGAGATTTATATCCAAAATCTCAGCTCCTAGTGCACCTGCTAGAGGACGTACTTCAAAATTCTTATATTTAATAATTTTCATTTAAACCTCACAGTTAAATCTTGAGAATTTCTCTTGCTTCATTTGGTGAAGCAACGTTATATCCCATATTGTTAATAATATTCACCGCTCTCTCAACAAGGGAAGCATTACCTGGCGCCAGTTCACCTTTGGATAAATATAAATTATCTTCAAGTCCAACCCGAACATGTCCACCCAGAATGACTGACTGTGCAACCATAGGAAGTTGATCTTTTGAGATCCCAAAAGATGCCCAAACTGAATCCTCAGGCAATAAATTCCGCATTGTCATCATAATTTCAGGTGTTGCTTCTGCTGCCCAAGGAATCCCTAAACATATTTGAAATAAATAAGGTTTCTTCACAAGGCCTTGCTTGATTAGAGCTTTTGCTTGCCTAAGCCCGCCTAAGTCAAAGACTTCGAGTTCAGGTTTGACACCTGTTTTAGCTATTTTTTTAGCCATTTCAGTAACTAGATCTGGTGTATTGACAAAAATATGTGGCCCGAAATTAAAACTACCTATATCTAAACTACAAATATCAGGCTTTATGTTTTCAATATGTATAACTCTATTACTCGGTGAGGTTAGTGTTGTACCTTTCCCTAAATTTGTTGGCTCTTCGTGGTCGTTTATAACTATTCTAGCGCCTGGACCTGTTGTTAAATTGATTATGACTTCATCATTTTCCTGCCTAATTCGATCAACAACCTCCCTATATAAAGCTTCTTCCATACTCGGCTTTCCTGTCTCAGGGTCACGAACATGAATATGTACAATGGCTGCGCCTGCTTTATGAGCGGAGAGGCATTCATTTGCTATTTGTTCTGGTGTTATTGGGACGGCAGGGTTGATATGAGTGTGATCAGCTGCACCTGTAACAGCACAAGTTATTATTATATTTCGCATTACATACCCCCCAAAAAACTACAATTTATATTTTATAGATATATTTTAAAAAATAAATTATATTTTAATCAAAAAATAATTTGTACGTCTGCAATTAATAGGTTCAAAAATGAGAATCGGATTTTTCACAATGCCAGTTCATCCTGAAGAAAAGAAGTGGGAGGTCTCACTTCAAGAAGACAGGCAAGCTGTGATTCTTGCTGACAAGCTCGGATATTATGATGTTTTTATAGGTGAGCATCTCACAGATAAATCTGAGAATATTACAAATAGCATGATATTTCTATCAAGTTTAATTTCTGAAACAAAACAAATAAAGCTAGGAACTGGAACTTCAAATTTATCACACATGCATCCTGTTTTAATTGCTTCACATGCAGCAATGTTGGATCATTTATCTGAAGGGCGTTTTATTTTTGGAATTAGTCCTGGCGCATTAAGATGTGACGCAGAGGTTCTCGGTATCATAAATGAAGATCGCGGTCAAATTTTTGCTGAGGCAATTGATGTTATTCTTGAAATTTGGAAAAATGATCCACCATATAATATTGATTTGCCAAATAACAGATTTAAAGTTTCATCACTTGAGACAACATTTTTAGAAGTTGGAGTTGGTTATTTACAAAAACCCTATCAAAAGCCATTACCTGAAATCGTTGGCACTGTGGTAGCACCATATTCTAAGGGGGTTATAGCGATGGGTGAAAAGGATTTTCATCCTATATCTGCTCACTTTTTGTTACCAAAATGGGTTAAAACCCATTGGGAGAATTATAAAGAAGGCAAGAATAATGTTGGTATAACGGCTGATACTTCTGACTGGAGGGTCGCTAGAACAATATTTGTAAATGATAATTCTAAAACAGCTAAAAACTATGGAAAATATGATAACAACAGTCCGTATAGATTTTTTTATGATCATTTGTACCGTAAGCTTGAGAGAAGTGGTAGGTTAAGCGTATTCAAAGAGGATCAGAGTGTCCAGGATGATCAACTAAATTTAGATCAAATACTTGATCAGCTGGTAATTTGCGGTGAACCAAATGAGGTCGTTGACCAAATCCTTGAATTTAGAGAAGAGGTTGGTGATTTTGGTGAGTTGTTGTATGGCGGTGTTGATTGGGTTGATGAGGATTTAGCCAAAAGATCGATGGAGCTGATGGCAGAAAAGGTTATTCCGGAAGTAAATAAAGCAATCCAATAATCAAATTGAAATCAACAAATTAAAGACCATATATAATATATGCGAACAATCATTGTCATAACAACACTTATGTTAATCCTCTCTGTAACCAGCAGTATTGTTGGGCATAGAATTCCAGGGATAGCTGAAAACCCTTCTCTGGGGAAAATAAAATTATGCAAGGCAGCATCAGGGATGCATTCAAATTTCATAGACAAATATGTCAATTCTGGAATTATTACAAAACACAACAAAAATAGTGACTCAGAATATTATTTTTATGTCGATAAACAAAAATGGGATGAGGAATTATATGAGTCTCAAGAGGTTGCAGCAATTGGTGGATGGTGCAAGGTTGCAAATAAAAATGGAAGAGGTACGGTAGCTATATTTGATGATTCTAATGGGACGATAGTCGGAAGAGTTATTGATGGTAATTATGTTAAATAGATTACTTTTTTCTTCTGTACATAATAATCAAAAACCCAGTTAGTATTCCTACAATCATCCAAAGCAGTGATTCTATTGACAGAAGCATAAGTTTAACCTTCAATTTTTATTGTTTTTTCTTATAATAACATTAATTTTCTTCTTGTTATAGGTAATTTAATGGATCAAAAATTTGATTATATTATTGTAGGTGCTGGCAGTGCCGGTTGCGTTTTAGCAAATAGATTATCAGCGGACAAGTTAAATTCTGTTCTCTTGATTGAAGCAGGTGGATGGGACCTTAATCCTTGGATACATATTCCACTTGGTTATGGAAAGCATTTCGAGAATTCAAAAGTAAATTGGATGTATTCTTCGGAGCCTGACGCAAATACAGGACAAAGAAGAATATTCCAGCCACGTGGAAAAGTAATTGGAGGGTCATCCTCCATTAATGGTCTTGTATACATACGAGGGCAAAAAGAAGATTTTGATACTTGGGATCCCGAAAAGAAATATGGGTGGGATTATGAATCGGTTTTGCCCTATTTTAAAAAAAGTGAGTGTAATTATAATATAAAGGATCAATATCATGGAACTGAAGGTAAGTTGTTTGTTTCATCACCAGTTGAAACACACCTATTAGCCAAAAGCTTTGTTGAGGCCGGAGTAAATTGTGGTTATCCAATTAATAAAGATTTTAATGGACAAACTCAAGAAGGTTTTGGGCATCTGCAAATGACAATAAAAAAGGGTATTAGGTCTAGTGCATCAAATGCCTTTTTGAGGGGGCTGAGGAAAAGAAAAAATTTAACTATTATTACGCATGGACATGTGGAGAAAATAATATTCCGAGATAAGGTGGCAAAAGGTATTAAATTAATTCGCAAAGGTAAAGAATTTGAATATTTCTCTAATAAAGAAATTATTCTATCTGCCGGTGCATTTAATACACCCCAAATATTACAATTATCAGGTATCGGACCAAAGGATGTTTTGAATCGCTTTGGTATAAAGGAAGTAGCTGTGCTTGAGGGGGTTGGAAAAAATCTACAGGATCATTACAATGGCAGGATAGTCTATAAAACTAATTTAAAAAATACACTAAATGATGTTCTTATAAGTCCTGTTAAAACAATATTTGAGGGACTAAAATATATCTTCTTTAGGAAAGGTTTTTTAAATATGGGATCATCTGTTTCGGCTGGATTTATTAAGTCAAAACAATCACTTAAAAGACCTGATTTGCATATTAGTTTAATACTTTTTAGTGGGGATAAGGCTGGTTCAAAGTTACATAAATGGTCTGGTTTTTCAATTATCGTTCGATTGCTCAGACCCAAAAGTATTGGGCAATTATATATAAAAAGTTTAAATCCCCTTGTTCAACCTGAAATTCTTATGAATTATTTTTCAGATATAGAAGACAGGAAATTATTAGTGAATGCAATAAAAACTACACGTAAAATCATGGAATCCAAACCCATTTCAAATCTCATAAATGAAGAATATTCTCCCGGCTCAAAAATAATTTCAGATAATGATATAGAGAATTTTTTATCGACAAAAGGAGGGATTAGTTATCACCCAGTTGGTACATGTAAAATGGGTAATTCAAAAGATTGCGTTGTTGATTATAATTTGAATGTGCATGGTGTTAAAAAATTAAGAATTGTTGATGCATCAATCATGCCAACAATTACATCAGGTAATACCAATGCTCCTGTTATAATGATCGCAGAAAAAGCTTCCGATTTAATTCTTAATACGTCTAAAACTTAAAAACCATATAACCTGCTTGGATTATCTACGAGCACCTTCTTGCGTAGTTCTTCTGTTGGAAGCCAATTTGGAAGTATTTCAATTAACTCAGCATCGTTTGGCATTTTATTTTTCAACATTACATGAGGCCAATCCGAACCCCAAATCACATTATCAGAGTTTTTGTTTATGATCTCTTCTGCAAAAGGAGTAACATCTTTATATGGGATACCCGTTTCACTAGATATTCTATAAGGCCCTGTTAACTTTACCCAACAATTACCATTCTCTAAAATATCAAGAAATTCCTGAAATTTTTTATCGCTAGTAGTTTTTTCAGTTTTCATATAGCCAAAGTGACCTAATACAATCGGAACATGAATATTTTCTGATATTGCTTTCAATTTTATCTCAGGATCATCGACATGAATTAAAAACTCAATATGCCAATCATAATGTGCAAGTATTTTTGATAATTTATATATTTGGTCAATAGACTCAAATGGCATTCCACCTTTATCGACAAGATTTAGACGGATACCTCTTGCTCCTTTTTTATGAAAGCTCTCAATTTGACTTTCGTTAATACTTTTATCAACAGCTATTACACATCTCTTTTTTCTTTGATCGTCTCTACAACTTTTAAGAACTGCTGAGTTATCAATTCCATGCACACTTGCTTGAATAAGTACAGCTCTTTCAACTCCTAATCTTGTATGCATTTTAGCTAAATCATTCAAATTGCACTCATGTGGGGTATAGCTTCTATTTTTCTGATAAGGATACTTAGTAGAGTCAAATATATGTACATGTGTGTCGCATGTGTTCATAGGTAATTTAAAAGATGGACTTAATGTATTTCTATCTGGTGGCTGGCAATATGGAACAATTGGCATAGACATCAATAAATTACTCCAATGATTTTCTCTAACCAATCTGCGGCATAATTAATTCCTAACTGGCGATCATCAACATGTGCGTGTTCAGTTGCCCCTTCTTCTCTTGTGAAAATTCTTAATTCTTTTTCTGAAGTTGTTAGGTTTTCATAAAACTTATAAGCATTTTTTACTGGCACTATTCTATCATTTTCTCCATGGGTGATCAGAAATGGAATTTTTATTTTTGATGCATTATTTTTTACTGAAAAGGCTTTAGATGCCTCAAGAGCTTCATCAATACTATCTGCTCCAACAACCCATTGGAATTGGAAATTTGATTGTGCAGTAGATTTTGAAGAAGATTTTAATTTATCAAAGATATTTTTTTGAAATTCATATAAATCCCAATGTCCAGAAGTGAGTGCAATCCCAGCACAATAACGATTGTCATTTGCTGCGATTCGAGAGGCATAATAGCCACCAAAACTATACCCTATAATTGCAATTTTTTTATTATCAACATCATCTCTAGTTACTAAATACTCATAAGCGCAGGAAGCTGGAACTTCATAATCATATCTTGCTTTTATATTGAGTAATCTCAAGCTCTCACCTTGCCCTGGACCGTCCAATGCAAGGGTATTAAAACCTCTCTTAGCAAATTCCAGACCTGCAAAAAGTGCACTCATTTCCTTACAATTATCCATGCCATTGAATATCAATACTGTAGGCGAAGGACTTTTTTCTTTTTTGTTTGCGGGTATAAATAATCCTGGTAGATATGTCTCCTCATAAGGTATTTTGATGTATTCGATATCAGGATGACTTAATTCAAAACCTTTGTGATATGCATCAAATGCAATTCTACTGATTTCTAATTTTTCAGGTCCAGGTTGAATGAACCTCTCCCCTGTGTACATATAATTACCAGCGCGTAAATAATGGAGACCGGCTGTTTTTTGATGATTATTTTTAAAATATTCTTCTGCATTATTTATATTTTTTTGCGCGAAACTTTTCCATACGTTAACCCAATCTAAAGGTGCCATATTAGTTGATTTTAGTGTATTAATTATTGTGTCAATTTCATTCAGAGAAACAGCGCCGTAGGGAGCCATACCCTTACACACAAGTGTTGCATTTGACCATTGGAAATTTCCAGGAAATGCATCTGTCCAATTATTTATTTTTTCCATTATTTAAGTGGAGAAAACGGAGTGCCTGTCATAATCTTATCTTCTTGGTCAGCAATCATTCCTGCAGTCCTATCTCTGAAGTCTGCCCAATCTGGATCAGCTGCTCTTTTTTTTCTCATTTCATTGAATTCATTTAGATCTTTGTATTCCCATATATGTACTATCTGATTTTGTGGTCCTATATCACTTATAAAGTACCCTATTAATTTAAACCCATGTTTGTTATTCACAGGCATGGCGTAATCTTCAAATATCTTTATATATTTGTTCAGCATTCGAGGAACACAGTTATAAGTTCTTATATTATAAATCATATTTTTTACCTCCAAATTTATATTATTCGTCTACGGGTGGCCAAATTCTATGACCAATGCTTGGCGATCCAGGTGCGTGAATAGTTTCACCGATAGTTTTTTTACTAAATGGGTCAAATTCTCGAACTATATTATTTCTTCTATCTTCATGTGATGTAAATTCATAAAGAACTGAATGTTTCGCCCATCCGACTGTTGACACCATTTTTCTAGCTCTTATTGCACCTTTGACTTCCGATACGAATGGCAGCCTTATTTGAGCATACCATTTACCAATTTCAATTTCATTATCAACGCTAGTCATATTATAACTACCCATTTGAATAGCTTTTGCGGGCACTCCACCAGGCGATACCATTCGATAATCGGGCCCAGTAACTCTCTCTTCTTCTATTAAGATTGCTGTCCGGGCTTCTTCTCTTTCTGAGAAATGCTTCTTAGTCTCCTCTGATTGATTTTCGGAGAATAAAGGTGAATTTTTTTGATAGTATATGTGAGGTGATGTTGCAGCTATGAGGCAGATGAATTGAGTACCTTGGGGAATTTTTTCTTTTGTGTGTGGAATCTTATCTCTTCTATCTTTGTAATCTAATTCATCAACTTCATAATGTGCAGCCCATGCGATACCATCATGAGTAATAATTTCTGGAAGATACCTATTATGTAACCATTCTATATGATCTTTCCGTTTCTTTTGATCTAAATTATACCAAGTAGCCCATATTCCATTATCCATATTAATCCCTTCGCTAACAATTAAAATACTAAATTATTGTTTACTTTTCCCTATAATATATTATCACATATTATACTTATATTTTCGATTGTAAATTTGATATTTGTCGTTGTAATATCAAATCATAATTTTTTTAAAAAAATGAACTTAGGAGATTAATTCATGTCAGACATTGGTATTATACCGGTAGATTGGGAAGATAGATTTGACCCACAAAGAATGCTCAGAGAGCGTTTGGATCGTGCGAAAGAGGCTTTAAATAATTCAGAAGCAGATGTTTTATTTGTATTTCGTACTGAGGATGCAAGATATCTAATGGGGTACAGGCACCACCTTGGGCCTGCTTTCATAATGGGTAATGCCGTTGTTGTGCTTGCAAAAGGACATGATCCAATTTTATGGACAATGGACTTTGAGCATTGCAAGCAAAGAATGCCATGGCTGGGTGATCAACAAATACAACCAAGGGCGAACTTCAGAGAAAAAGTGGGTATGAAGCGCTGGGCTGACCAAGTTGAAGGGTTCATAGGATCTCTAAAAGGAAAAACTATAGGTATTGATATTTGGGATCTGAACATGGAAAATGCTATCAAAGAGACATTTCCAGACTCAAAATTTGTTGATGGGTATCAAGGAATTTTGATGCGTGCAAAAGAAATCAAAACTCGAGATGAAATTCACTGCCTAAAAATTGCTAATGCAATGACCGAGGCAGCAATGGATAATGCAATTGATTTCTTGAAACCAGGGGTCAAAGAATGTGAAGTGCTTGCTGTTGCATGGGAAACAATGACAGCAATGGGATCTGAGTGGACTCAATGTTCGAATATTGTAGCATCCGGACCGTATACTGCTCCATACAGAAGATTTACTTCAGATAGGATTATTAGAAATGGTGATCCTGTTATTATTGATATCGGGGCATGCTTTAATGGTTATTACGGCGATCTTACAAGAACTTGGATTTGTGGAAATGTGAAGCCAACAGAAGAAATGAAAAAAGTTCATCAAAACTGTTATAATGCTCTCTTTAATGCCGGTGCTGCTGTTAAACCGGGAGCAACAAATGCAGATGTTTTTGCTCAAGCCGATCCTTATGTATTAGATAGTCTTGGACACGGGTCAGGCGTTAATCCATGGGAAGCGCCATATTTTTCACCTGCATCTAAAGATCAGCCTGTTGTCCTAAAAGAAGGTATGCAATTTAATCTTGAGCCCTATGCTGGTGTAAAGGGTGTTGGTGGATTTAGGCTTGAAAATGATCATATTGTTACAGCTGACGGTGTAGATATATATACAACATACCCATTCGATGAGCGTCTTGTGATTGATGTCCATCCATATGATGTTTCCACAGGAAGAACAAGGTAATAATTGTGACTGGAGATCAGACGGACAACATTGTTACAATTTCCCCAGATTTTAGTCTATTTGGAAAGCTTGCTGTCATAACAGGAGCCAGTACCGGTATTGGAAAGGAAATTGCTCGTGCATTTGCTGCTGCAGGCGCAGAGATAATTGTAACTGCACGAACCGAAAGCAAGCTCATAGAGCTTAAAAATGAAGTAGAAAATGATGGTGGGAAGTGTGATATCCTGGTCAATGATATTACTGTGGTCGAACAAATCCAGCAATTAGCAGATTTTGTCCGTAAAAAATTAGCAACTGAAGATAAGGATCTCGTTCTCGTGAATAATGCCGGGTTTGGTTTTACCAAGCCGATTGTAGAAGTAACCCAAGAAGATTTTGATTTAATAACTTCAACCCATCTTAGAGGGACCTTTTTTTGCTGTCAAAAAATAGGTGAGATAATGCTTGAAAAAGGATATGGCAAAATTATTAATCTAGGTTCAACTTGGGGTTACTCCACGGACGCAAAGAAAGCACCATACTGTATGGCAAAAGCTGGTATTGCGCATATGACAAGAGCAATATCTACCGAGTGGGCACCTTCTGGAATTCGAGTGAATACACTCGCCCCAACGGGAACAGTTACAGAATTTACTCAAAAGACTTGGGCATCCATGCCAGAGAGGGCGCAAGGAATTTTATCGAGAATAAAGTTAGGTAGATTTGCATACCCATCTGATCATTTAGGTGCTGCAATTTTTTTGGCATCAAACGCATCTGACTTTATCACAGGGCAAACAATATACGTCGATGGTGGTTTTACGGCCGCTGGTTAATTAACCATTTACACTTGAAATTATTCTATCCCGAGTAATAGGTAGTTGCTTTATTCTTATATTTAGTGCGTAATAAAGGGCATTACTTATTGCCGCTGCAGTTGGTCCATGGGCAGCTTCACCAACTCCAAGGAATGGCTCTTCGGGGCGATCAATAATATCTACTGTAATGTTAGGTGTTTGATTAAATTTAATTATTGGATAAGTCTCCCAGTCCTTTGCAAGGATAATTTCTTCATCAAATTTTACTTCTTCTATAAGGCTACAACTGGTTGCCTGAATAATTCCACCTTCGATCTGGTTTTTGATTCCATCAGGATTTACAATTTCACCCGCGTCAATAACTGCCCAAGCATTAAGTAAATCAATATGTTCATCAACTTTAATTTCAGCAACAAGAGCACAATATGCGCCTGAGTTTTTGTATCTTGAGAAAGCAAGACCTTTATAGGTTCCTGGTTTATTAGATCCCCAATTTGATAATTTGCCAACATTTTCAAGCACAGCTGTGATCCTTGGGTCTTTAGAATGCTGCAGCCTAAAATCAAGTGGATCGATGTTTTGTGAGTGTGCAATATCATCCATTAAAGTCTCAATTGCATAAACATTAACGAAAGCTCCAAGACCTCTCATCGCAGAACTTCTCCATGGCATATCATATACGATTTGCTTTCTAATTCTTATATTTGGAATATCATAGAGTGGCATTGAATTTCTGTCTGCTGCTCCTCCTTTTTCAAGAGGGGTATCTATAGGATTCGGGGCTTCAATCGGCGATGAAATATGTTCTGCAGCCAATAAATATTCACCATTTTTCCCACTCGGTCTTTTTACATGTGGTGGACTTTTTACAAGTACATCAAAAGAATTTATTCTTGAGTCATTAGAAATTTTGGCATCAATTTTTGTTATCATCGCTGGAGCAAGAGGTGACCATGATAATTCATCAGCCCTGGACCATACAACCCGTACATGTGTTCCTGGGAACTCTTTTGCAACCATTACCGCATCTAAAACCACATCATCTGCACCATTGTGACCATAGCAACCAGATCCGTGATAATGTTGAACATCAATATCATCCTCAGGTTTATTAAAAATTGAAGATAAGGTTCTTTTCATAGGGAATACTGCTTGACTATGAGTATAAACAGATAATTTCTTATCTCCCCAATGTGCAACTGAACAACATGGTCCAATAGATGCATGACAAAGATAATTTCTGGAAGTTTCTGTAGATATATCCGAACCAGTTGCGCTTTCAACATCACCTTTGTCTAAGCTAAGCGTAAATGGTGCATTTGTATTTCTTATATATTCTAATGGGTCTCCTATATTCAATTTAATATTTGACCACTCACATAAATTATTTACTTTGTCGACAAGCTTTACAGCATGATGTTCTTTTTCAGTCACAATAGCGACAAATGAACCATTAACTATTAATTTTTTTATGTTCGGAAGTTTATTGATATTATCTGTATCTATTTTGATCAATCTTGATGCTGCTGATGGAGGTCTTATTACCCTTGCATGCAGCATTCCATCAAACTCTAGATCATGAATAAATATATGTTTCCCTAGAATCTTATCTTTTAGATCAACCCTTTTTATTGGTTTACCCATTAGCTTCTTTTGATCAGCTGTTTTTGGCTTCATATATAATTCAACACTTTTATCGAGTTTGATATCTTTTGCTAATGTCCAATAAGTTAATTCTGTAGGGGTGCCGTTTAAAAATATTTCACCATCTTCAATTTCTAAATTATTTACATCAGATTGTAATAATTCCGCGGCCCTTTCCAGCATAACCATTCGTGCTGCAGAGGCTGCTTTACGTAGCGAGATTCCCTCTGTTTGCATTGACTGAGAACCCGATGTACATCCACCATCGAGCTTATCTTGAGTGTTTCCAGCTGAGATCTCAATCCTCTCTGGGTTGATATCGAGTTCTTCAGCTGCAATCTGCATAAAAGCAGTGTTTATCCCTTGTCCGATTTCAACTTTACCAGAAACCATTCTGACCTTACCATTCTCTTTGAATGTAAACCAATTATCAACATTTGGTGCTGAGTCGAGAGAGTTTGGAAACATATTCATTTTAGGATACCTTCTCTATGTAATTTTCTACTGCTTTTAAAATTCTTGACTGAGAGCCACATCTGCAAAGATTTCTATCTAACTGCTCTGCAACTTCATCGACAGTTTGATTTGGATTCTTATCAAGCAATGCCTTTATCCGCATTGTTATACCACTCAAACAATAACCGCATTGCCCTGCTTGTTCATCTATCATTTCTTCCTGAAGAGGGTGAATCCCATTCACGGACAAACCTTCGATTGTTTCAATATTTTTACCATCTGCTGACCATATTGGTGTGTCACACGAGAATATCGGTAACCCATCCATAATGACTGTACAGGCTCCACAAATCCCATCTCCACAGCCAAATTTTGTACCCTTAAGTTTTAGGTCGTTCCTGAGAATGTATAATAATGGTGTATCCTCGTCGGACTCAATTTCGTGGGGTTGTCCATTTACATTTATTTTATATTTATTAGTCAAAGCATGCACCCTATTTGAATTAATGATGTATTTTTTTTATCATAGTGATAAATATATTTACAATATATTTTATTATAACTGGTATTATAAGTTTTTTCTGACTTTTATGAACAATTTTGAGCTGAAACTATGACAAATATTGCTTATGTAAACGGTGATTATGAGAAAATAGAAAATGCAAAAGTTTCTATAATGGATAGGGGTTTGTTATTTGCCGATGGTGTATATGAGGTTGCAGGTGTTTATAATGGAGTTATCATTGACAATGAGTCACACATCTTACGGCTGCAGAGATCACTCAATGAGATCAAACTAACTCTGCCTATTCAATTAGATGAGTTATTACTTGTCCAAAAGAAACTTATTGAAATTAACAAATTAAAAGAGGGTACGCTATATTTTCATGTAACTCGGGGAATTGGTCAAACTCGTGAATTTGAATTTCCAGAAGGTCCATCGCCAAGCCTAATCATGTTTGTTCATCACAAACAAATAATGGATCTTCCAATTGATAGACTTAATGCAAAAATTATGACTCTCCCAGATTTGCGATGGAAAAGACGGGATATTAAATCGATAGCTTTATTGCCACAAGTATTAGCTAAACAGGTAGCACATGAAAACAACTGCAATGAAGTCTGGATGTATGAGGATGGCTTTATTACAGAAGGTGGGTCTAGTAATGCATTTATAATCAAAGATAATAAATTAATTAGTAGAAAAAATAATGAGAAAATCTTATCAGGAACTACCAGACAAGCAGTATTGAAATTGTTAGAGCTAGAAGGATTAATTTTCGATGAAAGACCATTTACTATCGAAGAAGCATATAATGCGGATGAGGCTTTTTTTACAAGTGCATCTGTGTTTGTTATGCCTGTTATTTCGATTGATGACAGGGCCATCAACGATGGCATGCCCGGAAAACTAACTCTTAAATTGAGAAATCTATATGAAAACTTTGCAAAAAGCTCTATAAAAAAAGAAAAATAGAAAAAAAATGAAATTTGACAAAATTGAAGACGCCATAGAGGCAATAACTCTGGGAGATATAGTTGTAGTAGTAGATGATGATGATCGTGAAAATGAAGGCGATCTGATCATGGCCGCATCGTTGGCTACGCCTGAGAAAACCGGATTCATAATACGTCACACAAGTGGTATATTATGTGTTTCAGCTCCTCAAGATATAGCAAGAAAACTCCATCTTGACCCAATGGTGTCAGATAATGATGCACCTCTCAGTACAGCATTTACTATTTCGATTGATTTAAAGAAGGGTTTAACTACTGGCATTTCAGCTACTGAAAGAGCAAATACAATTAGGGCAATGGCAGACGAGAGCACAAAGCCAAATGATTTTGTAAGGCCAGGTCATGTATTCCCACTAATAGCAAGAGAAGGAGGGGTTTTAATGAGATCTGGGCATACTGAAGCAGCAAGTGATTTAGCAAAATTGGGTGGTTTGCCTCCTGTAGGATTATTATCTGAACTAATGAATGATGACGGGAGCGTGAAAAGGGGTGAAGAAGTATTTAATTTTGCAAAAGAACATAATTTAAAGATTATTTCAGTTGCTGATATCATAGAATACAGAGAGCAAAGAGAGCAACTTGTAAAAAGAATTAGTGAAATAAATATTAATACATCAATAGGCGAAGCAACGATAATCACCTACAACACAATATTTGATGATGTTGAGCATTTAGCGTTGCTCTTTGGTGATATTTCAGATGGGGATAATATTCCAACTAGAATACATAGAGAGAATATCATTAAGGACGTATTTCAAGAGGATAATCTGATTGCAGCTGCATTAAATCATCTGCAGGGTAAGGGCAGAGGTGTCATACTTTATCTGAGAGAAGGTGCAATTGGAGTTCAGGCAGAGAACAAAAAATCAGGTAGTGAGAATATAAGAGAAGAGCAATGGAGAGACATAGGTCTTGGAGCTCAAATTTTAAGAGATTTAAATATATCATCTATTGAATTACTCTCATCCACAACAAGTCATTTTGTCGGTTTATCTGGTTTTGGTATAGAAATTAACTCTAGGTTACCAATCAAAAACTGAGTGGAATATTTCCCAATGACAAGAGATGCAAATTTAAAAGTAAGAGTAAAATCTGCTAAGGGAAGAAAGCTATCATCTACACGATGGTTAGAGCGTCAATTAAATGATCCCTTTGTGAGAGAAGCAAATAGACTTGGCTATAGGTCACGTGCGGCTTTCAAAATACTAGAAATTCATGAAAAATTTAATATTTTTCAACCAGGTCAGTGTGTTTTGGATTTGGGAGCAGCTCCTGGTGGTTGGAGCCAAATCGCTGCGCAGTATGTAAATAAGGGACAGCAACGTGGGCAAGTATTGGCTGTTGATATATTGCCAATAAACTCTTTATCAGAGGTTGACTCTATGCAGTTAGATATTTTTCAAGAGGATAGTCTGGATTTGATCAAGGCGAAACTGATAAAGCCAGAAGCTGATATTATTCTATCAGATATGGCTCCATCAACAACGGGTCATAAGTCTACAGATCATTTGAGAATTATAGCGTTACTGGAGAATGCATTGGATGTTACAGAGAACCTGCTTGCAGACGGAGGAGTTTTTGTTGGTAAAGTTTTTCGCGGTGGGACAGAAAGTGATATTCTGAATAGAATGAAAATTAAGTTCCAAAATGTGAAACATATAAAACCTAAATCAAGTAGAGCAAATTCAACAGAGTTATATGTTGTTGGGTTAAACTATAAAAAATAATTTACACTGAATTTTTGCCTTTCCATAAAGTAAAATGGATGATAAACATAAATATGTTTGTTGAAGCCTTAACATTTGATGATGTTCTAATAAAACCCTGCGCATCAAGTGTGCTTCCAAATGAGACAATCATCTCCACAAACCTTACAAAATCTTTAAGCTTGAATATTCCTATAATATCAAGTGCAATGGATACTGTTACAGAAGCTAAATTAGCTATAGCGATGGCTCAAGCTGGTGGTATGGGTGTCATACATAGAAATTTAGAGCCTGAAGTTCAAGCTGCCGAAGTTGCGCAAGTTAAAAAATTCGAATCGGGTATGGTTGTTAATCCTGTTACAGTTAATGAAAGCGCAAAACTCAAAGAAGCAATTCATTTAATGCAATCAAATTCAATTTCTGGAATACCAGTTGTTACGAAAGATAATAAATTAGTCGGGATATTAACAAATAGAGATGTTAGATTTGTAACAGACTTCAATACATCTGTTAGTGAATTAATGACAAAAGATAAAATCATCACTGTTAAAGAAGAAGTTACAACTGATGAAGCAAAAGCTCTTTTGCATCAACACAGAATTGAAAAGCTGATCGTTGTTGATGACAATTATAAATGCATTGGCTTGATTACTGTTAAAGACATTGAGAAAGCAAAGCTCTATCCAGATGCCAGCAAAGATGCTTTTGGAAGGCTCATTGTTGGTGCAGCAACGACTGTAGGCAAGAAGGGGATGGAAAGAACCGAAATGCTTATTGATGCTGGCGTGGATGTGGTAGTAGTAGATACAGCTCACGGTCATTCATCTCGTGTTATCAAGGCCGTGGAGGATATTAAAAAAAAGTACGATATACAGATCATTGCAGGAAATATTGCAACTAAAGAAGCAGCAAAAGCACTTGTTGATGCTGGAGCTGATGCAGTTAAAGTGGGTATTGGCCCCGGGTCAATATGTACAACAAGAGTTGTTGCAGGAATTGGCGTACCACAGTTCAGCGCTATTTTAGAAACTGCTGAATATTTAAACAAAGTAAAAGTACCATTAATTGCAGATGGAGGGATAAAATTTTCAGGTGATCTAGCGAAAGCGATAGCTGCAGGAGCAAGTGCTGCAATGATAGGTTCATTGTTTGCAGGAACGGACGAAAGTCCTGGAGAAATATTCTTATATCAAGGTAGAAGTTATAAATATTACAGAGGAATGGGTTCATTGGGTGCGATGGCAAGAGGTTCAGCCGATAGATATTTTCAAGAAGAGGTAAAGGAGTCTCACAAGTTAGTGCCCGAGGGCATAGAAGGTCAGGTGCCATATAAAGGTCCTTTATCAGGTGTTATTCATCAATTAACAGGTGGGCTGAGAGCCTCAATGGGTTATACAGGAGCTAAGACTCTCAAAGATTTTAGAAAAAATGCTATTTTTCAAAAAATATCAAGTGCAGGTCTCAAAGAAAGTCATGTGCATGATGTGCTTATTACACGTGAATCACCTAATTACCCATCAGTACGTTGAAGTTAGCATCCCAAATACAGTCATCAATTGAAATTTTAGAGCAGATTTTAAATAGACACAGAACTGTTCCAAGTGTGATGAAGGAGTGGGGCGTTAATAATAGGTATGCTGGTGTAAAAGATAGGGCAACAATCACAAACATCCTAAATGCTTCGTTGAGAAGGAAAATTTCATCCAGTTATATTATGTCTGATGATAGCCCAAGGGCAATATTAATTGGTACACTTATTAATGAATTTCAATTTGATATCAATACTTTATACGACTTATTTAATAATGAAAAACATGCTCCAATGTCGCTATCTGATGAAGAGGTTTTGAAAGTAAAGGAGGCAAACGAGAAACTAAAAAACTCAGAAAAATGGATAAAAAATGATTTGCCTGAGTGGGCTGCAAGTGAATATGAAAAGACATTTGATATAAATCAAGACGAGCAATTACAACATCTATCTAATATGCCTGATTTGGATATAAGAGTGAATTCAATCAAAACGAATATTTCAAAAGTTGAAGGTGAACTTCAAAAATTTCTAGCAATCAAGACTCACCACAGCCCCTACGGTCTGCGATTTAAGGCTACTGGTCTTTCTCATAAATATCCAAATCTTGAAAAAACGCTGGCTTATTCAAAGGGGCATATTGAGATTCAAAATGAAGGATCTCAAATTGCAAGTATCTTATCAGGTGTTATTCCTGGTCAGCAGGTTTTAGATTATTGCGCAGGTCATGGTGGTAAAGCAGTTGTGCTAAGCATGCTGATGAATAACACTGGTCAAATCTTTTTACATGATATCGATGAATCCAGATTATCAAATGTGCCATCAAGGATGCGAAGATTAGGTATAAAAAACTATCAAATCAAACTTAATTTAGAAAATGTTCAAAATAGTAATTTATTTGATGTTGTTTTTGTTGATGCACCGTGCACCGGATCAGGGACATGGAGAAGAAAACCAGATCTTAAATGGAGGTCAAGCAAAGAAAAACTAAATGGTAATATTAAGGCCCAACATGATATTATTCGTGAAGCAAGTAAATTTGTTAAAGTTGGCGGTAAGTTAATTTATGTGACTTGCTCTTTATTTGATAGTGAGAATGATGGCCAAATTTCAGACTTTT
>Ga0222719_10002108_pt1 | contig 18523 bp, 35 predicted proteins | sample C33_34DmetaG_FD_165039 | JGI IMG/M metagenome (GOLD analysis project Ga0222719, IMG submission 165039) | Estuarine water microbial communities from San Francisco Bay, California, United States - C33_34D | ecosystem: Environmental > Aquatic > Marine > Unclassified | place: USA: California... | reverse complement strand
CTCTGGTGTGTCATGATACAACGAAAGAAATTGCTCTGGTGTGTTTAAGATGTTTTCTGGTGTGTACTTCTTTGCGTTCCACCATGCTGCCTTAAATTCTGCCTGTGCGCCATTCTGTAAGAACTCGTTAGCATCTTTGTATTTGTCATGGGGAACCCGATATACTTTATTAGGAAATAGTTTAGCCATACGATCAGCAACGGCATTCCCAGCGTCATCATTATCCACCGACAAGATAATCTTTTCGAAACCATCTAACCACTCCTTACAGTTCTCCCACAGCTTCTTAGATGGCGTAGCAGAGGGTAAAGACACTACAGGGTTAGTGTAGCTACTTTTAAGCATTTGAGCCACTGACAGGGCATCTAGTTCGCCCTCTGTGACTGTTACCATCTTAGACGATCCTGACGTGAACAGGTTCATACCAAACAGTTCGTCACCCTTGAACCCATTCTTTGTGTAGAATGATTTCTCATCTAAACGACGAACCTTAATTCCCCCGCTAGGGTATACATATTCCTGACGATCAGGGTATGTATGAACACCGTAGTCTTCCATTGTCGTAGCTGTAATACCACGCATTGCTTGGAAACGACCAACATCTGAACTTTCTATTTTCTTTGGGGTAAAGTTTGTCACATTCATATCCTGCCAATCATCCTTATTTCCACCACTGGGGTATACATCTTTAGCCCACGAGAATAGTTGCTTTTTATCTTTTGGGTAATTTCCACGACAGGCATGACAAAACCCATTACCATCTTCTGGCCACCACTTAAATGCGTCTGACGACCCACACCCTTCATATGGGCAAGGTAGGTGATCAGTCTTTGTAAAACTCGACATAATTTCTCCTATACTTAAGTATAAACTTAAGTTGTTTTAACTATAATAGTAAAACATACTATAGCTAATACTTAAGTTTCTTAGAGGGGGCAAGTATTTATATCTACTTTTAATCAATCTTGTAACATCACAAATTGTTACAGATTTTATCAAGTGCAGATCTTTCCTTTCGTGAAACCCACATCTTGTTCTTACACAACACTGTAGCTACTTCATCTTGTGTCATATCTTCCCAGTATCGCATCTTAATTATTGACCACTCTTCTTGTGTCAGGCATGTCAATGCGATAGTTTGGACCCTAGCCAACCACTCTTTGCGTTCATACAATTCTTCTGTCGATGGCACTTGTAGTGTGTGTTCTTCTATCTCGATGGATTCACCATACAAAGCATTGTGCATTGCTGTCTCTGTCCAACCTGATATATCATCATCAGATGACATACCCTTAGCTTTTCCTTGGATGGGTACATACACAGGACTACGTTTGATGTTGTAGTAATCATTCATAATGAAAGCTGCACGAGTGTAGAGGGCATTCTTATTTGTTTCACCACTCTCTAACAATTCTAGACAAGCAATTAAACCCTCTGATACTAGATCCTCATATTCCTGTGGATCATTATATTTCCTCGCTAGGGAACGACACATCTTTAATATCTCTTCACTCCTCATCTTTGTTTGCCTCTTCTCGTTCCTTAGCACGTTGACGTTCCTCTGGTGTCATCTCACGTATAACTTTCTTTGCTCTGTCTACGAACCATTCGTCAGGTAATGGTTTACGTCCCTCAGATATCTTCGTCATTCTCGTACCTCATGTGATCTGTGATAAAATCGTACACCAAGCCCATATCTAACTTGGCGGCTGCACAATATAGGACTAGCTTTAGCCCTTCCTCTGCCAGTAATCCACGGGCATGTGCATCCATGTGAAACTGATAGGTAGCTGAGCCATCCTCGTGCTCCTCTACGGTTTCGATACCAATCATACCTACGTCCTCATTCATCTTTTTCATCCTTTATGGCTAGATAAGTTTGATGTGCAAGAAACTCGGCGGCATCTTTAGGGGGCATGGATGGCAACATCTGTCCTGAGAGTTCGCCATTTCCAATGCGTTTCAAAACATTCTTAGCTAGGGCTAGGTCTTTCTCTAGCTTCTCGATATAGTCACTCATCATTTTTAATCCTCGTATGCCCTTAATGCTTCCCAAGACACAGGGAATAACTCCATCATCTTATCATCAATCTGTTCAGCCACAAGTCGTGTCTCTAGCTGCGTGTCAGGCTTGCAACGTAGGTGGCACATGGATGCAAAGGCATCTAGTGAACCTGACCAGTACCACTCCGTCATGGTTGACTGTGGTAGAACCATCCGTGCTTGCTCTGGTGCTACTCCGTGCTTTAGCAGATCATTGTATGCAATAAGACACGCCCAGTTAGTATCACCCCAATCACCTACATCAACGACACCATCACTGCCCTGCTTCTTGTCAGCACTACGTCCACGCCAGACATCAGGTACATAAAACTCAATATTTTCAGTGGTGTAGCGACGACTTATTTCATTCCACCGTAAAAACTTGTGCTTGACTAACTGACGTGCCACGAACACAGGTGCTTTAACGTGAAACGATGCAAAGGCATGACCGAATGGTGAGATGTGCTTGTGTTGGGCTAGATAGCGGATCAGCTTCACGTCACGTTGATGCAATGCTTTCTCTAGTGGGCCATTAGTATCAACCCCAGAGTAAATGTACTCAGACTTCTTACCAAAACTCACCCGTGCTGCGTTTACTACAGACAGGTCACTGCCCATGTGGTCAATGTATGTTGCTGTAATATCTACCATTTCTTTCTCACTTTCCAATATACCCAACTTTGAAGGCAGTGATCATCACCTAGTATAGAGTCTATCAACCACACGATGTTGGGTTTGTTTTGTCTTTTCCAGTGCCAATTCCTAGCACTAAATGTTTGGTTATTATCCCCGCCTAGTAATACATTTAGTAGGACAGACAGGGATGTCAAGACCTTAGAAAGGTACTTCGCCATTTTCATCACGGGGGTCATTGAACCATCCTTTTGACATATGTAAATGACGCAGATCCACAACATCTTCCAACTCTTCAAGTTCTGATTTCTTCGGGACTATGCCCATCTGCATCAGGAACAGATCCAAATTAACATTTTCCATTGTATATTACCTCTAGTTCGTAACCCTTCTCTAACATAGCAGCCACAAACTTATCAACTTCTTTTCTTGTCATTCGGTGTGTTGCTAAGACTTCACCCTGATATGTTAATACAACAGGTGCTTTATTTTCCTTGGGGGGCTGTGTAGAATACATGATCGCCTATCCTTCCAACTTTATAATAGTGTTTTGCCCATGATGGCCTCACAGAGAGGCTGTGGTAATGGGTAGCCTCTAATTCGGTGTACCCCCCATCAAAAACCTCTGAGGCTATTGTACGGGCCTGATTCATGGCTCTCCATTCGATTGCATCATTTAGGGCATACCTTTCCATCTTATCTGACTTCCCATCATGTGTGAAAGAAAACTGCTTATCTTGGAAAACGACACCACAAATAGTGTCAGGCCATCTGTCATCAGCTACACGGTTCATCACTACCTCTGCGACAGCATACTGCCCCTCGAAGGGTTGGTCACGAGCCTCAAAGAAGATCGCAACCGCCAAGCACTCTAGCCCTAGCATTTGTACACCGTGATGCAGGTAACACGACTAGGGTCAAATGAACGCCATGCATCTTTTACTGTGTCCCATACAGGGATAGCCGCAGGTTCACCAAACTTAGGTTTATCTGGCACTGGCATCTTAGCTGTCATTGTACGTGCTGTACCGTCCTTTTTAACAAAGGTCACTGTGAACTCCTTGTCATAACCGATTGATGCTAGGGTTTCTAGTACTGTGCGTTTTGCTTCGAACATATTCTTTCTCCTGATTCGTTTGGTATTAACCGTTAATATAATCGAAATTGAACTTAACTTCAACACACATTATATTAGCTTCGTGATTTTCATAGGCTTCCTGTAAACTATCAGATACCTGAAACACAGCTTCACGAAATTCTTTGGTATTATCGTAATGTTGAAGGCTGAAGGGTATGTACCCTACAGGTGTACGATGCTCAGGTAAGTTTTTATCGCCTAGTTGAAATGCGTTATCTATTTGCGTGATAACAATCACAGCATCTGTGTAACAACTGGTATCTATATTAATACGGTTCATAGTGATTCTCCTTTTCTGCTATTATTCACGAAATTTTATCACAAACAGGTGACCTTAACAATCTTCATCCCGATGAATATAACCTTCCTCGACGATCTGATAGGGGCATCCAAAATATCCATCCATCACATGGACAGCTTGCATGAATGCTTTCAACTCTGACTCAGTAGCAAAGCAATATGTCTCTGCTACATCACCATCTTCCAACAGGTCTTCGCCCCATAGAATACTAACCTTTCTTGTCATTGTTCTTCCCCTCCACTTGATAACGAATAGATGCCCCTCACAATCCTCAATTTCATCCTCAGACCACATGCGAACATCGTCATCTTCTGGGTGGGCTACATATACTTCCAAACCCTCTGCGAAAGCTACCAGTGCAAATGTCATATTGTAAGTTGTGTGTTCCATCGTGATTCTCCTTATTCACTTACTAGAGAGTATGGGATAAAACGTTCCCCGTCAAGTGCTTTTAATTCATATTCGCAAGTTTCCATTAACATCTTGCAACGTATTAGGGCAGCTTCCCGCCCATAACGACGACCAACATTCAAAGGTCTGATGTGTCCATTATTGTGTAGGATTGCTATAATGTAGTGAGCAGTATAACTGCGTCCTCGCCCTTCAGGGCTGTGGTGGTCTACCATTGTTTTTCTTCCTCATATTTAGCTAATGCAATACGACACACTTTGTCAGATAAGAAGATCTCTTCACCGATATTTGGGCCTTCTGTAACTATACCATAGCCACGATACTTATTAAGATCTTTGTCGTACTGGATTAGATCAACATCAATCTCAGTCTCGAACCAGTTGATCTCCAGATATACACGAGTATCTTCCATTTGATCCATCAACATTGATTTAACTTGTCCCATCTTATTTCTCCAGTGCTTTTGTTCGTATTGATTCGTACTCTACACTATCTACCAGATTAGTCAAGTGTTCCATGATTTCTTTCATGTCATCACGCATACGATCAATGTCATGTACTGCATCTGTTAGGTAGTCGAACAGGTTTTCCGCAATCTTTTCGTTAGAGTATCCCTCTTCTTTTGCTGTGTGGTTCACGTTGACCCCACGATCAGCATCCTGACGATAACCCTCTGCACGATTAATCAGTGTCAGAACGTCATATTTGATGGCTTCGATGTCTTTGATTAGGTTTTCCATATTACCAACGTCCTCTTGATGGCCACTGTGGGGCTTCCTTGCCAGTTAATTCTTTGTACTGTTTTTCCAGTTCATGCACCTTAAGCGCACGTGCAGGTGATGGGCAGTTCCAGTCGTCTGCATCAGCTTTTATGATTTGATCTAGTAGCACATCTGCCTCTGTGTAGTAGTACCACTGACCATCTTTTCCTACATATGCTTGACCAATCTGTTTCATTTTATTCTCCTGTTCAACTTGTCTTAGTAGTTTATGTCATGATTCGTCATCAGGGTCAATAGTCACATTGGAAAAAGTTTCTATCCACACCTTAGCACCACAAGATAATGGTTTGTCAGGGCTGTAGACAATACGACTAGGGCCATCAATCTCTACTGTGTGGGCGTATGTATTGCTCTTATAGGTTTTGACGGTCAAGACAGGCTGTCGTTCACCTGTCTTTCCGTTTGATCTGATGACGTGCTGATTAACGTGTATAATGGTTTTCATCTTACTCAGTCCTTAAGTGCTTCTTTGTACAATTCTTCTGCTTCACGCATAGCATCCCATGCTAGACTGTGAGCACAGACAGCCCATTCCGTCTGATCCAGTTCATCATTAGGGAACTCCCGTTTCAGCACCTTATAGATGTCTCTGTCTGCATCCTTGAGGATTTGCATTACCATGCTCAATACTACTGCTTCTTTGTTCATTGTGAATCTCCTTATTAGAAACGTGGTTGGTCGATGTACTGCTTGGCAGCTTCGACAGTGTTGAATGTGTCACGAAAGACATGACCTAGATATACATCATAGACTGTCTTGTCATCAAAGTCTACTGCAAGGATTCTGTAGCCCTTGTAGGTAAAATTTCTTGGGTTAATCAAGAAGCCCATGCTATCTCGTGCTGCTATTGTCATCTCGTTTCCTTTCTGTATTTCCACTGTAGGGGTAACCTGATTCGTCACCAGAGTCAAACCCTAATTTCCACTGAGGGGGTGACCCATATTTCCACTGGAGGGGGTTCATAATTTCCACTGGAGGGGTCTTGGCCAAAAGTTTTGCCACCTGCCCAAAAGTTATATGGACAAAAGTCATACAGACTTTCGAAAGTCTAGGTGACCAAAAGTTATAGAACAAAAGTCTACCTTTACTTTCGTTAGTCATATAAACGAAAGTCATAGAACGAAAGTCATATATACTTTCGAAAGTCGTATAGACAAAAGTTATATGGTCAAAAGTAATACATACTTTCGAAAGTCTAGGTGACCAAAAGTTAGTGTCCGACAAAAAGAGTCGGATATGCAATTTTTGCATAGGTATATTGTCAGATTCGCATAACATAACCGAATCGTCGCATATTCCGATTCTTGCGTGACAATAGTTAATTTTGCATATCTGCTATGCGTTTTTTGCATATCTTAATAGATTCTATTTATAGGTGAATCGACAATCAATCTGACAATACCCATAAGTTGAAAACGTCAGAGACCCCGATTTTAGGCCCGTACAGTGCGGTTTTGTGTTTTGGCTACCCTAGGTCACAAAAAACGCTTTACCCCAAAAATCGACCCATTGTATAGGCGACACATCCAAAAGTATAGGTTTTAACTAATTTGGATAAGATTCAAAAAAGGGGCTTGTGCTTGTGTGAATATTATGTCAATTATTGGTTATGAAAACAACAACGGCAATGGGAGTTGCAAAAATGTCACAGAATCTACCTTTTAAATACGTCAAAATCGGCCAGTTTTTCACATTGCGCAATCGTGTCTACATCAAGACTGGCAAGCAATACGCAAAAGACTTTATTAATAATAAATCTTTTCGCCTAGCAAATGACGAAGTTTGCTTGTCTGTAAAATAATAACAAGGGGCTTAGGCCCCAACCAACCAACCAATACAAGGAGTCAAAACAATGCAAAATATAATCATTAAAATCACATTCTGGACCCAAGCGCTTTTACTTGCGTTTTTGATAGGTCGTTTTTCATATAACGACTCCCACGGGTTCGGGATATTTGTTCCTAATCTGGGCGGGTATCACGTTAGCTTAATCAACGACGAAGATTCGGGGTTTTATCAATGATTGCCTTGCTTTTCGCACCATTCATCATTGCAATATTTATGATTGCGATAATTGTCTTTATCAACTTGGAGTCTTAATTATGATTTACACCTATTCAAAACTAATTGATGCAGTATCAAAAATAGACCTAGATTCTTGTGACGAGTCTTATAAAAACGAGCTTTCCCATTTATTACATATTTGGACAACTGCCTATCGTACTGCACCCGATTATATTATCGGAGTCGGGCTTTATACTTACGCCGAAAATGCTTTAATCGAGTACCAAACAAGTAAAAAGGAGTCTTAATTATGACAACCGCAACCACCACAACCCGACCTTATACGCTAACCTTAAAGGCAGCAAAGGAGTCCGCCAATATTTCACAAGGCAATAGCAAAATGCCAGGTTCAACCTTTGCGCAAGACTCCTTTGCTTGCAAGGTTGGGTCAAGGTTAGCAAAAGTCAAAGGCAGCGTTTGCGAGTCTTGCTATGCTAGGAAGATTCAAAAGTTACGCCCTAGCGTAAATCAAGGTTGGTCGGCCAATTATGAAAAGGCAACCCGATTAATTGCAACCAACCCAACCCAATGGATCAACGCTTGTGTTTTCCAAATCAACCGCATTGCCGAAAAGACTGGTGAGTCTTATCATAGGTGGTTTGACTCTGGCGATATTGACTCGGTTGCTCAATTACAAGCTATTGTCGAAGTATGCCTAGCGACTCCCGATATATCCCATTGGTTGCCAACCCGTGAAATAGCTATTGTGCGCCAATGGCAAGCACAAGGTGGTATTGTGCCTAGCAACCTAGTTATTAGATTATCTGCACCAATGGTTGATATGCAACCCGTCAAAGGCACTAACACAAGCACTGTACACAAGCACAAGCAACCCGTCGGCTATGCTTGTCCTGCTAGGACACAAGGCAATGCTTGCGGCGATTGTCGTGCCTGTTGGGATAAGTCTGTTGCTAACGTGAGTTATCCAAAACACTAGATTCTTTTCATATTATTGACTCCCTAACTGGTCGGCCCTAGTGGTCGGCCTATTTTTGTTTTGGTCAGAATATGTTACCAATCATTTGATTGTTTCGTTTGATAATACTTTCAAATATTCCAAGATAATAAACGATTCTGTGAGTCCTGCCGAATCACCCCCCGTGTCAAGTAAAAATGTTTGTCAACCTATGTTTTTATTCAAATGTGTTGCACAAATGTCACAATACCCCGAGTCCTATCCCTTTGAGACGACAAATATATCCTTATGGACTATTGACTGGGACCCTTGGTATTATACGGCTACCGATTCGGGTAGGGTGGTTTACCCCTACATCTACAAAATAAGAAAATTAGTTTAGGGTGTGACATTACAGCGCACCCTAAAGTTTTATCCGATCAAATGTTGTTACAAATGTTACAACAAATGTGATAATCCTGATTACCCGCCTAAGTTTCTATACTTTAGTATTAAAAAAGAATCATTACTTTACAAGCACTTGTAAAAAAGTTAATAATTTTATGTTACAAACCCTGAAAAAAGTAGATATATATAAGTGAAGACACTAACTTAAGTTTATACTACAGTATTTAATCTCTATATTTATTAATCTTTATTAATTAATAATAAATAGTATTAACTTAAGTATATACTATAGTATAGAGAAATAATAAAGATTATTTTGTCGTTCTCATTCAACCAAGACGTAACTTTCCGCATGTAGAATCAGAGTATGGTTTTGCCGATGGATGGGAACCACTAAATAATAATAACAAGCATTGCCGTAAACAAAATGACTATCCCAGCAATTCCATATAGTGAAATTATAGCCAAGAAGGTTAGAGAAGGTATCCGTAATGGGGTATCTGTCAAAGACATTATGGCATCTGTACAGAAGTATCAGAATGCACCATCCTCTACAGCTACTTTCTATAAACTGTATGGTCAGGATATTGCTGATGTTAAGGCTGACATAGTAGGACAAGTAGGTTCTGTCGTCATCCAACAAGCACTAGATGGTGACTTTAAGGCTGCTGAACTCTTCCTACGTTCTAAGGGTGGTTGGTCACCCACACAGACAATCAATGAAACAGAGTTGACAGAAGATCCTGACACTGACGAATCAGCTATTGACTCCCTAATGACATTACTCGGCAAGACATCTAATGGCACAACATCAGGCGAAGATAACGGCTGAACTCTTAAGGAACCTACCTGATGATGAGGTAGCATCTATCCTTAAACAACTAGGCCCTAAGAAAGCTGCTGAGTTACAACATGATTGGAGCTTTTGGGCTAGACCTGAACAGTTAGAACCTGATGGAAACTGGAATACATGGGTGGCACTGGCAGGACGGGGTTGGGGTAAAACTCGTGCAGGTGCTGAATGGGTACGACATCGTATTAGATCTGGTGATAAGATCGTACACTGTGTGGCCCCTACAAAAGGTGATGTCAGACGAGTTATGGTTGAAGGTGACTCTGGCCTTCTGAATGTCTGCTGGGAAGGTGATGAAACATATCGTGGTAAGCACATAGGCTACCCTGTATGGTCACCCACTAACAATAGTCTTACATGGGAGAATGGTGCTAAGGCTGTATTCTTCTCTGCCGAAGATCCAGAACGTCTTCGTGGTCCACAGGCTTACAGTGCATGGTGTGATGAGCTTTGTGCTTGGCGTAATGCGCAAGACACTTGGGACATGATGATGTTTGGTCTACGTCTTGGTCGTCACCCTAAAGTATTTGTTACAACTACACCAAAGACAACTAAACTTATCCGTAATATCTTAGGTGATGAGAAGACTGTTGTAAGTAAAGGTAGCACCTATGACAATGCTGCTAACTTGGCTGGCACTTTCTTGGATGCTGTACGAAAGACATATGAGGGGACCAGATTAGGTCGTCAAGAACTTTATGCTGAGATCCTAGATGAAGCCTCTGGTGCTTTGTGGAATAGGGGTCTTCTAGCTAAGTGTGAAATAGATAAAGACGAAGTACCCACCCTTAATCGTATTGTCGTTGCTATTGACCCTGCGGTCACAGCTAATGCTGAAAGTGACATGACGGGTATTATTGTTGCTGGGGTTGATGTGAATGGTACAGCATATGTACTAGAAGATCATACTGGTCGTTACACACCACAACAATGGGCTTCAAAAGCTATACAGCTCTATAGAGATCACATGGCTGATCGTATTGTAGCTGAACGTAACCAAGGTGGGGACATGGTACGCCATACACTCCACACAGAGGATGAAACAGTTCCTGTCAAGCTCGTACATGCTTCTCGTGGGAAGATGGCACGGGCTGAACCTGTGTCTGCTTTATACGAACAAGGTAAAGTAAAGCATGTACGTGGACTTAATGATTTAGAAGATCAGATGGTACAGTGGGAACCTCTAGGGTCCATAGGCTCACCAGACCGTCTTGATGCTTTAGTTTGGGCTTTAACGGACCTCTCACTTAACGGATATGCAAAACCACAATTAAAATTAGCATACTCCAGTGCCAAAGGTTTAATGTAATAAGATGGCAAAGAAACTATCAGAAACGGAAGCAACCCAGATACTTGGGGTTGCAGGTGACAATACACATAACGGTCAAATCCGTGCAGATGAGTTTCTGCCTGAATTACGTGGCAAAAGAGCTATCCGTAAGTATCGTGAGATGCGTGACAACGATAGTACCATTGGTGCTATCATGTATGCAACAGAACAAGTCCTACGTGACGTAGATCTTAAGGTTGTTCCTGCGAATGACACTGCTGCAGCTAAGAAAGAAGCTGAGTTTGTAGAGAGTATCTTTAAGGATATGGATCACAGCTTAGATGACCACGTCTCTGAGGCTTTGTCGTCTCTGACATATGGTTTTGCTTGGTTCGAGGTTGTATATAAACGTCGTGGTGGTCCAAACAACCGTTCTGACAAATCTCGTTCTAAATATTCTGATGGTCGCATTGGTGTGCGTAAGATTGCCTCTCGTGCGCCTTGGACTGTATCTAAATTTGACGTTGACCAACAAACTGGTGATGTCCTTGGGTTATACCAAGACGGATCAGGGTACAACAATAAAAGTTATATTCCTACTCGTAAGTCTTTATACTACCGCACTACTTCAATCAATAATGATCCCGCTGGTCGGTCTATTCTACGCAATGCTTACACATCTTACGAGTACCTTAACAACCTTCAAGCTATCGAAGCGATTGCAGTTGAACGTGAACTGGCGGGTATTCCTGTTGCTCGTGTTCCTGCTGAGTATTTGTCTCCTGACTCTTCATCAGTACAAGCTCAATTCATCGGGAACCTGCAAACAATCTTGCGGGATGTCAAGTTCAACGAACAAGGATACATTATACTTCCTTCCGACACCTATCCCGATAAAGACGGAAGTCCTACCAACCAACGACTGGTAGATGTAGAGTTGATGGCATCTAATGGTACACGAAACATAGATATTGATCCTATTGTTCGTCGTTATCAGCATGACATTGCTCGTTCTGTTCTTTCTGAGTTTCTTATGCTTGGTGGTGGCAATACTGGCTCTTACGCCCTATCCAAGTCTAAGACAGACCTGTTCCTTCGTGCATTAGAGAGCTATATCCAAGCTATCGTCGATGTCCTTAACAAACAGCTTGTTGAACGCCTCTGGGAGTTGAACGGTCTGAACTATAAGTTGATGCCAACCATTGTTGCTGGTGATGTTGCTCCACATGACCTACGTGAGATTGCAGCCTTCCTACGCAACTTGAATGGTGCCAATATTGATGTGTCGTCTCACCCAGAGGTTATTCAAGACTTAATGGATATTGCTGAACTACGATATGATGCAGATGTAAACCAACAAGAACCACAGGAAGAAAAAGATGGCAACCCTAGCTAATGCCGTATTTGACAACGGTCTATCAACGCTGACAACTAATGGCACTCGCATTGACATCTGTTCTACAGAACCTACTACTTATGCAGAGGCCACTACCACTTATACTTTAGGTAACTCTACTATTACTACTGGTTCACCTGCAGATCGTACAGGTGGTGGCCGTGAGGTTACTGTAGGTGCTGTCTCTGATGCAAGTGTCACAGGTACTGGTACTGCAGCCTTCTATGCAATAACAGATGGCACAGCTAATCTTTATGCTACTGGGAGTTTAACAACTTCACAATCAGTGACAACAGGTAATACTTTCTCATTGGGGTCATTTACTATCGGTATCCCTGACCCAGCCTAAAGGGTTTAGGATATGTCTAGCAGGATATTACAAGAGGACAGTAGTCTCCTCTTAACAGAATCCAATGATGCTATTATCAATGATAACTTCATTGCAACAGATAGTATCACTACAGGATCTCCTAGTGTCAGTACCACAGGTATTACACAGGATCATAACTCTAGTCCTGCTAATATAAGCACTACCCCATCTGTAGTTTCTACAACAGGTATTACACAGGATCATAACTCTAGCCCTTCTGTAATAATTACTAGCCCTGTTGTAATTTCTACAGCAGATCTTACACAAAACCATAGTGTATCTGCTACCAGTATACAGACCAATGTTCCTGCTGTTGAGACCACAACTGTAACTCAATCTCACAGTTTTACAGTTACTGCTATTGTCACAGGTCAAGTTGCGGTCTCTACAACAGGTCTTGTACAAGTACATAGCTTCCAAGCAAATGACATTGTAACAGGATCTCCTATAGTTCCTAGTGCAACGGCAACAGAAGATGAGAACTTCAGTGTTGGAACTATACTTACTGGTAATCCAGTTGTAGATCCCACCAGTATAAGTCAAACACATAACTTAGGTGCTTATGATATACGCACAGGACGGGTAGTACTAGGTACTACAGCAGATCCAAACTGGATTATACAACAAGAGATAGGGGAAATACAGATGATGTTCGGTGGTTGGCCAAGAAGGGCTTATGAAGTCCCCGATGGGCGGTTAGTACAAGCTGAACGTGAGATTGAGGCAACTTTTGGTGATAGGGTATCTGTTGACCGTAAAGCAAAGAGTTTAATTAAATTTGGTAAGTCTGGTGAGTTATCTACCACCCGTGAGACTGTTTGGAATGTAGGTGGAAATGAAACTTATGTTACTGGCAATAACATTACTCACATCTCTTCCTCTTCTGCTGCTGATAACCAAACTATTAAGCTGGAGTGCCACACTGTATCGGGAACGGGAGTAGACTCTAAGTTCACATTTGTTGTTCAGACCGTAACCCTAAGCGGTCAAACTCCAGTAGCACTAGACACTCCAGTTGCTCGTGTTTCCCGTATGTTTAATGACGGTAGTACAGACCTAGTTGGTGCTGTCTATGTCTACGAGAATGCAGGGGCCACAGTTACTGCTGGTGTACCATCTCCAACCTCTAAGATACACTCTAAGATTGATGCAGGTTTCCAACAAGGGTTTAAGGGTGCGACTACTTTCTCTAACGAGGATTATTATATTCTTACTGGGGGTTTTGGATCGATCTCAAACAAACAAGCAGCTTCAGTGGACTTCTTTCTAGAGGTAAGACAAGCTGGTAAAGTGTTTATTGAACAAGCTGCAGTATCAGCTAACTCTGCTGGGGGATCATGGCAAATTGAATTAGACCCCGCTATTATTATCCCTAAGAACTCTGACATAAGAGTTAGGTGTCTTTCTGGCTCTCAGGGTGCTGTCGTTTATTGCAACTTTAAAGGTTACTTAGCAAAGGTCATCGGATAATGCCCTACTCATCATCATCAAAGGTTCCATCAAACGTACCTGACTCAAAGAAGAAGCAGTTTATGGAAGTCTTTAACTCAGTGTACAACAAAACTAAAGATGAAGGACGGGCTATGGCTGCTGCTTACAGTGCAATCAAGAAAGCGCAATACGCTAACGACATCTTCACTACAGAGATGGAAGCTGTTTCCCGTAGTTATGACATGGGTCTAAATGGTCAAGTACACGTCTCTGACTACATGGGTCAAGCTGTATATATGCCAGCAGAGAGCCATGAAGCATACTTAGCCTATTATGAGCCTTCTACAGGCGCAGAAGAGGTCTCTGATGAGGGTGAGTACCAAGAAGAGCCAGAAGGCTCACCAGTGGACCGCTTAGAGGCTCTCAGGGTCATTGTACAAGAGGTCATGAAAGAAGAATTTGCCAAGGCTGAATACCAAGGCGAAAAAGTAACTTTAAACAAGCCACGTCGTATTCAAGGTGGCAACAAAAAGTTTGAAGTGTTCGTTCAAGATGGCGACAAAGTGAAACGAGTTACTTTCGGAGATCCTAACATGGAGATCCGTCGGGATAACCCAAAGGCTCGTGCTAATTTCCGTAGTCGTCATTCATGTGATACTGCAACAGATAAGACATCAGCACGTTACTGGTCTTGTCGTATGTGGGAAGGAGGCACTTCTGTGTCTGAATTAACAAAGAGTGTTGAGGGTACTATTCTCAAGGCTGATGATGAACAGCGTATGGTATACGGTTGGGCATCTGTCGTCACAGAGAAGGGTGAACCCATCATCGACCGTCAAGGCGATATAATTGAGCCTGACACATTGGTACGTGCCGTAAACAAGTTTATGGAACATGTTCGTGTCGGTAAAGAAATGCATTCAGGGGATCAAATTGGGGCGGTTATCCACTCCATGCCTATCACTAAAGAGATTGGTGAATCCCTTGGCATACAGAGTGACCGTGAAGGTTGGATCGTAGCGTTTAAAGTTTATAACGATGACGTTTGGGCCAAGGTCAAATCTGGTGAACTTGCGGCTTTCTCTATTGGGGGCCGTGCAATCAAGGAGGACTACAGTGCCTAACCTTTTAAAACAATTAGAACTGGATGAGTTATCTCTAGTAGATCGTCCTGCTAACGCACAGGCAATGGTCTCCTTGTTTAAACGTGATAACTCCGATGGAGAAACTATGACAGACCAAGAAAAGATGGACTGCCCAGATTGCACTGCTGAAAAAGCATGTGGTCAACACGCAGCCGAAATGGAAAAGGCCGAAGAGCTTGTAGAAGAAGTAGCTGAGAAATCAGAAGCAGACGTTCTACAAGAGGAAGTTGCAGCCCTTAAAGCTGAGAACGAACGCCTTCGCAAGTCTTTGATTGAGAATGGCTTTGTAATTAAAGCTGAAGCAATCGAAAAGAAAGCTACACCAGAGTACATTGAGTATGATGGTGAGAAAATCAATAAAGCTGACATCCCTGCGCCTATCTTGAAGGCTTTGGAAGAGGCAGAATTTGCTAAAGCAGATCTAGAGTTGACAAAACGTGCAACAGAAGCTCTGCCCCACTTTGCAGAAGACGTAGCTAAATCTTTGGTTGCTGAATTTGGTGAAGTAGAAGCAATCATGGAAGCTCTGAAGGCTGCAGATGCAACTTTCGCAGAATCTATGGAAGAGGTAGGTAAGTCTGCTGCAGAATCAGAATTTACATCTGCTGCTGATAAACTTGAAGCTCTTGTTAAGTCCCACATGGACGAAAACAAAATGAAAAAGAGTGATTATGCTAAGGCTTATGCCGCCGTAGCTAAAACCGACGAAGGTAAAGCTCTTATCAACAAATCCTATAAAGGGGAATAATTATGGCTGTAATGCAATCCCGTGACACACGGACATTCATTGCTGGCGAAGACCTATCGTCGGCACAATTTAAATTCGTAACATTAGAATCAGACGGTCAAGTAGACTTGGCTGACGCTGCAGGTGAAAATGCAATCGGCGTATGTTTGGTTGGTGGTACAGCAGGTCAAGCTGTAACTGTCGCTGTTTCTGGTAAAGTTATGGTAACTTCTGGTGGCACTATCGCTGCTGGCGCACAAATTCAAACAGATGCTTCTGGCGATGCTTTGACAGCAGCAACAGGTGACGTTGTTCTAGGTTATGCTTTGGAATCAGCAGTAGATGGGCAAATCTTTGCTATCGAACTGATCCAAGGTGGTAACGTAGCGGCTTAATCTGCTTAGAAAGGAATTATAGAAATGCCTATGTTGACACCATCCTCGGTCCATATCGACCAGCCGTTGACTAACCTAACGATTGCTTACGTTCAGGATCAGTCTAACTTCATCGCAGACAAAGTATTCCCAACTGTTGGCGTACAAAAACAGTCTGACAAATATTACATCTATGACCGTGACAACATGAACCGTACAGGTGACGTTGCGAAATTGGCTCCACGTACAGAAGTCAACCGCATCGGTATGTCATTGTCAACCGACAGCTACTATGCAGACGTATATGGCTTGGGTATGGACTTTGACCAGCAAACTCTTGCTAACGAAGATGCAGCCTTGGACATCCGTTCTGCAGGTGCAACAACTCTGGTTAACCGCCTGTTGATCCACCGTGAAGAGCAGTTTGCTTCAACATTCTTCGCCAATGGCGTATGGGGTTCTTCCTCAACACCATCAAACTTGTGGTCAGACTACACAAATGGTACACCAATTCAAGACGTAACTGTTGCACGTCGTACCATGCAGTTGAAATCTGGTGGCTACAAACCAAACACAATGGTTGTTGGTAAAGAAGTCCGTGACATCCTGATCAACCACCCAGACATTCTGGCTCGTTTGAATGGTGGCGCAACTGTTTCCAACACTGCACTTATCACCAATGCTAAATTGGCTGAGATCTTCGAAGTAGAAAACTTCTACGTCATGGAAGCAGTGAAAAACGCTTCTGTTGAAGGTGTTGCAGAATCCAACGCATTCATCGGCGGTAAACATGCTCTGTTGGTTAACACTGCGTCTAACGCAGGTCTGATGACACCAATGGCGGGTGCAACCTTCGCTTGGAACACACTAGACGGTGTGAACAACTTGGGTATCACTGTTGAGTCATTCTCTGACGATGCACTGAAGCGTATGCAAGTTGCAGAACATATCCAAGTTAAAATGGCTTATGACATGAAAGTCACAGGCGCAGACTTGGGCTACTTCTTCAACGGCGCAGTAGCATAAAATACTTTGGTGGGGGCTTCGGTCCCCACTCCCTCCCGACAATAGGTGACATATGATCCGACAAGAAAATGTACCGCTTCAGTTAGACCGACCAGTGTTTGTAAGGATACCCTTTACGTCAGGTAGTCGTCAACTAGAAGCAGGTGATGAATTTAAGTGGAAAGAGTTAGGTATCGACGAACAAAAGGTTCTAATCCTTTACCGTGAACGATATATCCACCACAGCTCAGAATTGGAAGTTGCCCGTAAAGTTGGTGACGGTCTGGAAGAACTTGATGTAGATGCATTACATGCTGTTGTAGACAACATCAATACCAAGGTTCAGAAGAAGACAAATACCCAAGTCGAGTTTGACAGGAAGAAATGTAAGAAGTCCAAAATCGCAGATAAGCAACGTGGACTAATTCGAAGCTGGCGTAGAACATACGGACATTACGAGGTAGATTGATGGCTTGGAGCTATGACGAAACTGATTTGAGTACGACCACAGATTCTGGTCGGTTGAACTCTGTCCGTTTGTTGTTGGGTGATACCGACACGAACGACCAGCAAGTTAAAAATGAAGAAATCGTTTTCGCATTAGCTCAGTCTAACGATAACGTCTACTATGCTGCAGCATGGGCTGCTAGGACTATCTCTGCACAATATGCACGTAAGGTAAACACATCACTAGATGGAGCTTTAAGTGCAGATTATAGCAACTTATCCAAGCAGTATTCTGCACTAGCAGAGAACCTAGAATATCAAGGTAAGAAGACTTCCGCTGTAGTTGGTATTAAAGCTGGTGGTATCACCAAAACTGCCGTTGACGGTGTACGTGCTAATACAGATCGTATTGCTCCATCATTCCGTCGTGACCGCTTCCGCAATCCACCTAGTTACAGTGGTGATGAGTACGGTTCTGATTTCGACTAAGGGGGTCTTAGATGTCATTTCGATCATTCGACCTTTACAATCTAGTCAAAGACTTTGGTGAAGAGGTTACACTCCGTAAGAAATCTACTGCAGGTACTTATAATCCTGCTACAGGTTCTGTTGATGGGTCTGCTACTACAGACTACACAGTGACAGCTTACTTTTATAACTACGACAACGGTATTATTGCTAACATAGATGAAATTCGTCGTGGTACTCGTAAATGCGTTATTTCTGCACTAGGATTAGCTGTAGAACCTGACGATGAAGATCAGATCTTAGGTAATGGTGATACCGTTAACATCGTCTCTATTACAACTATCTTCTCTGACGGATCTAAG
>Ga0222719_10002106_pt1 | contig 18534 bp, 17 predicted proteins | sample C33_34DmetaG_FD_165039 | JGI IMG/M metagenome (GOLD analysis project Ga0222719, IMG submission 165039) | Estuarine water microbial communities from San Francisco Bay, California, United States - C33_34D | ecosystem: Environmental > Aquatic > Marine > Unclassified | place: USA: California... | reverse complement strand
GTTAAACCATAGGTGCCATTATTTTCCACGATGTATGTAATGTTAAGCTGTCGCCTAGCTGCATGCATAAACTGTCCTATGCCTATTCCTGCAGTATCTCCATCACCTGAGACACCTAAGTACATTAAGGCTTGATTTCCAAGATTTGCTCCTGTTGCAACTGATGGCATTCTGCCATGCACTGAATTGAAGCCATGGGCTTGATTTAGAAAATAAGAAGGGGATTTAGATGAGCATCCAATTCCTGAGAGTTTAGCAATTTGATCCGATGCAAGACTTAGGTCATAACATGCTTCTATTACCGCAGCACTAATAGAATCATGCCCGCATCCAGCACATAAAGTTGATATGGTTCCCTCATAATCTCTTCTTGTTAATCCAAGTGCATTTTTTTCTAAATTAGGGTGATGATTAACAGGTTTAACAATGTAGGTCATTTCATTTCCTCAGCTGTTTTTGAAACACTATTTTCAGAGATAATTTCTAAAATTGATTTTGAAATAAAATTAGCTGTAATTGGTGCGCCATCGAAACACAATATTGAGATGAATTTTTGTGGATTAACACTTCCTTCAGACACTATAAGCGTCTTCATTTGAGCATCTCTATTTTGTTCTACAAGAAAGATGCGTTCATGCTGATCTATAAAATCCCACACTTCAGTTCCAAATGGAAAAGACCGCATTCTCATTGCATCTATTGGGAAACCTGCAATTGATAATTGATCAAGGGATTCTTGCATTGCTGCCTCTGTACTACCAAAATAAATTAATCCATTTGAGCTAGCATTGGTTTCTTGCTTGAAAATTGGTTTAGGTAAAAATTTATCTGCACCTTCAAATTTCTTTAAGATCCGTGACATATTTCTTGCATTAACTTCACCATCTTCAACATATCTTGCATATTCATCATGTGAGCTGCCTCGAGTAAAGTAGGCACCTTTTTCGGGATGAGTGCCAGGAAGCGTTCTAAATGGAATCCCGTCTCCATCGACATCAAGATATCTACCCCATGACTCCATATTTTCTAGATCGTCTTTAGATAAAACTTTACCCCGATCAAACTTCTTACTATCATCCCACTCAAATTCTGGGCATGTCCAATCATTCATTCCAATATCAAGATCAGATAACACAAAAACTGGCGTCTGAAGTCGATCAGATATATCAAATGATTCAGCTGCAAATTCAAAGCATTCTTTTGGATCAGCAGGAATGAGCATCACATGTTTAGTGTCTCCATGAGAGGCGTAGGCACAAGACAAGATATCTGATTGCTGAGTTCGTGTTGGCATGCCGGTAGATGGGCCTCCCCTTTGAATATTAAAAATAACTACTGGGATTTCTGCAAAATAGGCTAGGCCAACAAATTCTGTCATGAGTGAAATTCCTGGTCCACTTGTTGCTGTAAATGCTCTTGCTCCATTCCAATTTGCACCAATTGCCATGCCAATAGATGACAACTCATCTTCAGCTTGCACAAAGGCAAATTTATTTTTACCTGTTTTATCATCAACCCTAAATTGATCACAGTATTTTTTATATGATTCAGCCAAAGATGTTGACGGGGTGATAGGGTACCAAGCGCAAACCGTTGCTCCACCATAGACGCAACCCAGCCCTCCGGCATTGTTTCCGTTCGTAAGGATCATCCCATCTGTAAGGTTTTTTTGATTTACTTTTATATTACAAACATCAGTTAGATGTTTTTTTGCATAGTTAAAGCCCATTTCCAGCGCCTGCACATTGGGCGCAATAAGTTTTTCTTTGCCTTTGAATTGCTCCTCAATGAGCTCAATAAAAATATCTTTGTTCATGCTCATCAAATATGACAAAGCCCCTACATACACAAGGTTTTTAAATAAAAGCCTTGTTTTGGGGTTTTGAAATTCATCAACACATAATGAAGTTAGCGGCACCTCAATAATATTTATGTCATCTCTATAAAATTCTCTTTTCCACGATGAATCATACAAAAGATATCCACCTGGATTAATTTCAGCAACGTCTTGAGAATAGGATTGTGGGTTCATTGCAACCATGAAATCAATACCGGCTTTTCTTCCTAGATATCCTTTTTCACTAGCTCTTATTTCAAACCATGTTGGAAGGCCCTGGATGTTAGATGGAAAAATATTTTTTGGGCTGACGGGTATGCCTGATCTAAAGATGCCTTTTGCAAACATTTGATTAGCACTCGCTGAGCCTGAGCCATTAACATTAGCAAATTTAATAACAAATTCATTAATTGAGGTAATTTTACTCATGAGTAGACCTTAGCTTCTTCATAAAGAAATGTTTGCATGTCCCAAGCACCAGTCGGGCATCTTTCTGCACATAAACCACAATGCAGACAAACATCTTCATCTTTAAACATCGTTCTTTTAGTTGGCAAGATTTTAGAAACCAATAAATCTTGTTCAATGTTTAAGGCAGGAATTCTGGTATTTTGCCTAACCTCATCTTCAGGCGCATTAAACATGAAATTAATACAATCTGTGGGGCAAATATCTACGCAAGCATCACACTCAATACATAAGCTTTCAGAAAAGACGGTTTGCACATCGCAGTTTAAGCATCTTTGAGCTTCTTCCATGGCCAGATCTACATCAAAGCCTTTTTCAACTTCAATTTTTAAGCTTTTCAGTGCTATATCTTGATCTGCTTTAGGTACTAGAAATCTTTTAGCTTGAGAAATATCATTGTCATATGACCATTCATGCAGCCCCATTTTTTGACTTACTAGATTCGTTCCAGGAGACGGCCTTTCATTGATATCTTCATTTTGACAGAATTTATGAATGGAAATTGCAGCTTGGTGTCCGTGAGCAGCAGCCCAGATTATATTTTCAGGTCCCCATGCAGCATCTCCACCAAAAAAGACTTTTGGATGAGTTGATTGAAATGTTACAGGATCAACAACGGGCATATCCCATTCTCCAAACTCTAAACCTATGTCTCGTTCTATCCATTCAAATGAATTATCTTGGCCAATGGCCACTAATACATCATCACACTCGAGGATGACTGGCTTTTCATTTGTTGGTACCAGCGATCGGTTTCCTTTTTCATCAAAAACAGCTTCGACTTTCTGAAATTCCATTCCAGTTAGCCTGCCAGATTCATGAATAAACTTTTTAGGAACGTGATTTTCAAGAATTGGAATATTTTCTTCCATCGCATCCTCTATCTCCCATTCAGAAGCTTTCATTTGAGAGAAAGGGCTTCTAACAACAACCTTTACATCTTCAGCACCCAATCTTAAGGAAGATCGACAGCAATCCATTGCTGTGTTTCCACCCCCCAGTACAATTACCTTTTTTCCTATAGAGTCAATATGCTCAAATGCAATACTTGTTAAAAAATCTATGCCTATATGAACGTTAGCCTCAGCATCTTTACGACCTTCAATAATTAAATCTTTACCTTTTGGAGCCCCAGTTCCAATAAAAACAGCATCAAAATCTTCTTTTAAGAAATCTTTCAGGCTAGTGATCTCAGAATTAAATTTTGTTTTTAATCCCATATTAAGAATTTGATCAACCTCAGCATCCAAGACCTCTTCTGGAAGTCTGAATGATGGGATATTAGTTCTCATTAATCCACCAGCTTGAGGGTCTTTTTCAAAAAGCGTGCACTCATATCCCATTACGATAAGATCTCTAGCAACAGTTAAGGATGCAGGCCCACCACCTATAAGAGCAATTTTTTTCCCATTGCATTTTTTAGGAGCTTTCGGCAATAGATCTAAAACATCATCTTTAAAATCAGCCGCAACTCTTTTTAGCCTGCATATAGCTACAGGTTTTTCATGAGTTCTAGTTCTTCGGCAAGCTGGTTCACAAGGCCTATCGCATGTCCTGCCTAGAATTCCAGGAAATACATTTGACTCCCAATTAATCATATAGGCTTCTGTGTATTCATTTTGAGATATTTTTCTAATGTATTCTGGAACAGGTGTATGAGCTGGGCATGCATATTGGCAATCTACAACTTTATGATAATACTGAGGGTCAGAGGTATCAGTGACTGGCATAAAAGTTTTTACAGGATTTTTTCCATTTGACTGTCTGAGGTTTTCTTTGGCAGCAAATATTTGAGATTTAAAATCTTCTACTACCGCTTCTCTTAATTTTTGAGCCTCAGATAATTCGTGGGTATGCAAGGAGGTTCTCAGATCAAAACCTAGCTCCTTACGAAGATCTTTTGGAACAGCAACTTTTACCCAATAGGTATTATGTCTTTTAAATAAGTATTTTGTATCCATGTAATTTGGCTCCCCTCCAAATTAGCTATAAGGTACAGGAAAAATCCTTATCTTATAGGAATCACTAAGTTCACAATAAACATATAACAAATAATATGCAACTTAATATCTGAGTGTTTTTTTTACCTTTAAGTAAGAAATTTTTTATGCTATAAATTATATATCTTACGTTTAAATCAAATGCAGTTTTCCTTTATTATCAAGGCTTGTAGTTTCCTTGTTTTAATAATTTTAAGTGGTTGCCAAACAGACGAACTTACCCCATACGAAAAAGCAAAAAATCCATATGGTCATTTGGGTGTCGAAGGTTATATGGGCGCAGCAATGACAACATGTTTAGGAATGGCTCCTCCGGGTCCACCAATACGCAGAGAAAAAGATGGTGCTTCTGTTGTCGCTGACAGTCACTATCCCGAGCAACCTGGTTATTTTGATTGTATAGATAAAGAAATCTATAAAGTTGAGCAAAAGCGGGAAGAAAAAGACTCTGATTGAGGCATAAGATTTTTTAGCCTACTAAATCTTGAAAATTATCTTAAATTTCAGATGAAGTGTTCTTAATATAATTATAATTTTTTTAATCCAGCACTAATAGCATCTATAAGGTCGTCAGTATTTTCCAGACCAGCAGATATTCTTATTAAATCCTCTGAAATCCCAATTTTTTCTTTTTCTTCAGGAGTTAACTGAGCATGTGACATTGTGTAGGGATGAGCAGTCAAACTTTCAAACCCACCAAGCGATTCTGCAAATGATAAGATTTCAAGCTCATGTACAAATTTTTTTGCTGACTCAACTCCACCTTTAATTTCAAAACTTAGCATGCCTCCAAAACCTTTTTGTTGTTTTTTTGCAATTGCATGAGAAGGGTGATTTAAAAGACCCGGATAATAGACAGTCTTTATCTTGTCACTGTTGGATAGCAACTCAACTATTGCTGCTGCGTTTTTTTCATGTTTTTCCATTCTAATAGATAATGTTCTTAAACCTCGAAGAGCGAGGTAACTATCAAAAGGAGCGCCAGTAATGCCTAGATTGTTGGCCCAGAATTTTAAATCTGCAAGGATTTCTTCATTGTTTGTTATAACCGCACCGCCAACAATGTCGGAGTGACCATTGATATATTTAGTTGAGGAGTGCATCACTATGTCTGCCCCCAGAAGCAATGGGTTTTGCAGGGCTGGGGATAAAAAAGTATTGTCAACAACGACTAATGAGTGATGCAGTTTAGCTTTTTGTGCAATCTGCTCAATATCTACAACTTGTAACAGAGGGTTAGATGGGGTTTCAATCCAAACTAAATCTGGATTAATTTCATTGAAAGTATTTTCAAGCGCCACTAGATCACTCTGATCGATGAAATACACATCAAGAACCCCTTTCTCTTTAAGGGATGTGAACAATCTTATAGTGCCTCCATAACAATCATGCGGGAGAATCACTTTGCTATTAAGCTTGAGGGTGTTTGCAATTAAAGTAACTGCTGCCATTCCTGAACTTGTTACTTCTCCACCTACACCACTTTCAAGCTCCGTAAGTGCATTCGTTAAATGATCTCTTGTAGGATTACCTTGTCTTGTATATTCATATGCTTGCTCTTTTCCCAGCTCATCAAATACAAAATTTGTTGATAAATACAATGGAGGTACTACTGATCCATGCTGCTGATCACTTTCAATACCAGCCCTAGATGCAATTGTTTCTTTATTTAATTTCTTTTTCATCATAATCTCACTATGCCATTTTAAAATGGGTAGGCAAAAAAAAACCCATCAGCTTAGCTAGATAGGTTTTTTAAGTTCTATTTAGCTGAATTTATAAAGCACCCGCAAGCTGAATTCAAATCGGTGCCTAAATTATTTTAGACACAAAATTTTTTCATGCAAGCTTATTATAATTCTAGCTGCTTATATTATTAATTATGTTAAAGTCAAAAAATGCCATTAGTGGAACCATTAACTGATATTTCAGATCCAGAAGTGAAGGAGCTGGTTAATTTTTTTAATGAAACATTGGGGTTTTGCCCTAACTCAGTTCTTACAATGCAAAGACGACCTGGCATCGCTAAGGCATTTGTTCAGCTAAATATGGCTGTTATGGAAAATCATGGAAAGCTTACTTCGGAATTTAAGAGATTGATTGCTTTTGTGAGCAGTAATACTGCTGGATGCAGATATTGTCAGGCCCATACCATCAGAGCTGCTGAGCGCTATGGTGCCTCATTAGAGAGATTAGAAAATGTTTGGGATTTTGAAAATCAAGAATGTTTTAGTGATGCCGAAAAATCTGCTTTAAAGTTTGCACAAGAAGCTAGCATGGTTCCTGTGAATGTTGCTGCAAGCACAGAGACGCAATTACATGCGTACTGGTCAAATGAAGATATTGTTGAAATTATGGGCGTAGTCGCATTATTTGGTTATTTAAATCGATGGAATGATGTTATGGCTACTACCCTAGAAGATGGTGCAAATCTCTCGGGCAGCGATTTGCTGAAAGGAACTTATTGGGTTCCTGGTAAGCATGCCTAAGTACCTTTGCCTTTTTTCCAGCGAGTTTTAGCCTTAGATCCTTTCTTTTTACTTTGACTCGGTTTTTTCTTTGACCCAGTAGTGGATTTAAAATCTGCTTTACCTTTTTTTGCAGCCTGCCTCTTTTGAAATCTAAATTTTTTGCCTTTGGGTCTTCTTGACCCTGAGCTATTTTCTGGTTTATCCGATGGCTTAAAACCTTCTTCTGTTTTTTGAGGTATCTTGCTATCAATTAACTCCTCAATTCCTCTCAGGAATTTTTGTTCGTCTATGCTTAAAAAAGATATCGCAGTACCTTCTTTGCCTGCTCGACCAGTTCTTCCTATTCTATGAATATAATCATTGGGATATGTAGGCATATCAAAATTAACAACATAAGGTAAATTACTTATATCAATTCCTCGTGCGGCAACATCAGTTGCAACCAAAACCCTTACATCCTTTTCCTTAAACTCTCTAAGCGCACGTGTTCTCGCACCTTGAGTTTTATCACCATGAATGGTTGCAGTTTGAATGTCTGCAGCATTTAGTTTTTTAGCAATTTTTTCTGAACCATGTTTAGTTCTTGAAAAAACAAGTGCTTGCGGCCATTGTTCTGAATGAATCAGGTGACTTAATAAGCTAGATTTTTGATTTTTATCAACCTTATAAACAATTTGTTTAATTGCACTTACAGTACTGTTGGGTGAGTCAGCAGCAATTTCTACTAGGTCTGTTCCTAATGACTGTGCAAGCTTTTTAATCTCCGGAGAAAAAGTTGCTGAAAAGAGAAGGTTTTGTCTGTTTGGAGGGGTTAGAGAAATAATTTTTTTGATATCATGAATAAATCCCATATCAAGCATGTGATCAGCCTCATCTAAAACAAGGATTTGTATTTGGTTCAATTTTACTGATTTTTGATTATGCAAATCCAACAATCTTCCTGGAGTAGCAACAAGAATATCTAATCCCTTTTTGAGCTTAGATTTTTGTGGAAAAATTTTAGCTCCACCAAATATTGCTGCAGACGTGATAGAGGTAAATTTTCCATAAGTGTAAACATTCTCTCTAACTTGCGCTGCTAATTCGCGAGTAGGGGTTAAGACCAATGCGTGCACATGTTTGCGGTATGGTTTTGCTTGATTTTGCAAAAGCTCAATCATCGGCAAAACAAAGCTGCCTGTTTTACCAGTTCCAGTTTGTGCCGCTGCCATTAGATTTTTACCTGATAAGACGATAGGAATTGCCTGTTTTTGTATTTCTGAGGGTTCAGAATGCTTAAGGTCCTCTAGAGATCTTAAAATAGGATCGGATAATCCGAGTTCTTTAAATGACATTTTGGTTTAAATAAGTCTGTCTGATATCAACCAGATGACTGCAGAGTATAGACTTACTGAGCTAGGGTCAATGAAGCAGTAAATATATATTTAATATTAGTCGATATGTGGGGTATTTCTTTTTTATTATTCTCGTATAATCCCCCTCAATAATTACCCATCATGAATAAAGAAAATCTAAGAAACATAGCAATCATTGCCCATGTCGATCATGGCAAAACAACTTTAGTTGATAAGTTGTTGCAACAATCCGGAACGTTAGATCGAAAAAATATGGCAACTGAAAGGATCATGGATTCCAATGATCAGGAAAGAGAAAGAGGGATTACTATTCTGGCTAAAAATACTGCTATTAATTGGAAAGATCATAGGATTAACATAGTTGATACTCCAGGACACGCTGATTTTGGTGGAGAAGTTGAAAGAGTTCTATCTATGGTCGATTCAGTATTATTACTTGTTGATGCTGTAGATGGACCCATGCCCCAAACAAGATTTGTTACCCAAAAGGCGTTTGAAAAAGGGCTTAATCCAATTTTGGTGATCAATAAAGTTGATCGTCCAGAAGCAAGACCTCATTGGGTGCTGGATCAAGTATTTGAATTATTCGATAACCTTGGAGCAACTGACGAGCAGCTAGATTTCACTGTAATTTATGCTTCTGCTATTAATGGGCTAGCAGGGCATGAGCCTGATGAGCTTGCTGATGACATGACTCCGCTGCTGGATATGATCACCGAGAAGGTTGATGCACCAGATGTTGATCAAAATGCCCCATTTAGAATGCAGATTTCAGCTTTGGACAGCAATAGCTATGTGGGAGTCATTGGTATCGGTAGAATCACCGGCGGAAGCGTTAAGCCAAACGATCGTGTTGTAGTGGTAGATAAAGATGGAGTTGAGCGAAAAGCTAAAGTTCTTCAAGTGCTCGGGCATCATGGGCTCGAAAGAGTCGAAACGCAGGAAGCCAAAGCAGGTGATATCGTTTGTATTACTGGGGTGGAAGCATTAAATATTTCTGATACATTGTGTCATCCTGAGCACATCAATCCTCTGCCAGCATTATCCGTTGATGAGCCCACAGTTAGCATGGTTTTTCAAGTCAACGACTCTCCTTTTTGCGGAAAAGAGGGTAAATATGTGACTTCAAGAAATATCAAAGATCGATTAAACCAAGAGCTAATTCACAATGTCGCTTTGAGGGTTGAAGAAGGCGAAAGTCCAGATCAATTTAAGGTTTCAGGACGAGGCGAATTACACCTTTCAGTATTAATTGAAACTATGCGAAGGGAAAATTATGAATTGGCTGTATCTAAACCTCAAGTTATCCAAAAAGAGGTTGGAGAAGAAATTCATGAACCTTTTGAAGTTGTTGTAATAGACATCCAAGAGGAGCATCAAGGTGCAATCATGGAAGAGATGGGTAACAGAAAAGCAGATTTACAGTCACTGGTAATAACAGAAAATGGGCGGATGCGGCTCGAATTTTTGGCTCCATCAAGAGGACTAATCGGGTTTAGATCACAATTTCTTACTCTCACAAGTGGAAGTGGGATTTTAACGAGTGTCTTTGATCATTATGGGCTTGCTAAAAAGGGTGAGATAGCCACTCGTCAAAATGGCGTAATGGTCTCAATGATAACTGGAAAAACCCTAGCCTATGCATTGTTTAATCTGCAAAATAGAGGACGTATGTTTGTTGGTCATGGACTTGAGATATACAAAGGTCAAATAGTTGGACTGCATTCTAGAGACAATGATTTACCTGTTAATCCAACTAAAGCTAAACAATTAACCAATATAAGAGCAGCTGGAACAGATGAGAATCTCATACTAACTCCTCACATTCAGCATACACTAGAGCAAGCACTTGAGTTTATTGAAGATGATGAGTTGGTAGAAGTTACCCCTGCAAGCATAAGACTCAGAAAGAAAATTATTCGTTAAAATAATTCTAAGCATCAAATACTGTTTCTTTAGCTCAATTACCCTTAATATTAGAATCTAATCATTTACTAAGCTGTGGGGTATCTTAATTGCTTTATTTTATATTTGCATTTCTTGTTTTAGCTTGTGTCTATATAGGTAACGCAGCCTTATCGATATTTGCTGGGATTCTTTTTGCCTATTTTTTAAAGCCTCCAACAACATTCATTACGCGGCGTATTGGGACTATGCCATTGCAGATTGGTATTGTCTTGCTGGGAGCAACCATTAGTTTGCCATATGCACTTGCTGTTAGCTCGGTATATTTACCTTGGATAGCACTCTTTGTAATTGTTTCATTTGTTGCAGGGTTGATCCTTGGAAAACTTCTTGGAATTCATCATCGTGTAGCTTTTTTATTATCGTCAGGAGCAGCCATTTGTGGAGGAACTGCTATGGCAGCTGTTGCACCAATCATAAAGGCAAAACCCCAAGAGTTGCTAATCGCTATGACCATTATTTTTTTGCTTAACGCTGTTGCAATTATTGTATTTCCTCTTGTTGGTAATTATTTAGAAATGAATAATTTTGAGTTTGGCGCATGGGCTGCGCTTGCCATTCATGATACAGGCTCAGTGATTGGTTCAGCTCTCACTTTTAGCAATGAGTCTGCTGAAGTTGCAGCTACATTAAAATTGGGGAGAACTATATGGTTAATACCATTAATACTCATTGCAAATTGGATTTTTAATAAGCAGGCTCAAGCAACGAAATTTCCTAGATTTATATTATTTTTTATTTTAGCTATTGCTGCTAATACTGCATTTACTTTCAATGAACAGATAATCAATATTCTCCAAATATCTAGCCAGGCCTTTCTATTAATAGGTTTATTTTGTATTGGAAGTCAATTTGATTCTAATGAGCTAAATTCAATAAGTGGCAAACCATTAGTATTAGCCTTGACACTATGGGCTCTTGTCATACCTTCAGCATATTTTTTAGTTAAATATTTTTAATTACACCTAAGTTAATATAATCTTTGATTATGCATTTTAATCTGGGGGATGAATGAAAAATTTTGAAAACAAAGTAGCTGTAATAACCGGCGCGGGTAGTGGCATAGGTCGGGGTATCGCTGAAATTTCAGCCACCCATAAAATGCGTTTAGTGCTAGCAGATGTAGATGAAGCAGGGTTAAATGAAACTCTTGAGTTGGTAAAAAGTAAAGGTGTTGAAGCAATAGCTAGAGTAACGGACGTCAGCAACATTGATGAAGTGGAAAATCTTGCGAGTCAAACCTTTGAAACTTTTCAAAATTGTCACCTACTTTTTAATAATGCTGGAGTCCTTGGCCCGGCCCCTTTAAGTCAGGTCAATCGTGAGATGTACGACTGGCTCATTAATATTAATTTAGGTGGTTGCTTTAATGGGGTGCATGCTTTTTTACCAAAAATGCAGTCTTCTGAAGAGGAGGGCCATATTATTGCGACTTGCTCTACCTCAGGTTTTATAGCTTATCCAATGTTAGGGCTATATTCGGCCTCTAAGTTCGGTATCAGGGGATTGATGACATCTTTAAGAGCAGAATTAACTGATTCAAATGTTGATGTAAGTATTGTTTGTCCAGGAGAGGTAACAACCAATATCGTAAATAGCACATTTGAAAGCTCCCCAAATCAAGAAATGAAACAAGTATCAGAAGATTCAGATGCGGATCCAAAAGCTATGCTCGAGGTTGCAGCAGAAGATGCCCAAAATACTTTTCCAATCTCCCCAGTTGAAGCTGCACGAGCTATTTTTGCTGGAATTGAAAACAAAGACTTCTACATATTCACCCACAAAGGTTACAAACGGCAATTAGAAGATATCTCAAACGAATATCTTCAAGCTTTTGATCAATCAATGTTCCAGTAGGAGATCAGCAATGCTAAATAAAATTTTAATTGGAATTTTTATAGCTGTTTTTTTTGCTGCAGTAATTTACATACCCAAAGCAATAAGGGTTTACAACGTTGTTCATCTATTTGATGAAGACAAGATTGTTAAAAATTTTATGAACATGAATAAAGTTTTTCCAACCACACCTGTCAAGGCCTCAGACAAACCTTACCTATTTCCAACAAAGGCTTTTGAGCTTCCTTTGTCTTATTCAATGGATGGCAAGGAGCATGATCTTGCTGATGCACTAGATTATTTTAAAACAGATGGCTTGATTGTTTTGCATGATGGGACTTTGGTATATGAAAATTATTGGCAGGGCAATTCAAAAGATCAGCAACATATTTCTTGGTCTATGGCTAAGTCATTTCTCTCAGCTTTGATTGGTATAGCCTATCATGACGGGCTTATTGATGACCTGAGCGACCCCATCACCAAGTACTTAAAAGATTTTAATGATACAGGTTATGCAAATGTCCCCATAAAAGATATTTTACAAATGTCATCTGGAATTATTTTTAATGAAGATTATGCAGACTATAACTCAGACATAAATAAATTTGCTCGTTCTTTGGCGCAAGGCACATCTATGAGAGATTTTGCAAAAAACTTAAAAAATGGAAAGGAACCAGGAACATTTAATCATTACGTAAGCATTGATACTCAGATGTTAGCAATGCTTCTGGAGGAGGTGACGGGCCAACCAGTTGCAAAAAATCTTGAAGAAAAAATCTGGACAAAGATAGGCATGGAGCATGATGCGTATTACATGGTGGATGATACTGGAGCCGCATGGGCTCTTGGGGGTTTAAATGCTACGTTGCGTGACTATGCCAAATTTGGTCAGCTCTACCTAAATAATGGTAGATGGAATAACGAGCAAATTGTTCCAGAACAATGGGTTAAAGCATCTCATAATCCGGATGAGCCTCACCTTCAACCTGGTGAAAATAGTTTATCTTCAAGCACCTGGGGTTATGGCTATCAATGGTGGGTTCCAGGTTTTCCTTCTTCTGATTATTTGGCCGCTGGAATTTACAATCAGTACATTTACATTGACCCTGTAACCAAGGTTGTCATTGCTAAAACTTCATCAAATTATAAATTTAATCAAGAGCGCCAGTATTCCAAAGATGCTCATGTAGCTATGTTTAGAGCAATTGCTAAAGCTATAGTGCAATAACTGCAATCATGATAAAAAACCTTGCTGTTGTGTTTCTGTTTATTTTTTCATTAGATGCAAATGCCTGGTGGGATAAGGGCCATAAAATAGTTTGTGACGAGGCATATAAGTTGTTGACTCTTGAAGCAAAAGAGTTCTTCGATCCTTTGATCCAAGAGCACGGATCCTTTGGTGTTGCATGTCTTTGGCCAGACTGGGTTAAAAATGGAGACAGAAAAGATACCAGAAACTGGCATTACATTAATTTACCTGACTCAGAACAAAACACATACAAAGCCTCATGCCCAGAAAATGGATGCCTTATTGATGCTTTTCATAAACAAATGAAAATTTTAAATGACTCCAATAAAACAGTTCGCGAAAGAGCCGAGGCTCTTTGGTTTATAGGTCATTTTGTTGGAGATGTTCATCAGCCCATGCACGTTGGCTACCCGGAAGACAAAGGAGGAAATGATCATCAGCTTAAATTCTCAGACAACACTTTGACCAATATGCATAGCGTTTGGGATGGGCAAATTATTGAGCATATGGACTCTTTGTATGGTGAGGAATATCTTTACAACAACGTTTCTATAAAAATAGGTGAATTTTTAAAAAATCCACAATCTTTAGAATTTGAATCTTGGGCGCAAGAAAGTCGAGATATTGCAATGCAACAATCAGTTGGTTATCGCAATAATGAGTTAGAGATTGTTACAAAGGAATACATGGAAAGTCATTTTGAGATTGTTCAAGAGAGAATTGCCTTGGGGGCAATCAGGCTCAGCAATGCATTAAACACCGTGAACATAGAGAGCAATTGATCCTTGGATATTCGACGTTTTTTTAAATACCTTACCCCAGCTAAAAAAACAAAGTTAGTTTTATCCTTTGATGGTGGTGGTGTGCGGGCAATTGCAGCGGTTGTTTTTCTTAAGCAATTAGAAGTTGCTTCAGGAAAAAAAATTTTTGATATATTTGATTTTTTTATTGGTACCAGTGCTGGGGGTATCAATGCATTAAATCTTGCTGGTTTAAAAGCAACCAGTTTGGAATTGGAGGAATTTTGGTCAAAAGAAAATTTAGCTAAAACAATGACTAGATCATTTTGGGATAATGCTTCTTTCCTGCAAACGAAACCTAAATATGATGGAAAGGGAAAACGCGAATTATTATTAGAGTACTTCCATGATCAATCCCTTGGAGAAGCCAAGAAGCCCGTAGCTGTTTTAGCTTATGATGTTGAGAGTAGGAAACCTCGGTTATTGAGTTCTTATGACTCACCTGGAATTAAAATGGTAAGTGCAGCAAGCGCTACCAGCGCCGCACCAATCTATTATTCCACACAAGAAATTGATGATGGAACCTGGTTAATAGATGGGGGAATTGTAGCCAATAACCCATCTTTGCTTGGATATTCTGAGGCTAAAAAACTTTTTCCAGGATGTAATATAAAAGTTTTGAGCATTGGAACTGGAATCAATAGGAGAAAAATCAATGGACAAAACTCTGCGAAGTGGGGCGCCTTGAATTGGTTTCGTCATGATATTTTAGGAATCATGCTTGAGTCTAGTATGTTTGATGAAATGGCCACAGATTTAATTGGCAAAGACTATCTAAGAATCAATTCGCCCACTGGATTGGTCAATCGAAGAATGGATGATACCTCTGATGCAAATCTAGAGCGCATCCACCTTATGGGTATGGAATGGTGGTCTGAATTTGGTCATGAAACAACTGATTTTTTAAATGTTTAATATATTAAGTTTTATTTAGCAAAATGCTGTACACTTCATTTTTTATTTTTCATTAAGAAGGAATTTTATGAATATCTATGTTGGAAACCTCCCTTGGAGTATCGATGATGCAAGTCTCGAACAAATTTTTGCTGAGCATGGCACCATCACATCAGCTAAAGTCATCACCGATCGTCAAACTAATCGCTCCCGTGGGTTCGGTTTTGTAGAAATGTCTGATGGCGGAGAAAATGCCATTCAAGCATTAAATGATGCTGAAGTAGAAGGCAGAAAATTAGTTGTTAACGAGTCTCGTCCAAGAGATTAATCTATGACTTACCTGGGACTGGTTGGATTATTTGGTCTTATCGGTTTAACAGGTCTTCTTAATAAAGTTCACCCAAGCCAAACCGGTGGCCCAATTAGATTATTGGGACTGTTAGGATTTCTAGGCTTGGCTGGCTTTTGGGTTCCTCCTCTAGGAGCCTGTGGGGCCTTTGGCGCCCTTGGTGTTTGGAATCATCAGAATAAAAAAATAGCCCGATCGGCTTATCTTGGATTGTTAGGATTGATTGGAGTTCTGCAGACCATTAGTTTTTATCTTTAGTTGCAAGTACTAATAATCCTGCAGCAATAGCTAGGTTTTTAATAAAATTTTGAGTTTCATGCGCTTGCGAGGGATCCCCATTTAGCGCCCAAAAATTATGGATAAGGATATTTATACATACAGTTAAACCAAACAGTATGAATGAAGCAAGCCTTAAATTCCTTCCTAGAATTAAAAACATACCGCCAATTAATTGAATAAAAATTGTTAGAGGCAATAACACTAAGCTAAAAGGAACACCTTTCATTTGCATTAGTGTAAGTGTTGCAGTAAATCCAAAAACTTTGCTTAATCCTGGAGCAATAAAATACAAGCCCAGAAGAGATCTTCCGGTGATAAAAAACAAACCATCTAATTTTTTAAACCATCCCATTAATTATCCTGTTGTTAATCTTAATGCTAGACTAACATGATTGCTTTTTAATAGGAGATAGACATGAAAAATATATATCAAATCTTGGGGCTGCTGACTATTGCAGTGAGCTTTTCTGGAAACATAGAAACAGCTCATCACAAAGATGCTTTGCTTGATGCTGTCAATAATCCAGAGAGAAATGCTAAATATTCTGTAAGAGATAATTACCGAAACCCCTATGAAACATTATCATTTTTTCAAATTAAACCCACGATGCATGTTTTAGAATTGTCTGCTGGCGGAGGTTGGTACACTGAGATATTGGCTCCATATCTCGAACCTGCGGGTAAGCTATCTGTTACCCATCATAATCCTGAGGCAGGCGGCTATTATAAGCGTTCAAGAAACTCTTATGATGAGAAGGTTAAGTCCAATCCTCTGTTTAAGGGTGTGAAAGTTATTACTGCTGATGTTCCTCCAGCTATGCCATTTACCAAGCCTGCGACACAAGATTTAGTTGTTACATTTAGAAATCTTCATAATTGGTTAGGTCAAGACTCCATGAAAGCCATTATGCAAGAAGCATATAATTCTTTAAAAGAGGGCGGGCATTTTGGAGTTGTAGAGCATAGGGCGCCGGAGGGTTCAAACTTAGAATTCATGAAAAAGAGCGGTTATGTTACACAATCACTTGCCATTCAAACAGCCCAGGAAGTTGGATTTAGGCTTGTTGCTTCATCTGAGATTAATGCCAATCCAAAGGATACCGCAGATCATCCTAGAGGGGTTTGGACGCTACCACCTTCTTTTCGTTTGAAGGACCAAGATAGAGAAAAATATGCTGCAATAGGTGAATCAGACAGAATGACCTTGCTATTCAAGAAATAAGAATTTTATTTATCAACTAGAATGTGCGAGTATTACACATAAGCACAAATTCATTTCAAGGAGGGTTTAATGAAAAATCTATTTTCAATTCTAGCATTAGGACTAAGTTTAAGCTTGTATGCAGGCCATCATGAAGAGGGTGAAAAAGATGCATCCATGCATGAAAATAACTTTGTCTATATTTCTACTTATACGCAACCAGCCGGTGGCAATCCAGAAAGATTAAAAAAATCACTTTTAAAAAATCTTGATACTCTGGAAGCAAATGGCTACAACGCGTGTGGAATGCTCAGGCATCAGTTTGGTGGAGGCAGATCTTTTTTGACCTATTGCTACTTTGATAGCTGGGAACAATTCGCTGCGATTAATGATTCAAACAATCCAATAGCCGGCGATGGCCCCAGGCAACTTTATGGAGATCACACAGACAAGCTAGCTGCTGTGGCTGTAAGAAATTTAACCAAGCAAACTCCTTATGTATTAGAGGCTAAGTATTCGTTTGGACCATACTTAACTGATAATGAGCGCAGAGCCAATGCCAAGAAATTATTTGATGCTTACGATAGAGCGTTTGGCGGTTGCAATATGGCTGAACATGTATGGGGGCCAGAGCTTACATGGAATTTTTACTGTGGTTATGACAGCTATGCTGATTTTGCAAATAAAGTAGCAGTTTTAATGGCAATTCACGAAAAAGAACTCGCCGATACCAAATTGGATGTTTTAGATCATTCTGATCATTTAATGACTAGGGTCGAAAGATAAGTGAACTATCGAACATAATATAGAGGGGTTTAAAAGCCCCTTTTTTTTAAATATCAACTCAAATCAGTTAAAAAAAATAAATTATATGTGTTTCTCCGACCCTAAACACAATTTTTTCTATAGCTTGACAACCTTGTCAATTTGTCGATAATCTTAGGTAGATATATCTAATTTTGGGGAAAATCATGAAATTTATTAAACTATCACTATTAGTCTTGCCGTTTATGGTCATGGCTGATAACCCTGTCGCTCCTATGGATGCTGATTCAGTAGAGCAAAATTCGTCAAATCAAAGAGCTCAGGTTGAAGAAAGATCCGTTGGAACTTCCACCTTTGAAACATCGAGCTCCTACGATGACTCTCAAGGTATCGAGGATGTCATTGTTACTGCGACTAGGAAAGAAACCAATATTTTAAAAACACCGATTGCTGTTACAGCCCTATCTCAGGAAAAACTAACAGAGTATGGAATTAATAATATTAAAGATCTAAGTAACCAGATACCAGGTCTCTTCATTCAAAATACAGATACGAACGCACCAATTATTACTCTTAGAGGCGTTCGGTCAAATAATGTAACAGAGGTTGGAGATCCTGCCGTTGGTGTCCATGTTGATGGTTTATACTCTGCCCGCCCGCAAGCAGCACAAGCTCTGATGTTTGATCTAGAAAGAGCCGAATTGCTAAGAGGCCCTCAGGGAACATTGTTTGGAAGAAATTCAATTGCAGGAACTCTTAATATTATAACTGCCAAGCCTAACCTTGAGGTTCAAGGTGGCTCGGTCACAGTTAGCGCTGGTGAGCTTAACGAAAGGGGGGTTCAAGGCCATTATAACCTTCCTATTAGTGAGAAGTTTGCTCTAAGATTTGCAGCTTCCACAGTTACTAAAGACTCCCACATAGAAGGTTACTATGACCCAAATCAGGCTGACTGGCGTGGATTACCTCAAAATATCAGAGATCAAATAACTCCTTTAGCTACTTGTGGTGACAGAGTAGGTATTCCAGCCCACGCTTGGTATTGGGGATGTAATAACCCTAATG
>Ga0222719_10002105_pt1 | contig 18534 bp, 9 predicted proteins | sample C33_34DmetaG_FD_165039 | JGI IMG/M metagenome (GOLD analysis project Ga0222719, IMG submission 165039) | Estuarine water microbial communities from San Francisco Bay, California, United States - C33_34D | ecosystem: Environmental > Aquatic > Marine > Unclassified | place: USA: California... | reverse complement strand
TGAATCCAGCACCACCACCACCAATGGTAGCAATCTGCTGTTGGATTCTGTTAATGAATAGTCTGTAATGATTTTGAAGATCATCAAGTGTTGCAAACTTTTGATCTAAAGGAGTTAATCCATCTGAAGAATTATTTGTTGATGGATCTCCAGGTAAAGTTGGATTATCTTCAGTTAAAAGTTTCTTTTCATTTATCTCAGAGATAGTCTCTTCAAGATAATTAATTTTTTCAACTAACTCTTTATTCTTTTCTTCTAACTTATCTAATTGAAGTCTTTCAATAACTTCTTTTATTTCTTCTTGAATACTTTCAATATGTTCATTCTGTTTCTTAATATGCTTTTCATTAGTAACAAGATCTACTTCAAGATCTTGCATCTGTTTAGATATTTTATCTCTAAACTTTACTACTTCGGTTTTTAAACTAGCATGATAATTTTCGTTAGATCTTACTAAAACATTTTGAATTTCTCTGAGATCTTCAGTAACAGTCTCTTCTAGGAAATTAAATCTCTTATGATACTTTTCAATATCTTGAGAATAACTTTCTAATTTTTCATTTTCACTAACTTCTCTTTTTTTAAAGTCTTTATATAGAGATTGATATTTTTTGGCAATAGAATCTATCTCTTCTTTATATTGATCAGTTACATCTTTAAGTTCTTGTATCTTTTCAGAAGTTTTTTCTGGAATACCTTCAGAAATAGATTGAACTTTTTCTGACAACAAATTGACTTTAGAAAGAACTTCTTCTTCTAAATCTTTTACTTCTTGTTCTGATTTAAGTTTAGTTTCAATTAAAAGATTACTATACTTTGGTATTTCTGTCTCAGTAAACAGTTTTACCTTTGCATTAAGATCTTCAATATTTTGTCTATAGGTGTCAATTACTTTATTGACTTTTTCTTCTGTCCTTACCTCTGTTTCTGCAAAGAGTTTTTTATATTTTGGAAGTTCTTTCTCTACTAACTCATTTACATTTTTGTTAAAATCTCTGGCAGTTTCTTTAAATTCTGCTTTGACTATGTTGATAGTATTTTCGTTTACACTTTCAACAGTTTCTAGAGCAGTAGTGACTTCCTTACTTACGTCCTCTTTAATGGAGTCTAAGTTTTCTTCTACTTGTTCTTTAAAAATATCAAGTCTATCGTCAAATCTAACTTCTGACTCTAAAATTAATTTTTTGTATTTTGGTACATCTACATCAAGAAAAGATTCAACAGAGTTAGAGAGATTTACAAAGTCTTCTCTAATCTTATCAACTGTCTTACCGTTAATAGATGATACTTTAGATTCAATTTTAGATATTGATTCTTCTACAAAAAGAAGTTGTGCCATCATGGCACTATCTAAATCTTCTTTTTTAATTAAACTTTTTATCTCTTCTTTTATTCCACTAACTTCACTAGAAACACTCTCTACCTTTTCTAAATTATTCTTGAAACTATCAAAAGTAGAAGTAAAATCAGATAATGATTTAAGGTGATTTAAGTTTGATTTAAAGGCATCAAATGCTTCAGATACCTGCTCTATCTTTTCTGGGCGCGCAGATTCATAACTCTCCTTTACCTCATCCAAGGGAGTTTTTTTATTATTACCAAAAAAATCTGAAGGCTTCTTTAGTGCCACGTTTAATATATCTCCTCTATTTTACTATTTATTGTCCTCTTTTAATCCATCTTTGAGCATTTTTGCCAGATCTGCTGTTGACCCAACAAATAATGCATTATTAACAGTTGATGGACCTTTGATTTTTTCCTCTGTTTCAATATCTTTAAGTTTCTTCTGCAGATCTAATAATTTATCAGTTGCATCAGCAACGTTCTTAATTAACTGACCAGCAACTTCATATGCTCTTGGCATTTCACTTTCTTGGGCAAGTTCAAGAACACCGTTGAGAGCTTCTTGTCCCTTTTCAATAATGGAATAAAGATTACCTCTAGTATACTCGTAATCTTTTTTTATGTCATCAACACTCTCTTTAACTTTTTCAATTTTACTTTCAATTACTTCTGGTTTAATCACTTCACCAGAGGTATTGAAAGTATCATTAAGTTCATCAAAATTTTTTGTCATTTTCATCAGAACGAACCACTAAATCCAAAATCATCTCCAACTTCAATTAATGCATTATCTGCAGCATCAATAATAAAGATTTCTTCTCCTGTCAAGTGATCGGTAATAGTAGTTCCATCTTGACCCCTCTTCACGTTAAGTCTATTTCCAGTTATCTTCGTGATGAAGATTTCTTCTCCATTGAGATCAACATAGGTATTTTCAGTAAGTCCACTGGCATCAGCAACATTGAATGCTGTTTTTGTTTTTGTAATATCTTCTGCCAGTGTTGTTGCTGCGTTTCCAGTATAATTTTTGATTGCTCTTGGTTCGACTGAGTAAGAAACTTCTCTGATAGAGTTTGAAGTGTCTGTGCCTGTAAGGTAACTGACGGTAGCCTTTTTGATGATATCCTTGGTTGCAGCAGATGCAGGACCAAATAGATATGTTTTTGCAGTAAATCTTAAAGTATAGAGAAGAACTCTCCTGCTAGAAAAGTCTCCCTCGTAGTCATCCTGCATGGTAATATTTTCTAGGACAACAGGAATATCTCTCTTTTCTTGTAGTGCTTCAACCAGTTCTACGGTGACGTTATACGCAGGTTGAAAGTATGGTAAAATCTGTTCTACAATTTGAAGTGCATCATCATTTAACTTACTCATGATGGCAAGTTCAAATTGCATGTTATATGGGACTGGCATATATGCCTTTTTTGTTTCAGTCCCATCATTAGGATCCTTTACAGTAAAAGTTTGAGTTGTTGATACTTTTCTACTAGGATCATAAGTTAGTCCTATAAATTCAAACGACATCCTTGGTAGGGTTATCGCAAATGGTTTATTCAAGTCTGGAGACTGTTCTATTCTTGCCAGAAACTTTTGAGTAGGACCATATGCCAAAGGAACCTTTATAACACTGACAACATTGTCATCAGAGTCCTCATGTTTAATGCTAATGTTATTAAACAAAGTACCAAAAGATATAATGGTCCTCCTTAAAATTTCGTTGTAAAAATACTCAAACATTTTTAAGTCCTACAATATCTCTATATTAAGATATTTTTATTTAGGGCATACCGAATGGGTTCTGCTCAGAGAAGTCAATAATAGAATCCGCTTCTATTTCTATATTGATATTATCTGCAAATCCATCATCAGCAGGTTGTGCATCTGCTACTCTCAGTTCGTATGCTGCACCAGATGTAGATCCTGTAATTGTTTCTCCACGAGTGAATTCTCCGTTTACAGTACCAACTTCAAGTATGTTTGTTTCAGAATTCCATACTCTAACCCTTGCAGTCGTTCCACTAGAAGATCCTGTGACAATTTCATTAAATTGGAATGTTCCAGATCCACTACTTTCTGGATTTGATAGTGTTATTTCTGGTGTGATTACATATCCATATCCAGAATCCAAAATATTGACACCTAAAACTGTTCCACCAGCACTTACTGTTGCTATACCAGTTGCTGTAGATATTCCTGGGAATTCTATATAATTCTTTTCAGACACTTCATTAGAAATTGTAACTGTTGGAGGACTCAAATAACCACCTCCACCAAATGTAACTGCAATGCCAGTAACAACACCACAATTTGCTCTACCAAATTCAAACACAGAAGTTGCGATACCAACATTAGTGGCAGAGGCAGACATCGTTAATGTTCCAGATCCTATGGAATATACAAAAGTATCTGCAGGAATGAAGTTATATAGATTACTATATCCAATACCAAGTCTTACCCTATCTCCAACAATAATATTTGTTGTAGTAACACCTGTAATGACACTAGATCCAATGCCAACTGTACCTTCTGTTTTAATAGAGGTAGATCTGATAGTTGCAACTCCAAGTGCTCTAAAGTTTTCGTCTGCTCCTCCAGGTCCTGCAATAGTAACTGTTGGTGTGGTGAGATAACCAAATCCACTATTTCCAATACTAATAGTATTAACTGTACCTGCAACAGATACTGTAACAGTTGCTGTTGCTTGTACTGGAGAAGGACTTCCACTAAACGATATTGTAGGTGCTGCAGTATATCCAAGACCAATGGTCGCTCCAGTTCCAACACACCAAGGATCTGTAGTGGAATTAAATCCAACTGCTGTCACAATACCTGTTATTGGATCAATAGTTGCAATACCAACTGCAATTTGTGTAGGTGCATCTTGTCCCGAAGTTGTTGTAATTGCAACAGTAGGTGCTGTCGTATACGCTCTGCCAGTAGTGCTGAATGCAATAGATCCAGCATCAATGGACGATCCTGCAATTCCAATGGTTGCAGATGCAAAACTAAATCCTGGATGTGCAATAGTTACTGTTGGGGCACTAGTATAGAATCTACCACCAGTTGTTAGTCCAAGAGTTTCTACTGTTCCTCCAGTTTGTGCAAGTTCATCAAGGGTTGCAGTTGCTTCTGCAGCATTTCCAGTTCCCGTTGGCAGTGAGAATGTAACTGTCGGTGCTGTTTTGTAGAATACACCGCCAGTTGTTCCTCCTGGGAATAAGAAAGAAGATGCCCCTACACTAATTGGAGCAGAAGTAATGCTGACTCCAGTACTAACTAAAGGAGAATCTAAAACTGCAGTTGCTGCTGCTCCAACGTGTTTTGGTGGAGTAAATGTAACTGTTGGTGCTGTTACATATCCGGATCCAGCAGTGTTTACAGTTACGATACCAACTCCTCCTGTAGTCGATATTCCAACTACAGCTGCAGCTCCTGTACCAGTGTCTGAAACAAATCGCACTCCTGGAGTACTAGTATATCCAAATCCAGCATTTATTATTTGTACTTGTTGTACTGATTGTAATTTTGGATTTGAATTTAAGTTACAAACATTTATTCCACCAATCATAACTGCTGTTGCTATACCAGTCACTCCTCCACTAGGTGCTGAAGATATGATTACTGTTGGTGGAGATGCATATCCACCACCTCTGTTCGTCACCCTAATATATCTAATTGCACCGTTTACAATACTTGTCAGTGCTGTTGAGGTTACTGCTGCACCAACCAAGGTAAGTGTTTGCGTTGGTCCTTGAATAGTGTTGATGCCATCATTAGTTTGTCCATCATAGTCATCACCAATAAGGTTATTGTCAATATCCTCTATGCCAGTTGCAATGACTTCATCTTCCAGACGGAAGAGTTCGCAATAAAGTTCATAAACATAAAGATTTTGTAATTGATAATATGGTTTTGCGTATTCAATATCTTTAATTTCATAAATTCTATCATCAAGAGGAAACCAGATAAGATCTCCACTTTTTGGTCTGGTAGATAGTTTTACGTTCGATTGATCTTCAATTAGTGGAGTAATATAGTTTTCAAATCTTTCTCTAGAAATAATGAGTCTTACTTCATCTTTTGACTCAATTCCAAACTTTGAAAGAATGTTTCCAGCACCAGAATACTGATCATAATTATCAACGTAAGCTTCTAAGGGGAGTGCCATATCAAATTTTGATTGCACAACCTCTCTTATGACAGTGTTTTCTGTCAGATACTTTCTTGGTAGATAAAAAATATCTACACCGTACATTCTCAGTTGCTCATTAATTAAATCCTGAACAAGGTTTTGTTCACCCCGAGTACCCTGAGTAAAGAATGGATTTAACATGATATCAACCTATCATATCGTATGGAGGAAGTTCATAAGTATTAGACATTTGCTCTCTGATCACTTCCAAGTCTTTCTGAGCATCATCATAGATCTGACGACCATTCAATTCAATTCCACCAGGTAATTTAACTCCTTGAAATTTAATCAAGTTTTGCCCCCACTGTCTTTTAACAAGTGCAGTTACATACTTCTTTAGGAAAGAGTCATTCCAAACTCTTGAATATGAATTTGGATCCAACAAACGATAACAATCAATGATAAGGTAGTCATCTTTTGTAGCAGATCCCCAATCAAAATCTAAATATAATCTATCTTGTCTTTGATTAAATCTGATGAATTTATCAGTAGTTAATGCAAAATCAATATCTTCAAGATATCTCTTAGTCATTGCATAAGTTAATATTTCAGTAGATCCCCAATAGTAAATATCATTTAAGAACAACTGATATTTAACACTGAACATGTTATTGGTTACAGTGTTTGATCCATCAAATTTGAATACTTTCGTTATTCCAATAATTTCTGGCGGAACTTGAAGATAGTTACTATTCTCTTCAAACGAAAAAGTTACGGAAGATCCATCAATAGTGGAAGTTGCAGTAGAAGTTGTAATACCAGCAGCATTATTACTGCCACCTCTTGCTCTTCCTCTATCAATATCTTCTTGTGTTATTTTATATTTTAAAAATGTCTGAGTTACACCATCAAAGTGTCTCTCTTGAAAATATTGTAAGGCATCATCAACCAGGTCGTCTATTTGCTCATCGGCAACATTAATCTCAAGCACTGGTGCTCCCAGTTGCCTTTTGCAATAATTAATTAAATCTGTTCTACTTGCCGGTTGTGCCATTTATTCCACAAGTTTCCTAAGTGTATTTAGGTTTAAGAAGAAATCGTATTATAAACATATGCATTTCCCCGAACCAAAGGATATGTTGATGATCCAACTGTGACTAATACATCATAAACGTATCTACCTTCTGTGAGGTTACCAGTTTCTGTATCTGTCAAAGAAATTTTCATTACACCATCATATGCACTGGTAAACCCAACAGTAAACGTATCAGATGCACCAAGAGTTGCTCCAACAGCGATACTCTTTGATAATGCACCTGCACCTGAATATCCTGTTAAATCAAAAGCAGAACTTGATGTTGTTTTAACATTAAATGTGGTAGAAAAATCTGTTCCCCCATATATTGTTAAATTGGCACCGTATGGAACTCCTGAGTCTGGATCGAAAGTAATATTTTTAGATGGCATCTGGAAGTCCTATTACCGACATTGTTTCTTGTTGTTTATAATAAAGTTTACAGAATGATTTTGCAATATTCTTAAGGGTATCATGATCATTACAATTATCTATATCAGTTGCAATCTTTTGATATGCAAAACTCTTTGATAAGTTTGTTAGTTCAATGCTATCAGGATCCATGTAATAACTCCTTTAGTAATGACTTGATTTCATTAAGTTCACTCTTTACATTAGCAAGATCTTCTTCCATTGTCTGTACTTTCTGATTCTTTTCAGTTTTCACGTCACGTCTTGAAAGATACTGTGTATATTCCAAATTATTTACATTAACGATTGCGTTGGTTTCAGGATCTCTTGCGAGATCCTTATGACCCTCCATTTCGTAAAATTCCATATTATGCTAAGGCAATAACTCTAAGTTCTTTCACTCTTGGTACAAAGCACTGACTTGTAGATGTCAGAGCCAGTTTGATTCTATATGTTCTAAATGATGGTAATCTGTCAATGGTAAATGTATATTCCCTATAGTCAAGTTCTCTGTTCTCAAAGGAGAGAGTGCTTGACTTAGTTATGAATGAATCAGATTCACCATTATTGTTTTCAGATGCAATAATTTCTCCTCTTTCATTAAGGTTTGCATATCCGGGGAAAGGAGTAAATACAGGAACTGATCCTGGTTTGTTATTAGTTGCAAAGAATGCTCTAATATCAGATGCCTCGTTAATATGAGCAGAAACAATAACTTTTATAGAAGATGCTGGGTTTTCCAGAATAATTTCTTTAGAAAGATATTGGAAAGCTGTTGGATCTTCAGTAGCACTATTTACTCTAGAGTCTGTCGCATAGTTTGTAATAATATTATTTACTCTATTAGAAGTGAGAATTGCATTTACTCTTTGACCATCAATAACAGGACTTAAACGACTATCTGTAGATGAAAGGAAAAGTCTCATCTGCATTGACTTACCACCAACAATATTGGTAAGTTGTGCATCTTCGTTTACCTTAGAAGCAATCATTCTTGGGGTATCAAAATAATTCTTTTGATTTATAGTGATGTCTTGGAATCCAGCATCAATAAATGGTAGTTCAGTTCCACTAAAACTTTGAGAAGTAATTGTTCTAAGTTCACCTGTAATACTAGTTCCAGGAACAGTTACATTTTGAACTTGTGGAGTGATGATTTCAAACGGCATATTTTGAGATGCTCTAACTCTAGATCCTCCAGTAGATCTATCACCTGTTATATAAAGTTTGGGGAATCCAACATCAGTGCTTCTGTCGGTTCCTGTTGTTGCACTAGTATCAATCTTAACTTGATAACTATCAAATGTAAACGGATCAAGTTTAGTAACATCACTCAACGAATGAGTTCTGTTGATTCTATTAAGACTAATTCCACCGAGTTCATACTTATAGACAGGAGTTCCAACAGGATATGTTTTCGGATTAGTTCCTCTTACAATATTTCCACCAATGCTATTTCCAGAAACATTAGTGTATTCAATAATCTCATCTCCAATTAAGAGATAACCTACATTAGTTGTTCCAACTCCAACACCTTCAAAAGTTGAGAATGTTGTTGCACCACCAACTGCAATCTGACCGGTAGATGTAGATGAGTATTCTACAGTCAACTTAGTTGGTTTTATATCAGGATGAACACCAGATATACTTACAAGGTTATCAGAGAAATACATTCCATGATTCTGATGATTGACTTTAAAGTGCAATCCATCTGAATCAGTTTCAATATTTGTGATTTGAACATCTCCACCAGTACCAAGTCCAACAGCACCAGATGAATTAAGTTCGGTAGAAATACCAGAACTATTAAAGAAGAATAGTGTTTTTGCTGCTCCAACAACAAACTCACCTTGAACATTGTTCAGAATAAGTTCGTTAGTGTGTCCAATTCCTGCGATTGTAAGTCTTGCATTTCTACCAACAGATGCTGCTCCAATAGTATCGATTCCAACAACATCACCGACCTGATATCCAGAACCACCAGCATTATTAATGGTGGCACCAGAAGCAACAATACTACCATTTCTAATAGTAATATCTGCGGTTGCTCCTCTTCCATGACCAGTTAAGGTGATAAGATTAACACCAGTAAATGTTTGACCTCCATCAGCAGGAGTGTAACCCAGTCCAGCATTACTGATTGAGAGATCTCCTACAGCAGATCCTGCGACCCCTACAAGGTCTCCAGTTGCATTTGTTCCTGCTTGGAAGAATGTGTTACCAAACTCATATGAATCTGCTACTGTAGTGCCAAGACCAACTCTAATTGATCTGGACTGAAGAACAATAGGATCAGGAGTAAGTTTTGCAATCTGTGCATTTCCTCTTGTAAGTTCTGGACTGTAGAACTCAACAGACCCAGTATCAAGGAAGTCTGCTCTATAAAGAGTAAACTTAAGATCTTCCCACTGACTTGGTTCCCATGTAGAAGCATTCTGTGATTTAAACAAAGATCCAAGATATGGTTGATTAGAGATAAATGTATCTGTCAGGAGATCATTCTCACCAATTCTAGAGATGTAAACACTATACTTGGTAGAGTTAGATGCTAAACATACAGCATATTCAGTGCCACCTTCAACATATACAGGTGCTTTAAATTGAATATTAGTCGCAATCGATCCGTCAGACGATGTTTGAATATCATCTGGATCTAAAACAACTTCAGAGAATGGAAGAACTTTTGCCGAGGGAGATCCATTTATCATCGTCCTTAATTGGAAGACAACAGGAATATCCATGTCATCTTTGGATCTAAAGAAAACATCACAACTGGTCAAGAATACTCCAGTTTCATCTTCTACCAAGAACGACTGTGCAAGTGGATCATACCAAGTAATGATTGTCTGAGTCCTTGTTCGTGAAGAAACAACTCTGCTAGCAGTAATCTCTGTTCCAAGATCTCTGTTAACATTTCTACTCTGGAACTCGTTCTTCAGTTCAACTCTTGCATTTCTAACAGAAATAATATTCTCTTGAACTGTTTCTAGAGTACCAGATGCACTAAATGATTCTTCTGCAATAGTGCTTGCATTATCTTGATTGTTGTCAATATCATTAGTAAGAGTGAATGTTTTAGTTCCACATTCAAATCTTGGGAAAGTAATGTTATTAGGATCTGGAATGTAGTAACTACCAATAAGGGTAGCAGAAAGATCGGAGATCAATCTAACATTTTCAACAGTAGCAATAGCACCACTTGTTGATCCAACTAATGTCATTCCTTCCTTTACCCAACCATAGAAGTCACCTCTTGCTTGAGATGCAAGAGAGAATGTATCTACATTAAGAATAGTGGAAGTAGAAGAGTAGGATGCAGATAATGGAATATTTAAATATGGATTTTCTGGATAAGTTTTAGTGGGAGCATCATAAGGACCCTCTCTATGGTTTGATTGAGCAACTCTGAATCTAATATTTGCATTTGATTCTGCAGTAGTTTCACCACGACCAATTGTTCCCATCTCACCAACAACTGTTTCACCAACCTGGAAAGTTCCAGATGTCATAGTGATTTCTAGAAGTTTAGGGACACAATATTCTGTAATATCAACACCATCAAAGAATCCATACATTCTAGTGAGTGGTTTCATCTTCTTAGAAACAAATTCAACATTTCTAGATCTCATATATGGGATAAGATCTCTGCTGACTACTCTGTCTCCAACAGACTCCATATCAAACTGTTCAGTAACAATAGTTCTGACACCAGATCTTGATTCAGTTCCAAATTCTCTGGTTGTTCTGAGTTGTTCTTCAATAACCTGGTCAGTTACTTGTCTTGTTTGTGTAGATCTTCTTGCTCTACCACCAGGACCCTGACGGTGAATAACATCGGGACCATTTTGAATAACTCTTGTTCTAGTTGAATCTACAACTTCAATACCAGTCCAGTTTGTTTCCCAAGAATCCCAAATCATAGGACCGAATCCTGTTTGAGGATCAATTACTCCAGCTTCAACATTATCGTTGAATACTTCGTTATAGTTACCTTCAGTTTCGATAATCTTTGCTTCAAGTCTATTGGTATCAACCCAGTTATCAGATGCTGGAGTAAGTTCTATAGTTCCATTCCAGAAACTGATAAGGAAAGGAGTAACACTTTCAGTTCTTGTAGCAAAGTTCTGTTTGATATATTCAACTTCAGAATAATCAAGAGTTACAACATCATTTTGCTTTCTTGTATTATTACCTTCAATATCCGCAAAATCTAAATCGGCAGTGGGATCTGTATCAACAACAGGACCAAATATCAAATCAACAGAGTTTGTATAGTGTCTTGGTCTCAGTTCATTAAATCTTCTGTCAATGGAATTATTGACACGAATTCCAAGTTCTTGTGCTTGGAAATCATTGAAGTTGTCAACAAAGAAACCAGACTTGAATCTATTCAAACCATTGTCATCTGGAACAAAAAAGTTTGCAGTCTCTTTTTCAAGAAGAGATAATGTAGTATAATATTCAAGACTCTTAATTCTATCCTCAAGTTTTTTGATATCTTGCATTTGATATCTCTTATGTTGCATAAAAGATAGAGATGCTTGACTTGGATCATAAAGGAATGGTGGAAGATTAACCCTACAGATTTCAATTGCATCATCGATTGGATCAGGTCTATCAGGAACATCAGAAGGAGTTCCATACATTATCTGGAATTTACCTTCTTTTGTTAAGTAAACTCTATCAATTCTACCTTGATAGTAAGAAATATCTGTTAATATAGCTTCATCAGATGCCAGTATAGTATTTGCTGATTGACCAGATGCAGTAAATGTTCTACCAAGAAATTCTAGAGGAGATCTAGTATTAGTTGAGGCAGTAACAAATGTGGAAACTCTAGGTCTGATATCAATAATGTCAGAATTTCTATTAATGTCTATATTTTTAATTTCTGTTGCATAATTAAACTGATCATAAGAGTTCACAGTCGTTATGTCACCATCATCTGTTGAAGAGAAGGAAGCATTCATGAAGTAAATCTTCAATTGCTTAGTAGGTGTAGAAGAGTCTGCTTTTCTTTTTATTCTTCCATGATCGTAGAAAGTTTTTTCCTGACCAGTTTGGAAAGAATAATTTGATGAAATATTAAAACTTGGTGTTACTAATGTTGAAATAAGTGCAGACGCTGCAGATTCATCAAATTCAACAGTTTCTCCCTCAATAAAACCAATTTCGTTTTTGTAAATAAAAGAAATATTAGAATTGTCTAATTTTTCTGCCACGATTGCAACAGCACCACTCGTTTGACCAATAAATCTCTCACCTATTAAAAGTTCTTGAGTTGTAGTTGATGTGGTATTAATTGCTTGTAATGTGACTTGTGGGCAAGATGCTGTGGAAGTATCTGCAGATTCAAAGATTCCATGAATTTGAATAACATCAGGAGTATTCAGAGAAATAACTTCATCTTCAACTCTAGTTCCGAATGGGAAAGACCCATACGTCAATCCATTATTCAGAGTTGTTGTTCCGATTCCAGATCCAACTAACTTAGATTTATCAATAATTATTGAACTAACTCTATTTTTAATCTTTTGTTTTGCTTTTGGTTTGATTTTTCTTAGAGAAGCAATCAGAGTAGCACCACTATTTGATCCCAAATCACGAATCTGTAATGTTTTGCCATTGGGTGAAATATCCAATTGATCACCATTTAGAGATTCGGTTGTCCCATCATCTCTAATTAAAAGATATCTTTCTTCATCGAATGGTAAGAAAGTTTCATTTGTTCCTGCAACCACTTGGGTAGAGAGCTCATTACTTGCGATAGTTACATCAAAAGTTTTTCTAATCGTTAATGATGCATCATCAAGATTTACATTAGATACATTTATCTTTGGTAATGCAGTAAATAAAGAGTCATCTGAAGATGATGCCAGATCTGTTGTAATGACTTTAAAATCAGTTACGTTTAATGCTGCAGAAGGAAGAAGACCACTAGAAATTCCTGCAACCGCAGTTACACCTTCAATTTCAATATGTGTGGTTCCAACACTGACAACTCTAGCTACAATTGGATCTTCTGTAAGAAGTCCACCGGTGGTATTGTCAGTATATTCAATCAGATCATTCTCTTTCATCAGAGTTCCTGGGAATGCAGGATTATTGCTTCTTACAGTACTAACTCCTCCAGAGAGAGGACTTACTGTTGCAATTCCAATGGTAAACTTAGTTGACTGAATTACATCCGCACTGAATGTGTTGATACCCACTGACGAATCAGTTCCATCATATCCAACCATTCCATAAACAGACTTTGCATCTGAAATATTGTGTTCAGTGACGGCAATAGCAATCCTTCCATCATCAACACCATTAAAGATGAGTCTCTCATTTGGTATGAAAGATCCTTCGGATTCATACACTGTAAGTGCAGTTCCAGCACTAACTGCATGTCTCAAGAATCCTGTTGCCCCACTGTTAGCACCTTTTACAAAGGTTGGAGTTGATAATGTGTGAGCTTGATTTATTGAGATATCTACGTTAGTTTGAACGTCATAAAGTGCAAGATTCCATTCGTTTAGATTTCCATCAGATGTATTATATGAACCAGACTCTAATCTGAAATCATAAACTCTAGCAACTCCAACTTCATTGCCTGGGAGAGTTTCTTGATTAGATCCTACTCTTTGATCTCTAAGACTTACAAAATAGGTATTTCCTAATCCAACGGTTGGATTTCTATAAACTCTATTAAGTCTTAAAGTAGGACCAGTATTGTAAATTATGTTTTGGTCTTCAAGTGTTCTAGTTGTTCTTGGTTTATCTACATCAAGATATACTGCGTTTAATGATTCAATTTCATATCCTTTTACATATGCTTTTCCGGGAGAGATTTTATATAAAGCAAGATCATCAGAAACAGTCACTCCACCAGGAGAGAACTGTCCTGTATTAAAAATTCCACCATTACCAACCCTATCATTTAAAGAGTTTACAACAGTAACGTCAAATGGTTTAACATAATAGTGACCAGATTCATCGAATGTTCTTCTGGCAAGAACATCTGTTAAGTCACTAAATCCTACACCACCACCTGCAATACTCTTTCTTTTGTTTATCTGAAGGACACCGTTGATAACGGTAGCAAGTAAGATAAAGTTATCATCATTAAAATCATCAAGTGCTTTTTTATGAAGTCTTACACTAATTCTTAATCTATCTGCTCCAGGCGCAGCATAGTTATTAAATCCTTGAGAATTATCATTTAACTCTTCATCAATATCCGCAGTGACAATACTCTCATCAATCAACAAACCAATTCTGTAATTTGGTAAATTTGAATATTGATCTAGGATTAAAGTCTCTTTGTTTACATTTATAAAGTTCCCTCTAATAAAGTAAATTCCATTTTCAATTTGAAATGAAGATCCAGTTGCTGCTGCAGCTTGTGACAGTGTTGATGCAAGAGGAGTTCCTGGAGATATAGTAGAATTTCCAAGTAAACCTGATGATAAAGATTCATTACAGGTTAATACTTCTCCATCACTAAAAACTTGTGTAGAATTGTTAGTAGTGCTGGAGGTTAAGTAATTGATGTATAAGGTTAAATTACCTCTCTCAGAGTCTTCTGGAAGCAAAACACTATCAACAAATGCAGTTACTCCAGAAGTTTGTCCTGTTATCTTTGTTCCTATTAATTGATCTGCATATGCAGCAACGGGAACACCCTGAAAAGTATTTTCTAACTGAACACAATAATATATCTGACTATATCCAGTATTTCCTGGAATTACTTTAGACCCTTCTTTGAAAAAGTGTTGTCCAAATTTTTCAATTTGATTTTGCAGTATCGATTGAAGAGTTGTTAACTCTCTAGCCTGAACAGGAAATCCTGGCTTGAATAATACCTTATGATAATCGTTCGTTGCATCAAAATCGTCAAAATATGGTGCTACGTTGAGGTTAGTCTGTTGTGGCATAATTCTTTAGAACTGCAAAATAACTTTTATGTCTTCTTTTTGATTCGATGACCGTGTTATAGACGGTCTATTATCAACGTAAATGATACTGCCAGAGTGTGCTTTAACTTCAGGATTGGCAATACCGCTAGCAAAAGTTTGACCAAGATAATATGTACGATTATTTATTACGGTAGTTATACCTGAAAAAGCAGTATCAATTGATAGATCTTGACCAGTTGTTGGAGATATAACTAAAGACCCACCAGTTCCTGGAGAAGAAGAAAACTCAGTAAGGTCAAATCCATATGTAGGTTGAGTTTGTGCTGTTCCTACAGTATTAAATCCTGCAAGTGACCTATCTTGCCAGAACTTCAGAACACCAGTATTTTGATCATAACTTACAACTCTTCCAACTGCTGTGGTGCCAGTTGATACTGTTTGAGTGAAGTAAGAGTCTCCAGAGAAAGTTGCAGTACTGTATCCAGTTCCAACTAACTTTAAAGCACCGAGAGCACTTGCTTTATCTGCAGAAAGAAGAGTTGTTGATCCAAACTGTTGAGGATTTTCAACAACACCAACTCTTGCAATTTGATTTCCTGTTATAAAGTCTGGATTTGTGCTATCATTTTCAATTCTAGAGTAAAGAAGAACATTATATGCACCCAACTCTCTATAAATGTTTGCACCATGACCACCTTGAGGTGGAATAATAACATCAAAAGTTGGTCTTGTAGTTCCTGTTGGAACTCCACCGGCAACTAAATCTACATTTCCATATGTGTATCCAGATCCTTGATTAGAAACAGTTACAGAACTTACTTGTTGATTTGCATCAACAACAATTGTACATTCTGCTCCAGTTCCATCACCTCTGATGGGAACGGAAGTATAAACACTGTTAGCAGTTCCAAGACCGACACCCTTGTTAGTAACAGTTACAATTTTGATTCCACCGTCAACAGCATTATCTCTGACCGCAGCATTTTCTGTTCCGGTTAACCAATCTGTCGGAACTGGCATGAAGTCTGTTGATTCAAATCTAACGACTTCACTTGGTTTAATTGTGTAAAGGTATTTCCAAATATATCCATCACCACTGGTTCCAGCAGATCTTGGTTCTAAATCGGTGAAAGTTGGTTCATCCAAAGATGGTCTGCCTTCAGTATTATCTGGATCAGTGCCATTCTGTAAACAAATATAAACTCTGAAATCACTATTTAATACAACATAGTTTGATGAATAAAGATTAGTTGCTCCAGAAACTTTTGCTGTGTTTGATCTAGAATAATCATGCCTATACATGTCATAAGTCGTTCCAGATGCCCAAGTTCTTTTTGGAATGACTTGTCTAGCATCAGCAGTGTTGATTTTCTTCAACGCCACCATCGTATTCCAGTAATCATTCTCCTGATCAAAATTGTCCTTGGGAGCAGGTGGATCGGAATCCCAATCAGTTTGATAATCTGCAGGATTAGTCAGACCAATGAACGAATAATAAGAATTGTTGGAATTAGAGACTCCAGCAATAAAATTACCAGCATTTAATATTCTAATCTGATCAGTTATAATAGCAGCCATTTTGGACAGAGTTTTTCTTTATTTATTAGTGATTAAACGATATAATTTTTAAATTTCAAGAAGTTTGATCTTGTCACTAATGTTGATGTAGAAATTCCAGTTCCTTCAGAGATTCCAATACCACCTAAGGTATATGCATTGTAAGAATTCAACTCTGCTCTTGCGGTAACATCTATTCTTCCCCAACTGAAAGATCCAAAGTTATCAGAAGTTGTTATTCCTGAGAATCCATAAACAAAGTCATCAACTTTAACAAACAATCTTCTTACATATGTAGATATTCCAGAAACACTAGTTGAGATAGATTCTGCACTAGCAACTTGATAAACATTATCTGCAAATGAAGTTCCTACTCCAACAGTATTTCCAGCACTATCAAGTGAAGTTACTGAAGTTGATCCAAGTCCAACATTAGAGTTTCTAATAATAAAGTAGTCATTAGCACTAATAGAACTTATAGTTAATGCTGTTCCAGCAATAGAGGAATCTCTAAGGAAAGAATCATATGGAATATGAATATCAAATATAAGTTGAGTAGTTCCAACCCCAACAGCAGTTGTTCCAAATCCAACAATGATTCCATTATCACCAGAATAAGAAGTTACACTTACTTCTTCTTCTGAATAAGTTGGAGGAGAAATAAGAACCGTTGGTGGATTTGTATAAGTGTATCCCACACCTGGACTTGTAATAGCAACTCCTGTAACTGTTCCTCCAGCACTAATAGAAACATTACCAAATGCTCTGGTAGTTGTTCCAACACCAACAGTTGAACCAAAGCTTACAGTAGCAGTTGTATATCCAACACCACCATCAGAAATAGTGACAGAAGAGATAGTGCCAAATCCAGAAACAACTGCAGTACCAGCTGCACCTGTCTTAGTTTCTTGTCTTACAAACTTAATTTTCTTTTGGAAATCTAAATCTGTATCATTCTCATTTTGAGAGTTAAAGATAGGTCTTAAATTATCAACATAGATTGCTGTTGATCCCACTCCAACAGACTTGATGAGATATGCACTTGGATTAATAACAGGTTCGTACAATTCTCTATCCTTACCAACACCGATTTGATTGATAAAGATATCTTCTGTTTGACGACACCAATCAACAGGTCTTTCAAGAGTAACATCAACAGTGTTTCCTGGTCCCTCATAAGGATTTGTATCTACCGTGCTAGTAGATTTGACCAATTCTACTACTCTTTCATCTTCGGTTAAGTATGATGCTTGTCCAATTGATCTGTCACTCTTAATTTGTAAAGTATCACCTTTTTTCACTGTTTCAATCACATTTCTAAAGATAACATCAGTGTCACCACTTCCTTTATAGAATAGAATGTTTACAGTATCACCTACCTTCAGAGCCTCAGTAAATACAACTGTGCTTCCTCCATCAAATGTATAACCTTCACCAGGAACCTGGAGTATGTTGTTTACAAATATGAGAAGAACATCTTCAACATTGATCTTAGAACCTTTTGCTGCAACAATAGAAACAATAGATCCAGATAATGTTAGTGGGAAGTCTTTTCTCACTCCATCAATATATTCATCAATTCTATCTAAAACCTGCAATGTTCCCACTGACCATCCAGTAAACTCATCATCATGAATTTCATCAATTGTAATTTGAAACTCATTTCCAGAATAAGATGAAGTTGTTGGAATACCAGTTGTCCCTCCAATTGCAACGGTTAGTATTTCACCATTACCATATCCATAACCAGTATTATTGATTTCAAAATCAATCACACTAGATCCTTGACCAACAACGATGTTTGCTGTTGCATGTGTTCCAAATCCACTTACAGAAGAAGAACTATACACCAAATCCATATTAGAATAACTTAGTGGATCATCAAATACAACATATGGAACATTAGTTGTTGTATATCCTGTTCCTGGATTAGTAATTGCTACACTAACAATATTACCATTACTGATAGTAGCAGTTCCAATGAACTCAATACTTGGAGTTCCTGAAGCAGAAAGTCCAACACCAACATTTACAACCGTTTGAATTCCAGATCTATATCCAGATCCACTGTTTCCAATACTAATGGATTGAATCGTTCCAAGACCAGATAC
>Ga0222719_10002103_pt1 | contig 18540 bp, 12 predicted proteins | sample C33_34DmetaG_FD_165039 | JGI IMG/M metagenome (GOLD analysis project Ga0222719, IMG submission 165039) | Estuarine water microbial communities from San Francisco Bay, California, United States - C33_34D | ecosystem: Environmental > Aquatic > Marine > Unclassified | place: USA: California... | reverse complement strand
TTTGTAGTGTTCCTGTTCCAGCAGTATCAGACTTAATCCAATATGAAAGTGTTGCTGCCTTTGCACCAGAAGTTCCCCATCCTAAAGGATTTGCGTTATATGTTTCAATCTTATGTGTGAATAGTGAAAGGTTATCTAGACCAGAAGGAACAAAAGAACTTGGGGTTGTTGCACCTTTCAAACTATAGGCAAATCCTTCTGTAGATGGAACATCAGTGCTTTGTGAAATAGTTACAGACAAAGAACCACTGCCCTCATCAATATCAACAAATTGAGACCAACGGTCAGCAGTATGATAATTTGTGGTATCATTTGCAGTAAAGGTTTTAGTTGTGCCTCTTTGCCAAACACTCATACCGCCATTGATAATCAGATTCCGTCTACCAAGATTACCATCATTGATAATATTACTTGTTTTAATTTTTGTTAATGCCATATTAGTATCTCACCACGATTGCATCTGCACTATCTGGAGCAGCAGTAAATGTTATTGTTGAACTACTAATTGCATAAGCAGTTGTTGGTGTTTGACAAACACCATTAATATAAACAAATGTCCCATTAGTAGTTGCGTTAGAATTAGAAAGAGTAAATGCAACGGTAGAACCATCTCCAGTAAAGGTATCTACAACAGTTGGAGAACTCATCTGTCCTACTGTCATCTTTCTAAGAACACCAGCAGAGGTATCATATACCATCACATTGTCTGCACGATCAACAGCAGAAACATTTTGTTGTTGCGTAATAATTGTTGAACTAAGTTTTACATCTGTAATCGAACCGTCTGGAACTCTCCTTACGGTTGTTTTCATAACAAAGTTCTTAACCTCAATCTCTGCACTAGCGTCTGGTGCAGAAGTAAATGTAAGTGTTGTTCCAGAAATATTAAAGTTTGTTGATGCCTTCTGAACAATACCATCAACTGTTACAAGAACATTTGATTCTCCTTCTGGAGCATCTGTCAATGTAAAGGCAACAGTAGAACCGTCACCAGTAAAGGTATCTGTGGTAAGGGAACGCAACCCAGCGGCAAGATGGGAAGCAGTAATAGAACCAGCAGTTGGTTCATAATACTGTGAACCAATACCTCTATGAATTACATAAATTGTTGCACTTGCATCTGGAGCAGCACCAAATCGTAAAATACGAGGTGCAGAATTTCCATCTAGAGCAATTGTATAGGAGTCAGATGGTTCTTGCACAACATTCTCGACAACCACCATAAGGTTGTCTTCATTTGTGCCAGGCACATCTACCGACAATGTAAAGTCTGTAGTGGAGCCATCACCTGTAAAATCCTCCTTAACAAAGGCAGGAGTTACTTGATTTATAAATGGAACTCCAAGATAACTATCTGACATATTACTTTATCCTATCTTAGTTCACATCTTCTAGAACTGAAGCAACAACATCTATCGTTGCAGCAGAAGCATAGACTTGAATTTTATCGTCACCGTTCAATACAACCTTTTGACCAGAAACCACCTTCAAAGATGATCCGGCTGGAACTGGTGCATTCTTCACAATATGATATGTGTTAGTAGAACTACTGTCATACACAAGAACTGTTACTTGAACAGCACTTGAACCAGTATTTGCACAATCTAGTTCGATAAGGATTGCATTAACGGCAGAACCATTGTTTGAAGTGTAGACATCAGTGGGAGAACCACTAGAGGTCGAAACACTTGTCGCAAATGCATTTTTAAAATTGTTTGCCATTTTGTTTTTTTCCCTTTAACCTATTTATATCGTTTATCCAAGAGCAACTGCAAGGGCGATACTAAACCCCTCAGTCGTAAGTGTGCCGTCTGTATCTGGAAGATACACTGTTCTATTTACAGATGGGTCTGTAGCAAGTAGAGTTGTATTAAAACTTGTCCCATCATAACGAATAGAATCCATACCAGTAATTGCAGAGTCTAATTCAACAGTTAATGTATCTGTAGCACTAACTGTTGTAGTAACATTATTTCCACCAGCAATTTCTAGTGTATCTGAAATAACAAGCGTTTCATCTGAACCACCATCACCAGAAAGAGTAATACCAGTGGAACTGATTGCACTATTCAGTTGAGAAACCGCCTCAACAATATCTGTTACTGCACTACCATTGATAGTCGCAGGCAAACCACCGATGTCACCGACATCAGTTGCAAGTTCATTAAATTCTACTCTCCACTCTTCAAAAGTAAAACTAGCTGGTGCGTTACGATCTGCCATTATTTCTTATCCACTAATTGCAATAAAAGATCTTTTATTTCGTGCATCTCACACTTTAGATTATTTATATCTCTTACCGCATCTCTTAGTTCATCTCTTTGCTTTTGAGCAGTTTTTGCTCTTGCAACAGCAGCTTCGTAAGCAGCACGATTTGTGTTTATAATAGCCTTGGAGTGCGTGTCACGAACTAAGTCTTTGTTATTTTCTACTTTTAAATATTCTTCCATATTACGTTGCCAGTGCGATCGCCCTCAAGTCTTTAATACGAGGAGGTTGTGCCGAGTTTGTTGACTTCATTCTAATCTTAACAGAGAATGCAATAAATTCATCCAAACCATCAGCAGTAAATTGATATTCCAAGAAATCCTCTGGTGTTGTTGAAGCATTAACCGTAGTATCTGGAGAACCATTTTCATTAAAATATGTCCATCCAATTTCTTCAAAATCAGACGCATCATCTGAACGAAGAATTTTATATAGAACTTCAATGTCAGCATCTGGTTGTCTATTTGCATCTAACAATACTTTAATAGATGTGGCAGGGTTTTCAAGTTGTGCCTTTCTAGTAATGTAAATTACCTCGTTGTTATCACCTTCTGGTTCAGTAGGTTTAACGAAGATTGAAGAAGCACCATCTGGAGTTGTAGAATTTGGGAAAACATAGAAGTCTTCATCCTGTCCCGCCGGAACATCATCAGTATTATTAATTCTATTACTAACAGCGACAACAGACATGTCTTCAATATCAACAACTGGAGATAGATTATCTCTTGTAGATGTCATTTCTAGATAGCACAAGAACGAATCTGCACCACTCATCTCATTCGTTTCATTTATCTCAGATGCAATCAACTTTGGATTAACAAAGTAATGATTTTCATTTAGAGTAATGAATTCTCTGTTTGCAAATGATGAACGAGTAAACGATGTCTGAGAACCACTAGGAGATCTAGCAGTAGTTGTTCTAATCGAAGCATTCAAAGTTGTATCTGGATGTTCAACTGTTGGTATTTGAACTTGAACTTGATCCATCATTACATTTTCAGTAGCCCTCACATTATTACCACCAAATCTAGAACCTATATTTGCTCCTGTTGTTGTAGTAATAACATAGTAATCCATCTGTGGATATGTAATAGATGTGTGTGTTTTATTAATATCAGTCAAAGGAATGTTATTAATATGATACAACTCTACCTTTGCACTATAACCAGTAGCATCAGCATCAGATGAATTTGCAGTATAGAATTCTTGGGCTCCAACAGCATTAATGTTTCTTGTTACACCAGTAAGTTGTCCACTAGAGACACCAGTATAAGTGATAACCTCATGTGGATATTCTGCCGGATCATGTTCTTCACCATTTTCGTCTAGTTGAATAATTTTTGCATAACCAGTAACCCCATTAACAAACCTATATTTACCAGCAGGATTATTAAATGATGTTGTATCAGAAATACTAATTGATGTAGCAGTTGTAGAAACATCAGCAGATATTGAAGTAGAGATACCAGAAGAGACACCAGTAATTGTTACATTGTTTCTTGAGGCCTCATACATTCCATGATCATCATGGAATACTTTAATACTTGCACTTCCTAGTTTAGCAACAATCACCGCAGCACTAGAAGGAGCACTATCAAATGTCAATGTTGTTCCACTTACACTAAATGCAGTCGTAATTGTTCCATCTAAAGTTACTTCCATAAGGGATGTAGATGGATTACTCTTTGTCATTGTGAAGGCAGTTGTTGAACCATCACCAGTTCCAGAAAGAATTGTTATTGGGTCAAAAGACTGTAGTGGATTTGGATCTAGAACTTCTACATCCTCTTCATCCAATACTTCATTTCTCAATTCAATCAAGCCAGTAACATTGGTATCAAACTTAGCACGATATAACTTGAATTTCAAGTCTTCCATATCAAATGCAGTCCAAGTAGTATTATTCTGTGACTTAAACAAAACTCCCAAATATGGTTGTTCTGAAACAAGTCTCTTTCCACCAACATCAATTTCTCCCATACGAGAAATCCATGCAAGATACTTATCACTGTTTGTATGAAGAACGATACAATACTCAGTTCCATCTTTTACATAGACAGGAGCCTCAAACTCAAATGTCGTAGCAACACTTGCAGTGCTGGATGTATTTACTTGATTTGGTTCTAGAGTTCTAGATGCATGTGGAAGAACCGTTGTTGTAGGATAACCATTATCCATCTCACGAATCTCACATGTAACTGGAAGAGTTTTGTCTTTCTGTGAGAAGAATGCATCAACCTTTGTGATATATTCACCACCATCTGCCTGAGGCATAAAGGACTGTGCAAGCGGATCCCACCATCCAACAACTCTTTCTCTTGTTGATGTCTTTTTAACATTCTTGGTCTGAGACACAACTTGTGTTTTTACTACTGCATTTCTTGTTGCAATAATTTTTTCTTGAACAGTGTTTAATACACCAGATGCACGATATATTGTTTGTGCAAATGTATCAGCAATATCACTGTTTGTTGCAGAAGAAGTCAGTCTGAATAATCTTTTACCAGTTTTAAACTTAGGATTGCCACCAATCTTTGGATCTGGAATTGAGAAATAACCAGCAACATTACCAGCAGCATTTGTTACCAATGCGTAATCGTTTCCTTCAATGCCTGGATTGTTAGGATCAGAATAGTCTAGGATTAACTCCGTTCCACTTGATGGAGTAACAGTTCTTGTTCCGTTTCTTACACCAATAGTGATTTCATTAGTCTTATCTTTTCTTCTGTATTTTTTATGTTCAAATAAAGCATATCCTTTACCGTGAGCAAGTCCCCAGCCGGGCCGTTTCCATCTTTTACTCGACTTTAATTTATAATTGGCACCAGCACTTCCCCTCCAAGGAATTAGTGTTGTGTTCTGGTCATAAGCCTTAATCCAATATAGTCTATCATTAGCACCAATAACACCATTTGTGTCAGTTGCAAAAATTCTAAAGTAAATCTCTCCCTTATTGCCAGCAGCAAGATTGAGTCCACTGAGAAGAATTCTATTATTTCTTTTGCCAGGATGTTGTTGCGAAGTTACAATATTAGTCCATGAATCTGGATCATCTGGAGTATGAGACCAATCTACTGTAATTAGAAGCGGATTTCCTCCAACCTTATAATATTTTATTTCAAGTTGGTCTATTTGTGTCCACAATGGAGAAGCAGGAATTTTTACCTTTTTATATGCATTAGCATTACCAACTACAGAACCACTCACTGGTGTCACATAAGGTGATACATCTTTATTATCAAAGAATGGATAAACCCTAGTAAAAGGACGCATTCCAGTTGCTTCAAAGTATACATTTTTCTTACGAATGAATGGAACAACTGCCCTAGATAGAGTTCTTGTTCCTAGTGATTTTCTATCAATCTTTGGAACAACAGTTGTGCGAACTCCCTGTCTAGAAGACTTACCTCTTTGTGTAGTCACTGTTCTTTGAACAACAGCACGACCTCTACGAACACCCAATTGTCTAGAGCGAGAGAAAGACCGTTCTCTATATTGATCTGTTTTTGTAGATGTTGTTCCTGTCCACTGTGTTTGCCAAGCATTCCATACTGTTCCGATTGCATTTTTATTTGCAGCAAGAACTGAATCAAAATTGCCTTCACGATTAATTACAAGAGCAGGAAGACGTTTAACTTCAAACCATCTATCAACAGAAGGTTTTAGTATCATATTACCAGCCCATGCAAAATTAAGAACAGGGTTTAGATTTTCAACACGAGTTGCATATGGTTGTTCAGCAACAACTACATGTTCATATGGAAGGGTTGCAATGTCAGCTTCAGAGACAACATAATTATCTCCTGCCCTTGCAAGATCAACATCGGCTTCGTCAACATCGTTTACTTCTTTAAGTTTAACATTTTTCATGTTATACTTTGGACGAAGTTCTCCAGCCTGTAAATCCATAGAAACTTTATAATCGGGATGTCTAACATCTCCAGTTCCATGTCCAGCAAAATTATCTACAACAAAACCAGACTTAAATCTGTCAAGTCCGTTTGCGTCTTGAATTTGGAAAGACTCCGTGTCTTTTTCTAAAAGAGAAAGTGATGTATAGTATTCAATATTTTCAATACGAGATTCTAGTTTACCAATATCACGCATTGTATATCTACGATGTATTTCTGGTGTAACACGAATATCATCAATGTTAATTACAAACGCAGGCATATCCAAAGTAACCAACTTCATAGCATTATCAAGTTCGGCCGGTGCCTCTGGACTTTCAGCAGGAGTTCCAGAAATAACTCTAAAGTTACCTTCTGGAGTTAAGTAAACAGAATCAATTCTAGGAAGATAATGTTCTAGATTATAAGTTACGTTTTGATTATCTACTGGAATAAGAATATCGTTACCACCAGTTCCACCGTAGGTTCTTCCTTCAAAGTTAAAGGAGTAACCAGTGACAACTTCAGCAGAAACAGAACCAGTAGATAAAGTAATACTTTGAGGAGAGCCAACAGAAACATCGGCAACCTTTGCCCTAAAGTCAATACAATCTCTCAAGTCAAATTCACCAGAAGGTTCTCTTTGTTCTGGATCAACTTTAGTTGCAGTATAGGTTTGAATATCTGCATAACCAATATCAGAATACGAATCTACAGAACAGAATGCTCCAGTAGAATGTCCGAAATAATCCCATACAACCAACAAATCACCAGATGGTGGGGTCGCAGATGGTTTACGAACTATACGAGCAATATCATAGTAGTTGTCTCTTTGTCCATTATCAAAATCATAACTAGTTGTAACTAGAGTGCTACCAGCGGTAATAGTCCCAACTGTAGCAGTAGCACCAGATTCAAAACCAGTAACAGTTTCTCCAACAGAGAAGTCTGTAGTTCCAATAAGAGCATATGCAAATGGATTTGTTTCATTAATAAGAATACCACGAGCACCAGATGTGCCACCAGTGATAACCTCACCCCTTACTGGTGTTCCTACAATAGAAGAACCTACATCAAATTCTGGAAGAGTTGCCGCAGTTCCAGCAGTTCCAGAATCGTATATAGCCCAAACTCTGTAACCATCAGACTTACCTAAAGATATGTCTTTATGAATAGAAGATGTTCCATATACTGCACCATCACTATCATTAATTACATGAACAAGTTGAGCTCTTGATCTAGTTTTAGTAACCTCATTTGTATTTGTTTTTAGAATAGTTGCAGTTATCTTAACTACTGCGCCATCTCCAAAGATTGCAGAACTGGTCAGTGTTGCGTTTGCAGTATTAACACCAGTGATTGTTAAGTCTTCTACATCAACCATATCACCAGCAGCAGCAGAACCAGCAGTTCCAGCAGTAAGGACTGTTACAACATAATTACTATTTGTTTTTGCGAGGAATGTTCCATTGGTGTCTGCACCAATAGCAACTTCACCAGAAGAGTTCGAAGTAGAAATAAATTGTTCTTTTACATAAACGTCTGTGTCTGAAACGAAACTATTTGATTCTGTTTTAAGTGTCTTAATAGTTTCTTTCTGCAACTTACGAAGAAGAATATTTTTATCTTGATCGGTAAGTTTTGCCCTCTTTCGAATGATGTTCGCAGATGTAACATTATCTGTAGAAGGAGCCGCAGTGAAAGAAATTGCAGTGCTGGTAACAGCATCAACAACTCTTTCTTCTGTTGTTCCATCACCAACAGGAATGTCTAGAATATCACCAACCTTTACCTCACTGGTATCATAACCAGAAATACCAATCAAGTTATCAGTTCCAGTTGTCTCTGTTCTGTATGTTCCAGAAAGAGTAACCTCAGTTTCTAATTTGACATCAGCAGTAAAGTTTGGAGTTGCAGTTCCATAATTTTCTGCCATGAATAGTTGTTTAACATTCTCAAAAGCAAATGTTTCAGCGGAAGAAACAGTTAGTTCCGTAGAACCACTATCAACTATATTTGAATTTGTAGCAGAAGTTTTAAATTTGTTTGCAGAAGAAATAGTTCCCACAACAGATGTCAAGTAAAGAGTTGTTCCACTTGAGTCTGAGGCAGCAAAACCATAGTTACCAGTAGGAAGACCAGTATTGACATCAATCTCATCAATTCTTTCTCCACCAACAATTGCTGGAGAAGGTGTTCCACTAAGTGTTATCTTGTTAAACATTCTAATGTCAAACAAGTAAACTTTATATTCAGAGTTTGTAGCAAAAACACCACTTGAAGAAGAGCCACTCACAAATTCAATAGAGCGTCCTCTTGCATAACCAATGATATTTCCAGATGCAGAACCACGACTTGAAGTCTTTGTGTCATAGAGTTCAATCTTATCAAACGCAACAGAAGAATCATCTGTTGTAAGTTGTGGAGAGAAGTCTGGAATAGTATTAAGATTTGTTGCAACAACAAAGTTACCAACTTCAATAGCAGTATTTGTTTCTTCAACAGTTGCAACCTCTCTAGGTTTTGCAATGTCTACATATCTTGGTGAAATGATGTCAACCTCATAACCACGAACATAAGCCTCGCCAGGAGATACTTGTAGGGTTAAAAGGTTATCTGATGGAGTGTTACCACTATCAGTTGTCTGAGATGAAGTATATACTCCATCGTTGAAACCATTGTCTAGTGTCTCACGAATGTCATAGTCAAAGTCTTCTAGTGTATAGTCACCAGACTCTTCATATGTTCTACGAGCAAGAGTTTGTTCCAGAATAGAATATTCTGTATTTCTTGCATGAGTTTCTAGAACACCATCTTTAACTCGCATAAGTTCTACGAAGTTATCATCATTAACATCATCTAAAGTTTTCTTAGATAGCGTTAGTGTAATCTTTAGTCGATGAGCACCTTTTGCATTTTCGTTTGAAGTCCCTTGTGCATTATCCAAAAGAGAAGTATCTTCTTCTGGTGTTTCAAGAGTTTCAGAAATATCCAAACCAATTCTATAAGTTGGAGTTGAACCATACTTGTCTAGTAGAATTCTTTGTTCTGCAACACGAACAAAATGTCCACGAACAAAGTAGACACCTTCTTGAATGTTTGCAGTCGAACCAATAGCAGTAGCATCAGATGTTAATAGAACAGCAGATTCAACATCAACCCCAAATGCACCAACAGCAGCATCAGCAGAAATAAGTTCACCATTTTGAAACTGTTCTACATCCTTTTCTGTTCCAGCATCAATATACTTTACATATAGAGTGATAGGATCAGTTGTGGTTGCTGCAACAGCAGAGATAACCTTTGCCTGAATACCAGTTTCAGAACCAGTAATAACTGTTCCAACATAATCGTCAATGTAACCAGAAATATCAGATGCATTATAATTGGACTGTAGTTTTACAGCATAAAATTCATTGTCAAAACCAGAGGCGCCTGGGATAACCACAGAGCCTTCTTTGAACATATGTCTGCCAAGTCTATCAATCTGACTTTGAAGAATAGTTTGTAATTGAGTTAGTTCTCTCGCCTGAACTGCAAAGCCAGGACGGAACAAAACTCTCTGAAACTGTTTTTCCTCATCAAAGTCATCATAATAAGGATTAACATTGAGATTCGTTTTTTCCATGTTTTAGAATTCCACTACGATTTTAATATCTTCTGTTTGGTCAGTTGCCCTAGAAATTGGGCGTCTGTTTTCAATATATATGATGTTTCCAGAATTTGATTCTAGTTCTGGACTTGCGTATCCACTTGCAAAAGTAATAGAACCATTTGATAATACAACAGTTGGACTAGAACTTGTGTCTGGAGTAGCAACAGCACCAGAGGATGCACCTGTTACAGCATTATTACCAGAGAAAGCAATATACTTATCTCCAACACTTCCATACTCATTCCATCTCTCTTGTAGATAATACAAAATGTTATTTGTTGCATCCCACTCAACAACTCTGCCAACGGCACCAGTTGAAGATTGTGTAATCTTTTCATCAATTTCAAAGTCTGTGCCAGGAGCAGAGGCAAACTTAATTGCGTAACTCTGTCTAACTGTAGACGCAGAAGCAACTGTCGTTGTTCCTACATTATAGGGATCAATTAATAGTCCAACTTCTCTGAAGTCATTAGCAGCAGTAATATCACTGCCCTCATCAGCTTCAAGTTTAGCATTAACCATGACATAGTGGCCACCAAGTTCGACAGGAGCATTAAATCCATGTCCACCTTTCGGGGAAATGATTGGGGCACAAACCCCACCAGTTCCAACACCACCATTGGTAATGTCATAAGAAGTTCCAGACAAGTCAGATGCAGTATAAACGTCTGTCAAATCGACTGTTCCGTATGTATAACCAGAACCAGCAGCAAAGATTTCAGTTGATGCAGCACCCTGTCCATAGTCTGCAATACCACCAGATCCAATATTTAATTTTACAATACCACCAGTTCCATCACCGTCAATCGCAGCATAATAGATGCCACTATTTGGAGCAACATCCACATAACCAGAACCAGTTGTGATTCTTAGTGCGTCAATAGAACCATCAACAGCATCACCACTGACTGTGGAATTTGTTGATACTGGAATAAAGTCTGTAGTTTTAAACTTATTAATCTCTGTAGTTGTCAGAGTATACATGTATTGTAGAATGTAACCACCACTAAGAACTGGAGCAGTAGTTTCAAAAGTAGGTTCAGAACCAGAGTAGGCAGCGCCTCCGTTATTATCCAAAACCTTATAAACTTTATTCTCCGAAGTTACAAAGTAGAAGTTAGATTCCCAAAGATTTGTTGCACCAGAAGTTGCTGGATTAGATACACTTACGTCATGTTCATACATATCGTAAATAGTGTTATTCGCCCAATCCCTACGAGGGATTACGAATGCAACATCTGATGTTGAAATAATTTTTGCACCCAACATAGAGTCCCAATTGTAGAACTCTCTAGTTACATCATCAACTGGTGTTGGGGGAGACTGATCAGAACCGCCACTTGTGGCAGATGAGAAAGGAGAACTCTTACCGATAAACAAATAGAATGTTGTCGATGAGAACGAATCCTTAAACACATCTGCATTGTGCTGTCTGAATTTTTCTGTAATTATAGCTGCCATTTTCTATCTCATTCCTATTAATATTATTTAGTCTGCTTCTGCAATCGTTAATGTGCCTTCTTCAACTTGACGCATGATTTCTTTATAATCTGAATTATTCTCATCCATTGGAATTGAAACATAACTTCCACCAATTTGACAGTTGACAACCACATTGTTTCCATTGTTGTCTTGAAAGTATTTAGCGTTTGTAATTTCCATTTCTATAACTCCGAATCAAATCTGATAAACCCATCAGCGTTTCCAGAAACATATCCTGTAGCACCAACACTTGAATTTGTAATTCTAACCCAACCATAATGATAGTCACGAATACCTAATTGAGAAAAAGATGTTGGGGTGTAGTCCGTTCCAACAGACCTAATCGTATAATCTGACAGAGTTCCACTCCAATGCACAGTTGGTTGTGCCCTCATGGTTGTGGGGAAAGGAAAGATACATTCAAGGCTTTGGTCTTTGATTCCCATTACAGCATAATCTTGTCCGTCTAATTGGAAACAGTATCTTTGGCACAATGCAAGCTCCTCACTATATGAGAGCCGCTCGAATGGAGTGGCCGTTTTGCCAACTTCTAATTGACACTGAGCAATATCTACTGTGCATACTGTTCCTGGCATATTGAATTGCACATATAGATGATCATCGCCACCAGATATTGTCTTGCCACTTGCAGAGGGTATATTAACAGTCTCAGTAAATTTTTGCCAAGATGTAGTTAGAGCAAAAGTTGAGCCAGAAGTATCAACAGCGGCACTTCCACCACTTCCAAAATATTGTCGATATGAAGTTATAAGATTCTGACTTGAATTACACTTTGCCCAGAAAGAAAAGGTCAAGGTTTGGCCAGAGTGTTTTGCAACATCTTCTAATCTTTGATGAAATAAACCAGTTCCAGAAGTATAAGATGTAATATCCCAACGATAATAATATTTTGGATTATTTGGAACATCTGTCTGTCCAACAGTAAAACTTTGTTGTGAAGAAGTAACTGTTGCTACGCCAGTGCTTCGTATCATCCACCTGTCAGTTATAAATTTTGAAGAATTTGTTGTGTAAGTTGCCGTTGTGCCTCTTTGCCAAACATCAAAGTTGCCATTGATGATAAGATTCCGTCTACCAAGATTTACTGTATCAGAAATTACATCCTGTTTTACTTTTACTAAAGCCATAAGTTTCTATCCTATTCTGGAACCGCTTCGTCTTGTTGATTTGCAGCACGAATTGCAGCAGTCTCAACAATACCTAAATCATATGCCTGTTGAACTTGAGCAGCTTCACCAACTGCAAGTGCAATTTCATTTGCATTGCAATGTGCAATCAACAAATCTAAAATTTCTTTTTTTGCTTTTTGAGCTCGAACATCAATAAAGTTTTTTGCCCATGCGTTTGGAATTGCCACATACTCTAATGCTTTATAGTTTGTGTCATCCATTTCAATTGTAATTGTTTGTGTCATAATAACTCCTAATTAACTTACTAAATTTGCGAACCATGCAGAATACGAAGAATAGACATATGAATCAGTATCGCTTGCCCCAAGTCTATATTCTATATAATCCCCAGCACTCAATTCATATTGAACCTCCATGAAATTTCTTTGATATGTCCACGAAAGAGTAGACCCTCTGGAACTCAATCCAGTATGTCCAATCTGAGTAGTTCCGTTGAGATAGACTACAATATTATGATAAGTGTTGGCTGTTTGCCCGCCATGGTTCACCAAAATATTACATCCAATTCTATAAACCCCATCTACAGGAGCAGTATATACTCCAGTGGACATGTTAAGATTTCCATCAGTCCAGCCATTAGATAAAGCAAATAATGGATCTGGAGCGCCCGTTAGGTCTTGAAGTGCTGTAAGGGCTGTTCCTTGTGGAATGTCAATATGTGAATTGTTTCTAACAAAATATCCAACAGCTTCACCAGCAACTGCATACCCCTCATCATAAATTCTGAATGCACTTGATTTTGATGCAGTATCAAAAATAAAAGATCCATCTGCCTGATCGTTCTGCATATAAAAATGACCAACATTAGATATACCCATATTTCCAGTCTGGTTAAGATCATCCTTTAATTGAATACCAGTGTCAATTCCAGTGTGATTTACTGTTAAAGAATAACCAGAACTAGGAGTTGTAAGTTCAATACCAGCAGCAATCTTTGCAGAAGTTACTGCATCGTCAGCAAGTTTTGCAGTCTGAATTGTTCCAGACTGAATCTTATCGTTAGTGACTGAACCAGAGGCAACGACATAAGTTGAAGAAACGCCAGGGTTCAAATGAAGAACACGAATCTCAGAGTCAGTCATTGGCGCTTCTGAGAGTGTTAGTGTTCTTCCCCCACTACCACTAATCGAAAATGAATCATTGGATTGGGTTACACCGTTGACAGTAACGAGAAGGGCAGACTCTATGTTTTCTGGCACATCTTGTGTCAGAGTAAACGCAGTTGTAGAATTATCACCAGTAAAGGTATCTTCTACAAGTCCACCCGCCCCTACTGCGGCGGATTCTATCTTGTCTATTGCCATTTGTTAATCACCTTATGAAATATCTAACCACTCACCAGCATCTGAAGAGTAAACATATCTCTTCAAAGTATAGTTTGTAGAAACTGTTACATCTGTTGCAGAACCCTCAATGGTTTCTGAAGCATTTGTTACAATAGTAATGTTGTTTGTTCCAGCACTACCAGTGTCTTTAATTGTGATTGTATCACCATCAGTCACACCAGAGATGGCAGGAAGATTAAGTGTCATCACACCACCAGAAGTGTCAACAAAGTATTTTATATTTGAATTAACACTTGCTGATGCAGTTGAACCGTCAGCATTGATTGTTACCCAATCGTTTGTCAACTCAATCTGTCTACCTGTAGCATTTGCAGCTGGAAGATTAATTGTAAATGAAGAACTGGGGTCAACAGCAGACAATGTAGTGTTTTCTGTTGTTCCAGTAAAGACAATATCATCTACTGTTGGAGAGTCGAGGTCTGGTGTTGTAAGAGTTTTATTTGTAAGTGTCTCTGTTCCAGCAATAGTTGCAAAATCACCATCAGATAATGCAGTATTGAAATCAGAAGTCGTTCCACTTACAGTGTTGTCCGTTAAGTCAATAGTCTTATTAGTAAGCGTCACTGTATTTGTCAATGTAGCAAAACTGTCATCAGACAATGCAGTGTTAAACTCAGCAGTTGTGCCTGTCACAGTGTTATTTGCAAGATTAACTGTTTTGTTAGTAACTGTCTCTGTTCCAGCAAGTGTTGCAAAGTTATCATCAGACAATGCAGTGTTAAACTCAGCAGTTGTGCCTGATAGAGTATTATCTGTCAAATCAATAGTCTTATTGGTAAGCGTCACTGTATTAGTCAATGTTGCAAAGTCATCATCAGACAATGCAGTATTGAATTCAGCTGTCGTTCCAGTAAGAGTATTATCTGTAAGAGAGATACTCTTTGTAGTGAGTGTTTGTCCAGCAGTTCTAAGAACAACTGTATCTGAAGTTAGAGCAGAACCATCACCCAAAAGTGTATAGAGTTCTACGAAGTTGGCGTTGATCTTGCCTGCACCAGTGCGGAGGTCATCACCTGTTCCGTCATTCGCAGAAGCACCACGCCCAATTGTTTGATAAGCCATTTTGGTTTCCCCTAAAGTTTGTTTACTTAGTTATTTATAATCCTTTTACAGACTATTTTGTTGTTTTGTCAAAAGTTATGTCTTCACCAATAGTTTGTGTTCTATCAAATGTGAAGTCTAACATTGCCCACCCATAACGAGTAGTAGATAATTCTGAATCATCAAATCTTAGATTATCATCATCACTATCAAATCTTACATCCAATCCACTGAACAATTCATTTGTTACAGTTCCAGGCGTTGCCTGATCGAATGTATGTTCACCAGCATCCAGTGTAACTGCACCGTCAAGTCTAGTTACAGTAGTATCAAATGTTGCCTCAAAGTCTACCTCATTACCAGATGCAATATCAAATGTGATTGTGGTTGAATCCATATTGATTGAACCATCATCAAACGATTCTGCATATCGACCTTCAGTATCTCTACCTGTTCCATCAGAAACGGATTCATCGAACAACTGAATACCATCATCGAAGGTTAAGAAGTCATTATCAAATGCATTGATCAATCCACCTCTACTAACAAGAATTTGTGATGGTGGAGGAACATTAATTTTAGTAGTGAACGCAGAGTTTGGAATAATAATCTCTTCACCTTGAAGAGAACCTAAACCATCTTCCAATGTAATCTTATCACCATTATAATCCAAAGCATTTTCAAGTCTTAGGAAATAATAATCGGATACAGATTTGATTGTGTAGTGTCCAAACTGATTAATATTATATAGGTCACGAGACAAATCATTGTTTCGTGTAATTCTTCTTAGAGCCGTATCATGATAATTTGATGCAGGCTCTTCTGTAAGAATAGGTTCAACAGCAAATGCATATACTGGAAGATTTGCTAGAGATGTATGTCCTGTCCATAAAGAACCACCTTGAAGTCCAACACTGACCTTTACATGAGATGATGCAACAACATCTCTTTCTCCATCAACAAGATCAGTCGTTTTGTCTACTCCAACTTTAGGAGTCGCACTTAAAGAACCAACATCTACTGTTCTTGTAATTAATCCATTACTTCCAACCTTTATTGAACCAGCACCAAGTCTTCTACCAAATACTGTCGTAAAGAGATTTGTAAAGAGTGAAGCAAGTTCTGGAGTAAATTTATCATCACCTGTGTATGATGGAACACTACCAGCAGCAGGAGTTTTGATTCTTGCAGTTTGTGCTAATGACTGTGCTTCTGCAAGACTTGTTGCAAGAGAAACCTCACCAAAAACTTGCCACCCAGCGGGATGAATTGTTCTCTTTAAACTATCTCTCCAGAAGTTAATTGATTCACCAATCCGAACAACATAAGAATAATCTTGATAGAATAAACTATCTTGAATTCTCATTGTCGTAGTAGATACTGAACCTCTGTCAGTAACAAACCTTCCGGCACCTGTTCCAATAACACCAACAGCTGATGTTGCAGTAGCATGGTCAGACTGTTCGACAATTGCGGTTACACCAGCGACTGTGGTGATAATGTCTCCCTTTATAAAAGGAACTGAAGTTTCTATTTCTAGTAAGTTTCTATTACTATCAAAATCAACTACTGTTCCTTCATGACTTGAGAGTTCATCACCGGCAGCAAAAGAACCACCAGCGATTGACTTAATAAGAATGTTTCTGTTAAATGTTAGATTAGGAGGACTTAAATAATTTAAACCAAAATTTGTAATTGAAACGCCTTCAGCATGTCCAATACCAGAAGTAGATTTTGCAAAGATTGTTGCACCAGAACCAGTTGAAGAATTAATTGTAAGTGTTGGAAGATTAATATAACCACCACCATTCTTAATGACTTCAATTTTTCTTATTGAACCAGCCTCTGAAGCAACACCCAAATCTGCAAAGGTAGCATCTTCAATAATTAAAAGACTACCATCTTCCAGAACTAGGTTATCAGATTCACCAATTGAGGTTTCTTGTCTAAGATATACATTATCGCCCTGTTCTAATATAATGTCAGTTGCATCTTCAGAAATAATAGTTCCATCAGAATCTTCTACGGATATACCAAAGCCATGATTTGCAACAATATAATCTCCATCCTCTGTTATAAAAAAGTCTGGACTTGTAACTTGTTCTAAAGATAAAGCGCCACCAAGTGCAACAATCTTTGCAGAAGCATTCGAACCATTTGTGTTGGCATTGTTAAAAGATATATCATCATCTAGTGAATAATTTGTTCCAGCGTTATCAACAAACACTTCATTAATACCGCCAGTTCCAGCAGTTTCAACTCTTAATCTTACTGTCTCACTGCCACCAGCTCCAATATTAATTGTGTCACCAGTTTTATAATATAGTCCACCGTTTGCGATTGTTCCTTCTGTCACAACACCAGTGGTTGTTGCAGTAATAGGAAGGTCTAAAACAGTTGAAAGTGTTTCTACGGTTTCTCCAATCTGGAATGTTCCAGATATAGAATCTTGATCGAGCAACAACTCAGTTACGAGAACTGAGGCCTCACGAAACTTTGTAAGTGATTGTATAATTGCTGTTGCACCAGAATCTAAACCAGTAACGACTTCTCCAATAGCATCAGAAAAATCAGCATTACCCTGTTCCAAAACGTGCATGACTTTATCACGAGTCCATTGCCCGTCTGAAGCTCTCAACATATTATCTCTAGGATAAATTAATTCTGGAGTTTCATTAAACAAAATTCTGAAGAATAGTTTATGTCCATCTTCAGTTCCTTTTGCCGCATATAAATCTCTGATGTTCTTTATAAGATTTCTTTTTGAAAGACCAGAGGCAAGAGTTTCTGGAACAGCCTCCATAAAGGAATCTCTAAACTTATCTAAGAAACTATAAACTGTATTGTCAACATCAGCATAAGAAAGAAGTTGTTGAATATTTTGAATAGGATTGGCACGATAAGAACTTACAGTTCCTCTTGCACCAGAAGTTTGTCCAACTACCTCTTCACCAATTTCAAATAACTGTTGTGCAGATATAAAAATTCTATTATTATCATCAAAATCTTCTACAAGAATTTTTGCAGAAACTTTTGTGTTTTGACCAATAATAGTTTCTCCGTTAGTAAACTTACCAACAGAGTCTTCCATAACAACTTTATCTTCACTCTCATCTAAAATAAAATTAATGGTGTTTGTTTCTTGAACAATATAATTATTTGAACCAGATAGGCTAAGCTCTCCCGCCTCCAAAAACTCATAGTAATGTTTTAGGAAGGTAGAGAATAGGGGATGTTCTGCCTGAATGAATTCTGGCAGTTGTTGTTGTATACTAGGTGATACCCTGTTTTCTAGCTTTGCTGATATTGCCATTAGTAACCACTGTTGATATTAAGTGAACCATTTGATATAGAGGTTGCCGTTGTATAGTTTGCACCAGTAGAACTTCCAGAAATGATAGTATCCACTTGTCCAGTAATTGCAGTATTACCCAAATCAATTTCAATAATTTGATTTCTTACTGGAACAATATCATTTGAATTAGGAACAGCAGAAACTCTTATTGTCGTTGATGCCGCATTATCAACATTTGATATTGCAGTAATGTTTGCAGAAGGTATTACTATTTCTCCAGTAGTATAATTAACTGTTCCAAATGTATTATCAATATAACTTCTTGTCTGTCCACCAATTAAATAAAACAGTC
>Ga0222719_10002101_pt1 | contig 18548 bp, 20 predicted proteins | sample C33_34DmetaG_FD_165039 | JGI IMG/M metagenome (GOLD analysis project Ga0222719, IMG submission 165039) | Estuarine water microbial communities from San Francisco Bay, California, United States - C33_34D | ecosystem: Environmental > Aquatic > Marine > Unclassified | place: USA: California... | reverse complement strand
ATGTCATTATAAGGATAAATTATTTTTTATTGAAAAAGTTGTTCACTTCTTCAGGTACCATAATAGTTTCAACAAAAGTATAGGCTCCCGTTTTAGAAGACTTTACCATGTTAATCGCCTTGGTTAGCCGATTCGATCCAGTTTGTAAGGATGCTACAGATTTTTTTGCCATGATTAATTATTTAATTTCCTTGTGAACCGTCATGCGCTTAAGAATTGGGTTGAATTTCTTAATCTCCATACGATCGGGAGTGTTTTTTTTGTTTTTGGTGGTAATGTACCGTGATGTTCCTGGCATACCAGATTCTTTATGCTCTGTGCATTCTAGAATTACCTGTACGCGATTGCCTTTTTTAGCCATGACTAAATTTTGTTAAATTATTTTATGAAGCCTTTTTGACGCGCATCTTTAAGAGCCGCTGAAATACCAATTTTATTTATAGTTTTCAAGGCTGAAGTAGACACTTTTAAAGTGATCCAGCTATCTTCTTCTGGTATATAAAAGCGTTTTTTAACCAAGTTAACGCCAAAAGTGCGTTTGGTTTTATTCATAGCGTGGGAAACATTGTTTCCAGTCATTGCTTTTTTTCCAGTAAGTTCACATACTCGTGACATGGCGTTTCTTTTAATTCAAACAGGGCGCAAATCTAGTAAAATTATATGTCTCATCAAACTTCTTTAGAGGCATTTTTTAATATTTCCTTATATAGCAGTTCAAACGCCTTGTTCACAGCCTTTTTAATTACTCTTTCACGACTTTTTCCAAACTGAAAAGTACCCGACTGAATCTCTGTGGGACCAGCAATTGCAATGCAAACAGTACCAACGGTAACCCGACCTTCTGAGGTAGAGGGCCCTGCATCTCCAGTTGTTGATATCGCATAATCCGTTTTGAAAAGAGCTCGAACTTTTTGAGCCATTTGAATAGCTACCGCTTCACTCACCACACCCTGATCTTGAATCAATTCGTCATCAACGCCTAAAACTTCTGTTTTGACCGCGGTAGCATAGCTTACCAAACTACCTTTAAAATATTTCGATGCCCCAGGATGTGAAGTCAAACATCCAGCTATGGCTCCACCGGTGCAGCTCTCTGCGAGTGACAAAGTTTGATTGCGCTTTGTTAAAATATCCCCGATAATTGTTTCAATGGATTGGTTATCCTCAAAACCTACAAATATATCTTGGATAAGAGGAAGCAAAGTGTCAATGGCCGATTGTACTCTAATTTCTACCTTCATTTTATCCTGGTCTATTGATGAAAGACGCAGTCTGACGCGACCTAAATTGGGCAAGTAAGACAATTTAATTGAAGGATCGAGCATGTTTTCCCAATCAGAAATTCTTTCAGCCAATAGACTTTCACCCATACCCTGAGTCAGGATAGTTCTATGAACAATTGTGGGTAGTTGAAATCTCTCTGTTAATTTTGGCAGTAATTCGGAATTCAAAATCGATTTCATTTCATAGGGAACACCGGGTAAAGACACCACCACAGTTTGACCCTTTTCGATCCACATCCCTGGCGCACTGCCGTAATGATTTGCAAGAATTTCTGCCTTCGACAAGACCAAAGCTTGATCTCTGTTGACTTGCAATAAGGGTTGCTTTATATATGACCTCCAAAGTTCCTCGATATGGAGTAAAACCGTTTTATCAAGAACTAAGGAGTCATTAAAATAAGTGGCTAAGGTTTTTTTAGTAATATCATCCTTCGTAGGACCCAAGCCTCCAGTAATAATGATTAAATCGGTACGAGATTCGGCTAATCTCAAAGCCGAAATAATGGCCTCCTGATCGTCGCCAATAGAAGTAATGTACTTTACCGTGATTCCAATTTGAGACAAAGATTTTCCAATGAAGGCAGAATTGCTATCGACAATTTGACCAATGAGGATTTCATCTCCAATAGTAATGATTTCGGCACGCATGATCTATTTCACATTTATTGCAAACAATTGATGACCTTCCAATTCGCCAACCAAATGATCCCCCGACGCAACAGGACCAACACCTGCGGGTGTGCCAGTGAAAATAATATCGCCAATCTTTAGGGTGAAATACTGCGATACATATGAAATGATTTCGTCAATTTTCCAAAGCATGAGACTGCTTCTGCCCTGTTGCACCACTTTACCGTTTTTGCTTAAACTGAACGATAAATCATCGGTGTTATTAAATTCATCCTTAGGCATCCAATCTCCGATAACAGCAGCACCATCAAAAGCCTTGGCCTTTTCCCAAGGCAATCCTTTTTGCTTCAATTCGTTTTGAATATCTCTGGCGGTAAAATCAATACCTAGGCCTAATTCATCGTAATATTTATGAGCAAATTTAGAGTCAATATGCTTTCCCAATTTATTGATTTTGACCAATACCTCAACTTCATGATGAATGTCATTGGAAAAAGCTGGGATAACAAAAGGCATTTTTTTAAGTAAAATAGAAGAATCTGGTTTCAAAAAAACAACTGGATGATCTGGTTTTTGATTTTCCAACTCAGCGATATGGTCTGCGTAGTTCCTGCCGATACAAATCAATTTCATAATAAGGTATTTGGATTGGTATTCAAAGCACTTAATTTAATAGCCGTGAGGACTTTTTTTGTGTAAAGCGGGAAATCAGCATTGAGTAACCAACTAAAATATCCTGGTTCACTATCCAGCACCTGAGTCACTAGCTTACCTTTGTGTTTTCCGAAGTTAAAACAAATTCTTTGTTGCTTGTCATAGCCAAGGAAACCGGCGAAATCTGCAAATTTTTGTCTTGTCGTGAAATCAGATAAAAAAGTGACATCGTTTTCCAAATCGTCATATCGATCCAACTGGGCTTTCAAAATTTCGTAAGTGGCAGCAGTGTCGGCCTCTGCTGTGTGCGCATTTTCAAGTGTCTGTTGACAATAAAATTGATAGGCTGCCGATAAAGTTCTTTGTTCCTTTTTGTGAAAAATATTTTGAACATCAATAGCCAAACGATTACTCATATCAAAATCACAATCTGCCCTAAGCATTTCTTCGGCTAATAACGGAATATCGAACCTATTGGAATTGTAACCAGCCAAATCGGAATCAGCGATCAGGCGACTTATTTCACCCGAAAGACTGTTAAAAGTAGGCGCGTCAGCTACCATATCATCAGTTATTCCGTGCACTGCTGAAGCCTGGGCAGGAATAGGCTGTTCAGGATTGACCAGCCATCGATGCGACTCTTGATTTCCCGAAGGAAAAACTTTTAGAACGGCTATTTCTACAATTCTATCTTTAGAAATATCAACCCCTGTTGTTTCTAGATCAAAGAAACATATTGGTCGATTTAATTTTAAATCCATAGTGTCATTTTTGAAATGATGGAAAAGACCTCAAGCACCTAAACCGTGCGATTTTCGTCCCAAGCTTCCAGATACATCTTTACAGCTTGAACGAACTGACCGCCGAGCGACCCATTAACTACCCGATGATCATAGGAATGTGATAAAAACATTTTGTGTCGTATTCCAATGAAATCTCCCTCCGAAGTCTCAATGACAGCTGGGACTTTTCTAATGGCACCTAAAGCCAAAATACCTACTTGAGGTTGATTGATTATTGGTGTACCCATAATACTTCCAAATGTACCAACATTGGTTACTGTATAGGTTCCGTCTTGGATATCGTCGGGCTTAAGCTTGTTATTTCTTGCCCGATTCGCCAAATCATTTACTCTTTTCGACAGGCCTCTTAAATTGAGCTGATCTGCATCCTTGATAACCGGCACAATTAAATTACCATCTCCCAATGCTGTAGCCATGCCAAGATTGATGTGTTTCTTCAGGATTATTTGATCTCCCTGAACTGATATGTTCATCATTGGGAAATTGCGCAACGTTTGAGCCACCGCTTCCATAAAAATCGGTGTAAAAGTTAAGGGCTCTCCTTCTCGTTTTAAATAATCTTCTTTGATACGCGTGCGCCAATTCCATATTTTGGTAACATCAACTTCAACAAAGGACTGAACATGAGCCGAAGTTTGCAACGAATCAACCATGTGCTTAGCAACCAGTTTACCCATTCTCGACATTTCTATGATATCGTCTGAGCCACTAGATATATTCACTGATTGTGGCTGTACAGGTTCATTAACAACCTCTTCTGAATTCTGTCTTAAGGGGATTTCTGGACTCTGCCCCCGATTTGCGATGTATGCGATAATATCGTTTTTGGTCACACGACCATCTTTGCCCGTACCCGCTATTCTACTCAATTCATCATTTGAAATACCCTCTGTCTTGGCAATGTTTTTTACCAATGGTGAATAAAACCTATTATCCGAAGGCAATTTTACAGAATCAACTGTAACTTCCGAAGGGATGTGAGGCACGACAACCTGAGGAGTAGGTTCTTGAGGTTTAGAAATACTTTCTTTTGCAGTGGCATTTAAATCCTTTGTTTCAATAATGGCCAAAGTATCTCCAACTTGCGCTACTTGATCCACTTCAAAGCACATTTCGACTAATATACCGCTGACCTCGCTAGGAACACCACTGTCAACCTTATCAGTAGCTATCTCCAAGACATCCTCGTCCATGGTTATGGCATCACCAATTCCTTTTAACCAACTGGTCACGGTAGCCTCCGCTACACTCTCACCCATTTTAGGTAATTTCAACTCGTATCGTGCCATATGCAAGAATCTCAATTCTTTTGCAAAATTAAATAAAATGCCTGAAAGGAAGCCTTCAATAGTATTAAATCGTTTCAAAAATAATTGCCGAACCTAAGCTATTGGAACCATTACTCCCAACAGCAAAAGAAGCATTTTTAGGAATAAACTTGACTTGTTTCCTGTGAGAGTCATAATTTGAACAAAGAGCATCAAGCACTTCACGATAAGAAAAATGTGACATATCAATGAGGTAAGTCACCTCTGTTTCATCGAAAAGCAACTGATCTTGGCAGTAGGAAATGTCTATAGATCCCAGATTATGAACCTCACTTTTTGAAATTAATACCATCGGATATGATGGCTGCTGAGCTTGGTGATTTGGACGAGCCAGGATTCGAATCACTATCTCTCCTGCTCGAATGGCTATATCTCTGAATAAATTTCTTTTGAAATGTTTTTTGTAAAAGATTTTCATAGCTCCAAAAAAATTCTTTGCATATGCACTGTCTTTCAGAGCGCTCTCTCCTTTAAAATGCAAGACTTTAACTTGACCGTAATATAAGTTTTTGAGGCCATTTTCTTGGAGTCTTAAAGAGAAATCGATATCCTCTCCAAACATAAAAAACGCCTCATCTAAGCCATTGTAGTCATGGTATGTTTTTCTTTTCAAAAGCATGAATGCTCCGACCAGAACATCGGTTTCCCCAATATCATTCTGACCTAAATCCAAGTTGTAGTAACCTTTATTAAACCCTAAAAGTTTCATTAAAGCTATTGGGAATGTGAGTCTATTTCTTTTACTTTCTGGCAAAAAATCACCTTGACCATTAAAAAGCTGACAGCCAACTGCACCAAGGTTTTTCTGTTTATTTGAAAAATTTAAAATCTCAGAAAAAGTATTTTCAGGCACCACGGCATCAGGATTTAAAAGGCATATAAACTCACCCTTCGCCCTTTCGACAGCCATATTGTTGGCCTTGGCAAAACCAACATTTTGCGTATTCTGAATCCAAATTACATGGGGGAAGGCCTCTTGAATGGCTTGACGGCTGCCATCAGTAGAGGCGTTGTCAATAACGATAATTTCTGCATCTATTTTTGAGATAGCGCGATCAACACTATCGACACATAGATACAGAAAATGCTGAAGATTATAATTGAGAATGACTATAGAGAGCTGCATGAAGCTATACTATGATTTTATGGCGGATTCAAAGGGAATTCTATTTTGAATACTCCGTCCTAATGTAATTTCATCGGCGTATTCTAATTCATCTCCAACAGCAATACCTCTTGCAATAGTGGAAACTTTGACTTCAGATCCATTCAGTTGTCTGAAAATATAAAAGTTTGTTGTGTCTCCTTCAATGGTTGAACTCAAGGCAAATATCAGCTCTTTTACAGCTCCAGAATTGACTCTATTTACCAATGACTCAATTTTCAAATCTTGGGGTCCTACGCCGTCCATAGGTGAAATTTTACCACCTAAAACATGGTAGAGTCCTTTAAAGGTGCCCGTATTCTCTATGGCCATCACGTCACGAATATCCTCAACCACACAGACTTGACTTCCATCTCGAAAACCATTTGAACAGATATCACAAATTGAGGTGTCGGAGATGTTGTGGCATTGTTCACAGAATTTAATGGTTTGCCTAAGGTTGAGTAGTGCCTCAGAAAGGCTTTCCGTTTGTTGTTTAGGCTGGCGCAAAAGGTGCAGGACCAACCTCAGGGCAGTCCTTTTTCCTATTCCCGGCAAATGAGACATTTCGGCAACCGCTTTTTCGAGTAATTTTGATGAAAACTCCATGATGGCAAAAATACAATTTAAACTCGTTTGAATGCACTAAAGTTAGTTCTGTTCTGCGTCATTTGGAAATTGGACAAATTTATTGCAATATTGTTCAATCAATGACATTATGACACCAACACTGATAATATTTGTAATCCTTTCCTACTTTGCGGTGCTTTACGGTATTTCCCGCATCACTGGACGAGACGACAGTAATCAAGCATTTTTTAAAGCAAATCGTCAATCACCCTGGTACTTGGTAGCTTTTGGTATGATTGGAACCTCACTATCGGGAGTAACTTTTATTTCTGTTCCTGGATGGGTAGCGGGGGCACAAATGGGCTACATGCAAGTTGTTTTGGGTTATTTGGCTGGCTACATGGTGATTGCTTTTGTTCTAATGCCCATTTATTATCGCCTCAACGTAACATCGATTTATGAATATTTGAACGACCGGTTTGGCACTGTAAGTCATCGGACAGGAGCTTTTTTCTTTTTTATTTCTAGGGTCGTTGGAGCGGCCTTCAGATTGTTTTTAGTAGCCATTGTGTTACAACAATTTGTTTTTGACCAATGGAACATACCTTTCGAGCTAACTGTAATTCTCTCTGTATTGCTTATTTGGGTATACACACACCGTGGAGGCATAAAAACCATTGTTTGGACTGATACACTTCAAACTCTTTTCATGTTGATTGCTGTGGGACTATCTGTGTTTTTAATCCTTAATTTCTTAAATATTGGGTTTGCTGATTTTCTTCAGTCAGAGGCTTTCGGTCAATACAATCAAATTTTCTTTACGGACAATTTTCTCGAGAAAAATCATCTGATTAAATCCTTTCTCGGAGGGATGTTTATCGCCATTTGCATGACAGGCCTTGATCAAGACATGATGCAGAAAAACCTCACTTGCCGGACCCTGAAAGATGCACAGAAAAATATGGTTTGCTTCAGCATTGTTTTGGTTGTAGTGAACTTCTTATTTCTCATTTTAGGCGCGCTACTGTTTGTTTATACTGATAGTGCCGGATTGGGTTTACCCCTCATGGATGGCACCCCGAAAAGCGACTTACTTTTTCCAGAAATTGCTCTAAATCAAGGACTTGGCATGGCCCTTTCTGTGACATTTTTATTAGGGCTTATTGCTGCCGCATATAGCAGTGCTGACAGTGCATTGACCGCACTTACAACCTCCTTTTGTGTCGATTTTTTGACCATTGAAAAGCGATCAGATCAAGTTCAAAAATCGCTGCGAAAAAAGGTGCATATCGCAATATGTGTGGTTCTTATTTTGGTAATAATTAGCTTCAAATACATCATCGATCGCAATGTAATTGATGGATTGCTCACTGTAGCTACCTACACTTACGGACCTCTTCTAGGGTTATTTGCTTTTGGTATTCTTACAAAATACAAGCTAATGGATCAATGGGTTTGGGTTGTATGCTTGGTATCACTTCTTTTGACTACTCTATTGGGAAACCTGCCATCTGAAAGCTTAGGAGGATACCAATTAGGTTATGAATTACTGCCGTTAAATGGTTTGATCACCTTTTTAGGACTCATACTGATTCGTCGCAAGTAACACCAAAGTACATGCCTCTTCTACTTCTATTCCTGCCTGTTGAAGAGTGTTTTGTAGGTCTGCATTTTCAGTACCTGGATTAAAAATAACTCTTCTGGGGTTGAGGCAAATAATTTTGTCCACAATCTCTTTCTGATGTTTTTTACCCACATAAAGCGTCAAAGTATCTATTGCATTAGTTTTTGGCCAATTGGTGACAATCTCGATTTCTCCAACACTACCCATTCTATTGCCTACAGCACTCACTGGATGGCCATGTCGTAATAGAGCCACTATGGCCTTGTAAGCGTATCGCTCGGGATTTTCACTTGCGCCAAGGACTAGGGTAGTTAATGCCATTTACCACTTAAAAAGGGCACTCGCCCAGGTGAATCCACTTCCAAAGGCAGCCATGACCACCAAATCTCCTTGCTTGACCCGGCCTTCGTCAACCGCTTCCGACAAAGCAATTGGTATTGACGCGGCCGTAGTATTTCCATAACGCATAATATTGTTATAAACCTGATCGTCTGTCAGTCCGAATTTTTTTTGAATAAACTGAGCTATTCTCAAGTTAGCCTGATGTGGAATGAGTAAATCGATATCTGAGGACGTCAAATTATTAACCGCTAGGGCCTCGTTGATAACTTCACTGAAACGCACTACAGCATGTTTAAAAACAAATTGGCCATTCATATATGGATAATACGAGATATCGTCAGGGTCGTTGTCTTTCATGATCTCATCGACCCACCTTCCTGTACTTGGGCTTAAGAGTGACAATTGTGCAGCATGTGCGCCTTCAGAATGTAAATGGGTTGAAAGCAATCCTCTCGTCTCGTCATCGCTTCTCGACAGTACCACCGCTCCTGCTCCATCACCGAAAATTACGGTTACTCCTCGACCTCGGGTAGATTTTTCCAAACCTCCAGAATGGTTCTCACTACCAATAACCAAAATATTCTTATACATCCCCGTTTTGATGAATTGATCGGCTACTGACAAGGCATAAACAAAACCCGAACACTGGTTACGCACATCTAAAGCACCGATAGTTGACATCCCAAGGATATCTTGAACTCTAACTCCTCCACCAGGAAAATACATGTCTGGAGATAAAGTTGCGAAAATGATAAAATCAATATCCTCTTTTGTCAGACCCGCATGGGCTATTGCCCGCTCTGCTGCTTTAGCTCCCATGGTGGAAGTAGTTTCTCCAGACGCTGGATCGATCCAGCGGCGCTCCTCGATACCTGTGCGCTCTTGAATCCATTCGTCGCTTGTCTCCATGAATTCAAGTAAATCACTGTTTTTAACTATCCGCTCGGGTAGAAAGTGCCCGCAGCCCGTAATTCTAGATTTATACATGGAAAGTCAATTTAGTTCTGGCTCAAAGATAAGGAAATGATAGGTCTGCTAAATAATGTCAGTTTGTCATGTTCTTATTTGTGGTATTTTTTTTGACATATGGCAGTATAATTTAAAAACAAACTCATGACAAAAGGAAAAATCAATGTATCGGTGGACAATATCTTTCCGCTCATCAAAAAATTTCTTTACAGTGATCACGAAATATTCTTAAGAGAACTTATTAGTAACGCATCAGATGCCACTCTTAAACTAAAACACCTCAACAAGCTTGGCGAGGCAAAAGTCGATTATGGCTCACCCAAAATTGAAGTTAAAATTGACAAAAAAGCCGGAAAATTACACATCATCGACCAGGGCTTGGGGATGACAAAAGAAGAAGTTGAAAAATACATCAATGAGGTTGCTTTTTCTGGAGCTGAAGAATTTATAGATCAATACAAGGATAAACTCGAAGATTCAGGCATCATTGGTCATTTTGGGTTAGGCTTTTATTCGGCTTTCATGGTATCGGAAAAAGTCGAGATTTTAACCAAATCTTACAAAGACGAACCAGCCGTGCATTGGTCTTGTGATGGCTCTCCAGAATTTACCCTTGAAACATGTGACAAAAAAGACAGAGGAACAGAGATTATCTTACATCTCGACAAAGACTCAAAAGAGTTTTTAGAGGAAGCTAGAATTAACACCTTGTTAAACAAGTACAACAAGTTTATGCCTGTGCCAATTAAATTTGGCACCAAGGAAGAGACTTTGCCGTTGCCGGAAGGTGCCGATAAAGACGCCAAACCAGAGACTAAAACTGTTGATAATATCGTCAATAACACGAATCCTGCTTGGACCATTCCACCAGCAGATTTAAAAGATGAAGATTACAAAGCATTTTACAGAGAATTGTATCCCATGCAATTTGAAGCACCTTTGTTTCAAATCCATCTCAATGTAGATTATCCCTTCAACTTAACGGGTATTCTGTATTTTCCAAAATTGAACAACGATCTCAATTTACAAAAAGATCGTATTCAACTCTATCAAAATCAAGTGTTTGTAACAGATAACGTGGAGGGTATAGTTCCCGAATTTTTAACCATGCTTCGCGGGGTCATAGACTCACCAGACATTCCTCTCAACGTTTCGAGATCCTATTTGCAAGCCGATGGCGCGGTAAAGAAAATCTCATCTTATATCAGTAGAAAGGTGGCTGATAAACTTAACTCCATGTTTAAAGATGACCGCGAGTCATTTGAAAACAAATGGAATGATGTGAAGGTAGTGATTGAATACGGCATGTTGAGCGATCACAAGTTCTTTGAAAAGGCAGAGAAATTTGCTTTATATCCAACAGTCGATGGGAAATACTACACTTTTGAGGAACTTCAAGAAAAAGTTAAGCCTCATCAAACTGATAAAGACGACAAATTGGTATTGCTTTATGCCTCAAGCATTGAGGAGCAACACAGTTATATCGAACAGGCAAAGGCCAAGGGTTATGAGATACTACTACTCGATTCTCCGATTGTTAGTCATTTGATTCAAAAACTAGAATCATCGCAGGAGAAATTGAGTTTTGTCAGAATTGACTCGGATCATATAGATAATTTGATCAAGAAAGAGGACACCACCATTTCAAAACTATCCGATGATGAAAAAAGTAATTTCGAAACCTTACTCAAAAAACAAATCTCTGAGGACAAGTATGCTGTGCAACTAGAAGCCATGGATAGCGACGCGCCTCCTTTTCTTATCACTCAGCCCGAGTTTATGAGAAGAATGAAAGAGATGCAACAAACAGGCGGCGGAGGCATGTTTGGTATGGGTAATATGCCAGAAATGTATAACTTAGTAGTCAATACCAATCATGAATTGATTGGGAAAATTTTGGGCACAAAGACTGAAGCCAAACAGCAAAGACTCATTAAACAGGGGGTAGATTTGGCAAGATTATCACAAGGTCTATTAAAAGGCGAAGAGTTGACTGGCTTTATTTCAAGAAGTTACGAGTTAATTAAATAAAAATAACCACTTATACGCGATTTGGTACTTTTGAAAGGTTTCTATTGCCACTTATAGCATTTAAGATATTAGTCAAAAGGGACTATCTACTTTTGACTATACCTTTTTTGACACCAAATCAAAATTTAACCCTACCAGAAAAACATCACCAAAACAGGTGGTGTTTTTTTTTATTTAACACATTCATGAACAATAAAACAGTATTGCGTTAGCGTTTTTAGGTTACTTTTGTCAAAAATTACCCTTAATGAGATACTGGCTCTTACTTATTGTTTGCTTGGCACAATTAGTCAATGCGCAGAACACTCGACCCACATCCAAGGAGCTCGCCATTTCCAAATTTATCGATGGCACATTAACCTCTCCGGCAGATTCCCTTAAGGTCAATACCCTAGCCATTATATTGAGTGGATCGGGGCCCACTGATCGTGATGGAAATCAAAATTTTCTCAAATGTGATGCCCTTAAGAAACTGGCTTATGGATTGGCTGAGGAAGGCTTTTCCTCCTTTAGATTTGATAAACGTGTGGTAAAAGACATCAAAAATGGCATATATGACCGCCAGTATCAGTTTGATGACTTTGTGTCTGATGCTAAGGATGTACTGAATTTCTTTAAGACCCAATTCAGCTATAACAAAATAGTTTTGATAGGTCATAGCCAAGGGAGTTTAGTTGCCATGCTTGCGGCAGAACATTCTGATGGTATCATATCGATAGCTGGCCCTGCAGAGTCTATTGACCTGATCATTTCAAAGCAAATTAAGCTAAACGCCAGTGAATATTCTGAAAGTGCAGACAAGGTACTGGCCATTCTAAAATCTGGCAAAACAACTAACGAATATCCTCTTGTACTAGCGAGTTTATTTGCTCCTAGTATCCAACCTTTCTTGATGAGCTGGATGAGTCACAATCCAAGTCAAGTATTAGAGGGGCTATCTTTACCAAGCCTTATCATTACAGGGACAAATGATTTGCAAGTTGAGAAAGAGCAAGCCATCATGCTGGCAAAATCAAGTGAATCTAGTGAATTACTAATCATTCCAAACATGAATCACGTATTGGTTGATGTATCAAATGACCCGCTGGAAAACGCCAAATCTTATAATGATCCAAGGCGGCCCATCAATACAGCGTTGATCGCGGGAATATCGAAATTTCTGAAAAGCTTGTAATTACTTAAGGGCAGCTATTTTAGCCATCAACTTGGATTCAGCTGCTTCCAATTCTTGTCTTATACCTGCAAAATGACCTTTGTTAGAGCGTTCATCCTTGTCATTTATTTTGGCAATTAGGATGTCGAAAACCTCAATAGTTTCGTCAATAATTGCCTCTGTTTCAGGAGCCTTGTCTGAAGTATTTTGGCTCTGCAAAATAAGAGCAGATTCAATAACCTCTCCGAGAGTGTTATTAATGTCTTTCTTTAAATCTTTAATTTTTGTCATATCGTATTATTAAGAAGCTAAACATAAACTTCTAAGAGCTTTGCGAATTCAGTATCGATTTCAAAACTCGTTACTGCCGCAGGAATCAAGATGGTTTCACCCTGTTTTAATTCCCATTTATTTTGGTTGAAATTTACGGTGAGATCTCCTTCTATGCAAATATAAATTAGAAAAGAATCGTAAATATTTGAAATTAGAGTTTTATTGTTGATTTCTAGATAATTACAGTTAAAGTATGGGCACTCAACTATGGGGTTTGGGTGGTTAGGTGTTTTTTTATAGTCGCGTCGAAAATTATTAGGCAAATTAAAATCAATAGCCTCAAGCGCCATGTCTGTATGGAGTTCGCGCGGATTTCCTTGATCGTCCACTCTGTCCCAATCATACAACCTGTAGGTAACATCACTTGTCTGTTGGATTTCAGCAAGAACAACACCTGCTCCAATTGCATGCACCCTGCCCACATCTATCATGAAGGCATCTCCTGGAGTCACTTGCTCGCAGTTCATAACTGAAGGCAATGTTCCATTTTTAAGGTGGTATTCATAAAGATTTACGTCAATCTTTTTATTGAAATCAACTATAATCTTAGCGTCGGCATCGGCCTGCATGATATACCACATTTCATTTTTACCAAATGAATTGTGACGTTCCTTGGCAAGTTTGTCATTCGGATGTAATTGAATGGAGAGGTCTGCTTTTGCGTCTATAAATTTGATAAGAAGGGGGAATTTAGCTCCAAACCTATGGAAATTCTTTTGACCTATAAATTCGCCTTTAAAACGGCTGACCAAGTCACTCAAGGTCCAACCTTGAAAGGATCCATGAGCAACAGAAGAAACATCACCAGGCACGTCGCTAATTTCCCAGCTTTCTCCAATATTTTGATCCGATGTTTTTTTATGCAACAATGTGTGCAACTTCTCTCCGCCCCAAATCCTTGATTTAAGTATTGGATGGAATTGCAGTGGTTCTAGAGTATCCTGAGCCATACTTATAGGGATATTCCTTTATAGGACACAAAATTTCTAGGAGTTTCATAAAGGGTTATCTCCAAATGTAACCCTGCTTTCAGATGGGGTTTCAATCGATTGTAAATAGCAACGGCAATATGTTCGGCAGTTGGATTTAAAGACGAGAAGTCATCCACATCGAGATTCAAATTTTTATGATCAAAGGCATCCTCAACTTGGGTTTTGATCAAGTCTTTAAGCACCTTAACATCAATTACAAACCCAGTTTCTGGATCAATAGGCCCTGTAACACTAGCAATTAATTCATAATTATGCCCGTGAAAATTTGGATTGCTACATTTTCCAAAAACTTCTCTATTTTTTTCATCGCTCCAATCTGGGCTGTATAATCTATGGGCTGCATTAAAATGTGCCTTCCTACTTACTGTTAGTGTCATGTGACTTTTTTTGGTATGCATAAAACTGGTCAAAAACTATTTTAAACCAGGCGGTATATTTCTGTGGAGATTCCATCAAGTCAGCTTTCAAATAATCAAGATCCTCCCATTTCCAGTCAGCCACCTCTTCCTCATTTATTTTGGGAACAAGGTCACTGTATCCGATGATGACGTGATCTAATTCATGTTCTGTCAAGCCATTCCCCATGTCAGCTTTGTATATGAATGTAAAAGCTGCTTTCAGATCAGCCTGCATTCCCATTTCTTCAACCAATCGACGATTAGCAGCAGTGAGCGAATCTTCACCTTGGCGTTGATGGCTGCAACATGTATTGGTCCACAAGCCGGGAGAATGATACTTGGCATGTGCCCTCTGTTGAAGTAGCAAATCACCATTCGAATTAAGTATAAAAATGGAAAAAGCGCGATGTAGCCTACCCAATTCATGAGCTTCCATTTTGCCCATCTGACCAATGGCATTATCATTCGCATCTACCAATATTACTTTTTCTTCCATAAAGGTAAAAATAACATCTTATTACAAAACAAAGCCTAAGGTATGGATAAAATTGAGTCTTTAAAAACCGGTTCGAATGTTATCTTTACAGCAATCTTACGACATGAATTTTAAAGAAGAAATAAAACGCCGCAGAACCTTTGGCATCATCTCGCATCCAGATGCGGGCAAAACTACGCTTACAGAGAAATTACTGCTTTTTGGCGGAGCTATACAAGAGGCAGGTGCTGTGAAAAACAATAAGATTAAAAAAACTGCGACAAGTGACTTTATGGAAATTGAACGCCAGAGAGGTATCTCTGTAGCGACCTCAGTTTTGGCTTTTGAGTATAATCAATTTAAAATCAATATCTTGGACACTCCCGGTCACAAGGACTTTGCCGAAGACACCTTTCGCACATTGACCGCCGTGGATAGTGTTATCGTTGTTATTGATGTGGCTAAAGGGGTTGAAGAACAAACTGAAAAGTTGGTTCAAGTATGCCGTATGAGGAATATCCCAATGATTGTGTTTATAAATAAAATGGATCGTGAGGGAAAGGACGCCTTCGATTTGCTAGATGAGATAGAGCAGAAATTAGGCCTAACGGCAGTACCACTGAGTTTTCCTATTGGCATGGGACATGACTTCAAGGGTATTTACAACATTTGGGAGCAAAATATCAATTTATTCAGCGGGACAGAAAAAACCCATATAACAGACGCCATTAAAATAGAGGATATTGCTTCTCCTGCCCTAGATGATTTAGTGGGTTCAAAAAGTTCGGAGACACTTCGGGAGGAACTAGAATTGATCCAAGAAGTTTATCCGTCATTTAATCGCGAGAGCTATTTAAAAGGTGATTTGCAACCGGTTTTTTTCGGATCGGCTTTGAACAATTTTGGTGTTAGAGAGTTGTTAGACTGTTTTGTAAACATTGCACCCGCACCCTTAGCTAAGGCAAGTGAAGAGCGTCTGGTTGATTCATCCGAGCTTAATTTTACTGGTTTTGTATTCAAAATTCATGCGAATATGGATCCCAACCACAGAGATCGTTTGGCCTTTGTGAAAATAGTTTCTGGACAGTTCAAAAGAAATACACCCTATTTGCACGTTAGACACAATAAGAAATTGAAATTCTCTAGTCCAAATGCGTTTTTTGCTGAAAAAAAACAAATTGTAGACGTCTCGTATCCTGGAGATATCATTGGGCTTCATGATACGGGAAATTTTAAAATTGGCGATACACTAACCGAAGGTGAAGTCATTCATTATAAAGGAGTTCCAAGCTTTTCGCCAGAGCATTTTAGATATATCAACAATGCCGATCCTATGAAAGCCAAACAACTATTCAAAGGCATTGACCAACTGATGGATGAGGGTGTCGCTCAGTTATTTACATTGAATCTAAACGGAAGAAAGGTTATAGGTACTGTTGGTGCTTTGCAATATGAGGTGATACAATATCGTTTGGAACACGAATATGGTGCTAAGTGTAGTTATGAAAATCTCAATGTTTATAAAGCGTGTTGGATTGATGACAGAAAAGCCGATGCCAAAGAACTCGATGAATTTAAGACAACAAAGCAGCGTTTTTTAGCAGTTGACAAGCAAGGCCAACTGGTTTTTTTAGCGGACTCCGCCTTTTCACTTCAAATGACACAACAGAAATACCCCAGTATAATATTTCACTATACCTCAGAGTTCGAATAGACTAAGCCTGCCCTGTTGGGCCAAAACTCAATGGGATGTGCGGTTGATCGTTGTCGGTAATGACCCCGTGTTTTTCTTCAAACCGAGTAATGTTTTCGGCAATCGCCTTGTTTAATCTCTTGGCATGCTGAGGAGTTAGAATAATTCTAGATCTTACTTTACTCTTTGGAGTTCCCGGCATGATACTAATGAAATCCAAAACAAACTCAGATGGCGAATGATTAATGATAGCTAGGTTCGAATATACGCCCTGAGCTATGCTTTCATCAATTTCAATATTCAACTGACCTTGTTTTGGATTTTTATTAGAATCACTCATTATTTATTAATTTAAGTTGACCTCTTCTTCTTCCTCAGAAAACTGAACCATTTGTTCCAATTCCTCCTTAGAACCAACAATATAAGAATCGTATTTACGCATACCTGTACCAGCTGGAATACGCTTACCAACAATCACATTTTCTTTAAGACCCTCAAGAGAATCTACTTTGCCATTCACAGCTGCTTCATTGAGCACTTTTGTAGTCTCTTGGAACGAAGCCGCAGAGATGAACGATTTGGTTTGAAGAGATGCGCGCGTGATTCCTTGCAATACAGGCGATGCCGTTGCTGGACGCGCGTCACGGGCTTCTACTAAAGCCTTATCTTCTCGCTTCAACAATGAATTTTCATCTCTCAATTCACGGGCAGTGATAATTTGACCTACCTTGAGTGTTGCCGAATCACCAGCGTTTTCGACTACCTTTTTGCCAAAAATCTGATCGTTTTCATTGATGAAATCATATTTGTGAGCCAACTGATCTTCCAAGAACAAAGTATCACCTGAATCGATGATTCTTACTTTTCTCATCATTTGACGCACTACTACTTCAAAATGCTTGTCATTAATTTTCACACCTTGCAGTCGGTAAACCTCCTGGACTTCATTCACAAGATATTGTTGTACCGCTGCTGGTCCTTTGATTTGAAGAATATCCTCTGGGGTCACAGATCCATCAGAAAGTGGCATGCCCGCTTTGACGTAATCATTTTCCTGAACCAAAATTTGGTTTGAAAGTTTCACCAAATATTTCTTGATAGCTCCTAATTTGGACTCAATGATAATCTCGCGGTTACCTCGTTTGATTTTACCAAAAGAAACAACACCATCGATCTCACTAACCACTGCTGGATTGGAAGGGTTACGCGCCTCGAATAATTCAGTTACACGCGGCAGACCTCCAGTAATATCGCCTGATTTTGCCGATTTTCTTGGAATTTTAACAAGGATTTTACCTACATTAATATCCTCACTATCATCGATCATAAGGTGAGCACCAACAGGAAGGTTATATGACCGAATCACATTACCTTTTTTGTCTTCAACATGAAGGGTTGGAATCAACTTTTTGTTTCTAGATTCAGAAATTACTTTTTCTTGGAAACCAGTTTGTTCATCAATCTCCACTTGGAAAGTAACTCCCTGCTCGATATTTTCATAACGTACCTTACCTGCGAATTCTGATATAATGACACCATTATATGGATCCCATTGACAGATAAGATCTCCCTTTTTGATTTTAGAACCGCTCTTGACGAATATACTAGAACCATAAGGAATATTGTGATTATTCAGTAAGTTGCCTGTATTTGCATCCAACAATTTTAATTCTGTTGAACGAGAAATAACAATATTGTCTTTTTCACCACCTGATGTTTGACCAGCTACAGTTTTCAAATCTTCCATTTCAACCACACCGTCAAAACGGGCAACAATTTTGTTTTCCTCAGAAATGTTACCAGCAATACCACCTACGTGGAAAGTACGCAAGGTAAGCTGAGTTCCTGGCTCTCCAATTGACTGAGCCGCAACAACACCGACAGCTTCACCACGTTGTACCATCTTGCCAGTGGCCAAGTTACGACCGTAACACTTGGAACAAATACCTGTCTCGGCCTCGCAAGTTAATGGAGAACGCACAGGAACTTTGTCTACTGGAGAATCTTCAATATTAGCAGCAACCTGATCAGTAATATCCTCACCGGCACCAACTAATAATTCATTATTCAACGGGTTGTATACATCCTCTAGGGCAGTACGCCCAACGATTCTAGCAGCCAAATCT
>Ga0222719_10002100_pt1 | contig 18558 bp, 9 predicted proteins | sample C33_34DmetaG_FD_165039 | JGI IMG/M metagenome (GOLD analysis project Ga0222719, IMG submission 165039) | Estuarine water microbial communities from San Francisco Bay, California, United States - C33_34D | ecosystem: Environmental > Aquatic > Marine > Unclassified | place: USA: California... | reverse complement strand
CTCCACGTCTACCTCCCCCTCGCCCGGCGCGAACTGCGCCGCGGCGGCGAGGCCCATCAGGCCGAGCGTGTCACACTCCAAGAAGAGGTCGGTGATCTTGACCTGTCGGTTCTCCATGCTTGCAAGGTTGTGCTCAAACTCAATGTTGAGCACCCCCTCGCACTCGTCGATGGGATGTGACAGTGTCGAGTGCGCAAGACCCTCGCTTCCGTGGCACGTGAACTCTGTCATAGCGCTGTCGGAAGCAGGGCGGATGTTCCACCCGAAATCGTTTCTTTCCACCCTCGGAATGAAAAACCGGATGTTCTCTGAGAGCGACGTCCCACTCTGCCTCCCTACCATACTCTCGTGGTGCCCAAGCACAATCTCAGCCTCCACCGAGTGCACCTCTTCCTGCAGTCCCATAATCACGTGCCCAAGGGAGCGCAGATCGGCGCGTTGCACTTGCATCCTTGTCCTGGGCATCTCACCGTTCGTTCGCGCCCTCCCCACGGAGACCAGCACACGGTTCAGCGGGAGAAAGCGATGTTGATTCTGGAGCCGCCCCCCATCGACCCCGAAGAAACTCAGCCGGATCCAGAACTGACCTGGATGCTGCAGGAGCGACGTCACCTCCAGCTGCGTGAGGTACTGCTCTCCTGCTAACCGCAGCACATCCATCTCAGCCTCCCTCTCTTCTTCCCTCTTGAGATCCGATATCTTTTTCCGAAGCATGCGGAGCTCCCGGTCCTCCCCGCGCAGCCCATTGATATCCGCTGGAAGCGCTGCGTTTTCCGGAAACTCCCTGCGGCACACCGGGCAGCACATCTTGGACAATACCCAACACCACAGCAGGTTCACCGCGCAAAACTTATGCCCACACAACAGCTCGACGCCGCGCAGGTGCGGATACAACGATTCCACGCACACGCTCGGCGCATTCTCCAACCTGCTCTCTGTCATGCGCTCCATACTGATACAGTCCTCCTCTTCCGGGTTAGGCTTATACAGCGACCCGCAGTTCACCTCAACACCACTTTCGTTCCGCACAACCCACGGGCGCTTGGAGACGCGGTGCGCACGCGGCTTGCGCTCTTCCACGCAGCTCGTGTCGCGGTCCATGCTCTTGTCGTCGAGTGGAATTCGGGTCGCCGGGTGAATATATAACCCTCTTCTGAAATTTACCACGTACACGTCGACACGTCATAATATCTATTTCGGGAAAAAATAAAATGTCTGAAACAGGTGTATTTCCTCTGATGAATTCCATCGCTACTTTTGTCGTTGTTGTGCTCCTCAACTACCTCTTTGCAGCCCCGGCGTTGGCAAACCTCCTCTTCGGCGACGCGTCGGCCAACCGCGAACTCATATGGGCGTTAGGGTCGATCAACGCCGTTTGGGCGGGCGTCGTCAGCTTTTTTGCAGAGGGACAAAATGATGCAAATCAAACTCCTGTCTTCGAGGCTATCAATACTCTCCTGTCCTTCCTCTCCGATTTCTTGGCTATCGATACTTTCCCGTTCTTCCTCTCCGGGTTCTATCTGTCGCACTACCTTCGGTCACCTTTCTTGCTCATCATCCTCACTTGCTTCCTCCCTCCGATCTTTTCGGAATGCACCGTCAACCTCATACAGACAGTGTTCTTCACTGTTGTGTTCTTCGTCGTTACAATCGTCGCGCATGCGCAACAAGACGACGACATACCAATCTACGCCATGCCGTGGGACAGGTTCCAGGTACTTTGTTTCTTGATTGTCCAAGGGCTTCTCCCATTCTACTCGCACCACAAGGTCCTTGTCCTAGTAGAACATTCCGGCAGCAAACCACTTAGAGCTGCTACGCACGCAGCCGCTGTGTTCTTTGCCGTGACAGTCTGGGCACAATTCGGACTCCCAAGCTCTATTCGCTACGACTCTAACCCCTACTTTCTGCTTCCCGCCTTCCTCGCAATCTGGAACCTTCTCTCCTTTTCCCACGATTCCGAAAAAGAATCGACCTCTTCGTTTTCCCTGGAGAAATTTTTGCTCTGCGCCACATCTGCAAGTGCTGCGGGTGCCCTGCTCCCTAGCTGCGTAGGGTGGGAGCTGCTTGTTGTGCCAATCCTCTGGTTCGGTTTGACGAAAACATACTTGTCAAAAATTGATCCTTGAAAGTTGACTTTTCAATGTTGACTTTTGATGAATCGTTGCGTTTTGAGGTTTAGGGATTTTTCCCGGAAGCACTAAGAGGAATCAATTAATTAATTAATTAAATTAAATAAAAAAATAGATCTGTGTTTATTTGTATGTAAAAGTATATAAGTGTGGATGAGTAAAAAAATGAGTAAAAGTATATAAGTCAAAGTGACTAAAAACACAGACTAGGGGGAATCTCAAAATCCACTAAGAGGAATGAAACAATTAATTAATTAATTAATTAATTCAATTAAATGGAAGAATGAATAAGTGTATTATTATGTATGTTATTATGTATATATCTATTTAATAAAATCCATGTTATTTTGCCTTATCTTTGTGGGTTTATACTCTGACTAAGACTTATATACTTTTTTACACAAATAAACACACATTGATTTTTTTATTTAATTTAATTAATTAATTAATTGATTCCTCTTAGTGGGTTTTGAAATCTCCCCTAGTCCGTGTTTTTAGTCACTTTTACTTATATACTTTTACTCATTCTTTTACTCATCTACACTTATATACTTTTTTACACAAATACACACAGATCTATTTTTTCATTTAATTTAATTAATTAATTAATTGATTCCTCTTAGTGCTTCCGGGAAAAATCCCCAAACCTCAAAACGCAACGATTCATCAAAAGTCAACATTGAAAAGTCAACTTTATGTGTCTGACACGTCATTTGGGCCATTCACACCCAACACAGATAGGAATGAGCTGCACAATCTCTGCGCCCGCGCGCTCCCAGCTGTGAAAGGCCTCGAGGTGTTTCAGGAACGTCTCATCGAAGCGAGTGGTGTATGGTAGCGTCTCTGGTTTGACCTCGTTGCCGGTAACGGGGTCGTAATAGAAGACGTGCTCTGAGGCCTGTTGTTGCTTTATGTTCAGGCGCGTACTTGTATTCTGCGCCTCGAATCGCTCCTTCTCGCTGGCCACGACGCCGCTTGGGAACGTGCCGCTCACAGACTGGTCTCCGAACCCTGCGCCAAAGTTGCTGTGGAGTGGAGAGGAGAACTGCTGCGGCCCCTGGAAGATCCAGATTCCCTCCGCGGGCTCCTGTATGCATACAACGCCGTTGCGTGCGGCGGTCGTGTCGCAGCACTCGTTGTAGAGTCCCACCTTGCCGTTTTCAAGGTCTACAATGTCGTGCGAAAAGCAGTTGGTCGTGGCGATCGGGATTTTGCGGTTCTCGTCGTGCGCGTTCACATCGATCTCACTCTCCACGGTAAGCTCTAGCGCCTTAGCGATCTCGTCGTTGAAGCGGAGACGCGTGCGTGTGCTCGTGCGCTTGAGCCACCACGCCTCCTCGCAGGTGGCGAGCTCGCTCACTGTCGCAGAGCCGAGCAAGTCGATGTAGAGGTTGTGGAACTGCTGCGCACCAGCTCGGCAACCACCTGTGGTGGAAATGAAGAGCTTGTGCTCCCTCAGGCCCGTGTCGCGGTTGCGCACGTGCGCGTGGTACAGACCGAACTGCTGTGGGACGTCGCACGGCCACTCCTTGGCGTCGCGGAAGCGCTTCATTGCGGAGAGGTGTCCGGTGTGGAGGGCCTCGAAGCGGCGCTCGCTGATCGCGATGCGTTCTTCTACAGAGAGATCCTCGTTGTCCTCCTCCGGCTCCTGTAACGCCTCCGGGATGCACGAGAAGTTTGGCGCCTCGTTCTGGGATGCGGTAACTTTGCGGATGACATGCAGGAGTTTCTTCTTACACTCTGAGAAATTTTGGAGGAGCTGAAATGCCTTGGGGTGGATCGAGTTGTGCATTGGGAGAACCTCGCATATCGTGGTGCCAAAAAACATCTCGCGGTTCACCGGAAAGTTCGCAGTCCCGGTCTCGGGGTCGACTGCGAAACGGAATCCGCGCAAGTTGCCCTGCGCGTCAACGTGATGGTTCGGCATGACCTGGATCGTCGTTCCCTCGTCGCGCTTCAGAGAGGCCAGAAACGTCTCGCGCTCGTCGTTGAGGAGCGGATAGAACGCCGCGTGGAGTAAGAGGCGCGCTTCTTGTGACCGCTTCTCATCCAGCTTTGTGTACGCATCGTGCACGAGCTCCTCGTCTGAAGAGGGGTATGTCGTACTGGAATCGTCGCTCATTATTTGCCCGGGCTGGGGCAAGTGCGTGTGCCGGGTAATATAGGCATGTGTGAGACAAGTTTTGCTTTTACTTATTCAAACCGTGCCTCCAGTACTCTATCTTTTCCTGCCACGTTGGCTGATTTTTCTTTCCTCCCATGTCCCACACCTCCTCAAACATTTTGTAGTAGGCGTCTCTCATCACAAAATACTGCTTGAGAAGTGTTTGTAGGAAAGGATATACCACTCTGAAAACAATGTTTTCACAAAACGTCTCTGCCTTGGGAACAATGGCGTGCAGTAGTGAGGAATATTCCAAAACGTCTTCGACATTGGCTTCAAAATAGATCGTTCGAAGATTGTCCTCCCAGTTTCCCCCAGAATAACACCTCCGCAGTTTCTCTTGGAACCAGCATGGGAGTTTCTCGGGCATCAGAAACCACCTTCTTTCATGTCCATCGACCCAGTGACTTTCAAACAGGTCACAAATCGTATCCTCGAAATCTTCCATATGAGGTAGTTCACGGTGGATTCCCACACCATGCAAAGAGGTAAAGACCGCTTGTAAGAATCTCTCTGCTCTCCTCCGGACCTCTTCCCAGAAATGGTCCGTATCTTTGCTGCTCATGTCCATGTCATGGAGTCTCTCGAGTGACACCTTGTACAGCAGATCCCCCACAGCGTGCAGAAGGTTGACAATCTCGCAAATCCGGTTGAATTTGCGATTCGCCTGTTGGACGCTCAGCACGTCCAGAAATTGATGTGTAGTGTCCACAAAGAAGGATGGAAGGCCGATTGATGCAACCGGGTTTCCCAAGTGCAACGTGCTCCCAGTCGCCCAATTCTGGGCAAAGCCTTTGCTTCCAGTGACCACAGATGCCAAAGCCCGGTTAAAGCTCTTCTTGTATGAAGAGTTCTCCACGTCCCCCCCTCCCAGCTTGTAAAACGCACGAAGAGATTGTTCCTGGAGTGTCAGGTGCTGCTTAAAACCTTGGAGCTTGTATTCCGCATAGATACCCATGAATTTTATGCCATCGCCTCCAAAAAGCCACGGAGAAAGCATAAAGAGCGGACGCCAAGCCCTCCAGACGCCCACTTCATAGATCTGCCTTGCAAGAAACTCCACGGTGTCACCCCATGTCAAAAAAACGCCCCTGCACTTGATGCGGTTGCACTCGAAATGCGACCGATTGCAAACACGCCCCTGGAAGCTGAGTACATCGTTCACCCAGTCCGTGATGCTGTCGCCGTCTGTCAGCTGCGAAAATTTTCCAGTGTCCTGTGAAATGCCAAGGTCCGCAAGCTCCACCCCTAATTGCCACATGATAACCCGCGACGTGTTTCCGCAGGGACCTTCCGCTGTCAAAAGGCTCTTCTTCGGGAGGGGAAATTCCCCAAACGACCCAGGAAACTTTTGCCCTGACTCGTAAAACTTCCGCGTGCCACAAAGAAGCCACTGATACGCCTCAAGGATGCTCTGCCACTCCTCTGGCCTGAACGGGCGCATCAAACGATGCTTCCAAAGCTCGTCGTAATCTCCTGGTACCAGATCGATTTCCCGAATCTGCTCCTTGGTGTTCGCAATATCCGGGCAGTGTTCTTGCAAGAACTCCCGGATTCTCTCCTTGTCTCCCTCAAACGCATCGCGCACCAGCGTGCAGAAGCTGTCGTACACTCCGTTCCCAAAGACGAACTCAAATGGAGTTGCTTCAAACTCCTTGGTTACTTTAGGATCCAGGCCGGTTCTTCGCAGAAATAGTAGAGCCGGTTTCACAACCTTTTCGTAGGCCGCATTCTCCCCTCCAAAAAGCATCGCGTACAAACGCTTCACGCTCCCATCCTTCTCAAGGAGACGTACGGAGTTTTTGCGTTTGCGTTTCCCTAAGCCGCTGCTCTCTTCCAAAGGTCTGCGCCATACAGATTGCACGTTGCTACGGCCATGGGCTTTCTTAAAAACCATGCCAGGCGTGCTGGGGGTCATCCGGTGTGAATGAAAACTCGCACACGCTACTGCAAGAATGCTTTAAAGACGGTTTTACCCAAAATAGAGTTGAGTAAACTTTTTACCCAAAATAGAGTTCAGTAAATTTTTCACTCAAAATAGTGACGTCATAACTAAAACAAGTTAAGTTGATTCTTTCAAAAGTTATCTTTTTTTACTGAAAGTTGTTTCAAACACGCTCTGGGGGTTCTACGCTACCTCTCACACCACCCCCTTCGCACACGGATGCAGCAGTCGCGCCTGCGGTTCGGACAATCCTCCACTCCAGCCCCTCTACCGGAGAAAGGCAAAGGCACTGCACAAACCAAAACCGTCACCGAGTTTCTCTTTGCAAGCGACGCAGATCTCTCCGCGGAGCAAAAGGCCAAGCGCGACGCCGCCGTCCGCTCGACCGTCTACTACGACGCAGCCTCCAACGCGCACAGCTTCGTTCAATACCACGCGTCCCCGCTCGCGGATGGCCGCTGGGTTGTCAAGCGGGGAGAGGGGCGGGAGGTTACAAATTAAGATTGTGAAATAGGAGCAATTGTAATGTTCTGAGCGTCTTGTAGATAAGTGCGTATTGATGTATTATCTTTGTTTAGTGTGTCTTGCAAGAACATCACGTAATGAATGAAAAAAATCAATTCTTTCCGGTGATGAATTCTCTCATAATCTTGGTCTTTTCCATTGTTTTCTTGTAAAGCCTGAAGATTATGTTTTATTTGATTCTCTCGTTGTTCAAGTGCATTGGTGTTCTGAAAAAGTCCTCTCATTGAAACATGTTCGTCTTCATTCGTCGATTCATTTTTCTTCGTCAAAAATTTTATTTTTAAACGTTCAGAACGTGTTTTAATAAATCCAACCAAATTTGGAAAAAATTGTGACAATATGGGATCTTCAAAATTCAAAAAATCTCGGCAGAATTGCTGGATCGCTTCATGTTTTCTTTGTAGTACTTGCAATCGATGAGTTTGTCTGATAATTCCTCTTTCATCTGTTGCTTTCCCTTGCATCTCATGTTTTGTAGCAACAAACCCATGATATAGGTGGTTCATAACTGTTTCTAGAAAATTAATGTTTTCATCAATATTGAATGTACTATTTGAATTGTTGTGGTTGAACTCTTCCAAGAAGTATTCATACCATGAATTCACCATGTTATCGATATCATTATTTAATTCGTTATTTGATAATTCGTCTTTACGAAAAAATCCATGATTCCATTGATTCAACAAATAAGCTTTAATGGTTTGTAAACCCATTTTGGTTTCATGCGAAACCGTGGGAACAGAATCTCCATAAACAAATACATTTGCGTTTTGAATCCTGACCTCTTCTTTTTCAACGCCAACGTTTTCGTTCTCATTTCGCTTTCTCAAGTAAAGTAAATTAAGAATTCGAGGGTCGCGGTAAATATCAACAACAGCTTGAAGAAAAATCAAAAAATCGTTTAATGTAAGAGGTCTTGTTATACGTTGTGTGTTGGCGTTTTGATAGTTCATCAAATCATAATTCGCAGATGGTTCAACAAACAAATTATTCACTTCAAAAGCATTAAATGTTCCTTGAGAAACACATTTGATAAATCGTTGGATTATTGTAATTGTGTGATGAGCCTTTAGGTAGAAAACTTGAACGTTGTCTTCAGGTCTTTTTGTTTCAAAGTTGAGATATGGTGTGTAAGACAGGGCATACTGTTGATCTTCGAAGTCGATTGTTTCACGGAATTCCCAAATGTCTTTGGGAAGATTTTTAGTAAGCTTTGTATTGTTTTCGTAGTTTTTAACTCTTGTAGACGGTCGAACGACTTTGGTATTATTAAAAGTACTTAACTGAATAGGAACTGCTACACTGTGTGCACAATTTGTTCCCATTCCATGAAACTTTGTTGACAAAAGAGGATCCATATCGCATCCCAATATAGACTCAAACGTGTTGCTCGACTCTGCTTCTGATTGCAATTCTGGTTTGGATAGATATACATAAAAAATGTGATCCACTATTTTATTCATAGATGCCACCTGCAAACGGTAGGTTTTCACAAAGTTTAATAGATAAATCAATTTATATTTTTCATTTGAGTCCATGCTCAAAATGAAAGTAGTAAATGATTTATCAGCTTCAATTCGCTGCATTTTCAAACTTACTTTTGATTCTTCTTGTGTGTGAACGTTATCCAAAAATACCACGGTGTTACTCAAATTGTTCTCTTCAAACTTCTCAAAGCCAACATCCCAATGCTTTCCAATTATTGCTGCGCGATCATCAGCCCTGTTTTCATCACACAAATATGCAAACTTTAAAGTATCTGCAGCGTCTCGCAAATTTCCTTGCACTTGTTTCAGATCCTGCGTTGTTGATGCACGCTTGATATATTCCCAAAATCGTTTCCTGTTATCCTCTGAAATGTTCCATTTTTTAATTACATTGACAAAATTATCATAGCGCTCCGCTTGAAACTGTAACCATTCTTGCAAAACAGCGTTGTCTCTAAAAAATGCTGAAATGTAATGTAACATGTGAGGAAATGGCAAAGATTTTAAATGAGGTTCCAAAATGGCACAGAGTAATGTTGACTTATCAACATCGTCATCTACAGAAATGTGAGGAAATCTTGCAGCACGTTGTTTCGCCGAGTTTTTGGGTGGTGGAGCTCGTTCATATTTACGAGCAGCATTATTGTACCTTGTGAATACATCTTTATAATGTTTGTTGAATTTTAACAATGTTATATTGAACAAGTTGAAAGCCTCCACATACGATATTTTAACCATGTCCATGTCTGTATTCACCAATTTGCATTCTATTATTTTGTCGTTTGACAATAAATGCAGTTCGCGAAAAATATGCATCATTATTCTAGTCAATCTGTTGATCTTTTGACGCATTACATCATCCGTATTATAAGAAAAAAGTTTAAATTGTTTTGCACTTTGCTTTTTAACCTTTTGCAACGCGTCTCTGATATTGTTTTCTAGTTCTGAAAGGTCTTTATATTCATTTGGTTCGTTTACGATAGTGAGATAGTAATTATACACCTTCATCAACTCATTTTGAATACTCTTTCTTTCTTCAAGTGTCATTGAAGCTGTATGAAAACTGTCATCAATGAAGTTGTCAAAAATCTGCATCGTTTTAGTTGAGACAGTTTCAAAAATAAAAACATAAAAATTCTGTGCAATATGAATCTTTCGATCCTTTATTGTTACAAATAGGTTATTTAATCTGTGCCACCAGAGCTTGTTCCATAAATCGGTATTTCTTCCCAAAGCACCATACTTTTGTTTGAAATTTAAATATTGATCAAAAATATTATAACCTTCAAGTGTACTTAAAAGCCGTGCATTTTCGTACTCTTTAGTGAAAAGATAGTCATCCGCATAGAACGTGTTGATTGTTGTATCTAATGTGTGAGAAGTTTCTTCGTCTTCTACTATTCCTTTTGAATATTCTTCGTTCTTTGCACGAGACAAAAAAATTCGAGTCTGCATTTTTACATTTTCTTCTTTTATCATCCATAAAGTAACATCAACACTCTTTTCATTTTCTGACAGATTTAATTCTTTTAGCAATTGAGGTAAGTTGTCCAATAATTTCTTTCGGTATGTTTTGACACTTTCAAGCCAAATCGTTTCTCCTGTTCCATCTTGGAAATTTTTACTTATGTTTTGAAAGCATCCTGCAAACCATTGTCTGAATTGCATTGTTTTATCATCATTGTATACGAGAACTCGGAATTGTGGTAACTTGCCTCGAAAGTATATACAAATTTGCATATGTTCCAGCCGCTCCAATCGTCCAGGAATGGCATCCAAATCTACAACAAACATTTTGTCGGCTTCTGGGATCCATGCTGTAAGATAATTCAAATATTTTGTAGTGTCAGAGTCTGGAGATATTCCATTGAAGAGAAACATTGTTGCAAACTTAAAAACAGTTTCTTGATGATCAAAATTTAATGTGCGCAATTTAATTGTCTTGTCATAGTTTATTGAATCTGGTACTTGAATAACATGATCCATATTTTTCTCGCCTTTTTCATTATCTTTTAAAGAACTAAGTTTTGGTGAAATCTTGAAGATGGACCGGAACTCATCCGCGAACCCACGGCCCTCCATCAGCGCCCTTTCGAGGTTTGGCAGAAACTCAGACATACGAAAGGGGTTTTTCAAGGAAGCGACCGTGTCTGGGTGCGTGGTCGCCCGAGTCCTTATATATGGAATGATTTCCGTGCCGCTTCGTTTGTTGTTTTTTCGGATTTTTCTTGTTCTTTTGCGACGGAGAGTGGGTGGGCGGGAGGGGGCGCGGGGTGTGGAGCGTAAGCCGGGGGTTGGATGCTGTCCGGTATTTAAAGGGGCGCTAGATTGGGTGTGTCAGGAGGAGGAGGAGGTCGCAGCGTTTCGCAGCAGCTTTCGCAGCATAGTTTCCCCTTCTCACCTTGAATTGGCTTGACTTGAATCACTTGACTGTTTTGATTGGATTGTCTGCATTGATCTGTTGAGGTAGAAAACCCATTAAGAGAGATACTAAACACGAATTAGTTAAGGAGTTGCAAGACCAGACATCTGCACTGACATTGGGCATGTGCTCTGACGCCCCCACCAGGTTCGTCGCCGTCGATTTTTCCAAATCCGAGCCCAGTGGCGTGTTGCACACGCCGCGTGGGCGTCCCGGGGTCGCTCCCCGGGCGGGTTTTGCTGAGGCTAAAACGACGATGAAGTGCGACGGGCGTGGTGGTGTGGGGTGCCGCGCAGCAAAGCGCATCCATGGTTGTGCGGCGTGTCCGGCGGCCGAGTGGGCGCGGGGTGCAGTCGATGGAGCGGCGGTGGCACGCGGACGCGTGCATGGGGTTCCTGCAGCACCGCGGGATGCTGCAGCTGCAGCGGTTCTGGGCTGGGGCTGCCGCGCAGCCGCTGCTTCCGTTTGTGCCGCCACCGATGATTGACACGGCACCTGGGCGGCGCGACATGGACAAGGTCATTGCGCTGCACGACTCGCTGAACTTCCCTGACGACGGGGTGCTGCAGCCTGTGCCGTACGCGGGGTACAAGGACTACAGGCCGCGGCGGTTCAAGCGCGCGGACCACTGCTTTGTGTGCGAGGAGTTCTTCGGGGCCTTTGACGACCCTGCGCGGTTTGCGCAGCGTGCTGTGGGGGATGGGGAGGCAGCGGGCGCGGCGGGCACGGCCGTGTAAACAAAGCGCAAAGAGGGTCGTGTGAAGCGCAGGATTGAAAGTAGGTGTACTCAGAATGAGCCCTGCATCTGCGCGTGCACCCACGAGCGGAGCCACATCGCGCAGAGAACAGAAAGCGCGAGCTTGAAGGAGAGGAAGCAGATGAGAAAGAAGTTCCGGAAAAAGAGATGCACGGCAAAGAGCGAGAGCGTGAGCGGGAGCAGAACCATGAGAACCAGCTGGAAATTGTCCTCGTGCGCTAGCAAATCCCTGTGCTCCACCGGCGGCGAGAGGATTGTGTAGCAAGTCTCTGTGACGCGGGACAGCAGCGCTTGCCCCGCGGGTGTTATGGTTGCAGCCGAGGGACCGCTCCAGAGAGAGCGAACAAGGTCATAGAAGCCCTCAAGTGAGACAAAAGAGAGCACACCGTGCGCTGCGTTAGTGCCCATAATCGTCACACCCCCCCCGTGCCAGCCGCCCCGCGCTAATATGGACCCAACCGCGGTATTTTCACAAATTACCACCGCTGCCCTATAAAACAGCGCGCAAAGAGGCCCACCGAGTCGCGCTCAAGTTCACCCGCCGCACGCTCTCATGATCTCCATGTTCATCCTCATCATGCTCTTCTACTGGTGCGCTGTAGCGTTCGCGTTCTACGGCCAGACAAAGAAGCCGCTGGAGAACACCGCCGTAAATGCCAACGAAAAGAAAGAGGGTGGAAAATCAGATTAAAGTATATATGAGGTCTGCAAAGACAGAAATCGTGAAACGAGATGGGGGATCAGGCTTCTGCAGATAATAATATAAACAAGTATTTATTTGATCTGAACCCAAAAGGACCCTGTTTTCACAATAATGCAAGTCGTTACTACAAAGAAGATTTTTTACATTTTCAAACAACTAAACTAACCAAGTTTAACCAAGTGGGAGAATACGAACAATTTAATGAAACTGATTTTTGTTTTGTAAAAGAGGCATTTATTAATGAATTAGGAAATATTCTTGAAAGAATTTCAAATAATAATTTTGAAAAAAAACATACGCTATTTTATCACAACTTAATACCAGACGGACCTTTCATTAAGTGCTATTTTCATGATAATTTTGTATTTCAGCAATTTGGAGTATTTGAACTTAAACAGTTTGCAAGAAACATTTTGAATTTTGTAATTAATGTATCTAGTAACGACGAAGAAACACGAAACTTCATTGAAACAATGCGAAAGGAACTTTTAGACGTCAAAGACACCGAAAAGGAAAATGATAAATTTTTTGAATATGATGGCGGTCTAGCAAGTGAATTGGTTTCTTTTATTGGTTATTTGTTTTTGTTTATGTCGCGATTGGAATATACTTATTGTTTTTTCATTTACAAAGGTGATGTGGACGTGTCAAAATATTCAACATTAGAAGAATATTCTATATTTCAATATTTATTTAAAGAATTTTACAGCATAAAAATGATTAAAAGATTAAGTATTTTTTTTATCAAAAATGTTTCATCAAAAAAAGTAATTGAAAAAGAATATTTTCAAAATCTAATATGCAATATTTTTTATGAGAAGGTGACATGGCACTTTCATTTTGAGATGATTATTCAAAAGATGTTTGACAATAAAAACATACAAACATGGCATTTGTTAGATTCTTTACACGTGTTTTTCTGTTACGTCTCAGCTTCATATTGTTGTACAAGCTCAAGTTTGGTACCTCAATTTAAATCATTTCTTGAAAAATTCTCACTCATTCAAGACATACATTGCAATTGTATTTCTAAAGAAATGCAACATGAATTCTTGAAAGATATAAACGAAACGTTGAAAAATAAAACTGCTGGTATGTTAATGAATAGTGAATTTTTGAGACAGAACATTCAATCATTTTTAGATCTCCAAAAAATTTGTATTACAAAAAATCTTGAAAATGAATCAATCGACTTTCGTTATTTGTTTGCGCAGTTTATCGAGAAAAAAGCAGCAAACCACCCAAACAAACAAAAAATTATTAATTTAATTTTATATCATAATTATCATTTTAACTTTGAAATGTCTGAAAAGGAACAAATATTCACTTTTCAAAGAATATGCGACATATTGTTCAAAACAGAAAAACCAAAAACTGATTCGGAGATTTTTGTTTTTCAAAATATAATTGAAAACATTGTAATACAAAAATTTCAGTTTGCAATAATAGAAAGTTTTTTCATGTTGAGAGGTATCGAATCTAATAAGTATCTTTTTACGTATTTAAAATTTGACGATGTTGGAAATAATTTTAATTTGAAGAAAGAAAGTTTAACTCAAATGAGAAATTTTTATGATATGGAGATAAAACCTAATAAGGATTTCTTACAACCAGAATTAAAACAAGAAATTAACATTATTGAAAAAATATTATATCTTGAAAGAAATATTTTGGATGTTTTCTTTTTGAACAACAAAATTAATGTTGCGCTTAAAGAACAACAACAAAAACAACAAGATATTGATTATAATTTCCGACAAATTGAAAAAATAAAAGAATCTTCAAGACATATTTCACAAAATCGTATGACAGTCCTAATGAAAGATTACCAAAATTTTTTAAACAATAATAATCAAGAATTTTTGTGTAGCAAATCACAAACCCCTTCAGGATGGATCAAGGAGATTTCAGAATTTATTGAAAATGACAATGAATGTTTGTATCAATTGGGTGAAAATATTAATTCACAACGTGAATTGATCAACGAAAACACAAATGCTGAAAGCTTTTCATCTTATGAAAAGCGTTTTCTTGAAAAACTTGATGAATATTTGACAATTATCAAAATTAAAGAAGAAAATTTGTTTGAATTCAATAAAAAAATTGGAGTTGTCGTTTTCAACATTATTACTTTGTTATCACTCATTGAACTTCAAATCTATGAAAGCGATTTTGAGCTAACTCATTTCCAATATCAAAAAATTTCATCAGTCAAAAAGTATAATTATGCATTCAATACTGAAGAACACATGCAAATACATACTAAACTTAAATCATATAAAAAAGCAATTTCATCAAATTATTTGTCTTCGTTACAAGAAAGCAATAGTAATTTTGACTCTTTTATTTCTTCATTTTGTTCAAAAATGAAATTCAATGTCGATAATTTTAAAAGTGAACACTTTATGGAAGATATACTGGAACAAATTTTTTGGGATTTTTATGAAACGAATTCGTCTTCCGTATTGTTTTTCACCTATCCATTTTTGTTGAAAAGTAATTTATTGACTATTTTTTTACCCTTTTTGCAGTTAAATTTTGAAAAAATTAAAGACAAAAAAGACATTCTAGATTTTGTGAAGAGTTTTCCTGAGTCTTTTTCCCTTCAAGAAAACTTTTGTATCTTATTGTCAGGAATTCCTCTATCAAAAGATGAGCTTCGTGAGCGGCGCTGCCTTAAAGATTCGTACGAACTCATATGGGGTCCGTCGGACACTGGAAGCACCGCATCAACGACGGCGGCACCAGAAACGGCTGCTGTTTCGGTTTCAGTCAAAGCATCGAGTGATAGGGTTAAGAATAGTGCACTGGCATTGGAGGGTGCGTACAATGCGCTTGGCACGGTGCAATCGCAGCTCATCAACGCATACAACAAGAACAAGGCTGTGGCGGATGACGAGGACGAGATGATGGAGTTGCACTTGCATTATGCGAGGGACAGCAAGGGGCTTTCGGACATGCCGCGGTACTGGGAGACGTATCTGAGCACGCGGCGCGAGTTTTCGGATTTCGATCACCTCCCGCGGAACGACAAGGAGTTTCTGAAGTCGAGGTTGTTTACGCGTTATCGCGCGTCTCTTCATACGGAGCGGGAGAACCTAGTGCGGGATCTTCTGCAGACGAAAGAGAAGTTTGAGGATTACTTTCCGGGGATGCATGTTACAAGGGCGTTGCATGAGCAGCAGAAGCATTTGAAGCAGCAGCTTCTCTCGCTGAAGCAAAACGGGTTCGAAGAGGCGTTTGAGGTAGAGACATTGCAAGGAGTACGGTTAAGTCTTTCAGAGGAGTTGTCGAAGTCACAAATTACAGTGCTACAGAGTTTGGCGAAGGAGGAGTTTCACAGCTGTTCTACGACGGATCTGGTGAGTGTGATTGGGCACAACGAGGAACTGAGGAACATAATGTTTCACACGTTCCCGACGAACGCGCCGTTGCCTCTGAGAAGAGGAGCGTGAAGCTGTGTGGGGTGAAGAGGGGGTTGGTAGGGCTAGCATAAAAAAAGTATTTTACAAATAAACAAAATGAAACTAGCTCAGTTTGGGCCCCTCACCCGCTTTTTCCCTCTCTCCCCTACTCTTCCTTGTCCATGTCCAGCCTTGCGAGGATGAACTTTTTGCCCATCACTTGGCGAATCATGTTATTCCCTTCCTGTGGAATCGCATGAGGTATGAAGGGTTGCTGCGCGAGCGAGTCTTCGACGCGGAAGCAGAGGCGGAGGATGAGCGTGAGGACGACGCCAAACACGACTCCGGCGATGATAATTCCGAGGGGCGGTGGGGGGTGTAGTGGTGGGGCGGGGACGCGCACGAGGATGTCTGTGCGGGCAATGTTTTCGAGGTATGTGGACGCGACGCTGTCGGCCTGAGCCTCCTGGGCCGCGAGCTCAAGTGCGCGGTGCTCGACGACGTGGCGCTGCCTTCCGAGCTCGAGGAAGAGCTTGTCGGCCTCACCGGCAGTGGCAAAGTAGATGTGGAAGCTGAGGCGCGTGGTGTCGTGGTACGGGAACGAGCGCACGTGGTCGAGGTAGACGGCGTTGTACGGGATGCTGAAGGTCTCGTAGAGAGAGACTTTGAGGCTGCGCGTGAGCGCCTCGATCTCGCGGTACGTGAGCGTCTTCTCCGGGAACCATAGGTCGAAGACGACCCAGTGCTCGCTCGAGAGCGGGGGGATGGGCGGGTACGGGACGCCCTCCTGGTTTGCGAGCGTGAGCGCGGTGCGGAACTCGACGAACCCGAGCGCGGTGAGGCGCTTGAGCGCGTTTGCGAGGTCGACGCGCTTCTCCTGCCACACGACGCGCAGGTCGTGCGCGTAGAGGTAGACGGGCGCGGAGCGGTACGGCTCGCGGGAGTCCGGGTACAGCCAGACGCGGAGTTCGCTGTGCGTGAGCGAGACCGCCGCGATCTGCGCGATCACGCGGTCCATGTTCACGCCGAGCAGCCGCGCGGTCGCGAAGCGCGTGTAGTCCTCGAGGAGCGAGATGTTCTGGTTGATCTGGAGGGTCTCGAGTGGCAGGAACGCGCTGAAGTACACAAACGGTGGGTGCAGGTGCGCGACCGAGTAGTCGACGCTCGTCGGGATGAAGTGTTCGAAGAGCTCAGAGGCGAGCTGGAGACACTCGACCGGTGAGTGGTTCGCGGTATCGTCGCCGCACTCCTCGAGCGTCACGTTGATGATCGCGCCCCACTCGTCGAGCGAATACACGTACCCCGCGCAGGTCTCTGCGATCGCAGTTGCTTCCGAGAGCGTGAGGTTTCTCGGATTCGACGCAATCTCGTGGAAGAGGCACTGCAGTTGCGCCTCGTACAGGTACCCCGAGCTAAAGTCGGCGAGGTGGAAGATGGTCGAGATGTTCACGCCGTTCCGCGTCACCCCGTCCGAATAGCCGAGCAGCCGGCGCTGTGGGTGCGCGTCGTGCAGCGTCCCCTCGTCGAAAAAGGTATACGGCTCCTCGCGGTGGAAAGACGCCCCAAGGCGGTGCGAGATCGCGTACAGCCCGAGCTTCGCGTTGCGCAGGAACAGCGGGAGCGCCACGTCGGACCGCCGCCACGCGTGGATCGTTGCGTATTGCCAGCGCGCGCCGCGCGTCCGCGTAAGCGAGAGCATGTTCTTGCGCGGCTGCACGCCGGGGATCGTGAACGAGACCGCCCCGGACTCGCCCTTCTCCTCCGCGACCAGGTCGTGCGAGAGCAACGTGCGCCGCGTGTGGTCCACCGCGAGCAGCCGGCGGCGCTGCACCGTGCCCTGGGCATCCCGGATCGAGATTAAAAACGTGATGATTGCCTTGTCCGCAAGCGTAAACGGGTCGAGATCAGCGTTTGACTGACTGAGCGTTATCCAGCGGAAGCCGGGGTCAAAGTACGCGCACACGAGGGTTCCCTCGTCCGGAGATGGTGAAAGTTTGTTGCATGTTCTTCGGTAGTAATTGTTGACACTGATATCATCATCCACGCCTTTATTCGAACCGAAATTGACGATGTTGTTTTCGATAAAATTCTCTGCTTTTGTGTCTTCAGTTGGCTGTTCCTGCGCATCTACGGAAGTCATTACATAAATGCTGTTCTTCGCAATCTCCTGCACATCGCCATTCACAACAGCCCGGCGGTAAAAACATGATTTGTCTGCCTCGGAGAGCTTGTTTTGAACGTTCAAGGTGACGCGCTCGTTACACGGCAGCCCCGAGCTCTCAGTTCCAAACTTGGGCGTCATTTGGTAGTACGAGTCGTCACTCACAGTGACTGGCGCTACATCAAACGCGTTCCCGCTCGCAACAAGCCCGCGCACACGGTCAAAACGCTCCTCCGCCCCGTCCGCGGCGGACAGGAAGTTGAAGATGATGCAGTCGTCGATCCGTATCTGGTTCCCTGTGTCTTTCAGCCCGTCCACACCGTCAAAGATCACCGCAATCGCCGCTTGCGCATAGCTCGCAGCCTGCACCCGCGTCGTCGCTGGCTGCAGCGTCGCCGTCGTCGTGAAGCTAAAGTTCCCTACGGCCACGTCCGAGAAATCGCTCCCTTCCGTGCTCTCCAGAAACACCTGCAGACCCCCGGAAACCTTCGCGTCGATCCCGACCAGCGAGTCCCTCCCGTCGTCCTCAAAGCTTGCCACCACGCGCTCTACAAATGCCGGTTGGCCGTGCCGGTACACTGAGTACACCTCATCCGACGACAAGATTTTATCATACACCCGGATATCATCAAGGACGCCTGTAAAAGACCTATCGTTGAGTCCATCGCTTCCAATTAGGAGTTTGGAGAATCTTGTCAAAGCAAGTGTTTCCTCGCTCTCTGTGCTTTGGAATGTCCCATTCAAGTAAAATGTATACGTGCTGTCATTATAGTTCACTGTCACGGCAATGTGATGCCACGCGTCAAGCTGAAGCGGTGATCCCATTGCAACAAAAAATTGCTGATTTTGATTATTTTC
>Ga0222719_10002096_pt1 | contig 18573 bp, 13 predicted proteins | sample C33_34DmetaG_FD_165039 | JGI IMG/M metagenome (GOLD analysis project Ga0222719, IMG submission 165039) | Estuarine water microbial communities from San Francisco Bay, California, United States - C33_34D | ecosystem: Environmental > Aquatic > Marine > Unclassified | place: USA: California... | reverse complement strand
GCAAGACTTTTACGGCAATCTGCTGCATTTCATTGGGCGTTAATATGTACGGATTGTTATCAAGATCTGCCTCCTCTTCTACGCGTACCGGAGGAATGAATGCTGCATCGTCTTCTTCCTTGTTGTTAATAACAGGCAGATTAAATGAATAACCATCTCCAGACTGGCTAACGGCGTACGAAAACTGACCGTTTGCTTCATCTTCGTCATGACTTTCTTCGTAACTTTCACTACTCTTTCGTCCAAAGCTATCGGATTGCTCTGCAATGTTACTTGTTCCTTTGGCTGTTTTAGCCATTGTCTGGAACGTCGGGTTGTCCGTTAGAGACCGTTTGAGTTGGGTTGACGTTTCTTCTTGTTGGGCCTCTTGAATCTTTCGTAGTTGCTGTTCGGCCTGATTTTGCAAGTACAAACGTCGCCGTCTACTCCTTTGCCGCTCAACCCATGCCAAACCCTGAGCCATGATGCCAACGGACATGTCGTCGGTGTGAATAGGTGACGCAGGAGCATTTCCACTGGAACTAGATACCCCCTGCGACGAGACTCCAGAAACGTTGCTACGGTCGGCTCGTCCTGACGGATAAGCTGCACCCGGGTTTCGAGACTCTGACTCTGAAGACGTCCTTTCCCTGTAGCTTTCTTTGGCCTCGTACCCATCGATTCCGGGAAGAGGGGGCACTGAGGCTTGCTCGACAAGATGGCCGCCACCCACGACTTTCCGGTGCTGTCGTTGACGAGGTGAATCCAAGACGTTTTCTCCAACTAGAGCCGAAGACGCTGCGACAGCATCCTGGAAGGACTCTTCATTCTCGTCGTTCTCGTCGGTGTCGCTGTCGGTGTCATGTTGCATGGTCGCACCCACGGCCTCTGCACATGTACGCCTACGCAACGGACGAAGATCCGTTCCCTCCTGTCTACTGGAGCTCATTGAACCGCTTCTTTCGTCGATTGACACGTCTGACGGTGCGAGAGACATCATGAAGAGGCTTTCCTTGTCAATGGAAGTAACGTACGCAGAATGACCTTCCCTTTGTATTGTCGACGCCAAGTTAAGACGACAGCTCCAAGTTCCGGATACACATGCAACATACCATGTCGTTACGTAAAGCAGCCATGGTTTTCGAGGCGTCAAACCTACCCTACCCTACCCTACCCTACCCTACAATATGTACCCAACGGGATTGTACAAAGATGACTACTCAAATCGTTATCTTTCTAAGTAAATTAATTACACAAACGTCGATATAAATATTGCTAGGCTGGCGCCGCCCGCGAGTCATCGAGATAGAAGCAGCTGGCACAAGCAGAAAGGTTCTCTGCTTCCATCAAGGTTCCTCGTCCTCGTCGATGACCCAATTACTCACAAACAGGTTGTAGTATCATCATCATACATATACTTGAACGACTACCCGCAACATGATCCCACCGAATCCTTTGTCGTTGATTGGAGGCAAAAGTGAGTTGCCCGAGGTCGAGCAGTTGGGTACCATCGACCTGGAAACGTTGCACAAATATGACTGCAACAATCCGGACCGTCGTTGCCTTAGTATGTTTGGAAAGGTCTTCGACGTGACGAGTGGAGTGCGAAGCTACGGCCCCGATGGTGCATACAAGGAGTACGCTGGACACGATATCACTTTGGCCTTGTCAAACCACAAAACCCAGGAGCAATGGTTGGATCGATTCGTCAAGATGAAGGAAAAATGGGTCAAAGACGCCAAGAAGTGGTGCGAATACATGGAAGCCAAGTATCCGGTCTGTGGAAAACTAGACAAATGGGATGAAGACCCCGAAACATGGCCAGAGCTTTCAGAGGAAGAAATGGAAGCGTTCGAAAAGGGATGCGTCATCATGTAGGTATCAGGTATTCAAAGCTCCATAGGGTAACGTCACGGCAATCTTATTATTATTATGGAGGGATTTCCCCTAGATACGGATACAGTCGAGTACCGACTTTGCATCTTAAGGATTAAATAAGTTACTTGATATGTTAATTTATCAATCGTATCGTTTGATGTTAGCCTGTAATGGTAAACTAGAGAAAGTAGAAGTAGTTCTTCGAGTCCACACGAGACGGTCTTTTATTAGTCTTTTAACTTTTTGGTTATTCATTAGGAGGCGGGTTAGAAGAGCTGGAGTGATAGGGGAAGGGTCGACACAAAAACTCAACCGCTGAAAGGATGTGCGCCATTAAGTCCAATATTCATGAACCTTTGTCAACAACAACGCCAGGATTGAAGCAATACTCGTACAATCAAACATTGTGTTGTCAATTGAAAGAGATGGCATCGACGACTCCCAATGAGCCAGATGAAACACTCCACGATCGCTTGCTAGAATTACAAAAGGAACTGCGGACGCGACGAGAGTCTGTTGGCGGTGAAAAACGAACTGCATCTTTGGCGTTCGCGCATCTGACTCCATTAGTGCTCCAAGGTCGCCGTAAGCGAAATTCAGAAGCAAACGATAAAGAAGTAAAGCGTCTAAAGTGCGGTAATTCTGAGGATGCATCGCCGAATGAAGACGACGATACTGGCAATGTTGACCACGACCACGTTGGCCCATTAGTAAGCTCACTCGACTACTACAAGGGTCTATTGGAAAAAGTCAAAGCCGACGAACAAAAGCAGGTACAAAACGCGGATATGATCACGAAAAAAGTAAAGGAAGTTCGATCCGTCTATTTATTTGGTTTGCAGAAGGTATCGAATTTGCAAAACTTGGCATCCGCTCCGGACGCCTTTTTGCCGGGGAACTTTTGCGTCACAAAGTCAGAGGACTCGGAGACAACTCCAGTTTCATAGGGGACGTACGGTATACAGAGACGTTGACTATTGATTGGTCCGTGGGTCCTTTTTGCGCACGAGGTCATGCCTTGTATATCTGCCAGTCTTTCGTGTGCACTTGAGCGAGAACGGAAATCGACGTGGGCGACCTCCTTTGCCAGTGACTTTAGAAAAACAAATCCAAAAAGAGTGCGGATCTTCTCCTAGAATGTTGCAATGGCTTGGACTCAATCCATGGACTTGCCAAGCGACCTCTCTGTGGGATGGCATGGTTTACAGATATTTGACATCTCCAGTAGCACAATTTTGACCATACTCGTATTAACTACACCACTGTCCCTTTACTCTACGTTTCACCAGACGTTCTATTGAATCACAAGCTTATCTATAACGTGTCTCGTGACGGGGTTGTTGCTTTGACAGTAGGCAAGGTTCGACGACGGAAAGTAGGGTCGTAGGTTGGGTAAAGTATGTTACGTGACGTCATAAATCGCGAATGGGTAGCTCCACGTCATCATTTTCTTTCCATCTCGACAAACAAAACTCCGAGTTTCGACCATGTTCGACCATCGTCGAGACAACGACAAGCTTTACATCGACAATTCTTAACTTGTCCCGAAGAGGTCTTCTTGATTGATACCGAAGCTCGATATAGACACTAGAATCCAAAACGATTACTAAGAGAAATAATGATTCCAATGTGCACTATTCCGAAGAAGTTCGCCCTCGCCCTTGTCGGTTTTGGACTGCTGCTCTCGTCGTACACATCAACAGCCTTTGCCCCCTTGCACTATATGGGGAATCGGGCCGTACGATCGCACTTATTTTCCGACTCGGAAGATTCATCTTCTTCTGTAGCAACAGAAGCCTCTGCGACCGACGATCCGCTCGGATTAACCCCAGAACTCCGTCGATTGACTGATGCTTTCGAGGCCATCGGAGACGACAAATTACGATACAAACAACTACTCTACATGGCAAACCAACTGGCACCCATGGATGAATCACTAAAAGTATCCGATAATCAAGTACCCGGGTGTCTAAGTACTGTTCATGTTCATGCGACCCCCGAGAAAGATGGCGACGCAACATCTGTCGTATTCACTGGCGATTCTGATGGCTTGTTGACAAAGGGATTGGTTGCTCTGCTCGTACGAGGGCTGTCAGGTAATTCCCCGGAATCCATTCAAACAGTTGATCCTTCGTTCATTAAGCAGGCGGGTATCTCTGCTTCCCTTACTCCAGGCCGTAACAACGGCTTCCTCAACATGCTTGCAACAATGAAAAAGAAGGCGAAGGAACTTGAATCTGCCACCGGGCAAGAAGACGACAAATCGTCCGCGGTATCGGAAGAAGATCCGTCGAGCTCAAGTCAATCTGATCGTCCCATGTACGATGCGATCATTTCAAACTTACAAAAGTTACAGCCGGTCAAATTAGAACTGACCGACAACTCGCATCAGCATGCTGGCCATGCCGGAGCCAAGGGACTCGATGGCGAGTCGCACTTTGACCTTTACATTGTTTCGGATGCTTTTGATGGCTTGAATCTAGTCAAACGCCACCAGTTAATATATATGATGCTTGGTGAGGTGATGCCTAAGATCCACGCGCTGCAAATAAGGGCACAGACGACGGCTGAAGCAGGATTGTAAAGTCCATCTCGTATTAGTCACTTAACAGCGTGGAGAGAACACAGTAAATCAAAATAGATTGAGTGACCTTGACTCTTTGGCCTATAGTTTGATATAAAGCAACACAGTCAACGTGTCTGGTGTAGCGTGTTTGTTTATCATCGACGTGGAGTTTACTTAGGCTATCTGCTCGACAGGCTCAATACCACTGCCCCGGAAGTCATTCATTAGGTCGGGGTATTTTGTCTTCATTTGCTCATCGGTCAACAAACCATCCAGGAGACCGTCGAAGGACGGAGCGCCGGCGTGCACAAGTTCAGAAGGAAGATCTGGCAAGCTTCCCATCGCCTTCCCGAGGCCTTCGACTTGGTTCAGCTCAAATGTCGTAAAGTCAGTTGCTTTTCCCTTGAGAATAGCTTCTACAGTAACCAAGGCGACATCTTCTCTAGTAACTTCAGAGCTGTAGACGTCTCCTTGGGAAACGTGAACCTTACTTGATCCAACCGAAGGTCGTTCGTTCAGACCTCCGGGCCTAATCACCGTGTATGCCACTCCCGGCTTGCCGGCCTGAGCATAAAGGTCGCGCATTACCTGTTCGCCGGCAATTTTGTAGTCCATGATCTGGTCGCCGAAAACATACTTAACGAAGAAGTTCGTAGCCTTGAAACCGGCAGAGTCGGGCCGAGTTACTGTACCCGCACTAACTAAGGCCAGCTTGGGGACTCCGGCATCGAGGCATGCCTTGGCGGTGTTGTAGACACCCAGGTAGTCTACATGAGCAGGGTCCCCGCCTTTCTTCTTACCAGATGCGGACGCAGCAAAGATAACGGCGGAGGCTCCTTTCACGGCGTTGGCAACGGAATCAAGTTTGGTCACGTCTCCAGCAGAATAGGACACGACATCAGGTGATTTATCGAGCACCTGTCTCCCAGAACGAGTGACAGCCCGCGTGTATAATCCCTTGTCGGCGAGGATCTGGCAACAAAGTTTGCCTACTTTTCCACCCGCGCCAAGGACGACGATGGGTTGATCTGGGCTGGATCCAATTGAAGCGGCCGCTTCTGCTGGAAGAATTGGAAGGCCAGTGGTAAGACCTACATACGCCACCGTGCCAGTCACAACGTTTGAGAAAACGTCTCTGCGACTAAAAACTGTCGACTTCGAGGAGAGCTCTTCTTCGCCTGAAGGATTCGATTGGCTCGCACCGCCGAGGACATGCTCGGATCGAGAAAAGATACACGAATCAAGACTGCCGACAGGATTCGGGGGCATGGACCATCCTGCCTTGAATACCTGCGGCGTGAAGGCCGAAGTATATGATACTATGAGACTACAAGCGAGAAATTTCATGACGGGCAAGAAAACCATGGTGACACAAGGACAAAAGCTTTGTGAAGATCCGAATGATGCAACATCATTCCTCGTTGGCATATTAGAGGTACAAGAAAGTGACGTTTGAGGAGATTTGTCATTGCGACACTCGCGTTAAACAATTTCCTACACTTTAATTTATTGATCTGAGTCATGAGTGTTTTGATCACGTTTCCCGATGGTCATCACCACTCGTTGTGGCTCGTACTTTCGTCATCGTCAAACCGATCAACGTGACGATTCCACTTCAACCTTCTTCCTTCCCTCATCGGTCACCTGCTTCTTCCATCACCGTTGAAGCAAGGTTTTGTCTTTCTTCTACCGACAAAGCAACTGTTTTCGAGGTTAAGTTGAAGATCCTTCGGCATTCCAACTCACTTGCTCGCATAAGTTTTCAAGGAGGTATCTTGTTACCCTACTAAGGTAACACGAGGCCTGACGTATACTGTTTTCAAACCTGAAATCACGGAGGCCGCACCATGAGGTACTTGGCTTCTATATTGCTGTATCTACTTTTTTCTTCGGAGGTAGCTTCATGGACGGCCGGGCCCATCAGTAGTCGACGCAATCGAAGACATAGTGCTCACTCAAGATTAGCTTCGCTGACTAGCTCGACGCCTCCATCCTCTGCCGATGGCAGTGCCACAGACAACGGCAAGAGCAGCCGAATTCAAGAAGAATTGGAATCTGGGAAGGTATTGGAAGGAGGAAAGGTCATTGATTTTAGTTCAGTCAAGGCCTCGAGCCGGGCAGAAGAGGCACTCGCAAAGGCCCGTCAAAGCGTGCTAGCTTCGGGACAACAAACAGCTGGTTCGCCACTTGTACATCAAGGCAACATCTTGGGAATCAATGAAGACGTTATTAAGGAAGTGGGCCATGACCTTGCCACTTTCGCGACGGTTCAAGAAGTTCAGGATTGCGCCGAGTTCTTGAGGTCTCTTGATGCTACAGGCGTACTCGAGAAGAGATCTGACCAGTCGCAACGAACAGATTTTACGGAAGAAGAGAAGAGCCGATTCCGGAAGCTCCTGGCAAAGGCATATGAAGAGTCCGGGGAGGTCACCGGAGCTTTCGCAAAGACTTTTTATCTAGGAACGATGCTTATGCCAGAAGCTGCACGAGAAGCTATATGGGCTATTTATGTGTGGTGCCGAAGAACCGATGAAATTGTTGATGCCCCTAGGGATAATGATGATGAGATGCTACAGGATCTGTCCTCCTGGGAGATGCGACTCGAGAATCTTTGGAAGTACGGTGATGTCGTAGATGTGTACGACTTGTGTCTTCTCGACGTTCGAGTGAAATACCCTTCTCTCGACATCACCCCCTTCATGGACATGATTCGGGGCATGCTCATGGATGTACCTGGGCTGGGACAAGACAGATACGACTACTTCGATGAGTTGCATCTCTACTGTTACCGCGTTGCCGGAACTGTTGGTTTGATGAGTTTACCTATATTTGGTTGTGCTACTGGATTCGATTACGACACCGCACGGTAGGTTTGAATTCTTGTCAATCGGTGTTGGCCACTGTATTCTCTTGGCGACTAACTCATCCCTTGTCCATTCTTACTATTAGGGAGCCCGCATTGTCGCTTGGCGTTGCCTTCCAGCTGACAAATATTCTTAGAGATGTTGGCGAGGATGCTGTGCAGCGTGGTCGAGTTTATCTTCCACAGGAAGATCTAAAGCAGTTTGGCGTGACGGAGGAGCAGATCTTTGAGCAACGTGTTGACGAAAACTATATCAACATGATGAAGTACGAGATTGCTAGGGCCAAAATGTACTATGAACGAGCAAGAAGAGGAGTCTTCATGCTCGCACCCGAAAGCAGGCTACCAGTGCAAAGTTCACTAGATGCTTACGGTCGAATCCTCGATAAGATTGAGGCGAATGGATACGACTCTCTCACAAAACGAGCGTATGTGGACAAATGGGAGAAGCTGTCGATAATACCCTTTTCCTGGTACAGGACGCTTGATATCTCTCGCTGGCTACCGTTGCCAGGGGACAAGCCCGTCAACCTCGACGATGTCTAAGAACAACAAGGTTTAGTCACGTCTTGGTGAATCATCATATTTGGTTCCTCGAACCGTCAACCATACTTTCCTTTTCAGACGCTCGGATGCTATGGCTGTTCTCTTGTCACCCCTTTCGTAAGAAACAGTGAGTTCTGAGCGCCCATAAGGTCTACCGTAGTCACGTTTACAATAGAGTACCTGTTAGTAATCTACGCCTTCTTGCAAGGCGCCAAAACGTCAGAGTGGCGAGGTTTCACCCCACGCGAAAGACAGACGTGCCTTTCGGCGCCGGTGAAGGCAGTTTTCAGCAAATCAAATTGGAGCTGCCGAATCCGCCGTATCGTAAACGAAATGGCTCGGAAATCTTCTTGAAGAGCTTCATTGGCTGACTTTACCGTAGCGTCAGGTGTTATGTGTAGTCTTTGAGGGGTCTGCTTGCGACCTCGGCAAAATACCGAGGTAGAGAACAGAAAAGACACCCGAAAACTTCGCCTCTCAGACTTCCTATTGTCAGATGACGACTGATTGTGACGATGGGTCTTCTCATTTTGTTGTTTCAAGTCTTCCAGTAACCGGCAATTGAGAACATAAATCTCGTGCCGCAAGAGACGTATGTCCATCTCTAGCTTGGTCAGCTCCTTAGAATAGAAGAATAAATTCGAATGTTCTGACCGGGATGCAAAATAATTTCTTGCTTCATTGTTGTCACTGTTGGCTGTCTCCCCGATCACGTGGTCTGTGTAACGCGACGACAACTGCTTTTGGTGAAAATACTCAAATCCGGTATCAATGAGATGCAGGAGACGTGCTCGATTCCGATTACAAGCTACATGAAGACAACGACATTTTCGCATGCATTTGTACAGAATCAAACGTACACTGTCACTTTCAGCGTGGTTCTGGTCAATCTCTTCCGCTCTCTTGTTAGATCTTTGACAAACGCCGTTGGGTACATGCTTCTCTCTTTCGAGTAGGAGTGCTTGCGGATGGGATGACAAGAATCTTTCGACAGTGGTTGCTTCAACATTAACTGAACAAAGAAAGCAAAGAGTTGTATGGAGGGCAGTGATGTAGTCTACAGGCTCGCACTCAATTCCTTCTCTACCGTGGATGGTGACCGTGATTTCGTTCAAGAGATCTGTAGATGAGTCTCGGCTGGAAGTGATTGTTGTGTCCGTCATCTCTTTTTACTTCAATGTACGAGACTTTCTGTTGGAAATTCAATCGTTATCAACACCATGAAATCAAATCAAGTAATCACTGACTTTATTGAATGAGACGTGACCATTTCCACGACACACATTTGAGTTTCGATTATCTGTCCACGCTCGTTACCTCACAAGCCGCGCCAAAGAGGTGCGTTGGTGTGAGTTCACGTCGTGTTTCCACGTCCGTTTCGTATTTTTTATTTGCCTTTCGCTAGAGCGTGCAACATCTGTCGCCGCGTGGATCCCCAGAGGCCCCCGGTAGACGATGCCAAATCATCGACGGTCTTCATTTGCCTTCAATGCTAACGAGTTCAATTCTGTACACCAAAGTCGTGTTCGGAGGAACAAAAGGTGGATTTCCCACTGCGGAACCGTACGCATACAATGGCGGTATTGTGATTTCGGCAATCTGTCCCACGGACAAGTGGGGCATTGCGGCTTCCCAGCCAGCGATCACTTCCTGATGTTGTAGACGGCCCTGGCGTAACAATATTGACAGAAATGATTTCTTTTTTCCTAGTGTGAAACGTAAAGGCATTTGGCGCTCGTATGTGCTGTCGATTGGCTTGATCGTTGGTCTATCATCACTATTACTTCCATCACTTTCCTTAGCTAACATCTTGATGATACTGTCTTCCGAGTACACTTCGTAATGAACCTATCCCCGTTCGTGTGAAGACAAAGACACCGAGAATGAAGAAATTCGTTGAGACAAAGCGAAAATCGACACCATATAACCCAGCTCTACATTCTACACTCTCTACTACCGACGAATAACGATACCAGCAGTTACCTGCATCAGCGTACGTACTAAACACACATCCCCTGATTTCGGGAAACGAAGATCGTCGCCGTCCTTGATAGTTCGAATCAGAACTCCAGCTCCTTGCAAGTCCTCGGGGATTGTTGTCATTGTCGACGACGCCGTACTGTTTCCGTCGCGTTTTTACTGGGCTCTTGATTGGGATAAAGGAGTGATGCAAAGTATCTAATGGGTTTCCCTGGTGGTCGTATTACTCACTCGACTTGGTGTTTGTTGTCGATGATCGCACTGTAACAAGATTGTACACCAACAGCCAAGTGATGGAAACAATATAATTTTCGCGACATCTGTAGATATGGAACGGAATGTCTCAGTCCACACTAAATGACACAGAAAGTTTTTTCAAGAAAAACTGATTTTAGAACGAGAAAAACTGTTCGCTCGATGCGAGCAATTTTTTTTAGCGCGAATTTTCGGATTTTTGCGCGTAAGACTCATAAACAGGAAGCACATGCGCCTACCTGAATATTCGTTTCGTGTCGCGCTCCTACACTAAATGCCACAGAAAGTTTTTTCAAGAAAAACTGATTTTAGAACGAGAAAAACTTTCGCGCGATGCGAGCAATTTTTTTTAGCCACAAATTTCCCGGATTTTTGCGCGCGAGACTCATACGCAGGAAGCACATACGCCTACTTTCGCGCAATTTAGAACGTGAAAAACTGATTTTAGAACGTGAAAAACTTTTGGGCGATCCACGCATGAGAGCGCCAGCAAGAGTATAATTGGGTAATTAGGGTATCCTACACTAAATGCCACAGAAAGTTTTACCCGGGTAAAACTGAAAATGGACCCGGTAAAACTTTCGCGCAATCCCTCAAACGTCGCGCGGGGCGGACCCCTTTGAGTGAAGTACCGTTGAGTCTTTTGGCGAGACGACCATGGCCGTTCGTAATATGCAAAGAGTTCTCAATCGCTTCCGTCCTCACACCCTAGTAAGCCAAGGTACCCTTGTTCGTGCAAGCTTATTCTAGTAGAGAGCTCCGATATTTTTCCATACAGTAGACGACATCACCGAAACAAGGGCGATTAAACAAAAGGAGAAGAGGATACATCGTAATACTTTTATTGACTTGTGTCATATATCTATCATGGGCGGTCCCCGGGCCATTAAAAAGTTACTATTCACTGCGTCATCGATTTCTCTGGGTTGTTATGCTCTCATTGGGACGCAGAAAGCAATCAGTGGAGGGGCGGAAACCTTGGTCCCGGCTTGCTTGAAATCACCCGAGAATCAAACACATTTCGTTCAAGTCGAAGGCTTTCAACCGTACGAACCCTTGCTTGGTGGGCCCATTGTGTGCGTGTTGACGCAGTTTATCTACGATCTAGCAATTCAAGTACGCCAGCCTTCGGGATTTCTGGTCTGGAGTGGCTTGGTTATGACCTATTTACCGATGATGTTGTTGTTAATCTTTGAAGCTGGACGCTCTTCGTCGAGGGCTCTTGTTCGCTACCCGACAATTGTGTGCATTCTGGGTCAACTATTGGGGATTTCTGTCGTTCTTCCTCTAGTCTGGTTGCCCTCGTATTTTTTGCTTCATGGGAGCGCATATGCACCTTTGTCGTATGCTCGGGCGAGAATGTCGCTGTTGGCCATTTTTCCACCTATCGTATTGACTGCATTGGTGTTTGGTCCGTTCTTTGTGGAAGAGAGTGAAGGAGTTGGAGGAACGATCACCAAAATACCGACGTATACGTGGACAGTTATTGCGGGCTTGTTGGCTGGACCTGTAGGGATGGCATGCACACCGTTACTATACTTCAATTTGCACCCACCGTCAAAGCCAGTGTCAGAAAAGCAAAAGAATTTGACCATTTACGCAGTGGTATTTGCATACTCTGTCGCTGGGGCTCTTGCCTTTCTATGCTGGGCTTTGTGGGTTTTCAGGGCATTTTCGGCGTATGGGCTAGATTATCAATTGATGATTGACGACTTGTGGAACACCCCCGCAAGCGGTTCTGTCAAATTCATGTCGATTGACGACCTGGTACTCTACGCGTCCTTAGTGTTGTACATCGCATATCATCGATTCACGGCTGCTATTGAGTGCCTCTTGCAGACATTGCTTTTTGGACCAGGTGCATCCGTGGCTATGATTCTCGCGCAGCTAGAGATGGAGCAAGGTGCTATGTCTGTGGCGGAGTCAGGCAAAAAGAACTCCTGATTGGGTCGAAACCGAACGACTTGGAATGAGCCATGCTGCCTTTTACTCGTATTTCAACTTGGCTCTTTCATGTTAACTCAACTCAAGTAGCTCTACTAGAGAGCAGAGAGAGTAATGACAGACTACATTACCTATTCGCTCCATCAGACTACCATTGTTGTATTAGAGTTCAGTTTTAATCCGTGGTCGCCGGATGACATCCAGACGAATGATGAAACATCGTCGACCATGGCGTAGCAGTGCAAGCGAGAGTGCTCCAAGTCCACTTTCTCGGCCTTAACCATCGCTTTGAAGCGCAATTTACCAGGACGAGCTTCTTGTTCGTTCCAGGTTTGGTTTAAGACAGCTTCGGAGCAAGATCGATCGCAATCTGCGCGATCCCAGATCAATTGTCCGACGGATTATTTCAACGCTCAACACCGTCACTCATCATGGCGTCGCTGTCCTCTACCAAGTCTTCTTACGCTCTGGCGGTCTCTTACATCGTGCAAGAACTTATTCAAAGCTACGAAGAGGGTGCGACATTGAATTTAACTCAGCTCAAGGGTCAGGCCTCGAGAAAGTTTAAAATCAAGGGTATACCAAAGATGAGCGATATTCTTCAGGCACTTCCCATATCGTATCGATCCAAGTTATGGCCGTACTTACAAACGAAGCCTGTGAGGACGGCATCTGGTGTTGCAGTCGTGGCAGTTATGAGTAAACCGCATCGCTGCCCTCATATTGCGTACACTGGGAATGTTTGTGTTTATTGTCCTGGTGGGCCCGACTCGGATTTTGAATACTCAACACAGGCTTACACCGGTTACGAACCGACGTCCATGAGAGCGATTCGTGCTCGGTACGATCCATATTCACAGGTCCGAGGACGCGTTCAGCAACTACGGGCTATTGGACATACCGTTGATAAAGTGGAATTTATTGTAATGGGAGGGACTTTTCTGAGTCTTGACAAGGAGTACAAGGATTATTTCATAAGGAATCTTCACGACGCCCTTTCCGGATATCACAGCCAATCCGTCGAGGAATCTATTCGATACTCAGAGCAGGCTGTAACGAAGTGTATTGGTATCACCATTGAAACGCGCCCGGATTACTGCTTGAAACCCCATTTGGAAGAAATGTTGACGTATGGTTGCACAAGGATCGAGATAGGCGTGCAGTCAATCTACGAGAGCGTCGCGCTGGAAACTAACCGAGGTCACACAGTTGCGGCTGTATCGCACTCTTTTCACTTAGCCAAAGATTGTGGCTTCAAGGTAGTGACCCATATGATGCCTGATTTACCAAATATGGGGTATGAACGAGACCTCGAAGGCTTCAAGGAGTACTTCGAGAACCCCGCGTTTAGAAGTGATGGGATGAAGCTGTATCCTACGTTAGTGATCCGTGGCACTGGGCTTTATGAGCTGTGGAAAACGGGGAGATATCATAATTATACACCTGATCAGTTGGTTGACCTGACGGCTCAGATTCTGAGTCTCGTTCCGCCGTGGACTCGTCTGTATCGAATTCAACGGGACATACCCATGCCCTTGGTTTCCTCCGGGGTCGAGCATGGGAATTTGCGAGAGCTCGCGCTTCAAAAGTTGCGAGAGCAGGATTTGCCATGTTTAGATATTCGGACGAGAGAGGTTGGCATGAAGCAAATTCACTCTGCAGTCACACCCGACCAAGTCGAATTGGTTCGGAGGGACTACGTAGCGAATGGCGGGTGGGAAACATTCCTAACTTACGAGGATCCATTGCAGGACATTCTTATCGGACTTCTCCGTCTTCGAAAGATATCTTCGGTGGCGTGGCTTAAAGAGATTACAGCATGTCCATCCAGCATTATCCGTGAGCTACATGTGTACGGTACCGCGGTGGCTGTTTCGGCACGAGATCCAACTCGGTTTCAGCATCAAGGATTTGGAATTCTTCTCATGGAAGAGGCCGAGAGGATCGCTCGAGAAGAGCATGGTTCGGAGAAGCTGTTAGTGATAGCCGGTGTCGGAACACGACATTACTATCGCAAGCTTGGTTATCAGCTTGATGGCACGTACATGAGTAAGATACTTATTTAAGGGAAGCCTGGTGTTAAGTTCCGTATTTTAGAATTTACGTTGTCGCCTTTCATTGTTGCTCGCTGGTTGAAAACGGATGCAGAATCAAAACACATTTGGGACTTTATAAGCTATGTACTGTAGTGGGCGTTTGAGTAAGGTTACAGGGAGGCTATTTACCAACCAGTGGCACTCTACATTCTTTCGATTAGTGGAGAGACATGTTGATGACGTAGGATCGGGTCCCACTTTAGGGTCCTTCTTCGTGGCCAGCCTTGTTCTGGTCCTTCTTCTTCCTCCTCCTCTTCTTCCTCTCTTTTTTTTCGTCCTTGGTCTTTTCCGTTTTGCCCTTTTCCTTCTTGTCCTTTCGGAATTTTTGGGAGCTTCTACTATCAACCGTCCCTGTAGGCTTGTTGTTCTCAGCAGATATGACCTCGAAAGTTGATTGTTCTGCGTTCATGGTGGCAGAGGTTGGTGTAACCACAGCCTTCATATAGCTGTGGCTATCTATTCCCTTGGTAGTAGTGGTCGTGGGGTCAGTGGCTGAATCGACATTATCAGTGGGAAAGCTGTTTTCTTCTTCTTTGCTTTTAGACTTGGCAGCAGAGATAGCTGTGATTAAACTCGCTGTCATCGTCAGAGACAGTTTCTCTCCTTCAGATTTATCGGTCTCATCCGTCATGACCACTGTGGCATTGATCGGGGTGGACTCTTTGGCTACATCGTGAAAGCTCGTAACTTTGGTCAGGGTGGACTCAGTATCCGGGACCGTAGTTTTCCTGTCGCTGTTTCTCTCTTTCGATATGTTGACCTTGTCCATTAATTCCGCGATGGCTTTATCGCTGTTACTGCTCTCTCTTCTCGTACCTGCAATGGATTCATCGGCCGAATCCACAGTGACTGCATCGCCATTACATGCTTCATTGGCCTGGCTGGATTCATCGGCCTTGTCTATAGAAGGCGAATCACCGAGGCTTTCCGTCGGGTGGGGTCTGTTTTGGTGGAGGTTGCTCTTGTCTATTTCCGAATCTTTGTCGCTTTCCGGCTTCCGTCTCCTCCATAACCAAACTCCAGTACATCCTATGACAATGCAAGTCACAAGCCAAAGCACCACTGCGAGGAACACGTAAAGTTTCAGATTGAGCTGATTTCCGGCCGCCCTGGGTCCAGGATACTGGACAGTCTCGTTGAATCCTAGCGCGAATAATTCAAGCTCGAAGGTGCTACTGGGGCCTTTATCACTGGTCGATGGGCTTTGGAGGGATCTGGATTTATTAGCAACTGGAACTGAGAACGGAACTTGCACTTTTGACCGCAGTCCGCGACGCCCGCCTGCGGGACCGAAATCGAGAACGACGACACCGGTGACCCGAATAGTCTCGGTTTTGGCGGCAAAGAATCGCGATCCGATCAGAGTCACCACACGGCAGAATCCGTTTTGACAAATTTTCTCAGCTACTGCTGAGGCCTCCATGTTCTGGACTGCGAATTGGGCCTCGACCCCCGTACTTGGTTGACTAAATCCCATGGCCATCACATCCTCGACATGATAATATGGATCAGAGCCAAGAAGAGTGACGCAGATTCCGACAGAGTCACCTTGGCTAACTGTCGGTGCTGGGATGGCAGTGGCACTTGCGTCGCAAAAGAAAGCATCGACTGGGTATCCCAGTGACAGGGAGAACACGGCTCTGCTTCTCTGCCCATCCATCTTCGTTACGTTCTCGATTGTTGTTACGGTTTCGAGTTCTTCGAGTGTTGCATTGTCGCAGGCTTGGATCGATGTTTCGACCAAAAGGAGCTCTTCGAAGGTCATATTAGCTAGTGCGTCTATCACGGTCTGATTGATTTGAGTGGGCTCGACCGGAACGTCACTCACGTAGGCGTCGTTCGCGATACTTTTTGCATACTCCAAATCTGTTTCGCTAATGCCAGATAATTCACTATCACACACGGACATGACCGTTGTTAAATTGTTGAGAAATTGGTCAGGAGCTTCGGTCCATACGGTAGCTTGAGCTTCGTTAACTTCCTCAGTGGTCGGTGCTGGCTCCGATTCAAATTCTGCATCCAGGACTATCTCAACCTCGCTGCCAGTTGCCGTTTCCTGTAGCGATCTAGGGTAACCTCGCAACAAAAGTGGTTGTGGCCCTTTTTTGTCAGCTATGAGGTTCCGTCTCTCGGTAGCAGGCATCTCCTTGGAAATCATCTTCTGTCCCAGCACCGAGGCAGTAATCTTAACTGTGTTATTTAGCTTTGCAAAAGCAGTATTAAGCTCCATTTCAAGAACACGCTCACTCACAAGTGCTATTGCTCGAAGAGAGCCTTCGCTAAGGTCTCCGTTTGTCTCATAAAGGCTCACGAAATAGCTGTCCAAAGTCTTAAATTTCGAGGTCTCACTCGCCAGAGCAGCACCCGTGACGAATCCAATTGTATAATCGAACTCGATGGAGAGGATTGTTTCATGAAAGTTTACCGATTCGCCTTGTAAAGAGCAGTCCACCCGAGTGCAAAAAGAAATCTTTCCTCTGTAAGCATCGAGGGCCTCGTAATAAGGAGTATCTTCGATTTGGGTGACGTCGATCTGAACTCCCGCAGAGAGAAGATTTGGCTTGGACACATCGTTAAATGACATTTCTATTTCCGGCGTCAGTATGGGTGTATTGCAGTCTACGTTGTATACCTTTGCTTCACAAGTTTTTCCCGGATATACAGTGGGTACTCTGTAATTGAACACGACGGCTTGGTTGAATCCATCGATCTGAATCTCGCCGATGGGTTCAATATCCCAATCAGTGTCCAAGGCAACCGTCAACGAAAGCAGTTTGAATGCACAGACCCATGCAATGAGTCTCAGGCATATCACTTTGTTGAGCGTGTTAAGCAACATGGTGAAAAGGATCGGCACTCGGTTTAGTTTGTGAGGCCGCGCAACTGAGTTGGGTAGATGTCTTGACAATGACCCATTGTGGTCATAATGATATTTTTGTATAGAGCATATAGTAGCTGTCCCAGTCAACCTTCTAACGAACACTTTATGTCTGCTATCGCAACCAGCGTCTACTAGCTCTCTCTTAAAAGAGGAAAGGAGGAAGAAGAGGCTAATAGTATTTGCCCCAAGGCTCAAAAATCTATGATCAAGTCGCACAAACCGAAAGGATATGAACTTCATCCTACTATCAGATGCATTGTTCGGATGGCTTTTGTTTTGGTCGCACAAAGTTGTGAAGATTCTCCCTCGACCATGAAAGCCGCCCGACTGCGTCAAAAGGATAAGTTAGAAGAGGAACAAAAAGCTACCCATAGGGTATGGCTCGAAGCAACAGATGCCAACTCTGATGTCGATGCCAATGCAACAGCAGATTCCACTTGGGATAGAGTTGGACGCTCTCTCTCTCTCTCGACTACAACTCTCTACTCTACTCTATTACTAATAGCTACTAGAGAGAGTAGAGAGAGAGTTCGGAGAGGGTAGAGAGTACAGCAGCGTTTCAAGTTGTTAGCCATTGGAGCCAAGAGCGAAGCCAATCACCCAAGCCAGAAAATCTTACGACTTAATCCGTGGTTGATGCTATGATAGACGCAGTCTCATCCGATCATGAAATACGAACCATTACTTAAATAAATCACTTATCATCGTGAAATTATCTTCGTCTGTCCCATGATGCTCAAGATTCTTTCGGCACGGGCTTTATTCCCCATGGTCTTTTATCCTTAATCAATAGATCGTCTTTGGTCATTAGTGGACGAATCGAATAAAGGCCCAAAAGAAAACCAAGATGACGAATTCGGATGGTCGTGAAAATAGGACGACTAGAGTTATTAAGACTCTTCCTCGAACAGTACCCTCTTCGTCTCTCGTGGTCATCGACTAATGTGTTGCCTTTACTCACTTGTTAGTTTGCCCGGGTCGAAACCAACATCACGACTTGGTCCATATTATCTGTTGTTGGAAGTCATCGGCGAAATAAAGAACCTCTCCATAGGGTACCATCTGCAATATGATGTCTCCCGTTGCAGAGTATGCTCCACCAGAATTGGATTTCCAGATTCGAAGAATTCCAGAGTCACCGACGTTGGTGATCGATCTCGACCGGATAAACACTCCCGGAGTAAGAATAGACTCAGAGCCTAAGCGCCGGAGACGGATAAGAAGGAAGTCTGTTTCCTTCGCCGACGAGGCATTGGTATATTCCAGTGATTGGCAAGAAGAAGAGGTCCAGCAAGCATGGTACACGAAAGAGGATCTGAATATTTTCAAGAAGGAACGCAAAGAGATTGTTCGGTTGCTAAAGCGATTGAATTTCAACCTCGACGCTATCGATCATGAACAATTCTGTTTGAGAGGATTTGAAGCTTATTTCTCGGTTGAGATCAATAGAGCGACTAAGTACGCCCGAGAGCTGATTGCCACCACCGTGTTTGCGGAACAGAACAGACAACGAGCGGCGGGCATCTCTGACATTGGAGCCATCAGGAGAGAAAGTATGAGGGCTTCGCGGTGGACTCTTCGCAAT
>Ga0222719_10002094_pt1 | contig 18590 bp, 19 predicted proteins | sample C33_34DmetaG_FD_165039 | JGI IMG/M metagenome (GOLD analysis project Ga0222719, IMG submission 165039) | Estuarine water microbial communities from San Francisco Bay, California, United States - C33_34D | ecosystem: Environmental > Aquatic > Marine > Unclassified | place: USA: California... | reverse complement strand
TATTTTAGTAAACTTTCTGCCTTTAGGTTATACTTATATATAAGAGGCTTCACCTACCTCTTCAAAAACAGGCAATTTATCTAACTAATAATTCCATTTAAAATTCAAGTCAACTTAATAACCTATCTATGAGCTATAAGGATTTTTCTGCAAATGAGGTGACGCAGTTTATCCTTCCTGTTTTAGACCCCGCCTGGCCAGCGGGGTTTTTTTATGAAAGGAGAAACTATGCCAAAATACTGGGAAAAGAAAATCTGCGGAATCTACAAAATAACTAACAAAGAAAACGGAATGTGCTACATCGGCCTTTCAGTTCATATCTTAAAACGATGGAATAGTCACGTCAGTACTAAAAAGAAATACAAAATTCATGAAGCCTTTCAACAGTTTGGTATTGATGCATTCTCTTTCGAAGTAGTAGAAGAATGTGACAAGAAAGAACTGAGGAAGAGAGAGAAGTGGTGGATTGATCACCTTGACTGTGTCTGGCCGAAAGGCTACAACATGAACAACGGCGGTGGAGGTACTATCAAGCATTCCAAAGAAACAAAAAAGAAAATGTCTCAAAAACTTTCAGGTAAGAAAAATCCTTTTTTTGGAAAAAAGCATACTGAAGAAACACGTCGTAAAATATCTGAAAAATCAAAAGGTCATGGTAAACCACATTCAGAAGAAAGTAAGAAGAATTTGTCTGAAAAAATGTCAGGTAAGGGCCACCCGATGTATGGTAAAAAGCTTTCAGAAGAGAGAAAAAACAAAATATCTCAGGCAATAAAAGCAAAACCGAAATTCGAATGTCCTCATTGTGGAAAACTAGTCGCCAAACACATACTTTCTCAGTGGCATGGTGATAAGTGTAAACATCGTGACACGACGTTGGATTCTGGTGAATCTTCTTTGTCTGCTTGCAGGTTAACCTAAGTCACCATCCAAAGTTCAACAGAGACAAACGTCCAGCATCTTTTAAATTTACAAAAATAATTTAATTTTTTTTAGATAGTTTCGTAACTGATTCCTATTTATATTGTCGAGGTAATTTCGGCAATTAAATGGAGAAATAGTTATGAGAAACTGGACAATTGACTTACAGACAGGTGAACAAGCTGAGAAAGACTTTGCACAATCTTTGAAGAAGAGAATGAAAACTTTAAAATACGTGCAAAAAGTAGATTACAAACAATTCCCTTACGACTTACGCATCACAGTTGCAGGAGATGATAAAGACTTTGATAAAACCATAGAGGTAAAAAGTCTAGCCGGAGGTTACCCTACAGGGGTAGTTGAAGTGTGGGCTGACGACAACAAAACTAAAAGACCACATTGGCATCATAAAGATGTAGACATTATTGCTTTTAGGAATGAAAAAGAAAACACATGGTATATTTACGACGCACAGCGTGTGATTGAACACTTGCACGAATATGAAGGACCACTTACACGCTGTAGAAACGGCAATAATGATAACCCAGGTTGGATTGCCAAGTTTATCTGGGACGCAATGCCAGGTTTCGTGATGTCATTCAAAGGAGAATAAATGACCAAGCTTTATACAATTATCGGTGGACTATTACTTATTGTGGGTGGATTAGCTTTCTTTTTACCTGCCCCAAAACCTCAGAAAGAAGCAGATGATACAATTATTCAGAAAGAATATAAACTTCAGAAACTGATTATGGTATATCCAGAGGAATCTGAATGAGCAACTTACTTAAAATAGAAAACTTAATTTACAGACTAGAAGAAAAGCTGGATAAACTGGCAAAACTAGTAAAAGAAATTGAGCATGAAGTGAAAGGAAGTAATGAACAAACTAATGACAAAGCGTATAATAATGATGTGACAAATGGTTGTCACAGAGAGAAGAAACAAGAAAAATAGCTTTGCAGAAATTTATTTCCAAACTTCGAACCCGGTAGCAATGGTGCTTACCGGGTTCTTTTTTTATTCGGGATCGATCTGAAAGTGCGGCATGTCTACCAAGGTTCGCCAGTCACCACCCCATGTTAGCTTCCAGCCTGTTGTCAAGCCTTCGTCTTCCATGTCGGACCAACATTTCTTTACAACTTCAGCCACATCTCTGAAACGAGCATGATTGGACCAATCAATTGGATAAGGTGCAATATCAACTGCATGTGATGGCAGTTTATTGTGCTTAGAATGGGGGAAAGCCACACGTGTAGTTCCCTTACGTAGTGCTTCATCTTGAGCAAGCTTACCTCGATGTCCACACAAAATTGTGATATCATGCATAGAATGTTTCAAAGCACGGTTCATAAGGGTAATTAGTAGAGGATGACATTCAGTCAAGCGTGTCAAAGATCTTTTACCCCACTTCCAGTTATTCATCGTCAATTAGATCTCCTAATACTTCATAAGCCAGTTCAAGTAAATCAGTGCCCAATTCTCTACGCTCAGCTTTGGTCAATCCGCCTTTGCTGAATTTAATAGTCTTGACAATAAGTCTGACAAGTTTAGGTGTAAGATTGATAAGTTCTTCTTTATTGTGCATCATTTCTCCTTGATTATGATTTTGATTTCTGAGATTTCATCTTCTAATGAAGACAACCTATTATCCATTATTCTAATGGAATCCATAAAAACTTTTCTGTCTTCTTTGTGCTCTTTTAAAATGTCTTTTACCATGTCAGCTTGGGCTGGAAGCATTTTCTCTACAATTAATTTGTAGCCATACCACATAACAAGAAGACAAATAATTGTTGCCGCCGCTGGGCCTGAAATTAGTGGTGCTAAAACAGCAAAATCAAAAGTCATTTTACAACCCCTCGTATTTTCTAAGTGCGTCTAATACAGCTCTTGCTATCCTCCTTGAATCAGTAGCAGGTGGTGAGGTAGATGATGTAGGATCATAAAGAGCCAACCATTCTGCTTTGTCTGCATCAGTAATGAGAACAGGAATAAGTGTGACCATCCCATCAACTGAAGAGCCGTCTGTATCTTCAGTGGTGATATCAATTGCTGTAACATCTGAATAAGAAATATGTGCTGTAGGCATTATAGAAGTCCTGTTTGTGTAGAGGCAAGATAGCCAAGTGAGAATTGAATCTGGTCATCTTGAACAATATTAGTGCTACCTGTTTTAATGCCTGATGCAACGAAAAGATATAAATCTGAATCTACTTGTGCTCCCGGTACAGGCAGTACTATATTGGCAGCAGATGTTGATCCAAGAGCATTCCCAGTTTTAAGACCAAAAGAAGTAGCACAACCAATATTGTTGTCACCTCTTTGGATCTGTCCCCAAGCGGATTTATGCAGAGCATTTGACTGTGTATAAACGTTTGACTGTCGGAAAACACCCATCTCAGTTCCATTACCTTGCCAACAAACACCTATACCACAAATACCAGCATTGGCTGGGTTTATATTAGTTGGATCACCAGTTGTTCCAAATACATTTCTCTGAGCATAAGGTGCTAATGTATGTGTGGAATTATAAAAATGCTGAACATTGGTAAATTGGTCAGCCGTTACTTGGTTTCCAGAAATCTGCAATGGTTTATACCATCGAGGACCACGAAATGTTGTGCCGCCCCAGACATAATTCAGACTTCCTACTAAAGCATTCATAGTTACTGTGTGAATACCACCAGCAAATGTGATTGATTTAACCAAACCGTCTGGATCATAAAGTGTCCAAGTGCCATCAGTTAGGTCGATGTCAATGGGTGTCATATCCCAAAGACCGGTTGATTGAATTCTCTCTGTAAAGCTGAATGTTGTAGTAAGACCATCTAATGTGGCTGATACTGTTACATTTACAGATTCACCTTCAGGACCACCAGAAGGTGCTGTATAAGAAGGTAAGGTAGTATTATTATCATTTACAGTAATTAAACTATCATCAGAAGCCAATCTTGCTGTTGTAAGTAGTGTAGCACCAGCAGTTGCTGTAATAGAAAAAGCCCGCGCACCTGATGTTACTGTATAGGCATGACCATCTGCTCTACCTGTAACAGCAATTGTTGGAGGTGTGGCTCCACCAGATGGAATACCACCACCATTTGCACCACCTGAATAAGGATCAAAAACATTTGCAATAGGCATTTATCAACCCTCCATCGCTTTTTTCAAAGCGTCAAGAAAGACACGAGCAATTTCTCTACTTTCAGCTGCTGGAGGTGAGAACTGATTATCAGGATCATAAGCCTGAATAATTGATACAGCCTCTTCCCAACTAATAAGTAATGGAATAGTCCAGCCATCAACATCATCAATAGAACCAAAAAGAATTTGTGTTTCATCTGCTTTCATCATAGTACACTTCCAAGATTAGTCTTCATAGCGACTTTACTAAGTCTAAACTTTTGGCTTGTGTCGCCAGCAGTAATCGTTGTGGTGTTAGACCTTGTGCCTACACCTACCATTAGTTTTAAGTCAGTAGCTGCTGGTAGAGAAACGGCAGCATTTCGTGATCCGTTCTGTATTCTCAAACCTAGATCACTAATGATGTAGAAAGTTCCACAACCACAATGCCCGCCGCCATATTGATACTGAATAAGACCACGGTCAGAAGTACCAGTTGAGGTAGAAGCTTGACTGTTTACAGCCCAAACACCAAAGAAAGTATTTACACCTACTGCTGTAACTGACGAGAAAAGACCACCGCCACCAATATCATTAGGAACAACAGAAGTTGGATCGGCAGATAGACCATAAACAAAGGCACTATCAAAGTCTCCTCTTGCCGCATTATCTGTTTGAGCATAGTAGGTGTAGTTACATATATCTTCTGAAACTAACTGGTTTCCGTCTATCTCGGCATTTTTATACCACCTAGGGCTTCTATGGAAAGTTCCACTATCCCAACGATAGTTTGCTGAACCTGCAGCAAGAGCATTCCAAGTAATTGTGTGGTAACCGTTTGCGTCTCTTGAAATAGACTGAACTAGGTTGTCAGGATCTACAAGTGTCCAAGAACCATCTGTAAGATCTTCATAAATAGGATCATAAGGTGCATCGTAAAGTGAAGCACCACCACCGGGAGAAGGAACGCCACCGCCATTTGCTCCCCCAGTATAGGGATCAAAAACATTAGCAATAGGCATTATTCGCTCCAGTAAAGTTCTAAAGCATCCACGGTAAGTGTAGAGGTAGCTACATCAGTTTTGTAGAAAATGTGAATCTCGTCGTCGGTGTGAACATAAGGGAAATCAAACTTATAAGCAACACCACCTTCTGTGGTAGTACCAACTTCTGTAGCAATAGTAGCTTCAGTATCAGGAATGATAACCTGTACCCCGAGAGCATTGTGTGTAATTTTGATAGTAAGTTTGGTTGGTGCATTTACCATATTCTTTACACGAATAATCATTCCTTCTAGTTTTCCAACAAAAGGACCACCAACTTTCTGAACGCCAGTAGTTTGTGAAAAATCATTTAGGTTTAGATTAGTCCTATTAGCAGCATTAAACGCGTCAGTAACTGGTACGTCTGTAGTGCTCTGTACTTCATGATAAAAATTTCCGGTTTTTGGCATTGTCTTCTCCTTCTTGTAATGCCGAGCTTGTGGCTCTGTTTTATATATTATTTAGCAAAGCATTTATCTTAAACTATTGTCCAGATTTCTGTGCTTTTATCATTTTTTCTAATTCATCGATTCTAACTTTGTTTGCTTCAAATTGTTCTTGATCTCTCTTTGATGGAATCTGACGTCTCTGAAGCTTTCTGATGTAATTGACTTGAAACATCTGCTTTTCTTGCAGTTCTCTTTCTAAATCAGGTAGTTTAGCAGCAGCTGCTTTTTGAGCTTCTTCAATTACCTTCTTTCTTACCGCACCAGGTGTAACTGCTTTTACAGCTTCGATTCTTTCACCTTCTTTCTTCATTCTGGCATCTTCATCTTTCTTCAAGGATGCAGTTAAACTTCTTAATTGTTTTTGACGTGCGACTAAATCATAATAAGCTTGTTGCTCAGGTGTCATGTATGTTAGAGGTGTGCCGAAAGCTGTACCAAAATATGCTGCAGCAAGAGGTTTACCAATTTGTTCACCCATAACTTTAACTTTTCCTGTTGGATCTATTAATCTACTATAGTCTCTAATGGGTGATGATAATCCTGCCCAAGACATGGCTTGCATAAATCTGGTGTATACTTTCTTCTGCTGAGGTGTTGTCAAGGGAATAACATATCCACCTTGCAAACCTTGGATTTTTACACCTTCTCCGTACTTAGTTGCTGGAACATAAGTGGTAGGCTCTGCCCCAAAACCGGTTAGAAGCATATTGACAGAATCTAATGGATCATCAGTAAATAACTTAAGTACTTGTAAGTGTTCTTCAGGGACTTTGTCAGGATCGATCTTAAACTTGTCTTCAACACCTAAAAGTGCCTTGTATTCTTGTTTAAGTCCACCACCTACAAAACCGCTGGCTTCACCTTTTATGATATCAGCAAGCGCGTAGATTCCGTCCAATTGTGGTAGTGATGGTGTGGCAATAATAATTTCTTTGCCTCTTTTAGGGTCAAATCCAATCTTGTCAAGAATAATACGTGTCTGAGCATATGACGGACTGTATTCTCTTGTTTCTTCAGCATCTTCTCCTAACAACAAATCAGTCAAATCATCTCTTGTACGTGCAGATTTACCGATTCTCTTTAAACCTTTGATTGAAGTAAGATTTCTAATCGTATTAGCAAGGTTGTTACGAGCAAATGTATAGAATAGTGAAAGCTTTCTAAGATTATTTTCTACCTGAGGAATAATTGATTGGTTAACATCACTGACATCAAACATTGATCTACGTGCCAAAGCAACAGCTTCGTCAAGTGATCTGCCTTGTTCTAGTGCAGATCTAAATGTCATGAATCGAAATAGTGTATCTTCAGCCTGAGGTAATTCATTAAAACGCTCTAACATATTTCCAAATGTAGGAAATTGACTTCTAGCTTTTCCAATTATTTTAGATCTGCCAAGTACAGTATTGTCTGGATCTAACATTCTTATTAGTCTGTTTTGCTGTGCTGAAGGAAGCGCAGCTTTATAAGGTGTTGACCCTGTTTGTGTTCTTAAAATAGTATTTAGTTCGTCAACGGTAAATTTACGACCTGCAATATTGATAACTTCATTTGGATTCTTGTTGTAGAAAACTTTAATTCCTTGGCGAAGATAGTCAACATCAGGAAGCTTACCGGTCGTACCATATACAAGGTCTGCACCTGTTAATAAGTTTGCACCATGGAATCTAGCTCTGCTGTTTAAGAGCAACCAGTATCTGAGATTTTGAATAATGTCAAGAATCTTTTTAGCACCTCTTTCCGGTAAACCTTTAGACAGAGCTGTAATTAGTGCGTCTCTGTTATCATTGAATCCACTAGTTAATTCATCTCTAAGTTGTCTTGCAACATCTTTGCCAAACAAAAGATCTAGCTGTTGATAAGCATCACCTCGAGGATTGTTTAGTTCAATGATTAGTTTATTGGCCGCTCTGATTGGATCATCAGCAGATTTTAGTTCATTTGATCTTACAATTCCACGTGCAATATCTTCAGCCATTTCATTTAAGATCTGATAGTCTTCTACAAATCTAGAATTACGTGCTAGCGCTTGAGCCCGACCTCCACTAACGTTTAAAACATCTGAAATATCATCAGTAGTAATAACGCCTGCAGGTTCTCCTCTAAGAATTCTTTTAGCTCTGTTTAAAATCATTCCATTTGTAATGTCACCAGGAAGTCTAACTTCATATGGTGGTCTTCTTCCAGCAGCACTTTGAATGGTAGTTGAAATACGATCTTGGACATCTTCTGAAAGCCTACCTAATATGTCTAACTGATTTTTACCGATTTCAGTATTGATTAAATCACTAACAGCTTCTTCAGCAATTCTCATACCTTCAGATCTGTAGTAAGCTCCTAATTGAACTTCACCTGGAATCTTTCCACCGCTTTTGGCAAATAGATCGACAACATCATCAACATTTCTGACAAGGTTTGGATCTTTTCTTGCAATGATTTCTTGTGCTTTGGCAATGACAGGTTGTATTTCAATAAAGAAATTACCAGGGTTGTTGGCAGTTCTTAGTGTAGCCTGCTGAAGAAGTGGTCTTAGTTCTTCCATTGCAAAGTCAGTAAATATATTTTTCTGAGATGCAACAGAAGTTCCTGTTAGAAGATCAAAGATATTTTCTTGTGTTACTTTAGAATAGAACAAGTCATTTAAGACACCTACAATCTGTCTATTGATGTGAGCTGCTGGGAATACCCGGCCGCTTTGTGGACCAACTATAAGTGCTGACAACATTTCATTAATTGTAGGTTTGTCATTAGCACCAAAACCAAACTGTGATCTGAAATCTGCATCACTTTGCATTCTTCTAATCTGTTCACGCAAAGTTACGTCCATGTTGGCAACCTTACCACGAGCCTCACCTAGTAACTGTCTTTGACCAACTGTAAGATTACCTTGTTTCGGTGTTCTTCCTGTAAGTTTTTCTTTTAGCTCTCTAAATGCAGTTCTAGACAAAGATCTCTGCTCAACAGGCATAAGCAATTCCATTTGCTCACCAATAGGTAGACGTGATAAGTCACGTGCTCTTGTTACACCACCACGACCGGTAGTGGCGACCAAACCTTCAGCAATCAAATCAATATTTGCATCAAGTAGTTTTCTGTAATCTTCAAGTAAAAGATTGTTTCTACTTAATCTTTCTCTTACCAATTTAGCTGTAACAGGATCGATCTTTCTATAACCTTCAAGTTGGCTAACTATGCTTTCTACTTTTTGTACCTGTTCAGCTGTCAACTTGTAAGCAGGAAGTAGTCTTTCTTGTGTATCAATTGACGCTAGTCTTTGTCCAGTTGTAGGATCAATATCAGCACCACGAGCAGGTATTTCACCACGTCTAGTAATGATTAATTCTATGTTCTTGCTATCAAGTTCACCACCCAGCTTGCCTAATTCTGTGTTTTTAGCTCTTTCAATAAGTTCTCTAGCAGTTTTTCTGTTGGTGTAAGTATTTCTGGTGACAGCAACTAAGTTTTCAAATCCAAGTCCTGATATATCTTTGGTCTTTTCGAATACTTCTTTTGCTGCTTCATCAGTTAAGATAATGTCTTTTAGTTTTCTATATCCATCAGGACTTTGTGCACGAAGTTCTGCAATTGCTCTACCCAGTTTTGTGCCTGAGGTAACAGTTTGGTCAAAAACAGGTTTGAGAATTGTTGCAACATCTTCATCTATTTTGGCCAAAGCACCTAGTGAACGAGCAACATCTTTAGACCGAGCTTCTGTAAATGCTTTGCGTGTTCCACTAGCTACTTCATCAAGCTCACTTTCTACTGCCAAAGCTCTCAGTGTCAAAGGATCTTGTGGCATTCTTGCTGAGACCTGTGCAACAGATGCACCTTCAGGAAGTTTGTCTAATTCTTTTTTAAATGTTTTACCGAATGTAGACTGTTTTAAGTCATCAGGAAGAGCTGAATATGCTGCTCTTGCATCACCACCTGTTTCAAATAAAAGTGATTGTGTTTTTAAGTCACCTTTAACTTGTGCAACCATAAAGTTTCTAAAGTCACCAGGTTCTGCTCTAATACTTCTAAATCCTGGTGCTTGCATAATTATTGCATTATCAGCAAAGTCATTAAATCCTTGCTTGGCAGCATTTTTAAGTGCATCTGTAGCTTTACCTGATTTAAGAACACCGCCGTATAAGCTGTTTACAGCTCTCCAGTTTTGACCGATAATTGGAGCGCCTGCTCTTGCTGCAGTTGTAAACCCCTTTGCAATATCTAGCGAAGGATCAAGAAGATCACCAGCAAAAGCACCTGCCAGAATGAATTTTCGAGGGTAACCTTCTATACCTAAAATATCAGTGGCTTCTTGAACTTCTCCAAACAAACCGCGGTTTTCAGCAACGTTAAGCAAGATAGGACTTTCAGCAAAACCTTTTTCAGCACGACGACGCTCACGTGCTTCAGGAAGCTCTCCACCTCTGAGCGTAAGTTCTGAAAAGCCACCTGCAACAATATTTGGAATTGTAAGAGCAGATCTGAGAATATAAGCACCAGTAGTTTCTATCTTTGTGCCATAAGGTGTAGTTGACTGAGATATGCCTGTTTCTACAAACTTCTCAGGATTCTTCTTTATTTCTTCAGCTTTATCAGTTGTCCACCAAGGAACATCGGTTTCCTTTTCAACCTCAGCTCTTATTTCTTCTGGTGTTTTTTCAACTTGTTTTTGACTAACAGGTTCACCTAGTTCTGGCTGAATTTTAACTTGCTCTTCATAGACTTCTTTTGGTAATTCTGTGCCATCAGCTAAAACAACGATCGTTCTCTTTTCACCTTTTCTAGCAGCTGATTTTCTATCGATATCACCCTGAATTGTATCATTTAAATATGCTCTCTGCTCTTCAGTTATGTTAGGAACACCTTCACCTAATTCGATCTGTTTTGAGAAAGCACGGATGTAAGGATCTTGTGAGCCAACAGTTTCAGGCTGAAGATAAGTTTCTTTGTTTGTTAATCTTTCGCTTAGATCTTTTAAAACGTCAAATGATTCTTGAATTGCACGTCTATCAAGTTCTTCACCTTTGATGCCTTGTGCTTCTAGAGCAGCACGACGAGGCTGAACAATGTTAATTCTAAATGCTTCAACATCAGTTTCTGCTTTGTCTTTGTCTAGACCTAATTGCTCTTGGAAAAGTTGTGCTATTTTAACGTAGTCAATTCCTGAAGGTTGACGTGATTCAATACCGGCAATTGGTGTTTCTCTACGTTCTCCAGGTAAAATTGCTTCTACAAAACCAACCCCAAGACCTTCTTCTCTGCGCTCTTCTGGTGTTCCAAAGCCTAGTGGAGCAGCTCCACGAACTTGTTCAATTTCAGATTCAGCTGATCGTCTAGCTTCAGCAGGAGACATGCCTGATTCTTCAAGCTGTCTTGTTCTTTCTAAACGATAAGCATCTTCATCTTTAATAAGTTGCTGCTGAATATCTTTAATTTCTGCTTCACCAACTTCAGGTTTAGGAGCAAAAATCTGTTGCAAATCTTCAGGTGTAAAAAGTTCTTGTGTTGCTTGAAAAACAAATCTTCCAGTATCAGGAGCAGGTTTTCCATCTACTTCCAGAGGACCGCCATAAAGTTCCTCTGCTCTTTTCCTGATTGCTTTTTTCTGTTCTGTTGAGAAAGCCATTTATATTACCTCAAGCTAGTGGTTCGGAGACGTCTGCTTCTAAGATGTCCTTTGCTACTAAATATTTATGTGATTCGGACCGTTTTTGCGGATCATTTTGGAATGCTCTGCTTATTTCATCATAAGTCATTTTAAAAGCTTGTTCCTTTCCGCGATTGACGTCGTATAGCTTATCAACTATAACATAATGTTCTGGTCTGTTTTCTTCTGGAAGATTAGTTTTTGCTAATCTTTGAAGTTTTTTCGGTGTTCTAGCAAGTTTAGTACCTTCTGAAACAACATCGAATTTGTATTTATCTTTTCTCTGTCTAGAAGAACCTTGAGGCGGTCCGGCTGGCTCCATAGGGAATTCTTCTTCTTCAAGTTCAAAGTCTTCTGGTCTAGCTTCTTTGGATTGATAACCTGAAACAGCACTAATGTCTCCACCGCTTTCACGAATTCTTTGAGCGATTCCACGAAGTGCTACCTCAGAAACAATCTTTGGAGCTTCTACATCTGCAGGAACTTGCTGTTCGAATGTTGCAAAGACTGGGAAACCAGTTGGTCCAAAGATAATTCCACTTTGTCCATCAAAGACATAGCCACCACCAAGTTCAGCCTGACCTTCTTTGATTTGAGGTTCTGCAGTAACTTCGCCTGGTCCAAAAACAATTTCTTCATCAGTTGGAAGGGTAACTGGTGCAGCTACAGGTTCAGGTAGACGTTCAACTGGAGCAGGAGCAGGAGCTGCAGGTCCCATTTCAGAAATAGGTGGAACCGGTTCTTGTAGAGGTTCCAATCCTCTGTCTATTGCTTCTAGTCTTTCTTCAGCTCTTCTCATTGCAGCAGGACTTGATACTTCTTCTTGTCCAGCCATACGAGGAGGTTCAAATTCACCTGCTGGTATACGTGGTCTATCACGAAGAAGTAGTTCACCAGGTTCTCTTGGTGTAACCTCAGCTTGTAAATCTACAAGTGGTTGCATAGCAGTCTGAACAGCAGATTTTTGTGTTTCAATTTCTTCATTTAGACCAGCAAGCAAAGCCTCATTACGAGACATAGTTTCTCTGTCTGCTGCTTCTTCTGGTGTGATAAGAAGAATTACATCTTCTCTTGCTCTCTGTAAATCAGAAAGCTTCTTTTGTTCTTCTTCTACCCTTCTTTGTTGAGCTTCATAACCAGGAACAAATTCTTCTATTCTTTGCTGTGCTAGTTCTTGCTGAACATAAGGCATAGTTCTACGAGGACGAGGAGCCAAACCAAATGGACCGCCACCGCGACCCATAACACCGACCTGAGAGGCATATGCTTCTCTTGTTCTACCCAGAAGGTCAGCATCTAAACCACCAACTGCAGTTTGACGCTGAAGAAGTAGTTGTTCCAAGTCTCTATCAAGTGCTTCAATTTGCTGATCGATAGTAAGACCGGCAGGTGCAGGTGCTTCACCTTCAGCAGGAGGAGCTTCTAATTGTTGATCGATTGCACGCATTCTTTTTTGAATGCCTTCTCTGACTTCAGCAGGTAATCCACCACCTTCTCTTGCTATTTCTGTTATTTCTCGAGATTCTGGAATTGTTACACCTGCAATTGTTTCTTCAGGTTTAATCTTTGTTTTAACCTGTCTAGAAGTTGCTTCAGCATCTTTTTGAAGTATTCTAGCACCAGAGAAATAATCACGGTTAGCAGATCCTGCATTTCCACCTTGACCTTTTAGAGAAGCTGACTGGAGCTGTTTACGCTGATCCTGAAGTACTTTAATTTTGTCATCATAATAATCTTTGCGTACTTTGGCAGAAGCCATTTCCATTTTGAGCATGGCTGCTTCATTCTTTTGTACTTCTTCCCACACTTTCCATCTGAGATCAGTATAAAGTGTAGCCCAATTCGCTCCAGTTGTGGTTTTACCAAACTGTGTCTGGGGTTCTAGAACATAGACATTACGTCCATTCACATTACGGATAGCCATTATTGCTCCTTATTTCTGCAAAGCTGTGAGATATCTCATCATTTCAGGATTTTCTATAGCAAGTTCGTACATACCACGTGCTTCTGGTTCACTTACGCCTAATTGCTGAGCGAGAGCTGCTGTCTTTGCTGGTGATATATCTTTTTGCCCTTGCATAATAGCTTGCTGAGCAGATGCCGTAAATCCTGCCTGGATACCAGCACCAGCAATACCAGCAGCGGCACCTATTACTTCTCTGCGTCTTTCTTCAACAGCAGCTTCCAAAGCTCTCATCTCGTCTTCTTCTCTCTGTTTTTCAGCAAGATCAGCTTCTAAAATCTTTTGTCCAACTTCAGTTTCCAAAGCCATGCGTTGCTGCTGAGATGCAGTGGCTTGTGCTAGAGCTTGACCGCCTCTTGCGGCTCCACCACCTGCCAATAAAGCTTTTTGCTGCTGTTCAGCTTGTTCTGCAGCCACATCAGCAGTAGTTCTCAGCCTACCACCAATTGCAGCTTCTTCTTTTGCTGTTAGACCAAGCTGACCTTTTGCTTCACGTTCTTTTAACGCTTCTAAGCGCTTCTTGTTTTCTCTGGCTACTTTGCTAGGTAGTAGAGCAGGCAATGATGAGACAGTTGCTCCACCTACGCCTGCGAGAATTGCTAATGTGACTGGATCCATGAGAATCTCCTTTATGTAATTATATATAACTTAAAATTGTTTTTTTCGATAGATTATTATGTGTAGAAAACTTCTGCCTTAAATTGTCTGGCACCTAATAGACCTTCTTCTACTTTGGCATTAGCGTAAACTGAAAATTTATAGTGTCCAGGCTGCAGATTTCTTAAAATGGCAGTCCATCCAACCCAACGACGAAGACCTCTCTGAACTTCTGGTACTTCAGCTCCAGTAGCAGAAGGTGATCCGGTTGGACCAAAAGGATTAACATTTCCTGCCTGAGGATTACCCATAGATGCTTCTTCAAAAGAATAAGATCTGGTTTGCTCCACAAAGTTTAGTTGATTATCGTCATCTACAGTATAAGCTAATTTTAGTGTAGTGTCCCAGAAGGCATTAGTAGCAACTTCCTGTTCAGCTGAAATGGTACCTGTTCCAAAAGTAATCAATATATCTGCCTGTCTTTCTAGATATATGGCAGGTGATGTTTGGTAAAGTGAAGTCCAAACCGGCAGATTGTTATCATTCAGACGTGCCTTTTTAATTGTGTTAGTCCAATATGCACGAGAACTTTCTTTATCATCAGTAGCATAACCGGTTGCTATTCCACTGCCGAAACGATATTCTTGTGTAATAGGCTGATAGTCACCTAATTGGAATTCTTCTGTTCCAAATATATTTGTACCAAAGTCATTGACATTGATACCCTGATTGACATATTCTTTTAGTGCTTCATCATTGCCGTCGATATCTGAATGATCTAGAGCACCAGCACTGGGAATTAAATTTGGTTTTACGTAAGCCATTATCTTCTAGCCCTCACTGCAACAATGTTATTTCTTCCGACTGCCAAAGTATTACCTGAATAGTTTACCTTAGCTTGTAGTTCTATTTTCTCTAAAGTTCTACCCACACCAGCATTTTCTATATAAAGTGCAGAAAACTGGAAAGTTTGATAAGCAAGTGGGACACCGGTTTCATTTGGAAGTCCATTATTTGTTGTCCAATATCTGCTTGTTCCACCTGCCATGGAAGTAAATGAATAACCCCATTCGCCTAGTGTTAACTGAGAGGTAGGACCGCCATCATTATAGAAAAGAGAAAGTCTAAATGCGTAGTAGTTCCGATCTCCATTAGGAGGAAGGGCTGCTGCATCATAAGTCGCTTCTGCTTCATTGGTTGTTACCAATCCGGAACATTCTACACGAAGTACTTCATATTGCTCAGGCTGATAGTTTAGTATAACTTCGCTGTAGTTTGGAGCAACATTCTGAATTGGTACATAAGAAGTTGAATTGATGTTATCAGCTGTTTGTCCGTCATAAACAAAGTCGTAGATCTGGTTGAAAGCATTTGGATCAAGAACATGAGCAATAGTAATCCAGTTATCTGCTGTGTTTTGAGGATCTAAAGCACCTGAAGCAGTAGCCACATCATCATAAGGTTGATTTAGCTCAGCACCTGTTGGAATATCTCCGTCTTCAAATAAATTGTTTTTTACGATAGCCATTAGTTCTCCTTATCGATATTGGTTTCTACACCAGATTCTGGCACTGAAAACTTTGAATTCTGTGGCATGTCCCTGTAGTGATGGAGCACCCGCTACAAACCAGTTGTTTAGTTTTACACGAACATCAATCTGAATGGGTTGTGAACCACAAGGTACGGCAAAAGGAATCTGGGTGGTGTGTCGTCTTGGATAAATTCTACCTGTTCGGACAACACCAACATTGTTTACATAGACTTGTAATTCAGTCCACCAACCATTACCACGTCCTCTTGGTCCTGCGGTTACATCATAAACATCGTTGCCGTGTTCCCAATCAACAACAGCACAACCAATAAGCATTCCTTCTTTGGCATCAAACTGTAGTGGGAAATTATCAAAGCCACCAGCAGTATCTAATTCAGCCAATCTGTTAAAACCTGCTGACCAAAAGTCTGAATCTGGATCTACCACAAGAACAGGATCGTAAATGTCTGATGCGCCACCAGATTGATTGTAGGTTCTGTAAGTTTCGTGATAAGCCTGTGTTTCAAAGATAATAGAATTCTTTATAACAGGTCCACCAGTTGCACCTGGATTGGTAGGTAGTTTAATGTGATCTTGTGTAATTCTCTCAACAGGCATATTGTTAGAATCTAAGCCACCGTTAAATTCATCCAAGTACTTATCAAGGTTTGCCGTAATGTTATCAGTCTTAACTTGGTCAAACTGATGCAGCGGTTTATCTGTAAATGTTTTAGCCATTAGTAGGGTTGTCCTCTTTGTAAACGGGTTCTCTGATTGAGAGGTGCCTGATCTGATGTGTTGTAGTTGATGTTAAAGCCAAGCACGTGGAATGGCTTACCGTCAGGTTGTCTAACGCGGAATCGGAAGTTTTCTACCAATTTTGTATTTACATCCCATCTGATAACAACAATTCTTCCACTACGTAATTGATCTTGACCAATCTGGAAAGTAGACTTAGTTACTGTTGCATCTGCCGGACCAAAAACAGGATCTTCGTTTGCGGTAAATATTACCTCAGGTTTAGATACCTTTTGTCCACCAGCTGGATTCCAAGTAATATCGTAGTCATAACCCCAGTCTAGATAGACCAAGTTGTCACCGTAAGATACCATCTCCATTTCAACTGAGAAGACACGGTGTTTGTCAGCAGCATCACCAAAGTTCATCCAGTTAGATTCCCAGATGTTTTCTTGTAAAGGCCCTACTGCACCGGTGTACAGCCTGTTTCCTTGACCAAGATCCGGACCGGCTGTCAGTGTCTTACCCCAGTAGTTTGCACCTGACCAAACTTGTAATCCGACCAGAGATCCAATAGCTGAAGTAGTTGTTGGATTAGAAGGTGTACCGTTAGCCAGACGCCAATCAGGTCTTGTTCCTAAAATAAAGTTACCATCAGGATCTGTCTGAATAGTAGTAAATGACCAGAGATATTCGTCGTCTTTGTTGTTTGCACCTCTGAATGAGAATGACTTGTTGTAAGTGTGGATAACAATTCCGCGTGTTGGAACAGTCTCACCTTTACGTACATAGTGCAGCCAATATTCTTTTTCTTTCTTAGAATAAGCAGCTGTGCAATTAGGTAGAGCTGGAATGTTTATAGACTGTATGGCCTTGCCGATAGTATCAGAGATCTTTACCACTGATACGACAGAACCACCTTCCAAGCCACCAGTTGCTGCATAAAGTCCGTCTTTGTTAAGGAAAACCACACCCACACCAGGCACCAAGCAAATGGTATTCGAGGCAGTAGTTCCAACATCAGGTGTAAGCTGAGAAATTGTTAGACCTTGTGGACCTTGACGAATAATGTCGATTGCTTTTTCTCTTAAGACCAATAAACTGTTGTAGAAAGAATAAAGTCCAGTGATATGTCCACCAGATGAAGAGCCTACATCAAAGTAGTTAAATGTGCCGAACTGCTCAGGAAAGCCTGCTTCTGAATAGATGATTCTTGTTGGATGGTCAGGGCCGCCGCCTAGCCAAAGTCTGTTATTCCAAGATTCACCAAACTGATAAGTAGTAGATATTTTTTCACTGTCAGTTATTGCCGGTCCAGGTGTAACTAGTGAGGAATCAGGAATGACATCGATAAATGATGTGCAACTGTTATCATCAATCTGTCTGACAAGGTAGTAATTTTGTTCCACATCAGAAGTAGAAGAGCGAAGGTTTCTTGTTCTGTAAATTCTACGAGCAACAATACCTTGTTTACCGGTTGGAACATCAATAAGGAAAACACCACGCTTAGCGTTATATGTGGCAGTATTTGTCCAACTAACAAAAGAGGGTGCACCTAGCGGTGATTCTGAACCGGTGTCACTTACAAAAGACATTCTGTAAGAAAATCTGTTCTCATCAGAATTACCTGTGTCACCTAAACCGATTGGTCTAGAATTACCGAATGTAGGTCTTGGAATACCGTCAGTTAGGTCGCTTGTGGTAGCATAAGTTACATTGACGTCAATTACATCTGGTGAAGGAGAAGGCAACAAAAAGCCAAAGTCTCTAAAGCGATTATCACCATAGAACCAAATCGGTTTGTCGTAGCCATTTAGAATAAGTAGTCTGTCACCATAAGGCACATATTGTGTGCCAGGATCTCCGACCTTTCTTGTTCTTCTACCTGTTGCAATGATAACAGCATCACGCCAATAGTTTGATATGGTTGGATTGCCTTTGTTTCCCCACAAGTAGTAAAGTGTTCCTTCTTGCTCTACAAAGTGGTAAGTCTGACCGGTGCTCTGTTTGGTCCAAATAAACTGAGAATCTACTTTTTTATCCCAATAGGGTGTAGTGTCAGGTCCTAAAACAGTATCGCCACCATAGTCATACCAAGGTTCCAAACCTCTGTCTGCAAGCCAGCCGTCACCACTGGGGTCAATACGAAAGTTTTGTATCTTTTCAGCAGCACCGGTGCTTTCTTTCCATCTCTGGTCAATTGAAGGTGCATCAGAGAATTTAAGTATAGAACCTTTTATCGCCATCTCAGCCTCCTGTCTTTAGTGATGCGTAATCATAATAGAATGAACGTCTGTCACCTAAAACAAATTGTCCACGTTGTATTGCTGAATCGATGTGATCACAGTATCTCTTTTCTAAACGCTTAATTTCTCTTTCAATTCTACGACGATAGTTTTCAGCATTCGACATTGAACCGGTCTTATCGTAAAGTGTTGCCAAAACATCATAAGCAATCAATTGATGGAATTCATAAGGCATTTCAGGTGAATCAGTATGGAAGCCTAGATGTGAAGGCTTGTAGTAATAACGAGCAACACCTTCGCGTAGGAAATCTTGGTTTACTTTAGAATAAGCTTCACTAGGA
>Ga0222719_10002093_pt1 | contig 18591 bp, 13 predicted proteins | sample C33_34DmetaG_FD_165039 | JGI IMG/M metagenome (GOLD analysis project Ga0222719, IMG submission 165039) | Estuarine water microbial communities from San Francisco Bay, California, United States - C33_34D | ecosystem: Environmental > Aquatic > Marine > Unclassified | place: USA: California... | reverse complement strand
AGGTATTCATGCTTGAAGCCTTGGCTTGTTTTTTTGCCTATTGCAATAAATTTATTGTCAGCATCATACACCCTCAATAGATCAGTATGCTCAAAGTCTACTTCTATAGATCTACCGTGAAGAAATGCTGTGGTATCACTCTCATTTAATTGAATGAAATCTAAATTCTCAAAAGCACTTTCTAATGGGATTAGCTTTTCCAGGTTGGTGTCGTCTATTGAACAAGCATCAGAAAGCATAAATTTTTCCTGGCTGGTTCTGATTAATTTTGATAGATGGGCTCCACAACTAAGTTTTATACCTAAATCTCTAGCAATAGATCTTATATAAGTGCCTTTAGAACATCTAATATCAAATGAAACTTTAGGAAAATTTATTTCAATATTGTCTATATTTTTTATAAATATTTTTCTTGCTGGTTTATCAACTTTAATTCCATCTCTTGCATATTTGTACATAGGCTTGCCTTTGTGTTTAAGAGCTGAATAGTTAGGTGGCAACTGTTCACTTTCACCAAGAAAGGTTAATAGTGCTTCTTTAACTTCAGATTTATTCTTGTAGTTTTTTTTAGTAGATATTACTGCACCCTCAGCATCATCAGTATCAGTTTGAGTTCCAAGGGTTACCTCAGCTCTATATGACTTTTCACTTTGTAAAAGAAGAGATGCAAACTTGGTCGCTCTATTAATTGCAATAATCAACAGCCCAGTTGCCATAGGATCTAAGGTACCCAAATGACCTACTTTTTTAAGATTAAATTTTTTTTTTAGTATTTGCACAACCCTGGAAGAGGTAATTCCAGAATCTTTGTTAACTAGAAGAAATCCACTAATCACTTAATGAGTTCAGTAATGCATCAATGTTGTTATACCTTTCAAGACTTTCATCGTATTTAAATATAAGCTTTGGAACTCTTCTAATTTGCATAAACTTTGAAAGCTTTGATCTTATCATCGATGCAAATTTCTCAAGAGATTTATTATTTGGGGCGTCAGAAATATCTCCATTGATAATAGTATAAAAAACCTTAGCAACACCAAGATCAGATGAGCATTTTACATCGACTATATTTAGAAATTGATATCGTGGGTCTTTCACTTCTGAGGAAATAATTTGAGATATTTCTTTCTTTAAAAAATCTTCAATCTTCGGCACTCTTGTTGAAGACATGCTTTAAATACTTTGAGCCTCTTCTTTTCTATCAAACACTTCTACCTTATCGCCTGGTTTAATATCTTTATAATTCTTAATACCAACACCACATTCTGTTCCTGATTTCACTTCCCCTACGTCATCTTTAAATCTTCTTAGTGAATCAAGCTCGCCTTGATGTATAACTACATCATCCCTCAAAACTCTCACAGGCTTACTTTTGAATATAGACCCCTCAATCACCATGCATCCAGCTACTTGCCCAAATTTAGGTGAATTAAATACTTCGAGAACCTCTGCTGTTCCAACAATTTCTTCTTTAACGATTGGGTCTAATAAACCACTTAATCTAGCCTTCACTTCGTCTATTAATTCATAAATAATGCTGTGATAAGACAGAACTAGCTCTTCGCCTTCAATAATTTTCTTGGCTGCATTATCTGAGCGCACATTAAATCCTAATATTATTGATTCAGTTGCGAGAGCTAAATTTGCATCTGATTCAGAAATTCCTCCAACACCTGAAGCAACCACTTTAATTGATGCATCATCATTACCAATGTCTGCTAGAGCTGCAACAATCGCTTCAGAGGTACCAGCAACATCAGATTTTAAAATAACATTTAAAATCTTTTTATCAGACTGTCCCATTGATTCAAATATATTCCCGAGACTCTCATCTCTTTGTTTTAACACTTTTCGATCCTTGAGCTTGCTTTCCCTAAATTCAGCTATTTCACGAGCCTCTTTATCATTCTTAACTACTTGAAAAGTTTCACCTGCATCTGGAACACTGCTTAGACCTAATATCTCAACGGCAAATGAAGGTTCTGCAGATTTTAATTTACTCCCATCGGAACCAATAATACTTTTTACTTTTCCAATAGCAGAGCCGCAAACAACCATATCTCCAACTTTTAAAGTTCCATTTTGAACAAGCAACGTTGCAACTGCTCCTCTAAATTTGTCTAATTCAGATTCAATAACCACCCCTTGTGCTTGTCCATCATAGTGAGCCTTAAGCTCTAAAAGCTCGGACTCAAGAACAACAGCCTCGAGAAGTTTATCAACTCCGTCACCTTTAAGCGCAGAAACTGGAACCATTTGAATATTTCCACCCCAATCCTCCGGAGTTAAGTCTTTTGCAGCTAAATCTCCTTTGATTCTTTCTACATCAGCGCCCTGAAGATCCATTTTATTAATTGCTACAACAATTGAAACGCCCGCTGCTTTAGCATGATTGATAGCTTCTTCTGTTTGAGGCATAACTCCATCATTTGCGGCGACTACTAGTATCACAACATCTGTTGTATTTGCCCCTCTAGCTCGCATTGAAGAAAATGCTGCATGACCTGGAGTATCTATAAAGGTAATAACCGAATCACCAACAGGAACTTGATATGCCCCGATGTGCTGAGTTATCCCTCCAGCCTCTCCATCAACCACTTTAGTCTTACGAATAAAATCAAGCAAAGTAGTCTTTCCATGATCAACATGCCCCATAACTGTTATAACTGGTGCTCTTGTTTGTGGAGTGTCTAAATAATTGATGTTACCTATAATTTCATCCTCTACAGATGAGTCATTCAAAGCAATTCCATTGTGACCTAACTCTTCTGCAACCAAGATGCCAGTTTCTTGATCTATAGCATCATTAATTGATGCTGCAACTCCCATGCTCATAAGGACTTTAACGACTTCCCCGCCTTTAATAAACATTAACTTGGCCAATTCACCAACTTGGATCATTTCAGGAACTTCTATATCTCGCTTGATGAATTCAGCAGGTTTGGCAAATTGATGCTCGGTACCTTCATTGAAACTTGTTTCTCTTCTGGAGTAATCCTTGGCTGCTCGAGACAATTGATCTTTTACATTCACTCTTGGTTGAGGCTTTTTCTGAGCGGAGGGTTTTTGCTGCTGAGCTTTTTTTGCTGCTTGTTGTTGCTCTTGCTTAAGACGAATTGCCTCTTTGATTTGATCTTCTCTTTTTTGCTGTTGCTCTTTTAGATTTTCAGCAGCAGCTTGTCTTTTTGCTTCAATGTTATCCGTGAGACCTTCTGAGGCGCTTGGAGTAGAAGCCGAAGGCTTAGAAAGAGTTCCCTTGGACTTGACTGTAACACCGCCACTACTTGAGGATGAAGTGATTGATGCTGAGCCCGAGCTTTTGCGTTCTTTTAATGATTTTAGTATTGCCAACTTATCTGCGGGCGTTATTTCATCAGAAGCTTTGTTATGGGGGAGGCCTGCAGCCTTCATTCTCTCCAACAAGGCATCATCCTTAATTTTTAAGGTTTTAGCGAAATCTTTTACTGTAAGTGCCAATGCAATAACTTCCTTTTTAATTAAACCAGCTTTCTCGAGCTTTCATTATAATATCTGCTGCTTTCTTTTCAGTGATCTCAATAATATCCTGAAGTTCGTCTACAGCTAGCTCAGCAATATCATCTTTGCTCTTAAGAGCATTTGATACAAGGGTTTCAACTTCCTCTTCACTAAAACCTAATTCTGTTAGTGACTCTAAGTTAGATTCCTCTTGAGTAATTTCACCCATTGCCTCCATCAGCGCTGCGTCTGCAGCTGCTGCTTTAATCTCTTCGGCTCTTGACTCATCAATTTCCATTGCTGAAGATAGTTTTCCATCCTCTGCATAAGCAACGTCATCAAAGGTTAAAAACCCAGCTCTTATCAAAGACTCAGCTTCCTTTTCATCAATACTAAGATTTTCCATAAGTTTCGCTTGGAATTCAGCTTCAACAACTCTCTCTTTTGCTTCGGCTTCATTGCTGCTGATAATATTTAATTCCCACCCAACAAGCCTGGATGCTAATCTGATATTTTGACCTCTTGAACCAATTGCAAGAGCTAAATTTTCTTCATTGACAGCTAACTCCATTGAGCGAGAGTCTTCATCCATTACTATTGATTCAACTTTTGCAGGAGCAAGTGAATTAATTACCATTTGAGCTGGATTATCATCAAAGATAATAATATCTATTCTCTCATTTCCTAGCTCACCAGAAACTGACTGCACTCTTGAACCACGCATTCCAACGCAAGCACCCACAGGATCAATTCGCCCATCATTAGTTTTAACAGTTATCTTTGATCTTGAGCCTGCATCTCTAGCAATTCCTCTTATTTCAATAATATCTTCATTGATTTCAGGAACCTCTATTCTAAATAATTCAGTTACCATCTCTGGACAAGTTCTACTCAGCATTAATTGAGAACCTCTCCCTTCAATTTCTTTGATTTGAAGAATAGCTCTCATCCTATCGTTGATTTTATATATCTCACCAGGCAATAATTGATCTCGTGGAAGGATTGCCTCAATATCATTTCCAATATCTACAATAATATTATCTCTGGTTACTCGTTTGACAGTTCCATTCATCAAGGAATTGTCCTGAGATTTAAACATTGCAACAATTGTGTCTCTTTCAGCCTCTCTGACTTTCTGCATCATTACTTGACGGGCTGCCTGAGTCTCTATGCGCCCAAATACCACATTATCAACATCTTTTGAAAAGGTATCACCTATGCTCATTTTTGAGTCTGATTCAGTAATATGAGTTTCTTTATGAAATTCTTCAGAATTTTCATCATCCACAAGCCAATGGCGATGTGTTGAGTATTCACCTGATGCTCGATCAATGGAAACAGAGATATCAGCGTCTTCATGAAAATGTCTAAGAGACGCGCTTGCAATTGCGGTCTCTAAAGCGCCGAATATTATTCCTTCCTCAATTCCTTTTTCATTTGAAACAGATTCAACTACAGCCAAAATTTCAATACTTTCCATTATTTATTTACCCTCATAAGTTCTTCAAAGTTTGGTTTTAAACGACATAAATCAAGATCTATAAAGTTCAAGTTCATTGGCTCATCACCACAATGAAATAAAACTTCATCTTTATTTATATCTATAAGCTTTGCAACGAAACTTTTTTTACCATTCTTAATTTCTCGTAACTTTAAATCAAAATCCTCTTTTAAAAATGCAGATAGCTGTTCAGCTTTAAAAAACTTTCTATCTATACCCGGAGTTGATACCTCCAGAACATAGTCTTCATCTAAAAATGCATCATTCAATGCAAGTTCATAATTGAGATCTTTTGCCACCTTCTCGCAATCATCTATGGTGGCACCTGCAATGGCATCGATATAAACCCTAATTGTAGGCCTTTTTTTACCTCGTAATAATTCAATACCCCAAAGCTCGCAGCCATGACTAATTACTACAGGCTCAATTAAATTTTCTATTTCTTCAATTCTCATATGTCTTAAAAATAAAAATGGGGCAAATGCCCCAGTTCGTATCTCATTTACTGGTAGCGGGGGCTGGATTTGAACCAACGACCTTCGGGTTATGAGCCCGACGAGCTACCAGACTGCTCCACCCCGCATCGCAGAGGAATAGAGTGTATAGAAACCAAGTGCTTAAGGTCAAGTCAATTCAAATTTATTTAAGCAATAAAAATTTATCTTGTTATAATTCTTCAGCTTTGCCGAAGTGGTGGAATTGGTAGACACGCTAGCTTGAGGGGTTAGTGAGCGAAAGCTCGTGCGGGTTCAAGTCCCGCTTTCGGCACCATATCAATTTTAAGAATTATAAATCTAAAATTACTCTACTGGGATTTCAGCTGTTTTTGTGGCTTCTTTGATTTCCTCATCAGTAAATAAAACTTCCGTATTAGCATTTTTTAATAAGACTGCCTGGGCTAGATTTAAGATTAAAAAAAGAGCAGCAATAAATGCTGTTAGTTTTCCAAGGAAATTGGAAGGCCCAACTGCGCCAAACATAGAGTTTGAGGATCCACCACCAAAAGCTGAACCTAGGTCAGAACCCTTTCCTTGTTGCAAAATTACTAACACGATCAATACAATTGCTAGAACTATGCAGATAATTTTAATTGCTGTAATAATCATTTTTATTCTCTTAATTCATTAAAAACGTTTGCAATTAAAGCAAACTCTCTTCCATCTAACGATGCTCCACCTATTAATGCTCCATCAATTGCTTGTTGTTTGAACAATGATGATGCATTTTTGAAGTTTACGCTTCCTCCATATAAAACTGACTCTAAACCAATTTTTGGAAATCGAGATTGTACTACATCTTTGATCATTTCATGAACTGAATTTATTTCCTCTGGGTTTGGCGTTTTACCTGACCCAATAGCCCAAACAGGTTCATAGGCAATAATTAAAGAATGTAAATCAGGCACATCATTAAGGACCTCGATAATCTGAGTCTCAAGCACATTAAAAGTGATGTTGTGTTGGTTCTCTTCTTCTGACTCTCCAATGCATAAGATAGGGGTCAATGAATTATTATTGGCTTGTATTAATTTCTGACCGATCTGCTGATTTGTTTCATAAAACAACATTCGTCTTTCAGAGTGACCGATTATGCAAAATGTGCATCCTGAATCCTTAATCATGGAGGCAGAAATTTCTCCAGTGCGTGCGCCAGCTTCTTCAATATCAATATTTTGAGAGCCAATCTTAATGGCATGATCTCCTAAAGCAACTTGCAAATGATCTATATATATAGAAGTAGGAGCAATGCCTATGGAAGGAAAATTTTGACTATTGAAATTTTTTAAAAATTCATCTACCCATTTGTTGTTGAATTCTCTGGAACCATTAAGCTTCCAATTTGCTACCAAACGTAATGACATAAACTATTTTTTAAACATTTCTGCAATATCTTTTGCATATTTATTTGCAGTAATCTCATCATCAGATTCAACCATTACCCTTATCTTGCTTTCAGTTCCAGAAGGCCTTACTAGAACTCTTCCTACGGTTAAGTCTGATTCAATTTCTTTGATTTTTTTTTGGATATCCGAATCTGAGAGAATATCTTTATTTGCAACATCAACATTAATATTAATCTGAGGCATTTTTGTATAATTTCGTAAAATATCTTCGGGGTCCTTTTCTAATATTAATAAGGAAGAAATAACTTTTAATGCAGCAATTGTTCCATCCCCTGTACTTACCAAATCACGGCATATAATATGGCCAGAAGGCTCTCCCCCAAGCATCCAGCCTTCTTTTTGGAGCATCTGACTTACATATTTATCACCTACATCAGCTCTTTTAAACTTATATCCTAATTTTTTTACACCTTCTTCAAAACCAAGGTTAGTCATTGCGGTTCCAACTATTCCAGACCATGGACCAGTTCTATTGGGATTGGCATAAGCGAGAATATACATAATATCGTCGCCATCTAAAATATTGCCATTTCTATCAATGAGAACCACTCGATCTCCATCTCCATCAAGCGCAATACCAAAATCTGCTCTTTGTTTTACAACTTCCTCTTGAGCTTTTTCAGGATGAGTTGAGCCACATTCAGAGTTAATATTGTATCCATCCGGATCTGCACCTATTGATATAACCTCTGCACCCAACTCTCTTAGAATTGAAGGGCTAACCTTGTAACAGGCCCCATTTGCACAATCCAAGACTATTCTCAATGATTCAAATGACACATCAGCAGGAACGGTTGATTTGCAAAACTCTATGTATCTATCACCAGACTCATCGAACCTTTGCGCTTTACCGAGCTCAGCAGTTTTAACAGGCTTTAAATCTCCCGCAAGCAACTTCTCTATTTTTTTTTCAGCATCTTTGGAAATTTTTTCGCCAGTTCCGGCAAATAATTTAATTCCATTATCTAGATAGTTATTATGTGAAGCGCTAATCACTAATCCAAATTGATTTCTTAATGATCGTGTTAAATATGCAACGCCAGGGGTGGGTAAAGGCCCCAGCAATCTAACATTTACTCCGGCGGCAATGAAACCAGCTTGAAGTGCTGATTCAAGCATATAACCTGAAACACGGGTATCTTTACCAATAAGGACTGTTTCCCAGCCCATATTTTTTAAAACCACACCAGCGGCATGCCCTATTCTCAAGCAAACTTCAGGTGTAATTTTTGATTCGACAGGGCCACGAATCCCGTCAGTTCCAAATTTTATAGTCATGGAGAAAGATTATAACTCTTCTGCAGGACCCTTGATGGAAGTTTTTTTAGTAGTTTTGTTCTTTGGAGTTTTTGGCTCATCCCAATCTTTTGGTGCTCTTGGTTTAGCACCGGCCATGATGTCATCTATTTGATCTGAATCAATAGTTTCGTAGGTCAAAAGTGATTCTGCCATGGTATGTAATTTGTCAAGATTATCCTTAAGCAATTTTGTAGCTTTTTTATAATTGGTATCAATTATTTTCTTTACTTCTATGTCGATACTATTGGAGGTCTCTCCACCAATACCCTTTGGAGCCATGGATGCAGATCTGCCTAAAAATGGACTTGAATCATCCTCACCATATTTTAATGGCCCCAAATCAGACAAACCCCATTTAGTAACCATGTTAGTAGCTATTCCAGTGGCAACTTCAATATCATTGGATGCTCCAGTTGTAATTCCATCTTTACCATTGATGATCTCCTCAGCAATCCTTCCACCAAAAAGCGCTGCTATTCTGCTGTGAAGGTACTGCTTGCTTTGCATATATCTATCCTCTTCTGGCAAAAACATTGTAACTCCAAGTGCTCTACCTCTTGGGATGATTGTTACCTTGTATACAGGATCATGCTCGGGACTTAATCTACCGACAATCGCATGTCCGGCTTCATGATAGGCAGTAATTCTTTTTTGATCATCTGTCATGATCATTGATTTGCGCTCTGGGCCCATCATAATTTTATCTTTAGCTAGATCTAAATGACTTTGATCAACTTTTTTATCACCATATCTCGCAGCAAACAAAGCCGCTTCATTAATTAGATTAGCTAAATCTGCTCCTGAAAAACCCGGGGTTCCTCTTGCAATCACTAATGCATCAACATCCTTAGAAAGTGGAACTTTTTTCATATGAACTTTTAGAATTTGCTCTCTACCTCTTAAATCAGGTAAATCTACAACAACCTGTCTATCAAAACGGCCAGGTCTCAGCAATGCAGGATCCAGAACGTCAGGTCTATTTGTAGCAGCGACAACAATCACGCCATCATTACCATCAAAACCATCCATCTCAACGAGTAACTGGTTTAATGTTTGCTCTCTTTCATCATGTCCACCGCCCATGCCTGCACCTCTATGACGACCAACTGCGTCAATCTCATCGATAAAAACAATACAGGGTGAATTCTTCTGAGCTTGCTCAAACATATCTCTAACTCTTGATGCTCCAACACCGACAAACATTTCAACAAAATCTGAGCCAGATATGGAAAAAAATGGAACCTTAGCTTCACCGGCAATAGCTCTTGCTAAAAGCGTTTTACCAGTTCCTGGAGGGCCTACCATCAAAACGCCTCTAGGTATTTTGCCGCCTAGTTTTTGAAATTTGGTTGGATCTCTTAAAAAATCAACTAGCTCTTGGACATCTTGCTTAGCCTCTTCACAACCAGCAACATCCTCGAAAGTGGTAGTAACTTTTCCGCCTTCCATTAATTTTGCTTTACTCTTACCAAATGCCATTGGCCCGCCCCTTCCTGACATGCCGCCTTGCATTTGTCGCATAAAAAAGAAAAATATTCCTAAAAGGAGAAGGATAGGGAAAGCTCCAACTAAAAGCTGAGACCATATTGAAGGCTGCTCAACACTTTCAAACACAGTAATAACTCCATGCTCTTCGATTGCATTATCAACAGACTCATCTCTTTTGTATATTGGATGACGCGTCTCAAATCTTGTACCATCAAGGCGTTCACCAAAAATAGTCATTTGATCACCTTTATATACAACCTTGGCAATACGATCTGAAAGAACTTCTTGTTTAAACTGACTGTATGAAATCATTTCCCTCTTTGAGGAAGAGGAATTTTCTACATTATTAAATATAAATATTAAGGCTGAGCCTAATAAAACCCATACTAATGCATTTTTAAAAACAGAATTCATAGCGGCTTTTCTCCATATAAATAAATCTCTGCTGACTTGCTCTTTGAAGCAGCAGGTTTATAAGTTTGAACTAAATGGAAGCTCTTTTCCATTTCGGTTCTTAATTTTTTTAATAAACTATTTTGAAACGTTTTAATTACGAATGACCCATTGCTCCTGCTTAAGCAACTCAAAGCAGTTCTAAGGGTAACAATATTTAATTCAAATATATTTTCTTCATCAACAGCTCTTATACCTGTTAAATTTGGGGCTAAATCTGAAATAACAAGGTCAAATTTTGATTTAAGCGAGAAAATTTCTTCAATCTGATCAATGTTTGCAATGTCTTCTTGAAAGAATTCAACATCCTGAATTGGATCCATTGGCAAAAGATCAATTGCATAAACGCTTGATGATGGGCTCATCGCTTTTATTAACTCAGACCAACCTCCCGGAGCAGAACCTATATCTAGGACTAAACTATTTTTTTTCAGGATTTTAGTTTTGGTTAAAATCTCCTCTAATTTAAATACTGCACGAGATCTAAGACCAAGCTTTTTAGCTTTTAACGCCCATGAATCAGCATGCATAGAATTTAAAGATGCTGCACTTTTTCAATCTCAAGATCAATGGTGCCAGAGGGTGTAGATATTGAAACTTCATCTCCAACATTTTTTCCCATTAAGCCTTGAGCAATTGGTGTCTGAATAGATATCAAGCCTGCTTCAGGATCAGATTCTAAATTACCAACAATTTTATAAGTAATAGACTTATCGTTGGTTAGGTCATATAAATCTATAGTTGCCCCAAAAACAACTCTACCCGTTTCAGGAATATCTTTTACATCTATAACTTGGGCATTAGCAAGGGCATGCTCTATTTCTTGAATTTTTGCCTCAATAAAACCTTGTTGCTCTTTTGCGGCATGATACTCAGCATTCTCCTTAAGATCACCATGAGCTCGAGCTTCTGCAATAGCTTGAGATATCTCAGGTCTATCTTTTGTCTTTAACTGTCGCAGCTTTTCAGCGAGATCTTTCTCGCCTACTTTTGTAATGGGGAGTTTATCCATACAGTCATTATATCAAATGTAAGAAGTTAATTGATTTCCTGCAAAGAATTATAAATCCAGTTATCAGAATTAGTGCTCATGGCTTCCAGAAGAGCAAATGCGCCAAAAATTGTAGTAACACAGAATAATTTATTTTGTAATGCTGTTCTCCTAATAGATGCAGAGTCCTCAATTGACTGACGACCCTCAGTGGTATTTATCAGTAAATTTACCTTATTATTTAAAAGCTCATCAACAATATGAGGCCTTCCTTCAGTAACTTTATTAATAATTTGAGCATCATACCCAAGTGCTTTTATTGAGTGGGCTGTTCCTTTTGTTGCGATTAATGAAAACCCGTGCTCAACAAGCATAGGAATCAAGTTGGATAAATATTTTTTATCAGACTCCTTAACACTTATGAATGCTAAGCCAGATTCAGGAAAAACTTTATTTGCTGCCCTTTGAGCTTTTGCATATGCTTCGCCAAAACTTGAGCCAATACCCATAACCTCCCCAGTAGATTTCATTTCTGGGCCAAGAATAGGGTCAACGGCAGGAAATTTATCAAAAGGTAAAACTGCTTCTTTTACAAAAAAGTAGTTCGTGGGTAGCTCGTTAGAAAATCCTATATCTTTTAATGTTTTACCAACCATGGTTTTTGTCGCAGACTTAACCAATGATTCTCCGATGCACTTAGAAATAAATGGAACTGTCCTTGAGGCCCTTGGATTCACTTCAATAATGAAAATATCCTCATCTTGAACGGCGAATTGGATATTCATTAACCCAACAACATTTAATTCTTTTGCAATTTTCTTTGCTTGGCTTTCAATTTCTTGAATTACTTTTTTAGATAGACTATATGGCGGCAAAGAACATGCGGAGTCACCGGAATGGATTCCAGCTTGCTCAATATGTTGCAAAATGCCTCCTATCTCAATATCGCTGCCATCAGAAATAACATCTACATCAACTTCAATTGCATCAGTTAAATATCCATCAAGCAAAATAGGTTTTTGGTCTGAGACCTCCACAGCTTCTTTTAGATACTTTCTAAGCTCAACTTGTGTGTGAACAAGCTCCATTGCTCTTCCACCAAGTACATACGAAGGTCTAACAACTATCGGAAATCCAATTTCCTCAGACATCTGCAGAGCCTCTCCAAGATTCTTAACTGTGCTGTTGGGGGGTTGCTTAAGATTGAGTTGGTGAGCAAGAGATTGAAATCTTTCTCTATCCTCCGATCTGTCAATAGCATCTACATCTGTACCGAGAATAGTGACATTATTTAATAATAGAGTCTCAGAAAGCTTCAAGGGCGTCTGACCGCCAAATTGAATAATTACTCCCTCAGGCCTCTCTAAATCAATAATATCTAAAACTTTTTCCTCTGTGATTGGTTCGAAATATAATCTATTAGATGTGTCGTAATCTGTTGACACAGTTTCAGGATTACAATTTATCATGATAGATTCATAGCCTTCTTCTTGCAGTGCAAATGAAGCATGAACGCAACAATAATCAAACTCGATGCCCTGCCCAATCCTATTTGGGCCACTACCCAAAACAATCACTTTTTTATTGTTCGTGGGACGAGATTCGCACTCACCCTCATATGTTGAATACATGTACGCAGTTTCGGTGGCAAATTCAGCAGCGCAAGTATCCACTCTCTTAAAAGAAGGCATAACACCCAAATTCTTTCTTAAATCTCTTACATCTTGGGCAGTTGATTTGGTTAATTTAGCAATTCTTTGGTCAGCAAAACCTTTTTGTTTAAGGTTAAGCATTTTATGAAAATCTATTTCCTGAAGTTTCGTGTCCTGAAGAATTTTTTCCTCATCAATCAAATCAATTATTTGTTGCAAAAACCAAAAATCGATACCTGTTAATTGATTTAATTGGTCTGCATCCCAACCCAGTCTTATTGCATCACCAACATATAAAATTCTCCTAGAACTAGGAAATGTAAGTTGATATCGAAGAGTTTCATTTTGATTAGAAGTATCATCTAGTATGCTTTCAAAACCATTCAAGTCTTCTTCTAAACTCTGAAGTGCTTTTTGAAGAGATTCTTGAAAGGTTCTTCCGATACCCATTACTTCACCAACAGATTTCATTTGAGTTGTAAGTCTGTCATTTGCCTGAGGGAATTTCTCAAAAGCAAACTTTGGGATTTTTGTAACTATGTAATCAATAGAAGGTTCGAATGATGCAGGTGTTAATCCATTGGTAATATCATTCTGCAATTCATCTAATGTAAATCCAACAGATAATAATGCAGCAACTTTGGCAATTGGAAATCCAGTTGCCTTAGAGGCTAAGGCAGAGGAGCGGCTAACCCTAGGATTCATTTCAATTACAACCACCCTCCCATTTTCAGGATTAATACCAAACTGAACATTGCTTCCTCCAGTCTCAACTCCAATTTCTCTCAGAATTTTAAAAGATTGGTCTCGTAAAATTTGATACTCTTTATCCGTTAATGTCTGAGCTGGTGCAACGGTGATTGAATCACCAGTATGCACTCCCATCGGATCAAGATTTTCTATCGAGCATATAATGATGCAATTATCATTTTTATCTCTAACAACCTCTAGCTCAAATTCCTTCCAGCCAAGCAAAGATTCATCAATAAGCAGCTCAGTTGTTGGAGAAAGATCTAAGCCTTTTTCGCAAATTTCTTTGAACTCTTGGATGTTATACGCAACCCCTCCTCCCGAACCACCTAAAGTAAATGAAGGTCGAATAATGCAAGGAAATCCCAGACTCTCTTGAACAGACAAGGCTTCTTCCATTGAGTGCGCAATTCCAGATCTAGGGGTTTCAATGCCAATACCTTTCATAGTTTTGTCAAATAGCTCTCTATCTTCAGCTTTATCGATAGCCTCTCTTGATGCACCAATTAGCTCAATATTGTATTTTTTTAAAACTCCTTCTTTTGCCAATGTTAAAGCTGTATTTAGGCCTGTTTGCCCCCCCATGGTTGGCAATAATGCATCTGGGCGCTCTTTATCAATTATTTTTTCAATTGATTTCCAATGGATAGGTTCAATGTATGTGGCGTCCGCAAGCAAGGGGTCAGTCATGATTGTTGCAGGATTAGAGTTGACTAAGATAACCCTAAAACCCTCTGCTTTAAGGGCTTTACATGCTTGAGCTCCGGAATAATCAAACTCACAAGCTTGGCCTATAATTATTGGTCCAGCACCAATAATTAAAACAGATTTAATGTCAGTTCTTTTTGGCATTGTTTTTAATCATTGAATGAAATTTTGTAAATAGCTCCTCTAACTCATGAGGCCCAGGACTTGCCTCTGGATGCCCTTGAAAACTGAATGCAGGCTTGTCCTTAAAAGCAATACCTTGCAAGCTTTGATCAAATAACGAGACATGAGTGGGTTCAATATTTTCAGGGAGACTTGATAAATCAACTGCAAAACCATGATTTTGACTTGTAATGTATACCACTTTTGATGCTAGATCTTGAACAGGGTGATTGGCACCATGATGACCAAACTTCATCTTATATGTTTTACATCCGCCCGAAAGAGCAAGCAATTGATGACCCAAACATATTCCAAAAATTGGCATATTAATATCCAGCAGTTGCTGAATTAATTCGATTGCATAAATACAAGGCTCAGGATCTCCAGGACCATTAGATAAGAAAACCCCATCTGGTTTTAGGCTCATGAGTTTCTCAAAACTTATTTGAGCATTTACTACCTGCACTTTACCTACATGCTTTCTTAAGAGCCTTAAAATATTTTTCTTTACTCCAAAATCAACAGCAACAATCAACTTTTCATTTTTAGTCTGTTCATAGTTTGGCCAAGTGCCCTCACCCCATGAGAACGATTTTTTAGTTGATACTTCTTTAGCAAGATCCAGGCCTTCTAAGCCATCAAATTTATCTAAAGCCTGATTGGCTTTTGATAAAGAGCTTGAATCATTAGGAGCGATGCATGCTTTTACTGATCCATGGTCTCTAAGCTTTGCTGTTAACGCCCTAGTATCAATGTTTGAAATTCCTATTGTTTTCTTTGATTCTAAAAAACTTTCAAGGGATTGAGTTGCACGCCAATTGCTAAAATGGCTGGGCAAATCTTTGATTACAATGCCGGAAGCAACGATCTCATCCGACTCATTATCTTCATCATTAATACCAGTGTTTCCAATGTGGGGATGGGTAAAAGCAATGATTTGTTTAGCATATGATGGATCGGTAATGACCTCTTGATATCCTGACATAGAGGTATTAAAAACAATTTCACCTACTGCCGGCTCTTTTGCACCGAATCCCATGCCCTCCAAGACAGAACCATCCTCTAGAACTAAAATAGCTGGAAAAGACATTAGTTAACTCTCCCAAATAGAGTAAAAAAGATAGTAAAAAATTGTGAAAATTGAGGATTTAATGAGCTAAAATTGTGCGCTGGCATTAAAAGGGTACTTTATATTGATAAGTCCTCAACGTCCATAAAATTTTAAAAAAAATGAAGATAAATTTAAAAAATCAAGATCAAATATCTGAGATGAGAATCGCTGGTCAATTGGCGGCTGAGGTTTTAGAAATGATCACACCTTATGTAGTGCCTGGAGTTAGTACTGAGGAGCTAGATAAGAGGTGTTATAACTTTATAGTGAATGAACAAAAAGCTATTCCTGCCAATGTGGGTTATAACGGTTTTGAAAAAACAATTTGCTCAAGTGTTAACCAGGTAATCTGCCATGGAATTCCATCAGATAAAAAAATACTCAAGGATGGAGATATTTTAAATATAGATGTAACAGTTATTCGCAATGGCTGGCATGGTGATACATCAAAAATGTTCTTGGTTGGTAAGACTCAGCCACATAATGAAAGGCTTGTGAAAGTGACTCAAGAATGTTTGTATAAGGCGATTGAAGTTGTAAAGCCAGGAGCTCATTTAGGTGACATAGGTGCAGTTATTCAAGAGCATGCAGAAAAAAATCATTACTCTGTTGTGGAAGATTATTGTGGCCATGGAATTGGGCAGGTTTATCACGAAGAGCCCCAAGTTCTTCATTATGGCAAAACTGGCAGAGGCCTAGAAATTAAAGAGGGTATGTGTTTTACAATTGAGCCTATGATCAATCAGGGATCAAAATATACCAAACTCTTAAGTGATGGATGGACTGTAGAAACAAAGGATGGCAGAAATTCAGCTCAATGGGAGCATACCCTTGCAGTTACTGAATCTGGCGTGGAGGTTTTAACAAAGCGCAGTGAAGAATCCTTTTGAGCAACTCATTAGAAAGTATCAATCTTGACTTTAAAAAAAGTTTTCACAGCGTATTCCAAAAACCTGAACTGATTCAGTCCTTTCTTACAAAACGATCAAATAAATTTGATGCCATTATTAAAAAGGAGTTCATAAGAAGAGAGCTTGAAACGGACTTTGCCTTGGTTGCACTTGGAGGCTATGGAAGAAAGGAGCTCTTTCCCTCTTCCGACATTGATCTCTCAATTATTCAATTTAATGCAAAGACAAAAAAGATTGAAGACATTAAAGATTTTATTGGATGGCTCTGGACCCTGAAGGTAAAAGTTGGGCATTCAGTTCGAACGGTTAAAGATATTGAAAAAATAACTAAATCTGATCTAAAGGAATTTACCTCATATCTTTCTTATAGAATTATTTTCTGCGAAAAAAATAAAGTTGCTGGCTTAAGCAACGATTTAAAGAAAATATCAAAAAAATGGAATAAAACTAAATTTTTTAAAGCTAAACGGCTTGAACAATACAATAGGTTTCAATCTTTTGACTCTACCGAATTTAGTCTTGAGCCAGATCTCAAGGAATCACCAGGTTGCTTGCGAGATTTTCAAACTGCTTTGTGGATTTTAGAGCATTGTTTTAAATTAAAAAAATTACAAGATTGCACAACCGCAAAACTTTTTTCAAAAAAAGAAGTGTCAAGCATTTATCAATCCTATGCCCATATGCAGGCTCTAAGATATTTTATTAACCTTGAAAGTGGTACGAATCGTATTAGCTTTGAGAACCAATTATTGCTTTCAAAAAAATCTAAACTGAAGGCCTCAAAAAAATCATCTGCTGTTGAGAAATTCATGAGAACTTTTTTTCTACATGCATCCACCCTATCAGATTTTAATGAGTTTGTTTTTCAGGCATATGACGATCAATTAAACATACTGAAGCGACCTTATACAAAAAACTATTACATCTTTAAAGACCGGATTGGCATTGCTGAGAATGTTAATCTTGTAAAAAATCCCGAATTAATTTTAGATAGCTTGATCCAAGTTGGAAAACTAAAAAGAATCAATGGGTTAGATTTTAAAACTATTAAAAAAATTCAGGAATCATTGCCTAAAATTGATCCTAAATATTTTTTGTTACCTGAAGCAGGAACTCAATTTCTTCAAATCCTAGGATCGTCTACCAATCTTTCAACCGTTCTTAAAAAACTAAAGCAGTTGGGTTTAATGAGATTGCTAATTCCAGAATTTGGGCTGATTGAAGGTCAAATGCAATTTGACATGTTTCACGTTTATACCGTTGATGAACATACTTTTAAAGTTGTAAGAAACATGAGACAAATGCAAATTGGAAAAGTTGATTCATCTTTAAAAATCGAACATGAATTAATTAACAAATTGCCTAAAATTGAGCTTTTGTATCTCGCAGGAATTTTTCATGATCTTGGCAAAGGTAAAGGTGGGGATCATTCTGAAATAGGAGAAAAGATAGTTGAGAAATTTTGTAAAAGGTTAAATTTTTCTCTTCATGATACCGAGCTATTATCTTGGCTTGTTAAAAATCATTTAATCATGTCTTCGATATCGCAAAAAACCGATGTCCATGATCCTGACACTATTACGAACTTTACTAAAAATGTTAATACTATAGAAAAGCTTAATTATATTTATATGCTTACCATCAATGATATAAGAGGTACTAATCCAACTTTGTGGAACTCATGGAAACATGATTTGTTAAAACAGCTCTTTATGTCCTCTAGAAAAAAACTAAATCTTGAGGAAGCCGAATCTAGCAAATCAATTGTCTACGAAAGAAAGTTTGCATCAGCCAATGCAATCAAAAAAGGACATGAATTTTTAAATCAGGTATGGGATCAATTGCCAGATGCTTATTTTTCAAAATATCAACTAAAGCAACTATCAAACCAAGCGAAAGCTGTTGCTGCTTCGAATGGAGAAACATCTGTTTTTGTACAAAGTAGAAAAAACCTAATTGAGATTTTTATCTTCACCCCTAATCAAGCGGGCTTATTTTTGAAAACTGTTAATGGGTTTGAGCAACTTTCTTTAGAGACTATTGATTCAGACATTCATACAACCCGTGATGGGAAATATGCCATGAATACTTTTATCTGTAGACATAAAATTCTTGGGGGTAATTTGATTCAAAGAGATATTCAAAATATTGAACAAAAAATTATGCTTGCAATCTCTTCTGAAAA
>Ga0222719_10002090_pt1 | contig 18600 bp, 14 predicted proteins | sample C33_34DmetaG_FD_165039 | JGI IMG/M metagenome (GOLD analysis project Ga0222719, IMG submission 165039) | Estuarine water microbial communities from San Francisco Bay, California, United States - C33_34D | ecosystem: Environmental > Aquatic > Marine > Unclassified | place: USA: California... | reverse complement strand
GTTAAGGATTTTGCGGAACAGGGGCGGGTTGTCAGCCTTCTTTTTAGCGTAGTTAAAGTCGCTGACAGCGCCGTACCACTTACCTAACTGACCAAATACGTCCTCAACTTCCCGGCCCGCGCCAACAAGTTTCTGGACAGTCTTAAAGGCGGTAGTCGCAGCGGTTACTGCGGTAATGGGGTCTATCATGCCAGTCATCCTTCATGACTGGCCTCTTCCTAAGGGGGTTATAGGTATCGATATTTTATCGTAGCTACGCCTGTGCCGTTAATCTCCTCCACAGAATCCACCGTCACTTCGTAGTAAGCGCCCGCGTTGGGCTTGTTGAGGTGGTAAGCCATGATGCTGCTGTCGTTGATACAGCTAATCTTGTACCCCAGCACGCCCCAGTTCTGGAGAAAGTAGTCCCTGCACAAGGCAATGTAGGTCTCGTCGTAAAGCCAGGACTTCGATCCGTCGGCATCGGGTCCGTAGATCGCCATAACCCAAGTAATGTAATCCTCGTCCATGCCGTTGATCGAGCCCGCCGCGATATGGATCGCGTGCCCGTCCTTGCGCCACAGCACACCCTTGGTGTTAGGCAGGTCGATGATCTCTTGAAACCTGGCCCTAACAGCCTCCCGCTTCGCGTCGTCGGTGTCTGGGTTCCCAAGCAAAGACCAATGGAACGTGCCGCCTTCCATGTAGGGGAGGCTTGCGGAGAATAAGGCATCAAACTCCGCACCGGCGACCGACGTAATCTCTTCGATGGTGATCAAGTCTTACGCCCTCCGTAGAACTGACTCATGGAGATCGTTCCGCTGCTCGGGATGCTGGTATTCACAGTCTCGCTGGTCGAGCCCGTGCGGCGTATCTCGTAGTAGTAATTTGTTCCAGACTTGTCACTGATCGTGTTCCACAAGCTGCCAACGTCGTATGTGTATCCGCCAACAGTGATGCTGCTGCCAGAGCCACTGCCTACATTCGTGCCGTTCCACCAAGCTTGATAGGTGCTGGTCCCCGAATAGATTACCCAAGACCACAGGGGCGAGAACTGCCCGTACCAAGCAGAAGTGCTGGTTGTAGTGATTGTCGTGGGCACATAGGCACCGCCCCGATAATACTCAGACATCGAGATCGGATTAGCGCCGCCAAACTCCCCCTGCACCTGCGAGAGGGAGATAGCTCCTGACGTCTGGAGAGCCATCAGTCAGCCCAGACAGCAGCCGCGATAGTCTGGACCAGGGCGTCGTGACCGGATACGTCCGTAGGCGTCTCGGTGACCGTCCCATCCTCTGCGGTGGTGCTGGTCATCTTGGATAGATGCACCACGCGATTTGATTCATGGGGAAGTTGGTCGTCGTCCGGGTCATCGAACAGGTCGGTGTAGACCACCATCAGCCGGTTATCGGGGTAGACCTCGACGCGCTGCACGGTCGTGATTTTAGTGATTGCCATTTTCTAGCTCCTCGATTTTCGCCTGCAAGGCGTTGATTTGGGTTTGCTGCTCTTTTACCGCTTCGATCAGCAGCGCCGTGAGCTTGTCGTAGTCAACGGTCTTGTATTCCTCGCCGCTTCTGGAAACGTCTTCCCAGTTGGTCTCTTTAGACCGCATCCGGTCGAAGGGCGCAGGCATAATCACTTGATCGACGCCAGCTTCCTCTAGCTCCTGGGCTATGACGCCCATGCAGTCGTTCTTGCGCCCCGGCACAAAGCCTAGGTCCTCGACCCCCTCAATCCAGTCATACGTTACTCCCCGAATAGCCATGACTTTAGCTAGTGCATTCTCAATCGGCTTGATTCGAGTCTTGAGCCTTCGGTCGGATGCGTAGGCAGTCACGTTCCCCGCGAAGACAGCGTCCCCGTTGGAGTCGGTGTAGCTGGAACCGTTGGGGAAATAGAGGCGGTCGGGGTTGGTGCCCTCGTCCATCCGAATCATCTGGCGACCACCCGCGACGAGCTGCATATCGTCTGCCGCAGGGAAGGTGATGTAGGTGTTTGTGTCACTTACATGGCGTATGAATTGGGAAACGTCTAGGTGTCCATCGACTTGCATATTCCCTGGGGTAAAAACGCCGTTTGTAAACTCAGACTGGCTGTTAAGACGAAGCCATCCGTCGCTTACGTCTGCCGACAAAGCAGTCCGCGAGTTGAAGGCAATACCCCGATGGTTGCCTGCGCTCCCTCCATCGAAGTTAAGACAGTCGTTGGTTGACGAGCGTACGGTAAGTCCACCGACGCTTGTGTCGTTCGCGGTTATGTTGCGGCTAGCGTCGATGACGGTGGTGCCGTTGACATGATATCCGCCGACAACATTTACAGCACCATTAACATCCAAGGTATACGCGGGGTCTTGCAATCCACCGATGCCGACGTTTGCGTTTTTAAACACCAGGCGGTCAGCCCAGGTCGAGGAGCCGTTTTTGACACTAAATGCCCAGCGCAGCTGAGCGCTAGTAACCCTTTGATTAAGGTCTAAATAATAAGTGTCGCCGTCCGCATACCGCCAACGGGTCAGAAGCTGGTCATCATTAGGGCTGGCTCCTGAAGCAGTGATGTAGGGGCGGTACAGCTTAGGGTCGCTGTAGGGCACTTCCGAATAAACGCCATTCGGGTTGATGCTGAAGTAGTTGTTCGCATTATCGCGGAACACGAAGCCGCGATTGGTCCCCGACCGCATCTTAAAGTACATATTGTAGTCAGAGCTTGTTTCGCCGCTTACTCGACCACCATCCGCAGCGTCGCTCTGCGCTGCCATATAAATTTTGTAGTTGCTGGTGCTGTCCCAAAAGCAGTAACCGTTTCCGCTCCCTGCATCAAGCGTCACGCTAGTTAGGTTCTGAGCCGCTCGGGCGGAAGTTATGACGTCCGTGTACGCGTTGACCTGCCCGATGGCAAGAGTTGGCGCAATCGTCCTTCCGCTTTGCAAAGTAAGTGCGACGGTCGTGTCATTGCCAGGATAAAGATAGGTTGCTCCATCGACAGCATTTATGAACGTGACGCCTGACCGCCTAATGAGACCGTTTCCGCTAAACGTTCCGGCACCATTTAGGGACCAGCCATCCCCAGACAGAGAGTTGCCCCGGAAATAAATATTGTCGCCGCTGGCGGCGCCATAGTATTGGTTTGTGGCGTAGTTGTAGAAATCGTCTACGCTGCTCTGAATGTAAAAGTCACCGTTGGCAAACGCGGTTCGACCGTCTATATCGCTGTAGAAGAAACCGTCGTTTCCGTCGCCGGGATAGAGGCGGGTTGCCGTTAGGTGCCCCGCATTGCTAATCGACGCGACGTTAGCCGCGCTGCTCTGATCGCGGAATATCCAGCCACGACCAGCGCTGTTATCCATCGTGAAGTAGGTGGCCCAGTCGCCGGTCACGCTTCCGTGCTGACCAGAGCCTGACGTTCCGGTAAACATGATCCCGTAGGTGGGATTTGTGCCTTGGGAATAGCCGCCATACAGGGAAAAACCGTGCTTTGTTGTCGAGCTTGTGTTGTTTACGCCAACGCGGGTGCCTTCTACAGAATCAAAAGTCGCTTGCCTAGAGGCGTTGATCACGTTGGTGCCGTTCATTTTAAGCGAACGACCTGAGCCTAGATTTAGGGCGGTAGTGCTGAACGTGGCGGTCGGATTGTTGTTGTGAACCGAGCCATTTCCAATCTGAATGACCCCACCGCCATTGGTAATGTAGTAAGTGCCCCGGTTACCGATCATCCCGTAGCCGGAAACGACCGTGTTGTTTGCTGAGGGTTGAACATTCCCTGCTGAGTCAATACCGCCAAAGCTAGCGCGGGTGGCGAACGAGCCTTCGCGGCTGCTGTCGATCACCGTGGTGCCGTTGACCCGATAGCCGCTGTTAGCGTCCGCGACCCCTGTAGCGCTAACTTTGAAGATGGGGTTGGCGTTACCAGCGGTAATCATAAAGTGGTCAGTGCTGTTGTGACCGATCAGCGCCCCGTAGGTACCGCTGTTGCTGTCATGCAGGTCGATCCATACGTCGGTGTCACCCGATTCAAAACGAGCAACAACATTGGTGGTGGGGTGGTAAGCATGAAGTCTAAACGCGGGAGCAATTCCAACGCCTAGACTGCCGGTCATGGTGTCACCAGCCAGATCGACCTTTGCGTCTAACGCTGTCTGCAACCCATCGACGTTAGAGATAACATGGTTGTGACTGTCGTCGGCCACCACAATGGAGTTGTAGGTCCCGGAGACATCACCGCTGAACTGCGTTGAGCTGTTCAAAAACTCAGTCCAACCAACCCACGTTCCGCTGTCTCGCCGTCGAATATGAAGGTCGGCTCCACCGTTTCCAGACCCGCCCCAAACGAGCTGCGTCGGCTGCCCGCCGTCGGTCTGGACAATCATGTTGTGATAGTTGCCAGAGGGGTTGTTTGTAGGCGCAGAGCTTGTCCAGCGGTAGAAACCGTTGTCGGTTACGTCGTCAAGATTAGTTGTGCTGTTTAGCGCGTCAGTAGCGTATAGCGTGTTGTTGTCAATGCGAGTGTCGATTTCGGACTCGGTGTAATACCTGCCGTCATGAGTGTGACTGTCGTTTGCCACCGTCGCCGTCAGCGTCGCGTTGCCCAGGTTTGTGAAGGTGGCGGATCCCGTGACGTCGCCGGTAAGGGTCAGCGTGGGGTCCGCCGTCGCCGTGGTGGCAATTGAAACGCTGCCCAGGTTGGTCATGGTACCCGAGCCAGTCACCGCCCCGGTGAGCGTGATGACAGGGTCGGAGGTATGGGCCGCCGTCAGGGTGACGTTGGCGGATCCATCAATAGACGCGGAGCCGCTCAGAACGCCGCCAAGGGTGATCGTCCTGGCGGTGGCCCACTTGCTGGCAGAGACCGCGTTGGCGCTGATGCCCAGCTTGACGTCCAGGGCAGCCTGGAGCCCGTCCACGTTTGAGATCACATGGTTGTGGCTGTCGTCTGCAATCGTGACAGCAATGCTGGTGGTCCCAGAGCCAGAGACATCGCCGGTTAGCGTAATCGTTTGATTGCCGGTCAGATAACCAGCAGAAGCGTGGTTGCCCCAGCCGTAGGCGGTGTTCCAATTTGTAATGTTGGTGCTGGAGATACCGCTAGCAGCCGAAGCGCTGAACACAGGATCGGTTTCGGTGAAGCTGGTCAGGTAGCCAGCGCTAGCGTGGTTGCCCCAGCCGTAGGCGGTGTCCCAGTTAGCGTTATTGTAGTGCGACAGGTTTTGTACGCTCGTGCTCAGCGACGCGGTTACCGCTTGATTAGAAGCGTTACCGAGAAAAATGTTCCCTTCGTTAAGGTTCGGGGTAGCATTTGAGCGCCCTGCGCCCATGACTTCGCCACCACCGTTGGTAGCATCAACGCGGGTGACCGTACCAAGGTTCTGGATTAGGTTCCCTTCGCCAGTGGGCGCACTGTTCGTGTAGCCGCCACCGACAGCGACGTAGATCGTGTCGCCTTCGCTAAAAGCGCTGGTATTGACCCCAGAAATACGGCCCATGAGAAGGCCACGGCCTTCTTCTTCGTCTGCCAAAGTCTCCAGCAGCACAAAGTGCGCGGGCATTAATGCTGCGTTAGACGCGTCAGCGGCGACTACTTCGAACGTCGTCGCCCCGCTAGTGCCAGTCTGATGTACCGGAGTGCCTTTGGCCAGGGGTCCACCCGACACATTCTTGACGTTAACTTCGACGGTCTCGGCCCGAACGTCTTGCAGGTTAGACCCGTCCCCATCCTGCTGTAGGAACTCACTAAGCAGAATCGCACACATGCGCAGTTCTACAGCCGTGCCTGCAGCAAAAGCAGATGCGGAAGTATTATCCTGCCCACGCACCACCGTTATTTCATTGGTGCCCGCGTTAATGGCGGTTACTTTTACGATCTCAATCGTCGGAGAGTTCGTATCCGTGTCAAACGTAAGATACGTATGGTCCCCCGCAGCTAAGGTCGGGAGGCCACTAACACTCTGCAGCTCTATAACGGTAGCAGACGAGCTTATCGACGATACAAGTACCGTAGAAAAATTATTACTAAATTTAACCGCCATGCGCTAAGTCCTAATCAGTGTTTATTAGGATACGGTGATAACCCACGTAATGGTCATCGAATCCGAAGCACCTTTGTTAATTACTGAAAAGGTCGTCCGGCACAACATATCCCCGCCAGAAGCAGCGTTGAACAGTCCAGCCTCCGTAAGCGCAGCAGTACCTTCACCCGGATCAAAGGTAGCTACATAGGTCACGGTGTTATCAGTAACCGTAGTAGACGTAAGCAACTGCCGGTTGGCTTCAGAGCCAAGCGTGGTGTCTGCAGACGCCGGGGACGTAGAGCTAGTGCCCACAGCCATGTGCGACATCGCGTTTTTAGAGGTGTCGTACATGCGGCTAGCGACGTACTCTTTGCCACTCGTAACGACCAAGTTCGGGACTTCTTTTACAATCGCGCCGTTGAGAGCAATCTCCAGACGCCCCGTCATGACAAGATCTTCAGCAAACATGGTGGTGCTCCCTAGTTGTTAAACTGAGCCGAATTAAGGGGGCTCGCGTTAAGAGTCGAAGAAGTTCTGCTACGCTTGGCGAGGCTGATCTCTTCGGCCACAAAAACAAGATCGGTTTCCCCTTTATCTACCAGTAAGGTAGAGGTATCTCCTAGTGTTACGGCGTCCGCGAAATCTTTCGACATGGCGAACGCTTGTGTTTCTTGAAGCCCAACAAGGTTGCCCTTGTTAAGGTTGGCTTCTTTGGTAAAGGAGTCTACTTCGGCCTGATCGTCTAAGACGAATGCATCTGCAAAAGTACGGTTAAACTCCGCTACCCTACTAAAGACCTCCGATACAGTGATTGTCTCACTTTGAGGCTTATTAGTACCAATAACTGCGCTTTCGCTAACAGCTATAAGTTCAGAGTCTACTTTATCAAAAGTTACGGTATTAGTATCTGTTAAGGCAGGCGCCTCGTCAAAAGCGCGGACGAAGCCCACAACCTTAGAAAAGTCGTCGTCGACTGCCAGCGCGTTTGCAAACGGCTTCGCTATGCTATGGACAAACCGGGTTTCGGAGAAAGTGAACTGATCTGCTAGCGCTTTTGTAGTCTCTAAAGAGTAATCCTCAGAGACAGTTACGCTGTCCGAATCGTTTTTACTGTAGCCAATGTAGCGGGCGTCTTCGCCGAAAGACAACGAGTCAGAAAACTCACGTAACACCTCGAACAAGATCGAGAAGTCTTCCGCAAACGCAACAACGTCCAGCAGCCCTTTGCTGAAGTCGTAGGTAGAGACGTCCGTAAAAGAAAAGTTATCGCTGGCTAGAGCCTTCTCCACGCTCAGCGAAGCAGCGTCTTCAAAGGCCACAAAGTTAGCGGTGGGGTCGCGAAGGTAGAGGTTCTTTGAATCTGGGTCTAGGCGAACGTCCCTCATGTAAGGGCGCACGTAGTTCAGGGGTGCGTACAAATCTCTGTAGCCTGTAGCCGCTTGTATCCAGCGGTACCCAGACACTAGCTTAAAGTCGGACTTCTCTGCTAAGGCCCTGGTCTGTTGAAAAGCCGGCGCTACGATTCGCAGGTGCGGTAGCGATACTCGCGCCTGTAGAGCTAGCCCCGGTTCAACAAATAGGCGAGTAGCCACTAATCAAAGTCGCTCCGCACCTTCAGCTTGATAAGATCGTTCACGGTCTGAATACCGCCGTTAGCGAAGGTGATCTCAAGTTCTGCTTCGAAGGTGCCCGCCGTATCAAGAGTCCCCTCGGGGAAATCAGTAACCACTTTGCCCGCCGTAGGGTCGCTGATCGTACAGGTGAGCGTGGACTTGACCGTGGTGCTGCCCAGCGCACGAATGCGTAGCTTTGCCTGGGCGTTGGTCAGGTCTACTGGCGCCCAAGTGGCGTCGTTGTTCGGGTCAAGAGTCGCCCCAGTCGCAGCCGTGTTACTGTCCTTCAAGGTGAAGGTCAGCTCGGGAAGGGTGTCCCCGGTAACGAGGTTAAGGGTATCGGAGTACGCCATGGTTTATACCTCTTCCCGCCAGTCGCGGCCTTCCCAAAGAGCCGCTTCTGCCGCTCTGCGTTTTACCAGTCCAGGCAGCTCTTTACCGCCTGCCTTCGTCCAGCGCTTAATCTGAGTAGGTACGTCGCTAAGCGGTCCGTAGTTGACCCGGTTAAGGAGGGTGGACTCCTTTAAGTTACCCGGACCTAGATTGTAAACCCACGCTACAAGCGCGTCGAACTGATTCTGCTTGAGGTCGATCTCGGTGGCTTCGCGGACATAGCCCTCGAACTCTTCGAGATCTTCGATTAACAAAGCTTCGGCGGCTTCTTGGTCGATGGCATCGCCTTCTTTGACCCCGAGCGTATGCCCGTAACCAATCGTCCACACGTTAGCGGGGCATAAGTAAGCCTCAAGCTCACACCCTTCGAAGTGTTTAATCAGCGCTACGCCTTCTTCGCTCGTTTTCATATTAGTCCTGCCGTTGGCTGCTGCCGAAATAAAAGGCAATAACCGTGCTAAAAGATCCCGTAATACTACCAAGTATGAGGTTGATAATGGCATCGCTGTTTTGATCCGGCGGAAGAACGGTCACTAGAATAATGTATCCGGCGAACAGGCAGCACAGGGCGATGGCCAGGAAGCGAGCGGTCCAATCCTTGGCGAAATGCTTACGGGCATCCGCCGTGTCTTGGGTTTGGAGCGCATAGAGGTCTACGTCCAGCTCCTTCATGCGGGCTTCGAAGTCCAGCTCCGCCTTTTTAATCTCCGTCAGCTGCTCCGGGGTCGCTTTCGCCACGGCTTTTTCGATGGCCTGGGGCGTGTTCTCACACCCAAGAACACCCGCGATAGCTGACGCTGCGGCGCCTCCCAAGGGACCGCCGAGCGCCGTACCAAGGCTCGGGGCCACTGCTCCGATTACGTTCTTAATGGCGTCGAAGTTCATAACGACTCCTAGAGCTGATTGTAGACTGGCAGTAGGCGGTCACGCAGAGTGCGGTCGATACGCCAGCCGTTGGACAGAGCTGTATCGATGGTCTCGGCGGTAGGCCCAAGCAGCGGCATAAGGGGGCTCTTATCCCACTCAGCGTTCTGGTGCATCATCGCGCCCATAGTAAGCGGGCCCAGGAAGCCAGAGCGGTCGATCACCTCAAAGGCGTAGGTCGGCCAGTCCATACGGTCCGTACGGAAATAACGCGACTGTGCGTCCACCCCAGGAAGCAGCCACGCTAGACCAAACTTGGCATATTCCCGAAGTTCCATGGCCAGCATCGCAAGCGGCATAGTGGCCACGGCGGTAAGGGCAAAGATGGACAAAGACCCGGTTAGCTTATCCAGCTGGGTACCTTCCTCACCCTTACGAGCACGAGCTTCGCGGGCGATGCCGCCTAGGATAACTTTTCCGTAAGCGTAGAAGTAAGACTTCAGCTGCCAGATGATCGCCCAATGTGGGTCAGAGGCCCACACAGGTCGCTCGGCAGCGTTCGGGCGCAGGATAGACGACTCTACAAAGCGCTGAAGGGCCTGCTTCACCTTTTTGCCTTCGGGCGTAGAGAACTTCCTACCGCCGTCCATCCAGGCCATGACATCTTCTTTCGTCAGGCCCAGCTCACGTAGGTACCGCTCCGAGCGGGGGTTATCGAACTCGTTACGAGCGTGCTTCGTGATGAACTGCACACCCATGCCTGCAGCAAACTCGCGGGAGAATCGAGTGAAGAACTCAAGGCCGATAGCCTTGAAGAACTTATCCGACATCTTACGGACCGTCGGGTCCATATAGTCCTGCTCGGCCTGCGTGACCCACGCGTTCGAGACAGTCTCGCTGGAAACGACGCCGATGTCACGGGCTAGCTGCTCGGCTTCCTGACGATTCCGAATGGTGGCGGCGATCTGCTTGAAGCCGTCTGCTACCGCAGAGAACTCCTTGGACGCGATGACCGGGCCGGCCAGCTCAGGTAGGGACGCGATGGTGGCGAAGGGCAGGATGGTGACGAACTGCACAAACTGAGCCCAGCTGTTCACCTTCCGCCATAGCGGGCTAAGCGGGTTCGACTGGTAGCCAAGGTAGGTGCCGATGATCTCGCGGGCAACGGCTTGGTCTTCAGGGCTGAGCTTCGCTAGCTCAGCTTCTAGAATGCTGTTCCCGTCAGCGTCTTTCGTTGCCTTGTTGAATTCAACGCGCTTAACAACGGAGCGCATGTAGTTAACAAACGCGTCCTGCGGCTCTTGCAGGAACCCCGCTTCCTGCATCACCTCGCGGGGGATGCCGCGCGTAAGCACGATAGACTCTTCAGCACGGGCCGCCGGGTCCGTGGGATCAAAGCTAATGATCGCGTTGTCTTCGTTCTGGATAGTGCGGCTGTAGCGAGCGAGGTCATTAACGGCCTTATTCGCACGCTGCCTAGATATGCCAGGCTGGTTAGCCATCAGAAGGTCTACAAACTCTTCGACGCGGCCTTCAATCTCTGAAAGATTTAGAGCGACCGGGAAGTAGTCGTCTTGGAACCCGATGTCGGAGTTTGAGGGCCCCACGTAATCTGAGTAAAAGTCCTGCAGAAACTCACGAATTTGCTTAGCCTTGCCCGTAAGCGTTGCAGTAGCGTCAGAAGTAGCCGCCTGCCTGAACGCTTCTTGGACTTCGGGATCGTCAAATGCCCCGATTTCGTCCTCAAACTTATTCTGCATCTCACGGATTTTGGTTGCTGCAGCCCCAACCATCCCAAGACGGCCTTTACCGCGCTCGTCTTGAGAGCGGACATAGAACATATCCGCGATCTTTTGTCCGGCGTGCAGACGGAGAACGCCGTCAGCCGTGCGCACAATCTTCATAAGCGGGCGTAGCTTCGGGTTCTTAAGAAGATCTTGGAACTTCTTGCGCCAGTGCCTAGCTAGCGCTTCGCCGCCTTCTTCAACGATGACCTCGTTTATGGCCTGGGGCATGGCGCGAAGCGTAAACAGGTCGGCGTCTACCTGCGACCCATCGCGCTTAGCTGCAACCACAGCATCGAGATAGGTCTCAAAGTCTTGGTCCATGCGGCCAATCCTAGCCCGCATATTTCTGGACAGCTGCTGGTAGAACCGGCGAAGTTTGTTCGCCAAGCCCTTAAAGTGCCGGTCGACAGCATTCTTAGCCTGACGCTTCAGGTACTGGCGGCTCGCCCACCGGGCAGTCTGGTCGGCGTACCACTCTTCAAAGCCTTGATCGAACCCGTACTTTTGTACCAGTGCGTCAAAGGTTTGATGCTTGCGGAACGCCTGCTCCAGTCGGCTACGGATCGCGGGGTTAGTAAGGGCGTTGTTCTGCTCTTCTTTAAACAGAGAGTGGCCCAGCTCATGGGCAAGCACGAACATCGTACGGACCGGGTTACGGCGCCCCTGCGACCCGTCTTTGACGATTACGATCTTCTGCCCTTTGACAAAGATATGGCGGCCGCCCTTCGTAGGCGCGAATTTCAGCACTTGTATGGACTGTGCTACGTAGCTGCGCACCTGCGCATCAGGGAAAAGAATATCCAGCTCAGCGTCGGTCATCTCCGCCAAGGCTTCGAAGGACATAACTTGAGGCTCTACTTCCAGCTTCAGAGCGTCTAGCAGCTCTTGATACGCTGCTGCGAAGTCGAAGTCCTGATTGAGCGCAGGGTCGAGCACCTTCAGGCGGGCCCGTTGAGCAAGCCGCTCGCGCTGCTGTTCAACAGTGGCCCTGGGCGCTGCCGCCGTAGTCTCAGGAGCGGCGGGGGTCTCCTGAATATTCATAGGAGTTAGCGGAAGATCACCGGTGGTTTGCTCCGCCATGGCAACGACTTCGCCGCCAGTATCAGCAAGCGCCGTGTCTTCCTGCTCAAGTCGCATCCCCGGATCGGCTTCGCGGAGCTTACTAGCTAGTTTTTTGAAGTATCGGTCAGACGAAGTTATAGCCGAGCGATTCAAGTACGGACGGCTAGACCATAAATCAGTCTGCCTGGAGTACCACTGCTTCAACCCGCCCTCAAAACCGTACCTTTGTACCAACGTATCGAACGTAGAGTGCCTGCGGAATGCCTGCTCTAGCTGATTACGAATACGCGGGTCCTCTAAAGCAGCAGCTTGCTCTTCCGCGATTAGCGCCTGCTGGCGCGGCGCCGTAGTATCTCGGGTGAGATTGAGCACCTGATTCAAAGGGATGCTCTGCCCTTCGATAAAGGCAGCAGTGACGTTGGAGCTACGAAGGCGGGCGTAGTTCTGCTGGTCAAGAAGCGACTGCCCGTCAACGCGTACGTCGTAGCCTTCTGCAGCCAGATCGCCGAGGATCTCAAAGAGACCCGCTTGAGCGGACTCAAGGCGGTTCTGCCCCTCGAAGCGACCAGTCTGCCGGCCTTCCACAAGCCGCTGTCCTGCACGGACCAAGTCGACAAGGTTCACGGCGCGAACTTTGCCTTCGGGGTCGGTGATTGCAACCCGAGAGTTGCGGGCGAAGTTGCTTCGCGCCGCTTTTTGGATAGACCGGCGAATGAACTCTGGCAACGGCAGCGATAGCTCTTGACCGCCTTCACGCATGCGGAAAAGCTCGTCAAAGTCCTCACGGACAACCTGATAGCCCTGCTCAGTCGGCTCGACAGTTACAACGCTGTTCGGGTTTTCGCGCTGAAGTCGGGCGGCTTCTTTTAGAGTGGCTTCGGTAATGCTGCCAAAAGCAGGATCGCCCCAATCAACATTCCCGAACACACTAACGTAATCAGCGCGCGCTTCTTCGGTGTTGGGGAAGACTTCGTTGGGGTCACGCTTGCGCCCCCGGTCAGCAACCACAGTGCGTTCGGGTTCAGTTTCCTGTACTCCTACTTGGCCGAGTAGTTCATCCAGCTGACTGAAGGGGCGCTGACGGCCGAACTCGTCGCCTTCGTCATCAATCTCCATGTCGCGGATGTCGGGGCCGGTCTCTCGACCAGCTCTCTGGGCACGCTCTTCGAGAGCCTTTTCCACCGTGGTCTGACGGATGGACCCGCCGTCGGGCATGAGACCAGACGCAGCGTTGAATGCCTCAGCCAAACCATCTTGAGTAGTTACTTCTTCTGATACGACACCGCCTTGGCTATCGAGCACCTGCACTACGGTGTCGCCGGGCTGTGCGGCCCGCTTGGCCTGGCTATAGCCGAGGGCGATGGACAGTGATTCGTCATTTGCGCCCGAAGCGACCACTTCGTCTACCACCGCTTTGCTAGTGGAAACGATAGTGCCTCGGCCGGGTACAAACGCTGCGTAGCCTAAGCTGCCGTCTAACGCGATCTCTGTGGCTTTGTTAGTGCGAGCGCGATACTGGGCTTCGTTGCCCGCCACCCAAACAGCTTTCTTAGTGCTGGTAGGGTCCATCATGGCGCGTAGCTGAGCGTTGATATCAGCTTGCGACTCAGGCGTTGTAACGCCTGACATCACATCGCCGAACTGCTCTGTGTTGATCGTGTCGTTTACGCGCTGCCCTTGCGCTCGATCTAATAGCTCGCGCGCTTTCGCAGTCACGTTGGCAGCAGTATCTAAGGCGCTATCCGGCAAAGCCGATGCTGCGCCGACGGTTGCGGAACCGATGGCTCCAGCACCGCCACCACCAATGAAACCAGCGAAGGCAGCTTCCGCCAAACGCATCTTGGCGTCTTCGGCAGTGAAGGTATCGTCGAGGTCCATCCGGTTAAGGACGGAGATGCCTTCTTGGGCTACTTCAGTACCGGCTTCGATAGCGCCGCCACGAATAGTGGTGTTGCCAATATCGCGCGCAAGGTTTGCAAACACCCCGCCATCTTTTACAGCGCGTTTGCTGGCGACGTTGCCAATCAGCTTAAGCAAAGCTGCTTCGCTGCCGACCCCAATAACGGCCTGGGGCGCAGCAATAGCAGCAGCACGGAGCGCTTGCTCGCGATTCAGCTCCTGCCCGGCATCTAGGGCCTCAGAAAGGTTGCTACCAGCCAGCGGCACGTACTCAGCCGTGCCGGCACCGGCTAGAGCACCACGGCCTAGCGTAGTCCGATACTGCTGATAAGCAAGATTAGCGAGAGCCCGCTCATCAGGGTCTGCTACCCCTTTTGCGGTGCGCTCAAGAGAATCTTTTAGGACACGCTCAGCTGCGGACTTGGCGGATTTTTTCAGCGCCGCTTTCCCAGCTAAAGCTGCGACAGAGCCGATCCCAGCTCCGCCAATGCTAGTGATAGCAGAGGGTACGACTTGGCCGCCTAAAGTGGCGACCTGCGTAAAAAATCCTTCGATGGTCGGAGCGTCAGTAAATTGATCAAAGCTCTGTAAGCCGGCAGTCGCATTAGCAGCAAGACTTTCGCGGAGACGGGCGTTCTTTATATTAACGGCGGCTGCTTCGTCGTCGCCGACCAGCGTATTAAACAGGCCTTTGAAATAATCGACATCTGCCGCTAACCCCTCCGCACCAGCCTGAGCGCCAGCGCGAAAAGCGGCCCCTAACCCGGAAGGAGCCGGATTAGAAGACGAGGCACGATCTGCTAAAGAAATTGCGCGCTCATAATCCTGCGCAGCAGATTCATCTGCCCTAGCAAGGAGCGCCTTTAGCGCGTCATTAGCTGCCATTATTTAGCCGTCTCTAAACCAAGACGCTCATTGTTTATGTTCGCAGCCCCAAGAACTAAGTCGTATAGATCCTGGCTAAGATCTTGAACTAAGGTTGCGTTGACACCTTCATCAAGAACGTTGCCTCGGTTGTCTACGTAGCTAAATTGCACGGGGACAAGCTCCCCGTCTACCCGGTCCCATTCGCTAACAATTACGTTGCTGAGGTTAAAATCACCGGGATCACGAGCGTCTTCAACATCGCGGCGGAAAAAGCTAACAAGCGTCTCAGAAAGGCCACCTTCTTCATCGCTTGCCAAACCAGCAATCGCCAAGCTAATACCTTGGTTCATGCCTCGATAGGCTTGCCTAAGTGTAGAAGGCCGAAGATCGCGGATCTGAGAAAGTGCATCAAACACAGCGAACTGCTGAGGTAGCTCCTGATCGATAAACTGGCGGGCGTTGGTACCATTCGGCTCAAGAACACCGTCTTCGTTGTTAAAGTACTTGCGAGTAGCCTCAGCAGCGTTACGGGCAGTCTCAGCAGCCGACGTGAAGTCTCCCATACGAGTTTCGTCAGCCCACTTAGACCAGTCGAACCTAAGCCGGGCCGAAGCGTTACTAGCCCGTTGCTGCGCCAGATCAGCCTCGACAGCCTGCACACCGGACATGCTCGCCATACCAGTTTCAAAGATGTTGGTTATCTCTTGAGACATCTGATTACGAATCGTCGGGTCGCTCTCTGTTGCCAAAATAGCAGCACGCGCGATGGCCCTGTCTTTAGCGTTCAGGCGAAGGAGATCTTCTAGTTTCTCAATCTCCTGCTCCCGCAAAGTCTGGGCGACTGCTGCTTGAGCTTCGGGGGTAACGACCACCTCCCCCGCTTCGATAGCGGCGTCTACCTCAGCGTCAGTTTTTCCGATCACTGCATCTTCGACGGTCTGCAAACTCTGCTTTGCAGCGGGGGGAGCAGCAGCTACGAAACTACTAGGCTGATTCCTAGCCGGCGCCGTCCCTACTTTGTCCATACGAGCTTGGTAGGCGTCTCGCTCAGCGATAGCTTTCTCTAGCCGGGTTTTAGCAGCGCTAGAGGACGCTCTTGCCACGCCGCGTGTACCCTTAGCTACAGCCTCTTCAGCTTCTTTAACTTTCGCGTTTAGCTCAGCTAGTCTAGCTTCACGGCGCTTCCGCAGACCTTCAAAAGCTTCTGGTCTTTTGGACGCAGTTACTGGCGCAGGGGTTGCTGCAGGCGGGGCCGGCGAAGTCGCTGCGGGCTGGGCCGGTGCCGGCGCTGCTATACCCACATCTTGAGCGATCATCCCTACGACTTCGTCTTCCTCTTCCGGAGTCGTAGCCGAAGATATGGCAGATATGGCTGCGCGCTGCGCCCCGCCTTGGGGCACTGCATTTACAACGTCTGCTTTGCGTAAAACTCGATCTAGCTGAGCCTGTAGCTGAGCACCGTCGTACTCGATTCCAATCCTGTCCATCTGCGCGCGCACTTGGTTAGCGTCATAGCTGGAAGCAGGAATTACCTTCGTTTGATAAAGAATGTTCGCGGTATTAACCAGCTCATCTAGGCTAAATTGCTTTAGGACAGAATCTTGGTTGCTTTCACCGTCTACGGTAACCGCCCCAAAAGTGCCGTCTGCATTTTCAACATCTACAGTATAGGCCCCGCCCTCAAGGCGCCTAAAACCGGTCGCTTTGGAGCCCGGAGGCAGCATCTTAGACCGCGTTACTAAATCTAGTACGCGGGGGTCGTTATTTTCGATACCGGTCCGAAAAGCATCCTTATCCAAAGAAAGCTGATCCACAGACAGGAAACCGGCTGTGTTTAGGGCCTCGCGATACTGGTCATTAGACCGCACTTCGTCCAGACGGGCCGCTTCCTTACGACGAAGCTCCGCGTCGCTTTCCATGGCCCCAACTTGTCGGTCATAGATATCAAGGCGGCGGTTCGCCTGCTGGTTTTCGCGGCGCTGCTGATTAAAGGCCTGTACACCTTGGAGACCCGAAAGAAGTCCGCCTGCTAGCCCACCCATATCGGTCTCCTAGAATGCAAACGCCATAATGGCCATAGCGCCAAGCGAACCAATCGTCTGATAGGTTTGCGCCTTAGATGCAGCTTTGGCCTGCGTGTATGAGTTCTGTAAGTTGCGGTAATTCTGGGCTGACGCACCGAGCTGATTCTGCGAAGAACGGTTCACGCCCTGGCCAATGTTGATCAGATCAGACATAAGCTGTGTGTTAGCTTCTCGCTGCGCCAGTCGCGCGTCATTAACAGACTGAATTGATCCGAGGGTGTTAGCTCGCTGCAAGCGCAGACTCCGTTGCTGCAACTGTGCAGGAGTCAGAGCAGTACCATAACGAGATACATTGCGACTTGAGATACCAGACGTTAATAGCGACGCTCTGCTGGCGTCTTCACGAGCCTGGTCAATCAAACTCGTATCAGTCTGAGCCTGTTGAATCAGCTGATCTTCGAACTCACGAAAGTTCTGGACATAGTCGAGGTACTCACCGCGAGTGATCGCAGCGTATGCTGCTTCCGGGTCCGCGACCGTAGGAAAAATCGTCGCAGGGTTATCTGCGCGTTCTGCTCGTGCAGTTTCTTCAGCCCTGGGTTCCGAATCACCGATAGCCATTACTTAGCCCCCAAAGAATCCAGAGTAACCGAGACGGTTTTTGAAGCCCGTCACCTGCTGCCCCTGCTCGTTCACGGGGGTGAAGAAACCGCCCTGAACAGGGTTGCCCTGAGCGTCTACGCCGCTCGTGCCCATGTTATCCAATCCCTGCATCAGCGCCGCACCGGCTACCTGTCCAGCAGCGCTGTACTTAGCCTGGGCCACCTGCTGGTTAGCGCGAGCGCGCTCAAGAGCCGCAGATGTGCCAAGGCGGGCTGCTTCAGCCATACCGGTCTGGGCGTCTGCCGCCTGCCCACGGGCCGTACCAAGAACATTAGTGCGCATGCGATTCTGTATCTCTTTCGCACGGATGTTAGCCACGTTGGTCTGCCCTTGTAGCGCCTGAGAAAGGTCTCCCCCTCCATCAGCTCGGGCAGCGGCTTGGTAGCTAGGGCCAGAAAGCGCCTGCATAACGTCTGCGTTAGCTCGGCCGCGAAGGCCGCTGGCTACGTCTTCAGTCATAGATTTATCGCGCATCTCACGAAGCAGCGGATCGTATTGAGCCTTGAAGTACTCATACTCCGCCATAGCGACAGAGGCGCTGGCCTTGTCAGAGGCAGAGGGCTGATAATCAGACTGCTTCGGCTTTGAACCCATTTACAAACGCCTCGAATAAACTATCGTTTCTACATCCCACCCAGCGCCGGTCAAATGCTCCTGCAACGCTGGTACACCCGATCTCGTTTCAATCTTAGCGAACCCTGCTTCGCTGGCCGCCCTGATAAAGAAATCTTGGTGCTGTTGTACTAAGTTTGTACCTCGTTTTTTGGCCCATGCAAGCCATAAAAAACAGGTTCGCTCCTGTGTAAACGGGTCCGTCTCACCCGTCATCACCACAAAACCCTCATCGGTTATCCAGAGGATGGCCTCTTTACTGACACAGGCCTTGTATACGTCCTCCGGTACAAATGTCAGATGTGGGTCTTGCTTCAGTACCTCCTCAACGCCTCTTTGTACCCAGGGCCACTCCTCACGGATGTCGCCCATTACGGGTCTAGCCGGACTCCCGTCCGTACCGGTTACGTCGCTTTGCGACTCCGGAGTAGATTCCGCCATATTTCACCATCCTAGCTACGTTCGTGTCTGCGTGGCGCCCACGGCGTTCTGCCTCAACGATTCCTTCGTTGAACAACGAGCCGTACACCTGCGCCCCTGCGTAATCCGTCCAGTCTTTGCTAGGTAGCCGAAGTAGCCGATACAGCGCTCCGTAGATAATCGTCTCACGGTAGTCAGACATAAGCTCGTCGTCAGACGACTGTGACGTCTGCGACGGTTTAAGCTGCGCTCGCAAGATGGTGCTGCTAGCGATAGTCTCGCTCGGAACCGGCACAAGATGGAGCAAGGACTGCGACACCTTTACGTAGTACTCAGGCGTGCCCTCATAGCCGGTTTCGCGCCACCGGGGCTTCCGCTGCTCAAGGAGCTGAGTCGTGATCGGCTCAATCTCC